>JACCDH010372219.1_pt1 | contig 40925 bp, 41 predicted proteins | sample 7442481 | NCBI WGS metagenome assembly JACCDH01 (sample SAMN15323433, study PRJNA562643) | freshwater metagenome | isolation source: river surface water | place: USA:Blue River Watershed | collected 2017-08-15 | reverse complement strand
GGCCGGCATGATCGCGCCGAACACCATGATCAGGCCGTGCATGGTGGTCAGCTGGTTGAAAAACTCCGGCTGGAACAATTGCAGGCCGGGCTTGAACAGCTCGGCACGAATGCCCAGTGCAAGGACGCCGCCAGTCAGCAGCATTGCGAACGAGAACCACAGGTACAAAGTACCGATGTCCTTGTGGTTGGTCGCGTACAGCCAGCGACGCCAGCCGTGCGGATGATGATCGTCATGCGCGTGGTCTGCGTGACCGTGTGCGTGATCAAGGGTTGTGCTCATGGGTTTCTCCTGATGTCTCGATTACTTGCGCGCAGCCAGGACTTCGGCGGGTTGAACGATGTTGTCGGATGCCTTGTTCGACCAGGTGTTGCGGGTGTAGGTAATGACCGCAGCAATCTCGGTGTCGGACAGCGTGGCCTTCCATGCGGGCATGGCATTCTTGCCGTTGAGCAGAATGCCGATCTGGCCTTCCTGAGGACCATTCACCATCTGCGAGCCATCCAGTGCAGGGAAGGCGCCCGGAACGCCCTTGCCGTTAGCCTGGTGGCAGGCTACGCAATTGGCTGAATAGACTTTTTCACCGCGCGCGGCCAGCTCAGCCACTGTCCAAGTCTTGTTCGGATCGTCCGCTTTGGCCGCCATGGATTTCTTCTGGTCAGCCACCCACTTCGCGTAGTCCTGCTCGCTGACCACGTTCACGACGATAGGCATGAATGCATGCTCTTTACCGCACAGCTCGTAGCAGTTACCGCGATAAGTGCCGACCTTCTCTGCCTTGAACCAGGTATCGCGGACGAAACCAGGGATAGCATCCTGCTTGACGCTGAACGCCGGCACGCCCCAGGCGTGAATGACGTCATTGGCGGTGGTAACGATACGAATCTTCTTGTTGACCGGAACGACCAGTGGATTGTCGACTTCGAGCAGATAGTTCTCGCCCTTCGGAGCCGCATTCTGGATCTGTTCACGCGGGGTCGACAGCGCCGACAGGAAAGCAATGCCCTCGCCCTCGCCCTTCAGATAGTCATAGCCCCACTTCCACTGCATGCCGGTCGCCTTGATGGTGATGTCGGCATTCGAGGTGTCTTTCATTGCGACCACGGTCTTGGTGGCGGGAAGCGCCATCAGCACGACGATCAGGAAAGGAACCACCGTCCAGGCGATCTCGACCGCAGTGCTTTCATGGAAGCTGGCCGCCTTGTGTCCAAGCGATTGGCGGTGCTTGAGGATGGAGTAGAACATCACGCCAAAGACGGCGATGAAGATGGCTACGCAGATGCCGATCATCCACAGGTGGAGCTCGTATACATCCGCCGCGACTGCGGTCACCGGTTGCTGGAAGTTCAGCTGGCGAACAGCCGGACCGCCGACCATGTCATTGACCGCCAGTGACGAGCCGGACACCAGCGTCCCGGCCGCAGCCATCAGCGAAAAGAGTAGGCGCTTCGCGTGTTTCATATAGTCCTCAAAAGCCTGATTGAAATGCAGTTCTCTGTTTATTTGTTTCGGACATCCGGCTATGTAGGCAGCCGGTAGCCCGCTAATTCACGATTCAGTTCTTTCGCAAATTCCTGTCGCTTACGCTCGGTCAGGTACCTGCCGACATCGACCCGCTCTCCGTTCGCCTCGAGCCGAATCAGTCGCTGCCGGGGCTCAGGGATCGCAACACGGGTACGACGCGGATCCAACCGGAAAGACAGGCTCTGTTCCGCCTGCACCAGCTCGACCAGCAACTCCGCTTCACTGAGCGAGATGCATTCCCGATCCGTCGCATGCCGCCCGAAGTAAATAAAGGCTGCAGCAACGGCCGACATCTCCAGCAGCGCAAACACCATCACCACCCAGGCACCGTGCATCACGAAATACATCGCGACAAGAAACGATGCCAGACAGAGCGCCATATAGGCCTGAGCGAGTTGCCTTGGCGATATCGAGCAATTTTTTTTCAAAACCCACTCGCGCGTCGTCATCTCACCACACCCTGACCTGAATTTGGCTTGCAAATGAGCTGAATAAAGCTTCGGGAGTATAAGGCAAAAGAATAACTGGAGCAAAGCAGTAGACTGCGCCCCCGCTTTTGAACTCATCGGTCTGATTACGTACGCAAAGTTCATCGCGTCAGGGGCGATAAATGTGAACGATGCTTTCTCCAGCGAGGGTTTTTTTCGGCAAAGAACGGAATGCGTGACCGTAAACTACCTCAATGGAGAGAGAAATGCGCCCATCTGCATTCTTCTGCCCATCCAAAGCCCGCCGCAGCGCTTCCCCTGTGCGGCGTCCTGTCAATCCAGCCTTACGCGCTTTCAGCGGGTTTCCGCCAAAAGATCTGACGTCCGCCAGCAAATCATCGGCTGATGAATAAGTGATATTCAGTCTTTCCATATCCATTACCGGATCAGCAAAACCAGCCTCGACCATCATGTCGCCGTAATCGTGCAGGTCAACAAATGGCAGCACCGGAGGTACAAGGCCTGCAGCCAGATATGCATTCCGGAGTTCGGCAAAGGTATCGGGCCCGAACGCGCTGAACATCAGCAGCCCATCAACGCGCAAGATCCGCGCCCATTCGCGCATGACTTCATGGGGCTGAGGATGCCAGTGCAGCGCCAGACTGGACCACAACAGATCAACACTGGTTGAGGAAAGCGGCAGCCTGCCAAAGTCTGCACACGCCAGTTGCGGCAAACCCGGGCTGCCCGAACCGGCGCGCCAGCGGCGGAGCAATTTTTTCATCAGCGAGCCGGACTGCTGGCTGCGATGTCTGGCCATGGCAAGCATGGCAGCAGACGCATCCATACCAAGCAGTGCCGCCTGAGGAAAAGCCTGGCTCAGCGCAACCAGATCATCGCCCTCGCCACACCCCGCATCCAATACGAGCGAAGGAGTGGCTCTGATCAGCGATAGTCGCTCGAACATGCGGCCCGATATTTCCCGGCGCAGAAACTGCGATCTTTCGCAACGAGCAGGTACCGAAAAAAGCTGTCGCACGCGCGATAGCGAGATCGGTGCGCTTACCCGACTGCCGCGATCTTTGTCGGGCGTAAGAGACATGATGAAGCCAGTGCAAATGAAATAATTCGGCGCAGTGTAACGCAGCTGTGCGATGAATCGCCTACCCTCCTGTCATTCCCCTCACACAAAATTTAATCAACTTCAGGATGAGGCTTATCCAAGTTCACCGGCGGGCAATGGCATTTGCACAGGCTTTGTGGAGTTTTCTTCTTCCGTCAGATTGCCTGTTGTGCAGCAGGTCTGGCCACACGGCGCTTTGCAGTGCCTGCATGAACTCGCTGCGTTCCCCCGGTGCGCGTCGGTGCGAGCAATGCGGGCTGAGACTTGAAGCCATCACTCAAGAAAGCCCCGTCCGCATTTGTGGTCAATGCCTGAGCGACCCACCCGCATTTGACCGCAGCCTGGTCGCGACCGACTATGTGCCTCCGATAGACACACTGGTGCACGATCTGAAGTTTCGCGCGAGACTTCCTCTGGCGCAGGCGTTCGGGCAGGTATTGGTCGATGTCGCTGGCACAGCCTTGTCAAAGGCAGATATTCTGATTCCCGTACCCTTGTCGCAGGAGCGGCTCGAACTGCGCGGTTTCAATCAGGCGCTGGAAATAGCCCGACCCATTGCTGCCGTTTGGAAGCTGCCGCTGCTCACCGATATTTGCGTGCGCACCCGAAACACGAGCGCTCAGGCCGAGCTGCCTTTGTCGCAAAGGCGGGTTAACATGCGCGGCGCATTTGCCGTGCGTGATCGCAAGGCGATAGAAAACAAGCATGTGCTGGTCATCGACGACGTGATGACCACCGGCCATACGCTGCGCGAACTGGCAGCTTGTCTGAAGCGACATGGCGCAGCGCGGGTCAGCAATCTGGTGCTGGCACGCACGTCCATGCGCTGAGCAGCTCGCTCCGCAGCGAATCATCCTCTCTGGAGTACTCATGTTTCATGTCGTCCTGGTGGAACCGGAAATACCGCCGAATACCGGCAATGTGATCCGGCTGTGTGCAAATACCGGCGCACAGCTTCACCTTGTAGAACCGCTGGGATTTCCACTGGAAGACGCGCGCATGCGCCGCGCCGGCCTGGATTACCATGAATACGCCGACATGAAGGTGCACAAGCACTGGGCCAGTTTCATGGACAGTACGAAACCTGATCCCTCACGAATATTTGCATTCACGACGCATGGTTCCGCACTGTTCTCGACCATGAGCTTCCTGCCCGGCGATGTGTTTGTGTTTGGCTCCGAAACAAAAGGGCTGGATCCGGCATTTCGGGAATCTTTTCCGGGCACACAGCGCATCAGGCTCCCGATGCGGCCCGGTAATCGCAGCCTGAATCTTTCAAATGCCGTTGCTGTCACCGTGTTTGAGGCATGGCGGCAGAATGGTTTCTCCGGAGGTAGTTGAGCGAGTCAACCCAAACGCCCGGGTAAAGCGGTTTTATAATTTGCACTGCATCCATTGAAACTGAGAAGAATCTGACATGCCGTTGTTCAGGCAACAGAAAAGGAAACCTCCATGCTGAAGCGAATCACCCTGATGTTCATTGTGCTGTCGACGTTTACTGCCACCACGCTAGCAGCGGGTAAAAACCCGCTGGTGGTCAGCCAGGCTCAGGCGCGCGCCTCCATGGGCAAGATGCCCAACAGCGCAGCCTTCCTTCAGATCGAAAATCAGGGCAAGACGGAAGATGCCTTGTTATCCGCGTCCAGCCCGGTCGCCGAGCGCGTCGAGATGCACTCGATGAGCATGGAAGGCGATGTGATGAAAATGCGCGCGGTCGAAAGCATTGCAATCAAGCCCGGCGACAAGATCACGATGCAACCCGGCCAGGGTTATCACCTGATGCTGATGGGACTGAAGAAACCACTGAAAGCCGGAGAAAAAATTCCTGTCACACTGAACTTTCGCGATGCCGGGAAAATTAAGCTGAGCGTTGACATCGTCGAAATGGGCATGCCGGCAAAATCCAGCGACAGCATGCACGATCACCACCAACATCACGACCACTGAACTCACTGGCTAAGTCAGCGGCTAAGTCACCGACCAACTCACCGGCTGGCCATGACGCATTTCTGTTTATCGCTTTTCTCTGTTTTTTCTGAAAATTAGAGAACATTCAGAGGATAATATCTGCATCGCGCGTCAGACGCGCGATGCAATCAGCTATGCGAGCAGCGACGCCATCAATCACCACCGTTTCAGCTGAACAGACTGCTTGATCCCGACGAGCCGGAGGTGCTCGATGAACCAGAAGCGGCGATCAGCGGGCGGGATGTGAGCGGACTGCTGGCATTGCCCGTCAACCATGCTTGAGCGCCTTGCAACTGCACACCCTCTGAAAATTCAGGGCCGCAGTTGTAGAAAGCTGTTGGTACCCATGAACTGGATGACAAAATGCTGGGTTCTCGGATTGCTATCCCTCCGAAATTCGATGTCATAGATGCCTTCCTTGATTAGAAATTGATATGGCATCTCGTCTCGGGAAATCATTAATGTGTTGTTTTTAAGGGGACTAGGATGGATTCATTCATTGGCGGCGGAATAACTGAATTCCATTTCTCATTCCTCAGTTCAAAAAATCCTAGCGCGTGCTTACCGCCTATCGGTTTAATCGACGGACTTTCGTAAATAAACGCAACGTAATCTCCGGACGGGGCGGCCGCATATTGAGAAACTGATCCTAAATTCATCCTGGGCTCACGCCAAAGAGTGATTTTTCCCAAAATATCTTTTCGAGTTAGGGCGAATCCTATTTTCTGAGGCGCAGTCTCGTAGAAAATATTTCCATAGCGGTCTACAGTCGGAAATTTTGCGAATGGAAAGTCGTAATAATTTGGCTCAGGGGCGGATTGCACGCCACGTTTTATTTTGAAAATCTCGCTTCCTTGGTAAGGCTCAAAGTAATCTCTCGCCTTGGGCTCACTCGTGTATGCTGGAGCAAAGGCTCCGGCAATAATTTCTGATTCAGATAAATAACTAATTGTGGTGGCGTGATAGAACTTCATCGGACCAGCAAAAAGCTGGTGCTCGCCAGAATTCAGATCAAATTCCCAAATTTCAAAAAACGCGAGAAAAGTTTCATGCCCCCTTGGATTATTGGAACCTGCCACGAGATAGGCGAGCTTTGTGCCCGATGGCGATAGGGTCGGGCTGATTATTCGGTTCGGTGGAATTGGCAGTACGCGAAAATTACTGCCATCTCGGTTCATGACGACTATTTCTCCATTTGAGTAGCTATTCATTACATCTGCATGACCGCCCTTCTTTGATGGAGGCTGTCGAACGAAAATGATTTGCTCTCCTGTTGGAGAAAATCGACCCTCTACATAGGCATAATTTTTTGAAAGGCCCAGCCTTTTGTAGGAACGGTTTCGGAGGTTGTAAATCATCAAATAACAATTCGAATAAGGCGTAAATGCATCGCTGCACTCCGATATCAGCCACTCGTTATCGTTTGGATGGATGCTGATATTTTCAAATCCTCTACCAACAGTAGCCATCTCAAATGCGGGATATTGCGAGTTGTCATATGCGCTGGAAGTAGATGCAGTAAAAATCGAGAGGCCCGCGGTCAGTCGCCTGAGGAAGTTTTTAAACATGGTGGAATTTTTTAACTGACTTTTGTGGGATGCTCCACTCTTCGTGCTCAATGCACTGCAGCACACTGAACCCCGAAGGGTCCGCGCCTTGAGCCGCCCCCGGCAGGAAGAGCGAGGAGTGATCACAAGGATCTGGAGAGGTGCCCAGCCTAACGAGAGCTTCCCAAGGCAACGGAGGGCTCAGTGTGGTGGAGTCAGATTGAAGCGAGAAGCAAATTCGAATTTATCAATAAGATCATTCGCAAAACGGGATAGGTTACGAAGAAGTGATCTTTTTCCGAACGCTGGTTCGATCTGCAAACTTATTGGCGGTGTAATCCGTAATCAATCAGCGATGAGTAATCGGTGCTGAATGATGTAAGGCTATGCCAGATCGCATACTTTGTCTGGCACGAGACTTGTGAAGGTCAGATAAATACTGAAACGATTTGATCAGTAAGCGATCAAGAAAATGTACCGGACAGGGGGTAATTCGGGTCAGTTAAGCCGGGTCGCTGCATCCCGGCGAGAAGAATTCCTACTGCGCGTCGTAATGCGCATAGACCGATCTGCCGCCTGCATCATCGAATAACACCACATCAAAGGCATCGCGACGCTCACCTTTGATTTCCATGCCAGGGCTACCTATCGGCATACCAGGTACCGAGAGTCCGCGCGCCTTGGGCTTCTCTGCAATCAGGCGTTTGATCTCCTGCGCGGGCACATGACCTTCTATCGCATAGCCGTCAATCACGGCAGTGTGGCAGGAGGCCAGCGCGCGCGGCACGCCGTAGCGTTCGCGATAGGGGCCGGTACCCGGTACATCATGCGCGACGACTGCAAAACCATTCTGCTCAAGATGCGTGATCCATTCATGGCAACAGCCACAGCCGGCGGCCTTGTAGACCGTGATCTGCGGCTTGCCAGCAGCAAGCAGACTGGTGGGCAGCAGCGGCAGCGCCGCGCCCGCCAGCAGGGTTTTCAGAAAGTTTCTGCGGTATGTGTTCACGTTGCGCTTCATTGTCATTCACCTCAGGGTTGTGCAGAGGGCTTTGCGCCCAGCCTCTAGCGGAGATACAGACTCCTTATCCGGTGAATGATCGCAGAAGTCGATCGTGCATGCACGACGTCCAGTGACAGTGCCTGCGCGCCCAGCAGCTTGGCCAGCCTCCCCTCGACGGTGGACTGCACGTTGTAGTCGCCGCCTTTGACGTAGATATCAGGGCGAACCTGCTCCAGCACCCGTTCGGCGGTATCTTCATGAAAGCTGGTGATCAGCGTTGTCGATTCGAGTGCGGCAAGCACGGCCATCCTGTCTTCGCAAGTGTTCATCGGACGTCCGGGCCCTTTGCGCAGCCGTCGCGCCGAGGCGTCGGCATTCACGGCCACCAGTAAAGATTCACCGAGTTCGCGCGCTTGTGCCAGATAACTGACATGCCCACGGTGCAGCAGATCGAAAACGCCATGGGTCATGACCAGTGGCCGGCGAAGGCCGCCGACGCGCTCGGAGAGCACCTCAGGGGAGCAAAATTTCTGTTCGAATCGGATCATGCAGCGGGCAACTTGCCCGCCGGATTTCAGGCCGGGGATTGTGCCTGAGGCGCGAGACGGGCAGTGGCTTCTTTACGGTAACGGTTGAGGTCTTGTACAGACTCGAAAGTACGCTCGAACAGCAATGAGAGGTTGTGCAAGATTCGGTCAACGACTTTCTTTTCCCATTCGCCGTCAAAGCGGATCTGTTTATCCAGCCACGCCTCCAGCCACTGGGGGTCAGGCAAGCGGCTCTGCACCGTGTCATTTGGGTACAGTGCCTGATTCACGTGCAGATTGGTCGGATGCAGCGGCTTCTCCGTGCGTCGCGCCGATGCCATCAGCACACCGATTTTCGCAAACGCGGCACGCGCGGTATCGCCCGCTTCAGCCAGCGCTTTCTTCATGTATTGAAGGTAGGCGCCGCCATGCCGCGCTTCATCCTGGCTGATGATCTTGTAGATGTGCTTGATCACCGGCTCGGTGTGCCATTCGGCAGCACAGCGATACCAGTGATTCAAGCGGATCTCACCACAGAAATGCAGCATCAGCGTTTCCAGCGGTGGCGCAGGATCGAATTCAAAGCGGACATGGTGCAGCTCTTCTTCGGTGGGAACCAGCTCGGGCCTGAAACGGCGCAGGTACTCCATCAGCACCAGCGAATGCTTCTGCTCTTCAAAGAACCAGACCGACATGAATGCTGAAAAATCACTGTCATTACGATTGTCACGCAAGAACATCTCGGTGGCCGGCAATGCGGACCACTCGGTAATGGCATTCATCTTGATTGTCTGCGCCTGCTCGTCAGTCAGCTTGCTGGCATCGAAACTTCCCCAGGGGATATCGGTTTCGAGGTTCCAACGGACTTGTTCGAGCGAGCGGAAAAGTTCGGGGTACAGCATGAGCGTGTTTAAGTTTGGTTGATCGGAAGATTCTACCAACAAAGAATGACCGTTCGATTTAATAGAGAGCGAAATATCCCTACGAATTCCCGGTTATCGGGAATATGTCATGCCTTTTGTAAACGACCCCAGCGTCAGGAAATGCCCTGGCGCATTTGTGGCAGATCGGCAGTGATCAGAGTGACTCCAGATGCTTCAGTCTCTGAGCTGCCCGCTTTGCGATACCCGCCCTTTCTTCATCACTCAGCTTTTGCAGGTTTTTTGCCATCAGCGCAGTACGCGGATTGGCGGCAAGTGTTTTCTCGTGCCGCGCAATGAAATGCCAGTACAGCGTCGTGTAAGGACAGGCATCGTCGCTGGTGCGCTGCGCGGGATCATAGCGGCAACCCGAGCAGTAATTGCTCTGCCGGCCGATGTAGGCACCGCTGGCCACGTAGGGCTTGCTGGTGAAGCGACTGCCGCACGCATGTAGCGCCATGCCGGCGGTGTTCGGCAGCTCCACCCATTCGATGGCATCGACATAAATCGCCAGGAACCAGTCACCCACCTGTTGCGGTGAGAGTTCGGCCAGGGTCGCAAAGTTTCCGATCACCATCAAGCGTTGTATGTGATGCGCATACCCAAGCGCCAGTGTCTGCTTCAGGCTGTCGCGCATGCAAGCCATCTGCGTCTCGCCTGTCCAGAACCAGCGCGGCAGCTCACGCTGATGGTCAAAATGATTCGCTTCTTTGAGGCCCGGCATGTCCAGCCAGTACATGCCCCGGATGAACTCTCGCCAGCCAAGTATCTGGCGAATGAAACCTTCGGCGCTCTCCAACGATACGCGCCCCTTCTTGTATGCTGCTTCGGCAGCCGCGATGACTTCGCGGGGATCGAGCAGATGCAGATTCAGCGCGGCGGACAGCAATGAATGCCAGCCCATGGGCGTATCTGTCCACATCGCATCCTGATACGTGCCGAATTGCGCGAGGCGATGCTCGATGAAAACGTCCATCGCCTGTAACGCCTGTTCGCGATTTACCGGCCAGCCGAACTGATCGAGCTGTCCGGGATGATCAGGGAAATGCTTCTCCACCAGATCCAGCACTTCCCGCGTGACTGCATCTGGCTCGAACCAGGCCGGCGGCGGTATCTCACCCGGCCCGGTGCGCTTCGGGTAGGCGCTGCGGTTCTCGGCGTCGAAATTCCACTGCCCGCCGACCGGCTCGCTGCCCTTCATCAGCACCTGATACTGACGGCGCATCACGCGATAAAAGAACTCCAGCCGCAGCTCTTTCTTGCCCTTTGCCCAGCTGACAAACTCATTCCGACTGCATAAAAAGTGCGTATCGTCCAACAACTGTAGCGAAACGCCCTCTTTTTTGCAGGTATCTTGAACGATCTGCAGCATTCGCCATTCGCCCGGCTCGACCACGCGCAATGTCTGCGGACGGTGGCGTCTGAGCGCCAAGCTCAGCCGCTCACCGAATCCGGGCGGGGCTGGATCATCAAGCTGCACATAGTCGAACGGCCAGCCGCGCGCTGCCACGCCATTCGCAAAGTGCCGCATTGCCGAGAGGAAGATAGCGATTCGGGCTTTGTGAGACCAGACAGCGCTGGCCTCGCCTTTCGCCTCAATCATCAGCACCTTATCCTGCGCCGGGTCAAAGCCCTCTAGCGCCGGACTGGAATAGCTCAGCTGATCACCCAGCACCAGGATCAGGTTGCGCATCACCGAGCACTCCAAAGCTGTGATAGCGAATGCTTACTGCAAGCTAAAACCCGCAGCGGCTTGAGAAATTGCCGTTTGGACAAATAAGAAAACAATATATTGCGTGGGGTCACTTAATCGTCCGGAATGCGCTAGAATGACTCTAGAGTTTAAATTAAAACTTTTTGGTAATCCAGCAATGATCTCATTCCAGATAGCGATGTTTCGTCAGTGCCTGAGGGCTCTCTTGCTCGCCGTGGGTTTGATGGCGGGTTTCTCCACGACGGCCGCGGCCGGCGAGTGCCCGGAGCTGCTGAACTACAAATTCAACCGACTGCAGGATGATTCGCCGCAGAACCTGTGCCAGTACAGCGGCAAGGTGGTGCTGGTCGTGAACACGGCGAGCTACTGTGGTTTTACTTCGCAGTATGAAGGTCTGGAAAAGCTCTACGCGAATTACAAAGACAAGGGGCTGGTGGTTCTGGGCTTCCCGTCGAACGACTTCAGCCAGGAGCCGGGCAATAACAAAGAAATCGCCGACTTTTGCTACAACACCTACGGCGTGAAGTTCCCGATGTTTGCGAAGACCTCGGTCAAGGGCAAGGAAGCGAATGCTTTGTTTGCCGCACTGGTGAAAGCCGGAGCGAAAGCACCTTCGTGGAACTTCAACAAATATCTGATTGATCGCGAAGGCAAGCTGGTGGCCGGCTACGGCAGCACCACGCGCCCGGATGAAAAGACATTTGTCAGCGCGCTCGAAAAAGCGCTGGCGGCACAGTAGACAAGTTTTTTGCTGCGATGCCTCCCGGCGCGAGCCGGCGGCAAGCTCGGGGCGATCTTCCCCCAACCCGTATTTCTCCCCGACGGGCGTCGCAGCACTTTTATTCCATCGTCACGCGGCATCACGCAGCACACATCGTCTGGAAAGCGCATGAAGATCGCAGTCATAGGCTCAGGCATTTCCGGACTCTCCGCCGCTTGGCAACTGTCGCGTGACGGGCATGAAGTTTCGCTGTTCGAGGCAGGCCGTTATTTCGGCGGCCATACGAACACAGTCGATGTCACGCTGGAGGGCATTACCCACGGCGTCGATACTGGCTTCCTCGTTTTTAATCACCGTACTTATCCAAATCTGGTCAGGCTCTTCAATGAGCTCGGCGTGCACACCTCGGCCAGCGATATGTCGTTCGCAGTGAAGCTGCCGCTGCCCAATGGTCGCTGGCTGGAGTGGGCCGGGTCCAACCTCGACACGGTGTTCGCGCAGCGCCGCAATCTGTTCAGCCCGCGCTTTCTGCGGATGATCTCGGACATCCTGCGATTCAATCGTCAGACTACGGCGATGGCACACAGCGAAGGCGCGCTGGAAGCGATTTCGCTCGGCGATTTTCTGAAACAGCATGCATACAGCAGCGAGTTTCGCGACTGGTATCTTCTGCCGATGGCCGGCTGTATCTGGTCTTGTCCGACGGAGCAGATGCTGGCGTTTCCGCTCGCGACCTTTGTGCGCTTCTGCCATAACCATGGCCTGATACAAGTCAGCAACCGCCCGCAGTGGTACACCGTGACCGGCGGCGCAAAACATTACGTTCAAAAGTTGCTGCCGGCGATTGCACATAAATTTCTGGCTACGCCAGTTCGCTCGGTGACGCGCACGAATACCGATGGCCATACGCAGGTTCGTGTCGCGACAGATGCCGGCGAACAGAGTTTTGATCACGCAGTGCTGGCCTGTCACAGTGACCAGAGTCTGGCGATGCTGTCCGATGTCAGTCCTGCAGAGCACAAACTGCTGTCTGCGGTTCGCTATCAACCCAATCGGGCCGTGCTGCATACCGACGAGCGTTGCCTTCCCGCGCTCAGAAAAACCTGGTCAGCATGGAATTACGAGACCTCCGGCGTCGCAGAGCCGCAAGTCTGCGTGCATTACCTGCTGAACAAACTTCAGCCGCTGCCTTTCACCCAGCAAGTGATCGTGACGCTCAATCCTGTATCGGCTCTCGATCCTTCTAAAGTCATCGCTGAGTTTGACTATGCGCATCCGGTGTTCGATGCCGCTGCTATCGCAGCCCAGCAGGCGCTGCCCTCGATACAAGGCCTGCGCAACACTTGGTTCGCCGGCGCCTGGACTGGCTATGGCTTTCATGAAGACGGCCTGAAATCAGGACTGGCAGTCGCCAGTGGCATCGCGGCGCTGACAGACCGCGCTGCACTCAGGCGTGCTGCCTGATTATTCAACGGGAGATCCGATGCAAAGGCTGGCACCGCGCCCCTTGATATCCACCGGACAGGTACGACACAGTCGGCTGCGCCCGGCAGAGAATACCTTTAGCTATGGCGTGTTCACGCTCATGCTGCCCTTGCGTGCGCTCGGCGATTCCGGTTTCGACAGCCGTCTGTGCTCGCGCAATCGATTCAACCTGATCTCTTTTCATGACCGCGACCATGGCGATGGCAACAGCGGATTGTTGAGCTGGATAGACGGACTGCTGAATGCTGAAGGCATCAGTGATGCCGATGGCGAAATCTGGCTGCAAACCTTCCCGCGCGTGCTGGGCTATGTGTTCAACCCAGTCTCGTTCTGGTTCTGCCATCGACGTAACGGCGAGCTTCGCGCGATTGTCTGCGAGGTGAACAATACCTTCGGCGAGCGTCATTGCTATCTGCTCGACACCGGCGATGCCATGCGCTGGGGCGTGACTTTGTCCGCAAAAAAAGTCTTTCACGTATCGCCATTCTGTGCAGTCGAGGGCAGCTACCGATTCCGCTTCATGCGCACCACGCAGCACGTAGGCGGCGAAGATATCGAGCGCATCGTCGCGCGCATTGATTACGACGATGCACAGGGACCGCTGCTGCTGACCAGTATCTCGGGCAAGTTGCAGACCCTGTCCACTGCGAGCGCCGGTATCGCCTTTCTCAGGCATCCGCTGATGACGATGGGCGTGATCGCCCGCATTCACTGGCAGGCGCTAAGGCTGTTCATCAAGCGCGTGCCTTTTTTCAGTAAACCATTACCACCACCGACATCTCTCAGCCGATGAACAAGCCACTGTCTCCCTCGCTCGCACTGAACGATCAAATCACCGGCAGCTATGCGCAGTCCGGCAAGGCACCTGCGCAAGTGCGCATCGTGCTGCAAATGCTGCGCAAGATGGAATACGGCGCATTGCGACTCGAATGCCCCGATGGCAGCGTCCTGCTGTTCGGCGACGGCAGCTCTCCCGTGACACTCACACTGAATAGCTGGGAGCCTTGTCTTGCTGCGATGCGCTCGGGCGATATCGGTTTTGCAGAGAGCTATATCGCCGGTGACTGGCAGACCGACAATCTGGCACGACTGCTGGAACTGTTCATCCACAACCGCAATGCGCTGGAAGCGGCGATCTATGGCAACTGGTGGGGCAGCCTGCTGTATCGCCTGCGCCATCTGTTCAATCGCAACTCACGCTCGGGCAGCCGCCGCAATATTCACGCGCACTACGATATCGGCAATCGCTTCTACACACTGTGGCTGGATCCGTCGATGACATATTCCAGCGCTTTGTTCACCTCGCCTGAAATGACACTGCAGCAGGCGCAACATGCCAAATACGAGCGCATCCTGTCCGAGACCGGTGCACGCGCCGGAGACCGCATTCTCGAGATCGGCTGCGGCTGGGGCGGTTTTGCCGAGCTGGCCGCCGCACATGGTATTCAGCTCACTGGCCTGACACTGTCATCCGAACAACTGGCTTTTGCGCAGCAACGCCTTGCCGATGCGGGCTATGCTGATCGTACTGAACTGCGGCTGCAGGATTATCGCGATGTCGGTGGCGAGTTTGACGCGATTGCCTCGATCGAGATGTTCGAGGCCGTCGGCGAGCAATACTGGGACAGCTATTTCGCCTGCATCGCACAGCGACTCAAGACCGGTGGCCGTGCCTGCGTTCAGACGATCACGATCGCGGATGAGCTGTTCGAACGCTACCGCAAGGGCACTGACTTCATTCAGCAATACATCTTCCCGGGCGGAATGCTGCCTTCCCCAGAGGTCTTCCGCGCGCACGCTGAACGCCATGGTCTGTCCGTGGTGAATGAGCTGGCCTTCGGACTCGACTATGCGCGCACGCTCGCGCTGTGGGACAAGGATTTCCGCGCCTGCGGGGATGAAGTGCGCGCGCAAGGTTTTGACGATCGCTTCATCCGCACCTGGCAGTTTTATCTTGCGTATTGCGAGGCCGGCTTCCGTGCGGGCAGCATCGACCTGTTCCAGTTCACTTTGCAGAAGCAGTAAGGATTTCCACGATGCAGAAAGCCCTGCGGTACGGCTGGCTGCTCATGTTTGTGGCAGCGATACAGCTATTCGTGGCGAACCCCGCGCTTGCGCAGTCAGCGCCAGTCAGGACAGCACTACCTGAAGCAAGCTTGCTCGGCAAAGGTAATTACACCTGGTTCGGGCTGAGCCTGTATGAAGCGCGGCTGTGGGTGGACAAGAAAAATTTTTCGGCGACGAGCTGGTCGGGCAACGGGCTGGCGCTCGAACTGGTGTATTCACGCAAGCTGTATGGCGAACGCATTGCAGTCGCCAGCCTTGATGAGATAAAAAAACTGGGGCTGGGAACACCGGCGCAGCAGGAAAACTGGCTAGGTGCGATGAGAAAGATTTTCCCGGATGTGGATGAGGGCACGCAGCTGGTCGGTTTGTACTCGCCCGGTCAGCCAACGCGTTTTTATCGCGATGGCATACCGGTTGGCGAGGTCAGCGATCCGGAGTTCGGCGTCGCTTTTTTTGGCATCTGGCTGCACCCGAAGACCAGCGCCCCCAAGCTGCGTGCCGCCCTGTTGGGCAGCAAGTGAACGTATGAGCACCGATCACCCTTCGCTGAGTGCCCGCGCGCTGATCGCTTACGGATTATTTGCACTGCCGCTGTCGCTGCTGGCGCTGCCTGTATACGTGCAGGTGCCGCAGCTGTATGCCGGCAGTCTGGGCATGCCGCTGGCGCTGGTGGGAGCGATTTTGCTTGCCGCACGTTTGCTCGATGCTGTCGCCGATCCTCTGATCGGGCACTGGATGGATAAAGTCGCGCCCGCAAAAGGTCATGCCGGTTTTGTGCTGCTGTCACTGCCTGCGATGCTGACGGGCTATCTGGCACTGTTCAACCCGCCGGTCAGCGCGGGCAGCGGCATGATGCTGGGCATCTGGTTCACGGCCAGCCTGGTGCTGGTTTATCTGGGTTACAGCATGGCGATGATTGCGCATGGCAGCTGGGGGGCAAGCCTGACTCAGCATCGTGGTGAGCGTGCGCGGCTGACCTCGATACGGGAAGGTTTTGCGCTGGCGGGCGTGATGCTTGCCTCTGCGCTGCCAGCGCTCGCTGGTCTGCAGGCCCTGACGATTGCCTTCGTGATCTCGCTCGGTTTGGCCGCGATGTTGCTGCTGCGGATGGCGCCGCGTGCGTCGGTCCGGCCGGGCAGCGAGGGGCGCTGGAGAGACATCATCTCGCCGCTGCGCGACCTGCGATTCTGTTGGCTGCTGGGCGTGTTTGCCGTGAACGGCATCGCGGCAGCCATACCGGCGACGCTGTTCCTGTTTTTTGCGGCCGACAGGCTGCAGCTGCCGGCGCAGGCCGGGCTGTTTCTGGTCGCGTACTTCGTAGCAGCAGCCATCTCGCTGCCGGTCTGGGCAAAAGCGAGTGCTGCAATCGGCGAGTCCCGCGCATGGCTGATCGCGATGCTGCTGTCGGTTGCCGTGTTTGTCTGGACCGTGCAGCTGGAAGCGGGTGCGCTGCTGCCGTTCGCACTGATCTGCGTGCTGTCCGGCGCAGCGCTCGGCGCCGACCTGGCGTTGCCGCCCGCGTTGCTGGCCGGCGTGATTGCAGCAGCAGGACACAGCGGCGAGCGCGAGGGCGCTTACTTCGGTTTGTGGACCTTCGCGACCAAGATGAACCTGGCGCTGGCGGCAGGCATTTCGCTGCCCTTGCTGTCCTGGCTGGGCTATGTGCCCGGACAGGCGAATGACGAAGGATTGCGTGCGCTGGTGATCGCCTACGCGATCTTGCCGTGCGCACTGAAACTGGCGGCCGCTGCCTTGCTATGGCGCGCGCCGCTCAAGGATGTGTGATGACTACTCACAGGAACTGGGCTCATGCTGAAATTTTGTTCGCGAATGTTTCGATTGTCGCTGGCGCTTTTTGCGCTGCTGACGGCGAGTTGTGGAACCACGATGACACCTGCTGATTACGCTGCCGAAAAACCTGCGCTCGACCTGCAAAGCTATTTCAATGGCACGGTCGATGCGTGGGGCATGTTCCAGGATCGCTCTGGCAAAGTGATCAAGCGCTTCCGTGTGGTGATGCACTGCCACTGGGAAGGTGACACCGGCACGCTGGATGAAGATTTCACCTACTCGGACGGCACGACACAAAAACGTGTCTGGACACTGAAAAAGCAGCCTGACGGTCGCTATATCGGCACGGCAGATGACGTCGTCGGCGAGGCCGCCGGACAGATCGGGGGCAATGCGCTGAACTGGAAATATGTACTCGCGTTGCCTGTCGACGGCAAGACCTATCACGTGAACTTCGATGACTGGATGTACCTCATGGACGATCAGGTAATGCTGAATCGGGCCGTGATGAGCAAGTTCGGTTTCCGCCTTGGCGAAGTGACGCTCGCTTTCCATAAGAGGGCTCCTTAATGCTGCAACGTCTAGACGGCACTACACGAACGAACATCGCCGCGGCTCCTGGTGCGGCGCTGTTTGAGCGGGGCCGCACAATGAATCCGCGTGTACTCAGCTGGCAGGGCATGCGGGTGTGGGTCATCGGCGCGTCAGCCGGTATCGGCGCAGAAACGGCAAAGCTGCTGATGCGCAAAGGTGCGCGCGTCGCGCTGTCGGCACGCAACCGGGCGGCGCTGGATGCGCTGGCCGAACACAACGAGCATGCGCTCGTTCTGCCGCTGGATGTCAGCCAGCATACTGAAGTGCTGGCTGCAAGAGACCGCTTGCTCGAGCAATGGTCTGGCGTCGATCTGGTGCTGGTGGTCGCAGGCGCCTACAACGAGATGCGCGTGGACTCATTCGACATGCAGGTGGTGAATCAGCTTCTGGATGTGAACCTGCGCGGCGTATTTCATTGCCTCGATGCCGTACTGCCCTCGCTGCTTGCGCAGGGACATGGCGGTGTGGGTATCGTTTCTTCCGTTGCCGGAATGTCGGGCCTGCCGAAGGCGCTGGTCTACGGTCCGACCAAGGCGGCGTTGATCAATCTGTGCGAGTCGCTGTACTTCGATCTGGGACCGCGTGGTCATCCGGTATATCTGATCAATCCGGGATTTGTAGAAACACGCGCCACTGCAAACAATAATTTTGCGATGCCGGGACTGATCAGTGCGCCGCAAGCAGCAAGAGAAATACTGGGCGGCATGGAACGCGGCGAATTCCATATTCATTTTCCACGTCGCTTTACCAACTGGCTGCGTTTTGCGCGCTTGTTACCCTATCGCTGGTATTTTTCTCTGATACACAAAGTAACTGGCTTATGAGCGACGCACTCCGGACTGACGATAAGCGGCTGCAGCAACTGATCCGCTTCTTCGAGCAGATTGATCTCGCCACCGTCAGCCAGCTCGGGCAGATCTACACCCCGGATGCTTTCTTCAAAGATCCCTTCAATGAAGTTCAGGGTATCGATGCCATCACCCGGATCTTTCGGCATATGTTTGATCAGGTTGATTCGCCGCGCTTCGTCGTGACGAACAGCGTGGTGCAAGGCGATCAGGCCTTCCTGACCTGGGATTTTCTGTTCCGGATGAAGCGCTTTTCTTCAGGAGAGCAATGCATACGCGGCGCCACGCATGTGCGCTTCGCAGCGGATGGCCGTGTGAGTTTCCACCGGGATTACTGGGATGCTGCCGAGGAGTTGTACGAAAAACTGCCACTGATAGGCAGCCTGATGCGAACACTCAAGTGGCTGGCAAACCGCTGAGCCAGATATCATTTCTTGGAAGTTTTTTTGGAAGTAGCCTTGCGTGCACTGGTGATTCCGCTGGCTCTCCCTCCAGAGCCTCTGCTGGTGCTTCGCTTTTTTGCGGTCGACGTAGTGCGCTTTCTGGCTGGCTTTTCCGGCTCGCTCATCGCGGATCCAACGACTTTGGCAAACTGATCCTGTACCGTATTCCACCAGGCAGTCGTGTTTGCAAACTGTGCCGCAAAAGCTGCAGGATCGGACGTTGTTCCAGCTGCAGCATGATCCGAGGCTGGAGTGAATGGGGCCTGGGTGAACGGCGATTCGAATGCCGGTTTTCCATCGTCTTCGCCAATCCCCTTCGCGGCATTCGCAAAACTCTTGCCCATGGATTGCAATGCACTCAGTGTCGCGCTCTGCACTTCCAGTGTCTGTATCGTGCTGCGCAGCATGTTCATATTCATCTGCAGCCAGGATTCGACCGCTTTCAGGTCGGCGATCTGCTTGTTGATGTCATCCGGCGACATGGAGGGCATGGCCATACCGGGGATCTTCATAGTGCCCCAGAAGTTGCGCACGAATTCAAGCGTGTCGTTCATCGCGCCGGCACCCGGCATGCTGCCCATGCTGTCTGACATTATCTGCCTCCCCACCCTGACCGGCTGCGACGGCGACGCGCCCCGCATGCCGATACAGCACAGAGTAGCAGATCGCTGCCCGCACCCAGCCAGAAACCAGCCACGATACGAACCGGCGCAAGCCGGACAAAATTGCGCACACGCGTGCGCCAGATTCTCACAGCACGGATCAATCCCTCCGAGGAGGTGCGTTGAGCAGACACTGACCACGATGCGATCGCATACACTTATGGGATGCCCGTACGCCGCTTATCCTTTCCACTATGGCCAACGAACCGCCGACAATGGCTGGCCATCGCGCTGATCGCGCTGATCGTCGTGGTTCATCTGGCGCTGATCGACTGGGCGAATGACAGCCTCGCGTTGATACGCGCGCTGGATGAAGAAGACGACACCGTGACCGTCGAACTTCACGTCCCCGCCAACAAAACGGCGGTCATTCCATCTGCCTCGCGTGCACCCAAGCCGGTGGCGGAACGCGTCGCTCCGATGGTGCCCGCAACGCCGCCTGCTGCGCCAGCGACAAACACCGCTCAGGCAGAGAGTGCAGCAGTGCCGGATACCGCTGCAGCTTCAGCTTCAACCGAATCAGCGGCGAGCGCGTCCTCTGCAGCGACACCACTTCCGTCGCGAGAATCTGAAACATTGGCAAGTACAGCGACAAGCGCATCGGCAAGCCCACCGGACATCGGCAGTCAGGACACCGCGCCGCCGGTCTTCCAACGCGTCAGCTTCCCGCCATCGGCAGAGCTGAGCTATGACGCGCTGGCGACACAGGGCAACCGCCGCTTGTCCGGCAGCGGCAATATTCTCTGGCAACAAAGCGGTCAGAGTTATCTGATCAAGGGCGATGCCAGCGCGCTGCTGCTGAATCTGCTCAGTTATCAAAGCAATGGCCAGATCGGCAGCACCGGGCTGATGCCCGAGCAATATCAGGAAAAGCGCATCGGAAAATCTGCCACCACCACGCATTTCGTTCGCGATCGCAAGACCATCAGTTTTTCTGCATCCACGCAAGTACATGAAATTCGCGGCGGAGAACAAGATCGTGGCAGCGTGATCTGGCAGCTCGCCGGTCTGGCGCGCGGCGACCCAGACAAACTGGCAGCGGGACTGGGTTTCGAAGCCATCGTTGCTGGCAGCAAAGCGGCCGATCGTTGGAACGTGGTCGTGATTGGCAAGGAAAATGTGACGCTGCCAGAAGGCAGCCTATCCGGGTGGCACTTGTCACTGGCGCCCGTGGAAAATAATTTCGATTACCAGATTGATCTGTGGCTGTCGCCGGATCGTGACTGGTATCCGGTGAAGATCAATTACTCGAACCGCAGCGGAGCCAGCCTGTCGCTGTCACTGTCACGGTTGACCAAGAAATAAGGATGTTGATGAACTATCTGCCCGAACCAAGCAAACGACTAAGCAAGTTATTGCTCATCATCGGCATCGTGAGTTTCGCTGGTCTGTGCAGCCTCATCCGCCCTGCGATCGCACAGGATAAAGCCAGCCCACCGCCTCCGGCGCAGCTGGATTACACGATACGTGCCAGCATTCAGGGGCTGTCGCTAGAAGGAAGTGGCACCATTCAATGGCAGCTGTCACCATCAGCGTATCAGCTGAGCTTCGATACCAAGACGCCGCTGACAGGTTCGCTGCTGTCAGAAAAAAGTGAAGGTGCAGTAGAGCGTCGCGGATTGCAGCCAGCCCGTTTTTATTCGAAGCGCTTCCGCAAGGAAGCGATCACTGTGAACTTTGATCGCGAAGCGGGCAGCATTGTTTTCCCCAATAATCACCCTTCTCTGAAAATCGAAGGTGGCGAACAAGATCGCATCAGCGTACTGTGGCAATTACTGTCCATGGCACGCGCGACACCCGCACGATTTGCAGTCGGAACGAACTGGAAATTTTTCGTCATCAGTCATCGTAATGGTGAGCCCTGGATCTTCTCGGTACAGGAAAAGCAAAAGCTGCGCACGGCGCTGGGTGATACTGACAGTGTGCATCTGGTCTATCAGCCACCTGAAGCTTCTGGCGCGCCAAAAGTCGATATCTGGCTGGCTCCCTCGCTGGACTGGTTCCCGGTACGCATACGCTTTTCTGAACCGAATGCGATTCGATAGAGCAGACGATTGCGAGCATTAAAAAAGGGTAATCATTAATGAGTAGCGCCCCAACCTCCGGATCAGCACTGGTATTGTTCTCTGGCGGACAAGATTCAACAACCTGTCTTGCCTGGGCACTGTCACGCTATCAGCGTGTAGAAACACTCGGCTTCGATTACGGACAGCGCCATGCAGTCGAACTGGAGTTGCGCCCGGCGTTACTGCAATCAATACGCGCGATCAAACCTGAGTGGTCGACAGGGCTTGGCGAAGATCATCTGCTTGATCTGTCACTGCTGGGCGAAATTTCAGACACGGCACTCACACGCGACACAGAAATAGCAATGCAAAAAAATGGCTTGCCGAACACTTTCGTGCCGGGCCGTAATCTTCTCTTTATTACCGTTGCAGCAGCACTCGCCTACCGGCGCGGTCTTCAGGTACTGGTCGGGGGTATGTGCGAAACGGATTACTCCGGCTACCCGGACTGCCGTAGCGATACCCTTCGCACACTGGAAAAGGCACTGCAGCTTGGGATGGAAAGCGGCATCACATTAGAAACGCCGCTGATGTGGCTGGATAAAGCAGCTACCTGGTCGCTCGCCGAATCGCTGGGTGGCGATGCGCTGGTTGAACTGATACGCACCGATACGCATACCTGTTATCTGGGCGAGCGCGGCGAGCTACATGAATGGGGGCATGGTTGCGGTCGATGCCCGGCGTGTGAGTTGCGGGCTCGGGGGTATGGGGAATACCGGGCAGCTCGAAATACACCGGACAACTGAGGACGCTCGTTTGGCTTAGAACCTACATGGGCCCCAGCCTTTGGGGGCGAGGTAAGGAAAAGGCTCTTAAAAGCGTCGTCCCAGCGCAGGCTGGGACCCATGCAAGCAAACCTCTCAGGGTGGTAAACCCTGCTGTCGCAGAACCTGACCAAGAAACAGTCTATCGAGGTAAGTTCTGAGCGATTTCTCCGTCGCCACAGACAATCAGATCAAACCTCTTCCCTCGCCTCCCGAATCGGAATACCCGCAAACTTCATCGAGTTCGCATCATTCCGATACACGAGCGGCTTGTCTTCAGCCGGGCGCTGTCTTCCCTGCAGCACGATCTTTTTCACATCTTCATGGAATTCGGATTTACCGCACACCGGATCAGCCGCAGCCGAATCACCCGTCAGCGCATAGGCCTGACAGCGACAGCCGCCAAAGTCCTTTTCTTTCTCTGAGCAGGAACGGCAAGGCTCTTTCATCCATTCGAAGCCACGGAAAGCATTGAAGGCATCGCTCTTGTACCAGATGTCTTCCAGCTTCTCTTGCGTGACATTCGGAAAAGTCAAACCGGGCAAGGTCTTGGCCGCATGGCAGGGCAAGGCTGAGCCATCTGCGGCGACGGCGAGAAACACGGAGCCCCAGCCATTCATGCAGGCTTTCGGTTTGCTTTCGAAGTAATCAGGCACCACAAACAGCAGACGGATCTTGTTACCCAGCTTTGCACGGTATTCATTCACCACCGCCTCGGCACGCTCGAGCTGCTCACGGGTCGGCATCAGCTGATCGCGGTTCACATGCGCCCACGCGTAATACTGCGTATTGGCCAGCTCCAGATATTCGACACCCATCTCGACGGCCATCTCGATGATGCGGCCCACATGATCTAGGTTATACCGATGCAGCACGACATTCAGCACCATGGGATAGTCGTACTTCTTGATCAGCTTGGCGACACGGTTCTTCAGGTCGAAGGTCTTGGTGCTGGAGAGGAAATCATTCATCTCCTTGGTCGAATCCTGGAACGACAGCTGAATATGATCCAAGCCCAGCGCTTTCATTTTCGAGATGCGCTCTTCGGTCAGACCCACACCAGAGGTGATCAGGTTGGTGTAATAACCCAGCTGGTGCGCTTCACCAATCAGCTCTTCCAGATCATCACGCACCAGCGGCTCGCCACCGGAAAAGCCCAGCTGCGCAGCACCCAGCTTGCGAGCCTGCCGCAGCACGTCTTTCCATTCCTCGGTGCTCAGTTCGCGCTTATCCTCAGCGTAGTTCAGCGGGTTGTAGCAGAACACGCAGTGCAGCGGACAGCGATACGTGATCTCTGCCAAAAGCCACAGCGGCGGCGGAATTTGCGTTAATGCTTTGTTTGCGTCAGACACTGATCCAGCCTCGCTCAAGTGCAATTTCCAAAAATCCGGTCACATCTTTTTCCAGCCCGGTCGCATTGAAGGTCTGCTCGATATCGGTAATCATCGCCTGCACATCGCGCTCACCATCGCAGCGCTTGAGTATTTCGGATGCGCTTTGATTGAGCTTGACCATCCCCTCAGGGTAGAGCAACACGTAAGTCTGCTGCGCCTCTTCATACTGCATGCGGAACAGGCGTGCGAGCTTCGGCTTTACGGTAAGTTCGATCATGAAAGTCTCAGGGATAAGCTTTTTCAATGGCATCGGAAATCTGCCACAAGACATCCAGTTTGAACTGCAGGATATCCAGCGCGCGCTCCTGCTGCTCGCGGGTGGTGAAATATTCCAGCGTCACCTGCAGCCCGTGCTCGACATCGCGCTGCGCGAGTGGCACACGGGTGCGAAAATAAGCGAGGCCTTCATCTTTCACCCACGGATAGTGAGTCGGCCAGTTCGCGAGCCTGTCCTTGTGGATCTTGGGTGCGAACATTTCAGTCAGCGATGAGCATACCGCCTCTTGCCACGGACGCTGGCGTGCGAAGTTCACATACGCGTCGACCGCGAATTTGACGCCGGGCACGACTTTTTTCAGCGACCAGAGTTCTTCACGCGAGATGCCTGTCGCCTCACCCAGACGGGTCCAGGCTTCGATACCGCCTTCTTTGTCGCCATGGCCGTCATGGTCATGAATACGGTCTATCCACTTACGGCGAACTTCACGGTCCGGGCAGTTGGACATGATCGCCGCATCCTTGATCGGGATCATCACCTGATAGTAGAAGCGATTGAATACCCAGCCACGAATCTGATCGGGCGTCAGCTTGCCCTCGTTCATCTTGATATTGAACGGATGATTAATGTGATAGTTGTCACCCTTGGCGCGCAGCTTCGCCTCGAATTCCTCGCGGCTCCAGGGCATTTGCTCAGTCATGTTGGCGGGTGCGTTCATAGTTGGATCTCCATGCCGTCATAAGCGACTTCAATGCCATGCTTCGCCAGCTGCGCGCGCTCGGCCGAGTCTTCGTTCAAGATAGGGTTGGTGTTATTGATGTGAATGAGGACCTTGCGACGCGCTCCGACGCCATCAAGCACCTCGATCATGCCACCGGTACCCGACAATTGCAGATGGCCCATGTCGGCCGCTGTCTTTTGCGTAAGCCCCAGCGTGATCATCTCATCGCCGGTCCATACCGTGCCATCGACCAGCACGCAGTCGGCTTTTTTCATCGCGTCCAGCACATGCGGCTCGATCTCGCCCAGACCCGGCGCGTAGAAAAGCGTCTTGCCGGTCTCAAGGTTTTCGATCAGCAGCCCGTTGTTGTCTCCGGGGCCCGGGTTCTCGCGGTGCGGCGAGTACGGTGGTGCCTTGCTCTTGAGCGGCATAGGATGAAAGCGTATGCCGGCAATGCCCGGAACATCGATAGGCGCGAAACGCGTCTTGTCAGCTGACAGTCCGGTGATCTCGTGATGCTCGACGCCGCAATAGTGCGACAGCACTTTGGCCAGCGGCAGGCCGTGGTTCAGGTCATCCCAGACAGAATCGGTGCAGTAGAGATTGAGCTTCTTCTTACCCTCGCGAAGCATCAGCAAACCGGTAATGTGATCAATCTGCGCATCCATCACCATCACGGCAGCGATGCCAGTATCGCGAATCGCGCGCGCAGGCTGGAGCGCAGAATTTGAGCGTATCTGAGACAAGATGTCAGGCGACGCATTGATCAGCACCCAGTCGGTGCCATTCGCAGATACCGCGATCGATGACTGGGTTCGCGCTTTCGCGTTCAGGGTGCCATTGCGCACGCCTGCGCAATTGGTGCAATTGCAATTCCATTGCGGGAAACCACCGCCCGCCGCTGAACCGAGGACCAGAATTTTCATGATTTTCAGGAGGAGTAAATAAAGTCTTGCTTAGGCAGCGCCCAGCGATATCAGGAGCGGCTTTGCCCGGCTTGCGCGGTCAACCTCAGCGCGCGATGGCACAGGACGCGCATTTCACGCATGACAGGAAGGCTGTGAGGAAGTCTTGCAGGCATTATCATCTCCTGTCGCCAGTCCCGGTGTTTACTGGAATAGCAGCGTTTTTACTGCGATACCACGCTATTCTTGCAAGCCTTTACGGGCAAGCGACTTATCGCTTTTATGTTGTTCGCTAAGCTCATTCTAGCCCGAAGCCGCCATAAAAAAATCCATGCCGCCGAGCCCCTTTGACCAGTTCCATCTGCCCGTCGGTGACGGTCACGCACTGCACGTTGCCCAGTATGGCCAGCCCGAAGGCCCGGCCGCGGTCGTGCTGCATGGCGGCCCGGGCAGCGGCACCCAGCCCTCGGTGCTCGAATGGTTCGACCTGTCGCGTCAGCGCGTGGTGCTGTTCGACCAGCGCGGCGCAGGCCGTTCGACTCCGATCGGTGACACTGCCCACAACAACACTCAGCTACTGGTCGCCGACATCGAGCGCATTCGTACCCATCTGGATATCGATCGCTGGATGATGGTCGGTGGATCGTGGGGCGCCACGCTGGCGCTGATGTACGCAGGCGCCCATGCAGAACGGCTCAGTGCATTGGTGCTGCGCGGCAGTTTTCTCGCCAGCGAGCGCGAAATGCAGTGGTTCTTTCAATCTCTGCGGGCCATGGTGCCAACGGGCTGGGCGGCCATGACCAATGGCTGGAGCGACGAGCAAAAAAATCACGTCCTGGAGACATTAAGCAGGCAACTGCTTCATGGCTCAGACACCGAAGCACGAGATGCTGCGATGCGCTGGGGCACTTATGAAGACAGTGTGATGCAGGCGATGTCAGGCAAGCTGGCGAGTGCAGCGACTGTGCCCGCGCCCGGGCCCGCGCCGCAAGCCAGCGAACGGCAGCTGGCCAAGTATCGCTTGCAGGCACACTATTTATCGCAGGGCTGCTTCACTTCTGAACAAACACTGCTGAATATCGCCAGTGAATTAAGACATCTACCCGTCGCCATCATTCACGGTACCCACGATCTCGTCTGCCCTCCGGAAAATGCGCTCAAGCTGGCTGCAGCGATACCAGATGCCCAACTGAACTGGATCAGCCGGGGCGGGCATACACCGGCCGATGCCGGCATTGCCGCTGCGCTGCGCGCCGCTGTGCTGGACTTGATGCGCTCCTGAATAATCGGAACATCTGATCAGCTGAAAAAATCACCATCGTTATCTTTCACTGGCTTGCGCTACGTCGCATGGCCAGCTGCACCATCGCGAGAACAGGAACCCGGACCACAATGCGCTGACCTAAGTGCATAGGCTCGGCGTAGTCCCGGACAGCGCAGAGCATGACAACCTGAAATCAACAGGGAGAAAATGCATGCCGTCAGATAGTCGCAATGAGTCTTCGGGCAATTTATCCACAGCGCACACGAAGCCCGCCGGCGTCATGCAGATCACCAACCTGAGTTCGCATCATGCGCGCTCGGGTCGCCCGGCGATCGAATTCGCCCGCAACCTTGGCTGGCTGAGTCTGGGGCTAGGTCTCGCCAGCCTGATGATGCCCCGGATGTTGGCACGGTCGGTAGGCACTACCAATAGCAATTGGTGGCTGCGTGTGATTGGCACCCGAGAACTGATCTCTGGCGCAGGCATTCTGCTGCGCCCCCATCAACCGGTCTGGTTATGGTCGCGCGTGGCGGGCGATGTGATGGACCTTGGGCTGCTTGCAGTGGCTGCTCGCCAGCGCGATACAAGCGCCGCGGGCCGACTTGGGGCACTGAGCGCTGCACTGACTGGCCTTGCCGTACTTGATCTGCTGGTTGCATGGGATAACACCAACCGTCTTCGCCATGCGCCCACCGCCACAGGATCAAAACGCTCCGGCGTGACCCAGATAAAAAAATCAATGGATGTGAACCGCAGTCCGGAAGCGTGCTATCGCTTCTGGCGCGATGTTGAAAACTTCCCCCGCTTCATGCCCCATGTAGAACAGGTGGAATCTCTGGACGGGACGCATTCCCGCTGGCGGGTGCGCGGTCCGCTCAGACAAACGGTTCAGTGGGAGGCTGAACTGACCAGCGATATTCCCGGCCAGCAGCTGGGATGGCGGGCGATGTCTGGTGCAGAACTTGCCCATACCGGGCTGGTGCGTTTCAGTCCCGCGCCGGGACAACGCGGCACACGCATCGAGGTGGAATTCAGTTTTCATCCTCCGCTGGGCAAGGCGGGCGTCATGCTGGCGCGCATGACAGGCGATGAACCTCCGCAGCAGATTAGCGAAGATCTGCGCCGCTTCAAACAATTGATAGAGACGGGAGAGATACCCACCACCATCGGACAACCGGCAGGTCGCCGCAGCATGACAGGCCGCATGATTCACAAAGGATTACCGGAATGAAGGCAAATGTCTGGCATGGAAAAAACGATATGCGTATTGAGCAGGTACCCGACCCGCGTATCCTGAATCCGCGTGATGCCATCGTGAAGATCACATCTACTGCGATCTGCGGCTCAGATCTGCATTTATACGATGGCTATGTGCCGTCGATGGAGGCGGGCGACATTCTCGGCCATGAATTCATGGGTGAAGTGGTGGAGACTGGTCCGGCTGTGCGCCACCTGAAAGTCGGCGATCGGGTAGTTGTTCCTTTCACGATCGCCTGCGGGCAATGCTTCTCTTGTGAGCACCATCATCACTCACTGTGCGAGAACTCGAATCCGAATGCCTGGATGGCCGAAAAAATGTGGGGCTACTCCCCTGCCGGCGTCTACGGCTATTCTCATCTGACGGGCGGTTATGCAGGCGGGCAAGCCGAATATGCGCGCGTGCCTTATGCCGACAGTGGTCCGATCAGAATTGATGACGGAATCGATGATGACAAAGTGCTGTTCCTGTCTGATGTGCTGCCAACCGGTTACATGGCCGCGGAGAACTGCAACATACAGCCCGGTGATGTCGTCGCGGTCTGGGGCTGCGGCCCGGTAGGACAGTTCGCGATACAGAGCGCCTATCTGCTGGGAGCGGAGCGAGTGATCGCCATCGACCGCTTCCCGGAGCGCTTGCAGATGGCTTCCGAGTGGTCGCGAGCGGAAGTACTAAATTATGAGCAGGTGGATATCGCCAAAGCCCTCAGAGAGATGACCGGCGGGCACGGACCCGATGCCTGCATCGATGCAGTAGGCATGGAAGCGCATGGCACGGGCTTCATGGCCGCCTATGACCGCATTAAACAGATGATGCGGCTGGAATCTGACCGACCACAGGTACTGCGCGAGGTGCTGCGAGCCTGCCGCAATGGCGGCACCGTGTCAGTGCCCGGCGTCTACGGCGGCTTTGTCGATAAGCTGCCGATCGGCTCGCTGATGAACCGCTCACTGACAATCAGGACCGGGCAAACGCATGTGCAGCATTATCTGCAGCCACTATTGGAACGCATTCGCAAAGGAGATTTCGATCCTGAACGTCTGATCACGCATCGCTTGCGGCTGGACGATGCGCCCAGCGCCTACAAGATGTTTCGAGACAAAGAAGAGGCGTGCATCAAAGTGGTACTCAAGCCTTGGGTGCACTGAGCAAACCAGAAAATACGTATTGACCTGTTATTCACACACCGTAATACCCGGCACGCTGTGTGCGAGGACCAACGGTTTGATTGTCGACCTCGCACTGTGCACTGCAATCAGAAATGATACCGGGCACCTACAGACCAAAGACTCGGTGTAATTCCCAAGGTCTCACCAAAGTGCGTGTACCCCAGCGTGGCCGCCCAGTTTCTATCGAATTGGTAGCTGACACCCGCACCCAGCAACAAGCGCACGCGCGTTTCCGAATTGTCGCCTGAGAAATGATTCACGGTGGGGCCAATTTTGCCGTACACAGAGAATGCATCGGTCACCGGATAGCGCGCCACACCCGCCAGATAAAACCCATGTCCAGTGCCACCGCTACCATCCAGATGACCAAGGTTGGCATAGCCGACCTCATATCCGGCGTACTCCGATACTGTCTGGCCAAATGCCAGACCAAATCCTGTATGAGTCTCGCTGTCGCCATCGAAACCATATCGTCCTTCGCCAACTGACACGGACACATAGCTATCCGGCACATCCGTCGCCATTGAGGCAGAAGAAGCTGCACCGATCAATGCAGCGATAAACAATTTTTTCATGAGAGCTTCCTGTTCGAAAATTTCGTCAAAACGAAAAAAAGCCAGCCCCTAAGGACTGGCGCGATTCTAGAGACAGGAAAGATCAGGGGAAAGCGACCGTGGTTTAGAACTTACACATCATTTGGTGATGATCCGATATCCCTCAGTTTTTTATGAACGATGATTGCGATAATTGAGCGCAACAATCTCATTAAAAGTTGTAACGTAACGCTGCATTGAACAGACTCAGCTTTGCTCCGTGAGCAGCATTGCCGAAATATGTGTATTCGATTGAACCTACCATTTCTTTGCTGAATTGCATTGATATTCCAGTACCGATCAATACACGCAGATTCGTACTCCGTCCTTCGCCAGGTGGTGCATCTTGATCCAGCAGATTTTGGGAAATTTTTTCAGCACTGTTGGAATTGACAGAGAGGCCCAGCTTGCCCAGCAGATTGACGGTAGGGGTAACGGGTATATTTCCAATTCCCGCTGCATAGATTGATCGTGTTCGGAAACTGGAGGATCCGGTCTGGTCTTCGAAGGTCTTCTCGGTTTTTGCCTGGCCAAAATCGATGATGCCAAACTCCAGATCCAGACTGGGATCAATCTGCATACCATATGCAAGAGAAAGACCCGTAGCGGTGACTGAACCACCTTCCGAGTAGCGCGATTGACCGATCCCTGCTTTCACATAATTACCCTCTGCATGACTCCAACCCGGCAGCCAGAGCAGGCTGATGAGAAAAATTGCGTTTATTTTGTTTTGCATGGAAATCTCCATTCGAGTTGGACATCCGCGGCAGTAAAAATGGAGTAGCAAACTGCAGCACGCACATCCAAGCTTGTTGCTCAGATGATGGCGTTGATTTTATAAACGGATGATCGAATAAAAATTTCTAATTTGTGCAACAGATGTACTAGTAGATCAGAAGCGTTTCCACAACAAACAGAAAGCCGTCAGTCTGTCAGTAAGCCTCTTCCCACGAAATGGACAGCCGCGCCGCGCATTGAATCAGACCAACCATGCTGTAGGTCTGAGGAAAATTTCCCCACAATTGCGTACCATCGAGGGATACATCTTCCGAGAGCAGCCCAAGATGATTGCGTCGCGAGAGTACTTTTTCGAACAGCGCTCTCGCTCTGGCCTTCTCTCCGGTCTGCGCCAGCGCGAGGATCCACCACAGTGTGCAGACCAGAAACGCGGCATCGGGACGACCGAAATCATCTTCTTCATCATAGCGAAGCAGAAAATTACCTCGCTGCAGTTGCCGCTCGACTGCGCGCAGGGTGCCGATAAATCGCGGATCGTTCGCATCCAGAAACTGAAACTCCCCCATCAGTAATAAGCTGGCATCCAGATGATCGCCGCCAAACGTGGATACAAAACTTCCCAGCTCAGGATTCCACGCGTGATCAACGATGGCCTTGCGTATGGTTTCGGACTCGCGCAGCCAGTGGGAGGCGCGCGTCGGCAGCCTGAGGCGCCGTGCAATCGAGGCCAGCCGGTCGCAGGCAGCCCAGCACATCAGCGTAGAAAACGTATGCACACGCCGCGTGCCGCGCAATTCCCAAATACCGGCGTCTGGCTCCTGATACACGCGCACAGCTTGCTGACCCAGACGCTCCAGATCCGCGAACATTTGCCGCCCTGCCGGGCGCTCCAGCCGTGAATCGAAAAATGCATGTGTGCTGGCCAGAACTGCAGCGCCGAACACATCGTTCTGTACCTGTTTCCAGGCGAGATTGCCGACTCTCACCGGGCCCATGCCGCGGTATCCTTCCAGCCCCGGCGCAATAAATTCATCCAGTGCTGTCTCGCGACGTATGCCATAGACCGGCTGCAGCGGCATGTCGCGCGAATCGGCGATCAGGTTCAGGATGTATTCCAGATAGTGCTGCATTGTCGCCGTTACACCCAGCTGATTGAGCGCATTGACGACAAAGTAAGCATCTCTTAACCAGCAATAGCGATAGTCCCAGTTTCTGCCACTGTCCGGTGATTCGGGATTCGAGGTGGTTACGGCGGCAATGATCGCACCAGTATCATCAAACGCATTCAGTTTCAGCGTAATGGCAGCACGTATTACCACCTCCTGCCACTCGAAAGGAATCGCCAGATTGCGCACCCAGCGGTGCCAGTAGGATGAAGTCGATTCGTAGAAACTACGCCCCAGTTCGCGGGGTGCGCCATCGACGGTCTCATCCGGGCCCATCAGCAACGTAACACTGTCATGCAGGAAGAACAGCCGCTCCTCGCTCAATGCGGTGATTGAAGCATCTGTTGTCACTCGCATTGACTGAGTGCCGCCGAGATAGGTCACATGATGCGTACCGCAGCGAGATATAGCTCGATCGCTGCCGTAATTGAGCGCCGGACGCACGCGTAGACCGATGCGCGGACGGCCGGCGACTCTGCGGATCATCCGCACAACCATGGCAGGCGCAAACATGCGTCCATGCAGATAAAAGCGCGGTGAAAAATCGGTGATATCGATGACATTCCCTGAATCATCTTCCAGACGGGTCTGCAGAATCGCCGAATTACGCTGATACATCTGGCGTACGGTATGACTGGAAGGAAAGAGCACGTCAATGAAACCAAACGCTTCGGCTGAATTATTCCGTGCTTCCGAACGCAACAAGCTGCAGCACAGCGGGTTGCTGTCGAAATGCGGATAACACCACCAAGCAATACGCGCGTTACTGTCGATCAGGGCGCTGGTTCGGGAATTACCAATCAGGCCGAGATCGAGATGACTCATCAGGCACGAATTCGTGAGCCAGGCCCGTGGTGTCTGCTACCGGGCAAACAGTCGATCAACAAATCGAGCAGTTCCACAATCGCTTCATGATCGGGAATGAAGTAGTTTGCAGCACTGCCCTCTCCCGAGCCGACGCGCACCGTGAACAAATCCTCACGGCCGAGCGCGAACACATGTTCGTCCGTCACATCATCGCCGGCATACAGTGCCCGGGATGCGCGGGTGAGGTTCATCAGCTCATGTACTGCACCACCTTTGTCACTGGCGCCGGGAGGCAGCAAATTGAGCACAGCCTTGCCAGAGATCACTCGTGGCAAGGGATCAAGCCGGCCAATGAGCTGCGCCAGCTGTTGTGCGACCGCATCCTTGTCGGGTACATGCAGGAAATGCACGGACAACGAATAGCGCTTGTATTCGATCCACACATCGCTGCCGATTGCATTCAAGGCGGGTTGCAGCTGCTGCTGCCATCCTGCGCAAATCCTCTCGAACGCTCCGACGCGGCGCTCCCATCCAGGCAAACCTTCAATACCGTGATTGCCGATCAGGTAATCCGGTTCAAACACCAGCATACGATGCATGTCTGTAAGACCACGCCCGGTCACGATACCGACCGGCGCTCGCTGCTGCAGCCGTTGCAGCCGATCCAGTACGGTATCGGGCACATTCACTTTGTCCGGATGCGGTTCGAGTGGCACCAGCGTGCCATCAAAATCGAATAGGCAAAGCAGATCCTTGCAAACGAAGTCACGCAGTGCCTGCCGGCCCGCAGGAGAGAACAGTGCTTTCATAGTGCTCGACGTAATCCCTGATGGCTGTGAGATGAAATTTTTTCGCTGACCCGCTGCCGCCGTCGCAGCCGCGCCGCATCCAGCAACATCAGCCCGGCCCAGCGATAGACATTAAAGTCACGCACCAGCTGGCGCATGCTGCGTATGCGTTCGCGCTGTTCGGGCTCGGGCATGGTCAGTGCCCGATACAACGCCTGCGCACCTTGCTCGATGTGATACGGATTGATGATCAGCGCCTCATGCAGCTCGCGCGCCGCGCCGGTGAACTGGGAGAGTATCAGTACGCCCAGCTCGTCATCACGCGCGGCGATAAATTCTTTGGCCACCAGGTTCATGCCGTCATGCAGGCTGGTGACCACGCATACATCGCACCCGCGGTAGCAGCGCGCTAGCTGTTCAGCATCATAGTGCTCGATGCGCAGCAAAACTGGCGGCGCGACGGGATTTGCATGACGCTGATTGATCTCGAGCGCGAGCTTGCGCACGCGGGCTTCCAGGTTCTGATACTCATCGAGCGACGAACGGCTGGGCGCAGCGATCTGCAACAGGCTGAATCTTCCCACAAGATCCGGATGCATCTCCAGTAACCGGTCGACTGCCTGAAACCGCTCGACGATGCCTTTGGTGTAGTCGAGCCTGTCAACGCCCAGTGCCAGCCGGTGCAATGGCGGCAGTCGCAATTCCTCGCGTATCTCCCGCCGGCACAGCACCACGTCGATCGCATTTTCCTGCTCAGGCCAGGCAATTGAAATCGGGTAGGGCTCGACCTGCGTGAGCTCGCCACCGTAAGAGATGGTCGATGCCTCATGCTCGATCCGCGTTTCAAGATAGCGATCGACCGTCTCCAGAAAATTCTTGCAATGAAAAGGTGTATGAAATCCCAGCAAGGTATTGCCTAGCAAACCCTGCAGCAGCTCTTCGCGCCACGGACAGATACCGAAGGATTCGGGATTCGGCCAGGGAATATGCCAGAACATGATGATGGTGGCCTTGGGCAGCCTCTCGCGCAGCATGCGCGGCAGCAGCGCAAAATGATAGTCCTGTACCAGCACCACCGGATCGTCAGTGTGCGCCTCAGTGACCACCGCATCGGCAAAGCGCTGATTGACCGCGACATACTGCTCCCAGTCCGAGGTCCGGAACACCGGGCGCACATGCGCCATATGACACAGTGGCCACAAGCCTTCATTGGAAAACCCGTAGTAGTAGCCTTCCTCTTCCTCGACGGTCAGCCACACACGACGCAATGTATAGGCTGGCTTTTTGGGTGGTACTCGCACGCGGTCGTGCGCATCAACAGTAACGCGATCGGCTGAGCCGCTGCCGTGCGCTATCCAGGTGCCGGAACAGGCGCGCATGACGGGCTCGACTGCCGTCACCAGTCCACTCGCCGGACGCCGTACCGCAATGCCCTGCTCGGATTGTTCATGAATGTAAGGCTCGCGATTCGAAACCACCAACACCTCATCGCCCGCCAGTTCATCATGCAGCAATGAGCGCAATTTTTCGGGCGTCCAGGCTTGCGGCGAGTTTTGCTGCACACGGCGTTCGATGTTCATCTCGTGCAGCATGGCGCGCAGATCACCGACCAGCGGGCGGAATTCCGGCGGGGCATTCACAACCGAAGATCCAGTCTCTTTTCTGAGCAGATTCTTCAGCGAGCTGACCCAGCCCAGCCAGCTCCAGTGTGCGATCCAGGCGCCCAGCGCAGAGATCACCAGGAACATCAGCAGGAAGACGGCAATGAGGTAGTGCCGGAACTCGGTGCTTCGCCGTTCGATAAAGCTCGTGTCCTGCGCCAGCAGCAGCTTGCCCAGAGAGACGCCCTCTTGTTCCAGCGCGCCTTCAGTGATTAACAATCCTTCCGGAGCGCGCGCGTCGCAGCGCAGCTGGGCTGGAAAATTACTGCTACGGTAGAGCAAGGTACCCGCAGCATCACAGACACCCAACGCGCGCAGATGACCCTCACGCACCGAGCGATCCAGCAGGTTGCGCATACTTTCCGCGTCTTGCAGGGTCAGATAATCAAGAACCGGCTCGCGCATTGACGCGGCCACCATCTGCGAGCGCGTATCCAGATCTCTCACAAACCAGCGCCGGGTCAGATCGTCGACCAGCGGCAACAGCGCCAGAGCAAACAGGCCCAGCACGGCTGCCAGAGGAAAAATGAAACGCAGCGATAGCTGAAACGGGCGCAGAGGCATCAGGCCATAAAGTAGAGTCAGTCGCACGCACGGACACGCGCGCGCCACCGATACCGAAAATCCCTGTGTTGATAAAGAAACTCGAACCGACGCGGGCGCACCTTTGTTGACCCAACCCCGAGGCTTGGGGTTCCTGAAACGACGGTGATGCAGGACATCATCACGCGTTATCAAATCGGTTATCGAGCGAATTGGGGGGTAGCCCGATGAGTTTGTGCGCCGCAATATCAAAATCCACCATCTTTCGCTTTCCAATGACTATGGTAGGAGCTCAAGGTGGTTATCATTGGCAATCTGACCGGCATGCAGAACTGCTGGCGAAAATAACTTTAGGGCAGCACATGGTGGAGACGACACACAAGGCAGCCGATACCTTCCCTCGGCTGCTGCAGCAACACGCGCGCCTGCGTCCTTCGCACCCGGCGTTCCGCGAGAAAAATCTTGGCATCTGGCAGACCACGACCTGGTCTGAGGTGGATACTCAGGTCCGGCTGCTCGCCTGTGGCCTGGCGGCATTGGGCTTTCAGCGCGGGATGAATCTGGCGGTGGTCGGCGATAACCGTCCACGTCTCTACTGGGCAATGGCTGCGGCGCAGTCCTTGGGTGGTGTCGCCGTGCCGCTGTATCAGGACGCGCCGGCGGCCGACATGGCTTATGTGCTGGAAAACGCCGAAATTGATTTTGCGATCGTCGAGGATCAGGAGCAAGTCGATAAGCTGCTCGAGATACGCGGCTCCGTGCCCGGCCTGTCGCATATCATTTATGACGATGGCCGCGGCCTGCGCAATTACACCCAGCCCGGCGTACATTCATTCGACAGTGTGAAGGCACTGGGGCAGGCCTATGACCGCGATCATCCCCAATTCTTTCAGCATCAGGTAGATCAGGGTAAGACCGACGATATTGCGGTGATCCTGTACACCTCAGGTACCACCGGCAAACCCAAGGGTGTCTGTCATTCGCATTCGGCGATGATCGCCACTGGCAACACACTGATTGAATTCGATCAGGTGACTGCCGATGATGAGGTGCTTTGCTATCTTCCACTGGCCTGGGTGGGTGACTTCCTGTATTCGTATGCGCTGTCGAATATCGCCGGCTTCTGCCTGAATTGCCCTGAATCGCCGTCGACCGTCGGCAGCGATTTGCGCGAGATCGGACCGACCTATTATTTTGGCCCGCCGCGCATCTATGAAAATATCCTCACGCAAGTAATGATTCGCATCGAAGATGCGAGCGCGATCAAGCGGGCGATATTCCATTACTTCATGCGCGTTGCGCGCCGCGCCGGGCTGAAGCTTCTGGATGGCAAAGGCCATGTCGGTGTTATCGACCGCCTGTTGTATGCACTCGGTGAATGGATCGTGTACGGCCCGCTCAAAAATGTATTGGGCTTGTCGCGTATTCGTGTTGCTTACACCGGCGGCGAGGCCATCGGCCCGGATCTATTTGACTTCTATCGCTCTATAGGTATCAACCTTAAGCAGCTGTACGGCATGACCGAAACCTGCGTGACCGTCTGCATGCAGCGCTCCGGCGATGTGAAGCTCGATACTGTTGGCCGCCCGATGAATGGCGTGGAGGTGCATATCGCCGACTCGGGCGAAGTGCTGGTGCGCTCACCCGGCCTGATGGTCGGCTATTACAAGAAGCCGGAAGACACCGCCGAAGCCATCGACAGCAATGGCTATTTCCATACGGGCGATGCCGGGTTCTTCGACAGTGACGGTCATCTGAAGATCATCGACCGCGCGAAAGACGTCGGCAAGATGGCTGACGGCACGCTGTTCGCGCCGAAATACATCGAGAACAAGCTGAAGTTCTTCCCGTTCATTAAAGAAGCGGTTGCTTTCGGCGATGGCCGCGCTAGCTGTAATGCCTTCATCAATATCGACATGGAGGCGGTCGGTAACTGGGCTGAGCGGCGCAACCTGCCCTACAGTGGCTATACCGATCTTGCCAGTCAGGCGGCAGTATATGAACTGATCGCTGAATGCGTAGAGAAAGTGAACGCTGATCTCGCGCATGATGATCTGCTGTCCGGCTCACAAATCCACCGCTTCCTCGTGCTGCACAAGGAACTCGATCCGGATGATGACGAGCTGACCCGCACGCGCAAGGTACGCCGTCGATTCATCGCCGAAAAATACGCAATACTGATCGATGCGCTGTATGACGGCAAGCAGCGCCAATTCATTGAGACGCAAGTGAAATTCGAAGATGGCCGGCAAGGCACGATCAGCGCCGACCTGGAAATTCGTGACGTAAAAACCTTCAGCGCAGCGCGCAAGGCCGCATGATGAATAACACGAGCAATGGTCGTCGTATCGGCGAGGTGATTCTTGATCTGCGCAATATCTCACTGTCGTTTGGTGGCGTGAACGCGCTGACAGACATTTCATTCGACATTCGCGAGCATGAGATCCGCGCGATCATCGGGCCGAATGGCGCGGGCAAGAGCTCGATGCTGAATGTGATCAATGGTGTCTACCGCCCGCAGCAGGGCGAGATCATTTATCAGGGCGAGCACCGGCGCGACATGGACACGTATCAGGCCGCGAAAACAGGTATCGCGCGCACCTTCCAGAATATCGCGCTATTCAAGGGCATGACGGTGCTGGACAACATCATGACCGGCCGTAATCTGAAGATGCAGTCGAGCTTTCTGATGCAGGCTCTGTATGTCGGCCCGGCGCGCAATGAAGAGATTGCCCATCGCGTGAAGGTCGAAGAAGTGATCGATTTCCTCGAGATTCAGCATATTCGCAAAACCCCGGTGGGCCGCCTGCCCTATGGCCTGCAAAAACGCGTGGAACTGGGTCGCGCGCTGGCCGCCGAGCCCAGGATCCTGCTACTCGATGAGCCCATGGCCGGGATGAATGTCGAAGAAAAACAGGACATGTGCCGCTTCATCCTCGATGTGAACGAACAGTTTGGCACCACGATTGTGCTCATCGAGCATGACATGGGTGTGGTGATGGACATCTCTGATCGGGTGGTCGTGCTCGACTATGGCAAAAAGATTGGTGATGGCACACCAGATGAAGTCCGCAACAATCAGGATGTGATCAATGCCTATCTGGGGGTCGCGCATTGAGGCATGAAACGCCACTGGATTCCGGCCTGCGCCGGAAAGACAGATTAAAGGCTGAACATTTCGACACCGTCATTCCGGCGCAGGCCGGAATCCAGTGTCTTTGATTTATCTATCATCATGAATCTGAACTTTTTCTTCGAAGTCCTGATCGGCGGCCTGCTCTCCGGCGTCATGTATGCGCTGGTGGCATTAGGTTTCGTGCTGATCTACAAAGCCTCCGGTGTATTCAACTTTGCGCAGGGCGCAATGGTGTTTTTCGCCGCGCTGACCTGCGTGTCGCTGACTGAGCTCGGCTGGCCGCTGTGGGTTGCGATTGCCGGTACCATCGTTGCGATGAGCGTGCTCGGGCTGGCGATTGAGCGCATCGTGCTTCGTCCGCTGGTCAATCAGCCGGAGATCTCGCTATTTATGGCGACCATCGGCCTGTCTTTTTTCATCGAAGGCATGGCACAGCTGATGTGGGGCGCTGAGGTAAAGCGGCTTGATCTGGGCATTGAGGATGTACCAATGGAAAGTCTGCTACAGACTTTCAACATCATTGTTTCGAAATTCGACATGATCTCGGCGGCGATCTGCGCATTGCTGGTTGCCGGGCTGGCGCTGTTCTTTTCGCGCACCAAGGTAGGCCGCGCGCTGCGGGCGGTGGCCGATGATCATCAGGCTGCACTGGCCGTGGGTATTCCGTTGCAGCAGATCTGGGGCATCGTCTGGGGTGTCGCCGGTTTCGTCGCGCTGGTTGCTGGACTGTTGTGGGGCTCGCGCAATGGCGTGCAGTTCTCTCTGACCTTTGTCGCGCTCAAAGCGCTGCCGGTGCTGATCCTTGGTGGCTTCACTTCGGTGCCGGGCGCAATCATCGGCGGGCTGATCATTGGCGCCTCTGAAAAACTGGCCGAGGTCTATCTCGGGCCTTTCGTAGGCGGTGGAATCGAAGGCTGGTTCCCCTATGTGCTGGCACTGCTGTTCCTGCTGGTGCGGCCTGAAGGCCTGTTCGGCGAAAAGATCATCCGGAGGATCTGACACATGTTTTACCGCGAAGCAGGCCAATTCAAGTCGAGCTATGAAGCCGACGGACAGATCTTCCCGATCCGGCAGGATCGCATCGGTATTGCGCTGCTGGTTGCACTGGCATTCATCGTGGTGCCAATGACTGCGACGCCCTACTTTTTCTCCGCGATCCTGATCCCTTTTCTGATTTTTTCACTGGCAGCGCTGGGCCTGAACCTGCTGACCGGCTATGCGGGTCAGTTGTCGCTGGGTTCGGCCGCGTTCATGGCCGTTGGCGCATTCAGCGCATACAACTTCGTGTTGCGCGTACCGGGCATACCGCTGCTGGCGGCCTTCATCATGGGCGGCTTGTGCGCGGCAGCGGTCGGCATCGTATTCGGTCTGCCGTCGCTGCGCGTGCGGGGCTTTTATCTGGCAGCATCGACACTGGCCACGCAGTTCTTTGTCGTATGGGCACTGACCAAGGTGCGCTGGTTCACCAACTACAGCTCATCCGGCGTAATCACTGCGCAAAAAATGCAAATCTTCGGCGTTGATTTCGAGACGCCCGCCGCCAAGTATTTACTGGTCCTGTCGATCGTTGCTGTGCTGGCGCTGCTGGCAAAGAATATGGTTCGCTCCAATATTGGCCGCTGCTGGATGGCGGTACGTGACATGGACGTCGCTGCGGAAGTGATCGGCATCCGGCTGATGCGCACCAAGCTGCTCGCCTTTGCGGTCAGCTCCTTTTATTGCGGCGTGGCTGGTGCCCTGTATGCGTATGCATACCTCGGCACCGTGGAACCCGAGGCCTACAGTCTCGACCTGTCTTTCCGCATTCTGTTCATGGTGATCATTGGTGGCCTGGGCTCCATCCTCGGCTCTTTTCTGGGTGCGGCCTTCATCGTGTTACTGCCTGTACTGCTGAACACGCTTGCTCACGCGGCCAGTATTTCGACAGCGGTTGCGTCAAACCTTGAACTGATGGTGTTCGGTGCGCTGATCATTTTCTTCCTGATTGTCGAGCCGCACGGACTTGCGCGGCTGTGGCAGATCGCCAAAGAAAAGCTGAGACTGTGGCCGTTCCCGCATTAAACATCGCTGACCAAGAAAAAAAGTAACCGGCAGTCACTGGTTCCTAACGAAGTACAACGAAGGAGGCAAAAATGAAGTTCGTCAAATCTTTGCTGCTTGGCGCCATGCTCGCGGCGACCGCGAGTCTGGCAATGGCAACCGAACAATATGTTCCGCTGCTGTCCTACCGCGTCGGCCCTTACGGTTCGAATGGCACCTCGTTTTTTGGTGGCATGATCGACTACATGAACCTGGTGAACCTGAGCGGCGGCGTGAACGGCGTCAAGCTCACCTGGGAAGAGTGTGAGACTGAATACAACCCGTCGCGCG
>JACCDH011216134.1_pt1 | contig 40988 bp, 35 predicted proteins | sample 7442481 | NCBI WGS metagenome assembly JACCDH01 (sample SAMN15323433, study PRJNA562643) | freshwater metagenome | isolation source: river surface water | place: USA:Blue River Watershed | collected 2017-08-15 | reverse complement strand
TCCCGAACAGGACAGTGAAACGAGTTTGCGCCGATGATAGTGCGGATTCCCGTGTGAAAGTAGGTCATCGTCAGGCTCTTACAGCCCCCAACACCCCCTCGTACCACCGCGTACTTGGGGGTTTTGGTTTTTATGGGCTTCGGTGATTCAGTGGTCGTGAATCCAATCACCATCACGGCGCAAGGCCTGAGATCTTTCCAGGTCATCGATCAAGCCGTTCAACCAGGCCGTTGTTTGTGTTGTACCGATCGGCATGTGACGAGCCACGTGCGGGGTTGAGCAACACCAGTGCATCAAATCGTTTTTCGACACGCGTTGCCACTCCAAGAGCTTGAACTTGACCAGTACTTTGAGCGCGTGGCGGGTGTGTTTATCGGGGTTGTGCAGGAAATACTGCAATCGATCTCGTGCCCGTTTCAAAGCAACACGGACATTCGTGAAAACGGGGCCGTGTCCTGGTATGACGAGCAGCGGATCCAAAGACTCGATCAGATCCAAGGTGTCTGAAACATCATCAAAACCCGGGTGATTTGTCAGTTCGGGGAAGACCACACCAAAACCATTCTCCCAAAGGGCGTCGGCGCTGATCAAAATTCGGTGATCTGGCTGAAAAAGCAATACGGCATCCGGGTCGTGTCCTTTAGCGAGATGCACACGCCATGGCAAGTCGGCCAAGATCAGGGTCTGTTGGTCAAACAAAGTGTCGTTCAGGCAAAAGGAAGGACAGTCTTGGCCTGTGTCTTCAAAAGTCAAACGCTGCGTATCCCAATCACGCACAGCCGTTTCACTGGTCCTTGGAACAGAGGTGAGCACTCCGGGGTAGGCCCTTTGGAGTGCAGCATTGCCACCACAGTGATCGCTGTGCAAATGGGTGTTGATCAGGGCGTGCAGTGCTTGTTGTTTAAGCAAGGAGCGGGTCCACGCCACGGTTTGGTCGGCGTGGGTGTGGTATCCGCTGTCCACCAATGCGGTTTGCTCTTTACCCAAAAACAGCACGCAATTACTCGATAACCAGCCACGTTCGAGGACATGGATACCCAGCGAAGACAAATCATGAGGCAGCATAGGCGAAAGAAAACAAACAATAGTGAAGACATTGTCACAGGGCATGGCGGCTAAGTAAGCGCTTTAAGAGACAAAGCCACCCATGCAATGACGGAATAATCCAGCAACGATCGGGTTAACCCGTAGAATGAAAGCATGAACAATTGGTTGGATGCACTCCGAAAACGCTGGTTGCGGGTGGTTGGGTTGGGTCGGTCGACGCCGAAAACAACCGGTCAAACCACGCCCAGTGAGGCGGATCTGTCGCAAACCGTCCCAATTCGAGAAATCAAACCCACCCACGTTGGCAAAATCCACAAGCACCTGAAAGCCTTGGGACCCGATGACCGGTACCTCCGATTTGGATACGCCGCGACTGACGAGCAAATCGGGGAATACATCCACAGCTTGGACTTTGAGCGAGACAGCTTGTTTGGGATCTACAACCGGCGTTTGGACCTCATCGCCATGGCGCACTTGTCCTACTCGATAGACCCCGATTGCGCCAGCTGTGCGGAATTTGGTGTGTCGGTGGCTCATGCCTCTAGGGGCCGAGGATACGGCACACGGTTGTTCGAGCGGGCCATCACACACGCACGCAACGAAGGCGTGCGATTGTTGTTTGTCCATGCGCTGAGCGAAAACACGGCGATGATCAAGATCGCCAAACGAGCGGGCGCACGGATCGAACGTGATGGTTCGGACAGCCAAGCCCACTTGCGACTGCCGCCCGCCGATTTCGACTCCAGAATGGAAGAAATGCTGGACCAACAGGTGGCTTGGACGGATTACCAACTCAAAACACAGGCCAAACAATTTTGGGCATGGTTGGGCTTGAACCGTCCCAGGACGAAAAACAGCACATCACCTGAAGCCTAAGAAGGCGCCCGCCGCAATGGGGTATGCTTTGAACACTGCAACAACTGACAGACAACAGTGTCCGAATCTTCTCCCAGTAGTGCGCCGCAGCAAAGCCTGCGGCACGAAGACAAACGCAGCTTCTTGCAGAAGCTCGCAGAGTTCATACATCCCGGTCCCGACTCCACCGATGAATTGATTGAAACCTTGGCTGAGGCCGAGGACAACGACATCATCAATGCCGAATCGCGCATCATGCTCGAAGGGGTGTTGCGCATTGCCAGCATGAGCGCCGGCGATGTGATGGTGGCGGCACCCAAAATGGACATCCTCGATGTGGAAGCCAGCTACGAGCAGATGCTTCACCAAATCATCGAGACCGGCCATTCGCGATTTCCAGTGTACGAAGGTGAGCGGGAGAACATCATTGGGATCTTGCTGGCCAAAGATTTGCTCAAGCGACAGCGATCACCCGAACTCAACATCCGAACCCTGATACGGCCCGCTGTGTTCGTGCCAGAAACCAAGGGGCTAAACGACTTGTTGCGTGAGTTTCGCGGCAACCGCAACCACCAAGCCATCGTGATCGACGAGTTTGGACGTGTGGCTGGCTTGATCACCATTGAAGATGTGCTTGAGGAAATCGTTGGTGAAATTGAAGACGAGTTCGACGAAGATGACGAAGCCGGGGACATCTATGCCTTGGCCGATGGCTCTTGGCGCGTGGATGGTGAGACCGCCATTGAGCGTGTGAACGAGGCGTTCGGTGTGAGCGTCGATACGAATGACTTCGACACCATTGGCGGATTGATTGCTCACGAAATCGGCCATGTGCCCAAGCGTGGTGAGGTTTGGACCAAGAGTGGGATGCGTTTTGTCGTGTTGCACACCAAGGGCGGCGCCGTGAAGTGGTTCAAGGTGCAGCCCGAAGACAGCGACGAATGAGGCTCACTCAGCGCACGCCTTGGGCATGGCCGACCCTGATCCTGGCGGGTGGTCTGCAGTCGGTGTCGTTGGCGTGGCCCAGTTCAACCGGGACTTGGCTAGAGCGTGGGCAGGCCATGGGGTGGCTCCAGTTGGTCGCCATGGCGGCCGCGGTGGTGGTCATCACGCGCAGCCGCAGCACGTGGGAGGCGGCACTCAAAACCGGGGTTTTTGCCACGACGTGGCTGTGCGCATCTTTCGCTTGGCTCTACGTGTCGATGCACCAATACGGTGGATTGCCCGCTTGGGCCGCCGCTGCGGCGGTCTTGATGTTGGCGATGGCCTTGTCCCTCTATTACGCAGCAGCTGGAGCGGTGTATTGGCGGTGGCGTGGTGAGCATCCTGTGTGGGCTGCCTGCTTGTTTGCCGCCACGTGGACCATGGCAGAACTGGCCAGAGGCCAATGGCTCACCGGATTTCCATGGGGTGCGATCGGTTACGCGCATGTGGACCATTGGGGCGAATGGCTGCGATGGCTGGGTGTGTATGGCGTGGGTGCCATGGCGTCTGCCCTCGCTGCGGCAGGGGCGCTGGGACTGATGCAACAACGCTACGCCACCACGGCGGCGGCCTTGGCGCTTGCGCTGGGACTGGCGGCCTGGGCGCCAGGGACCGACACCACACAATCCACTGGCGGCCTGAGAGCTTGGTTGCTGCAGGGCAATATCCAGCAAGATCAAAAATTCAACAACGACACCGGCATCCGACAAGCGTTGACGTGGTACCCCAGCCAATGGGCGGCTTCATTGCAAGCCCAGACCAAGCCCGACTTGGTGGTGGCACCCGAAACCGCCATTCCTGTGTTGCCGCAACACATCGATTCAGGCTGGTGGCGCGCGTGGTTGGCGCCATTGGCAGCCCAAACCCCAGACAGCGAAGGCCGTGTGGTTCATTGGATGACGGGCATTCCCTTGGGCGATGCGAATTTGGGCTACACGAACAGCGCTTGGGGTTTAGACCCCAAGAGCGCGCAGACTGAAACGCCATGGGAGGCTTCCAGCGCCTATCGGTACGACAAGCACCACCTCGTGCCGATGGGTGAGTTCATTCCCCCCTTGTTTCGTTGGTTCACCGAGTGGATGAACATCCCCTTGGGCGATTTCAACCGTGGCGCGGTGGTGCAAACCCCTTGGCGTGTGAACGGTCAGCAGGTGGCGGCGCACATCTGCTTTGAAGACGTGTTCGGTGAAGAGATGGCGCAGACCGTGGCCAACACCGACGCCTCCGTCTTGGTGAACCTGAGCAATCTGGCTTGGTTTGGTGGAACGATCGCCTTGGAGCAGCACCTGAACATTGCGCGGGTGCGCGCCATGGAGTTGGGTCGCCCGATCGTGCGGGCGACCAACACGGGAGCCACCGCACACATCGATCACTTGGGGCGTGTGGTGGCGCGCATGCCCACGCAAGTCAGGGGACATTTGGCGGCGGAAGTGGATGGACGATCCGGACAAACCCCCTATGTGAGATGGGTGTCTGCCTTCGGCCTTTGGCCCTTGTGGGTCTTGTCGATGACGGTGGTGGCTTGGGCCGTGTGGCGGCGCAGAAGCTGGGTCAAGCCGGGGCCGTAAAATCGAGGGATTGGGCGCGCAAGCCGTGTGCGCCCGCACAACCCATGACCCGCCGTCCACCGACGGCGACGATGCGCATGTTGACCTTCCAACAAATCATTTTGAAATTGCAGCAGTACTGGGACGCCCAGGGCTGCGCATTGCTCCAGCCCTACGACATGGAAGTGGGTGCGGGCACCAGCCACACCGCCACGTTTTTGCGCGCCATCGGCCCCGAGCCGTGGAAAGCCGCCTATGTGCAACCCAGCCGCCGCCCCAAAGACGGCCGCTACGGCGAGAACCCCAACCGCCTGCAGCATTACTACCAATACCAAGTGGTCTTGAAGCCTGCACCCAGCAACATCCTCGAGCTGTATTTGGGTTCTTTGGAAGCCTTGGGTTTTGACCTGAAGAAAAACGACATCCGCTTCGTCGAAGACGATTGGGAAAATCCGACATTGGGTGCTTGGGGTCTGGGCTGGGAGGTCTGGCTCAACGGCATGGAAGTCACGCAGTTCACCTATTTCCAGCAAGTGGGCGGCATCGACTGCAAGCCGATCACCGGTGAAATCACCTACGGCTTGGAGCGCCTGGCCATGTATTTGCAGGGCGTGGACAACGTCTACAACTTGCAGTGGACCGATGGCCTGACCTACGGCGATGTGTACAAACAAAACGAAGTCGAGCAATCGACCTACAACTTCGAGCACAGCGATGCCGAGTTTTTGTTCACCGCCTTTGGTGCGCACGAAAAGCAAGCCCAACACCTCATGGGTGCCCAGCTGGCGCTGCCCGCCTACGAACAAGTGCTCAAGGCCGCACACACCTTCAACCTGCTGGACGCACGCGGTGCCATCAGCGTCACCGAGCGCGCCGCCTACATCGGCCGCATCCGCAACTTGGCCCGCAGTGTGGCACAGAGTTATTACGAGAGCCGCGAACGTCTGGACTTCCCGATGGCCCCGCGCGAATGGGTCGCCCAAATGCCCAAGAAAGCCGCCTGAGGAAGCACGACATGACGACACACAATTTGCTGGTTGAACTCTTTGTGGAAGAGTTGCCACCCAAAGCCCTGAACAAACTCGGCCAGGCCTTCTCCGGCGTGCTGGCCGAACAACTCAAAGCACAAGGTTTGGCGTCCGCTGACGCGGTGGTGACAGCCTTTGCATCGCCGCGCCGTTTGGCTGCGCATGTGACAGGCGTGGCCGCGCAAGCCGCCGACAAGGCCGTGCAGCAGAAATTGATGCCCGTGGCCGTGGGCTTGGATGCGGCTGGCAATGCCACGCCCGCTTTGCTGAAAAAACTGCAAGCCCTGGGTGCGGACGTGAGCGACCCAGCTGCGGCCGTGGCCGTGCTCAAGCGCGCACCGGATGGCAAAGCCGAAGCCTTGTTTTACGACAGCGTGGTCAAGGGTGCGACCCTGGCCGCCGGTCTGCAAAAGGCGTTGGATGAAGCCTTGGCCAAGCTGCCCATTCCCAAGGTCATGCAGTACCAGTTGGAGACCGACTGCGAGTTGCCCGGTTGGAGCAGCGTGAACTTTGTGCGCCCGGCGCACAGCCTCATGGCTTTGCACGGCAGCGCCGTGGTGCCCGTCAAGGCGCTGGGACTCACGGCGGACAACCGCACCCATGGCCACCGCTTTGAAGCACCCGTTTCGCCCGTGGTGTTGGTCCACGCCGATCAGTACGCCGAGACTTTGAAGAACGATGGCGCGGTGATCGCCAGCTTTGCCGAGCGGCGCGCCGAGATCGCGCGCCAGCTCCATGCGGCTGCCTCAAAAGTCGGCGGTGGTGTGAAGCCCATCGAAGACGAGGCCTTGCTCGACGAGGTGACCGCGCTGGTCGAGCGCCCGAATGTGCTGACCTGCCAGTTCGAAACAGAATTCCTCGATGTGCCACAAGAGTGCCTCATCCTCACGATGAAGGCCAACCAAAAGTACTTTCCTTTGGTCGACGCATCGGGCAAGTTGACGAACCGTTTCTTGGTGGTGAGCAACATCACGCCCGACGACGCGTCGTTCGTGATCGGCGGCAACGAGCGCGTGGTGCGTCCGCGATTGGCCGATGCCAAATTTTTCTTCGACCAGGACCGCAAAAAGACGCTCGAGTCGCGCGTCGATGGCCTGTCCAAGGTTGTGTACCACAACAAGTTGGGCACACAAGGCGAGCGCATGGCGCGGGTTTGCGCCATCGCCAAAGCCATCGGCCAACAATTGGGTGGCGAGGCGCTGGCGGGGCAAGCCGATCAGGCCGCACGCTTGGCCAAGACCGATCTGCTGACCGACATGGTCGGGGAGTTCCCCGAGCTGCAAGGCATCATGGGCGGCTACTACGCCCGCCACGATGGTCTCGCCACCGAGGTGGCCGAAGCCATCGAAGACCACTACAAACCCCGCTTTGCCGGTGACGAGTTGCCGCGCAACACCGTGGGACTGGTGGTGGCGCTGGCCGACAAGCTCGAAACCTTGGTGGGTATGTTCGGCATCGGCAACGTGCCCACGGGCGACAAAGACCCGTTCGCGCTGCGTCGCCACGCGCTGGGCGTGATCCGCATGCTGATCGAAAAAGACGTGAGCATGGACCTCTCACACGTGTTGGCGGTGGCCACGCCTGTGTTCGGCTCCTTGATTCAAGATGCATCGCCAGCCCTGACCGAATTCATTTATGACCGCCTGTCCGGCAGTTTGCGTGAGCAAGGCTACTCGGCCCAAGCGGTGGATGCGGTCATGGCTTTGCAGCCCCAGCGTTTGTCCGATGTGAGCAAGCGCCTACAGGCCGTTCGTGCATTCTCCGAACTCCCCGAGAGCCCGGCTTTGGCCGCAGCCAACAAGCGCATCGGCAATATTTTGAAAAAAGCCGAAGGCGAGGTGGGCGACGCCATCAACCCAGCCCTTTTGCCCGAGTCCGCCGAACAAGCCCTGTACGCAGCCATGCAGCAATGCGTGCCAGCGTCGACCGCGCAGTTTGACGCTGGCGATTTGTCGGCCTCCATGCAGACTTTGGCCGCCTTGCGTGAACCCGTCGACGCCTTCTTCAACGATGTGATGGTCAACGCCGACGACCCCGCACTCAAGGCCAACCGACTCGCCTTGCTGAAGTTTTTGCATCGGGCCATGAACCGCGTGGCCGATGTGTCGCGTCTTGCCGCATGAAACTCTTGGTGCTCGACCGCGATGGCACGCTCAACCGACAGCGTGAAGACTACGTGGCCTCTCCCGACGAGTGGGAGCCTATCCCTGGGGCACTCGAGGCCGTGGCACGCTTGAACCAAGCGGGCTGGCACGTGGTCTTGGCGACCAACCAATCCGGCTTGGGTCGCGGCATTTTTGACATGGCCGCATTGAACTCGGTGCACGCCAAGATGCACCGAGCGTTGGCTTCCGTGGGCGCCAGGATCGATGCCGTATTCTTCTGCCCCCATGCGCCTGAGGACGCTTGCGATTGCCGCAAGCCCGCCCCGGGCCTGTTCCAACAAATTGCCGACCACACGGGGGTGGTAGCGCCGAGCATCGTGGTTGCGGGTCACGCGTTGCGCCATGTGCAGGCGGGGGCGGTGCTCCATTGCCCCACCCACATCTTGCTCACTGGGCGCTCGGCCGATTGGCGAGGTCGTTTGCCTGCCGGTGGTGCTGTGGTGTCCGATGGGCTCTGGCCTGATTTGCCACCAGGCACTCGCGCCCACAACGATTTGCCGGCCTTTGTGACCTGGCTGCTGGCGCAGGCATCTGTCGCTCGCGCTTCTGATTGAATTCCGAAAGACCCCATGGCCATTCTCCGCTCCCTCATCCACCTGCTGTTCATGGCGGTCACCGTGGTGCCTTGGGCGCTGACCGTGCTCATCACCGCGCCCTTCATGAACAGCACGCAAATTTATTGGCTGTGTGTGGGCTGGCTCAAATTGGCGGTGCGCTCAGGTCGTTGGATGCTGGGCATCCGCAATGAGGTCATCGGTTGGGAAAACTTGCCCTTGGGCCAAACCGATGCGGCGATTTTGTTGGTCAAGCACCAGTCCACGTGGGAAACTTTTTCCATGCCGACTTTGATGCCACACCCTTTGGCCTATGTGTTCAAAAAAGAACTGCTCTATGTGCCCTTTTTCGGTTGGGCCATGGCGAAGATGGACATGATCCACATTGATCGCAGCCAGCGCGCGCAGGCTTTCAACAAGGTGGTCACGCAGGGGCAACGCCTGCTGGACCAAGGCACTTGGGTGATCATGTTCCCTGAAGGCACCCGCGTGGACCGAGGTCAGCAAGGGGTGTACAAAACCGGTGGCACCCGCTTAGCGGTTGCCACGGGTGCTCCCGTGATTCCGGTTGCCGTCAACTCGGCCACTTGCTGGCCGCGCAAAGCCTGGGTCAAGCGCCCTGGCGTCGTGACCTTCTCGATCGGCCCGGCCATCCCCAGTCAGGGCCGTGAGGCCGAAGAAATGATGCGCGAAGTTGAGACCTGGATCGAAATCGAAATGCGCCGCCTCGACCCCACGGCCTACGCCTCAGCAAAGGCCTGAAACCATGGGCGTGGGGCGTTTGGTGCAGATGGCGCTGGACCTGTGGGACCCAGACCCTACATCGCCGTCCGAGCCGCTGAAGAACGATGCGCCGTTTCAACCGGGCGCTTTGCTCAGCGAGGTGGTGCCCATCGGGCAATGGCAACACCCCCGGGCCAATCGCCGAATCCGTTTGACGCACGTCGAGGTGGCGTACGAGTTTCGGCGCGGGCAGCGGCGCACCATCGGTCTGTCCATCACCCCCGAAGGCTTGTCGGTGCGCGCACCGCGCTGGACGCCAGTGAGCGAGGTCGAGGACTTGCTGCGGCGCAAAGCCGATTGGGTGATCGACAAGCTCAGCGAGTCTCAGCAGCGAACACAGGCCTTGGCCCAAGCCCGCGTGCAGTGGGTCGACGGCGGTAGTTTTGATTATTTGGGTCAACGCGTGTCCATGCGTATCGACCCCACACAAGCCGCGCCCTGCCATTTGGATCTCGGCGAGGCGGGCGAGACCTGTTTGCGCTTGGGTTTGGCGCACACGGCCACCGAAGCCCAGATCCGCGACACCGTCCAGGCCTGGTTGATGCGCCAAGCCCAGCAGGTGTTTGAAGCGCGCCTCACACACTTCGCGCCGCTTTTGGGTGTGCGTTGGACGCGTTTGCGTTTGTCCAGTGCGGGCAAGCGTTGGGGCAGCGCCAGCGCCGACGGCACCATCCGACTCAACTGGCGTTTGCTGCACCAAAGCATGGACATGGTGGATTACGTGGTCGTCCACGAGCTCAGCCACTTGCGCCACATGGACCACAGCCCACAATTTTGGGACGTGGTGGCCAGCATCTTGCCCGATCACGCCCAGCGTCGACGCGCCCTCAACACGGCCACGCCCCGCAGCGCCTGAGCGGGGGCTTTACACAGCCCGAAAACGCCACACCCCGTCGGCGTCGCGCGTGCGCTGTACCGATCCGCGGTGCCACAAGGCGTGCAAGTGGGCGATGGCCTCGCCCATGGCGAAGGTGGTTTGGTGCACATCCAGCTTTCGCTGAAACAAGACCGGCACCGCATCGGCCGCGCTCATCGCTTGGGCCTGACAAGCGGCCAAGAGATCGGCCAAACGGTCGCGGTGGTGATCGTGCAGCTGGTTCAAACGCTCGTGCAAACCCACAAATGGCTGGCCGTGTGATGGCAGCACCAGCGTGTCGGCGGGCAGATCGTTGAACCTGTGCAAGGACGTCAGAAACAAACGCAAAGGGTCGCCCTCGGGCTCGCTTTCATACACGCTGACATTGGTGGAGATGCGCGGCAAGACCATGTCGCCGCTGATGAGCCAATGGCGCTCGGTGTGAAAGAGCGCGATGTGCTCGGGTGCATGGCCGTAACCCACGATGCAACGCCAAGTGCGCTGGCCGATGGACACGCTGTCACCGTCTTGGAGGCGGCGGTACTGCTGCGGCACCGCGGGCACCAAATTGGGGTAATAGTTGGCGCGGCCGCGGATGGCTTGCAGTTGCACTTCATCGCGCAGGCCATGCGAGGCGAAAAAGTCGGCCATGCCCTGGCGTCCGTCCATGGGGGCTTGTTGCGACAGCGTGCGCGCGGCCAGGTGATCGGTGGCGCTCATCCACAGTCGACAGGTGTGCTGCCGTGTGGTCCAGCGTTCGCACAACCAGTGGGCCAAGCCGATGTGGTCCGGGTGCATGTGGGTGACGATGACGCGCACGATGGGCAAGCCGTCCAACGCATGCTCAAAGATCCACTCCCATTGCATGCGCGACTCTGCGCGGTCCACACCACAGTCCACCACCGTCCAACCCTCGGTGCCGTCCACCGCATCGCGCAGCAACCACAGGTTGATGTGGTTCAGCGCAAAGGGCAGGCCCATGCGCACCCAACGCAGCCCGTCGGCCACATCGATCACCGATTTGGTGTCGGGCAAAGCACTGCCCAGCGGGTAGTGCAAGCGGGCTTCCAAGGCATGGCGGTCGGGGCTCATGGGCGGGGGTTTCCGTTAAGATGGCTTCCATGACGTTAACGTCAACGTCAAGCAACCCATTCTAAAGACCGATCACCGGCATGGCCCAGAGCAGCACCTTCACCATCAGCGACTTGGCGCGCGAGTTCGATTTGACGACCCGTGCCATTCGTTTTTACGAAGACATGGGTTTGTTGCAACCCCAGCGCGAGGGGCCTGGTGGGCGCAACCGCGTCTACAGCAGCCGCGATCGCACGCGCCTCAAACTCACCTTGCGCGCCAAGCGCTTGGGCCTGTCGCTGACCGAGGCCAAAGACATCATCGACATGTACGACAGCCCGCGCGACACTGGGCCGCAGCTACGCAAATTCCTGACCGTCTTGGCCGATCACCGCCGCCAACTCGAAGAGCAAATGGCCGACCTTGTCGCGAACCTCGACGAGGTCAAGGTGCACGAAAAAGAAGCCAAGGCTTTGCTGGCCAAGCTCAGCAAGTCAAACCCCAACACCTAGGGTTGCCCCTGCTTGTGGCAAGGCGGCGGGCTGTGCATAATTGACGTTTACGTAAACGTAACACCATGGCCGCCGACCAAAACCCCACTCAAGACAAGCTGCAAGAGCGCGTGCATGCGAGCTTCGTTCGCCAAGGCCTCATGCAGCACTTGGGCGCGCGCTTGGTCCGCGTCTCGTCGGGGGCTGTGGACATCGGCTTGCCCTACAGCGATCGGGTGACCCAGCAACAAGGCGGCTTTCACGGCGGTGCGATTGGGGCGGTGGCCGACATTGCGGCGGGTTACGCGGGGTTGACCGTGGCGCCGGCCGATCAAGAGGTCGCCACCGTCGAATACAAAATCAATTTCTTGGCCGCCTTTCAAGACGGCGAATTGCTGGCCCGTGGCGCCGTGGTACGGGCTGGTCGGCGCTTGATCGTCACCCAAGCCGAGGTGGTGCACCGCAGCCCCACAGGCCAGGAGTCGGTCTGCGCCCTCATGCAACAAACTTTGGCTGTGGTGGCCAAAACCTACTGAACAGGAAGCGAACCATGAACAACTTGCCCGGTCTGAATTTTCAACTCGGTGAAGACGTCGATGCCTTGCGCGACGCGGTGCGCGAATTTGCACAGGCTGAGATCGCGCCGCGCGCCGCCGAGATCGACCGCAGCGACCAATTCCCGATGGACTGCTGGCGCAAGATGGGCGACTTGGGTGTGCTGGGCATCACCGTGCCCGAGCAGTACGGCGGCGCCAACATGGGCTATCTGGCCCACATGGTGGCGATGGAAGAAATCAGCCGCGCCAGCGCCTCGGTGGGCCTGAGTTATGGTGCGCACAGCAACCTGTGTGTGAACCAAATCAACCGCAACGGCAGCGAAGCCCAAAAACAAAAATACCTGCCCAGGCTCATCAGCGGCGAGCACATCGGCGCACTCGCCATGAGTGAGCCCGGCGCCGGTTCTGACGTCATCAGCATGAAGCTGAAAGCCGAGGACAAAGGCGGTTACTACCTGCTCAACGGCAGCAAGATGTGGATCACCAACGGTCCGGACGCCGACACGCTGGTGGTCTATGCCAAGACCGAGCCCGAGATGCGCGCGCGCGGCGTCACCGCCTTCCTGATCGAAAAAGGCATGAAGGGCTTCAGCATTGCGCAGAAGCTCGACAAGCTCGGCATGCGCGGCAGCCACACCGGCGAGCTGGTGTTCCAAGACGTGGAAGTGCCGGCCGAGAACATCTTGGGCGGCCTGAACATGGGCGCCAAGGTGCTCATGAGCGGTTTGGATTACGAGCGCGCCGTGCTCAGCGGCGGGCCGCTGGGCATCATGCAGTCGGTGATGGACAACGTGATTCCCTACATCCACGACCGCAAGCAGTTCGGCCAAAGCATCGGTGAGTTCCAACTCATCCAAGGCAAGGTGGCCGACATGTACACCGTGCTGCAGGCGGCGCGCGCTTTTGCCTACACCGTGGCCAAAAACCTCGACTCGCTCGGTGCCGAACACGTGCGCCAGGTGCGCAAGGACTGCGCCTCGGTGATTTTGTGGACCGCCGAAAAAGCCACCTGGATGGCCGGCGAGGGCGTGCAGATTTTTGGCGGCAACGGCTACATCAACGAATACCCGCTGGGCCGCTTGTGGCGCGACGCCAAGCTGTACGAGATCGGCGCGGGCACCAGCGAGATCCGCCGCATGCTGATCGGCCGCGAGCTGTTCGCCGAAACTTGCTGAACGCCCTTGCCCAGTAAGATCGATGCATGAGCGCTGAACTTCAAGACCTGTTTGAACACAACCGATCGTGGGCTGCACAAACCGTGCAAGAAAAGCCCACGTTTTTTACCGACCTGCTGGCGCAGCAAAACCCGAGATACATGTGGATTGGTTGCTCCGACAGTCGAGTGCCGGCCAACCAAATCACTGGCTTGGCGCCGGGTGAGGTGTTCGTCCACCGCAACGTGGCCAACGTGGTGGTGCCCACCGACCTCAATTGTTTGTCTACCATTCAGTACGCCGTGGACATGTTGGAGGTCGAGCACCTGATGGTGGTTGGCCATTACGGCTGTGGCGGTGTGCTCGCAGCCCTCTCCAATGTGCGCGTGGGATTGGCCGACAACTGGTTGCGGCACATCAAGGATGTGCGCGATCGTCACGCCGCATTGATCGAGCGCACCCCCGCCATCAGCCGAGGGGATGTGTTGTGCGAACTCAATGTGATCGAGCAAATCATGAACGTGGCCCAAACCACCGTGGTTCAAGATGCGTGGGCCCGTGGTCAAAACCTCACCTTGCATGGCTGGATTTACGGTTTGCGCGATGGTCTGTTGCAAGACCTGCACATGACTGTCGATAGCCAAGCTGCTTTGGACGAGGTTTATTCACAAGCCATCGCCCGTGTGACGGCCCAATCCCGCTGATTTTTTCGGAGATCCACCATGTCTGCACCTGATTCGATTGTCATCGTGGGCGCCGCCCGTACCCCCATGGGAGCTTTTCAAAGCGACTTCGCCAGCTTGGCTGCGCACGACCTTGGTGGCGTGGCCATCCGCGCCGCCCTCGAACGCGCGCGGGTGAAGGGCGCCGACGTGGACGAGGTGTTGTTCGGTAACTGTTTGATGGCTGGTCAAGGCCAAGCCCCTGCGCGCCAAGCCGCACTCAAAGCCGGGTTGCCGCTGTCGGCGGGCGCGGTCACCTTGTCCAAGATGTGTGGCTCGGGCATGAAGGCCACCATGTTGGCGCACGACATGCTGCTGGCCGGCAGCGCCACGGTCATGGTGGCCGGCGGCATGGAGAGCATGACCAACGCGCCCTATCTGCTGCAAAAAGGCCGCGGCGGCTATCGGCTGGGGCACGACAAGGTGTACGACCACATGATGCTCGACGGTCTGGAAGACGCTTACGAGCCAGGCCGCAGCATGGGCACCTTTGGTGAAGACTGCGCCGCCAAGTACCAATTCACCCGCGAACAGCAAGACGCGTTCGCCACTGCCAGTGTGCAGCGCGCCAAGGCCGCCACCGAGAGCGGCGCCTTCGCCATCGAGATCGCGCCCGTCACGGTCAAAGACCGCAGCGGCGAGCGTGTGGTGTCCATCGACGAAGGCCCGGGCAAGGTCAAGCTCGACAAAATCCCCACGCTCAAGCCCGCGTTCAAAAAGGACGGCACCATCACCGCCGCGTCCAGCTCCTCCATCAACGACGGCGCCGCCGCCTTGGTGCTCATGCGCGCCTCGACCGCCGCCGCCCAAGGCCTCAAGCCCTTGGCGCGCATCGTCGGACACGCCACCCACGCGCAAGAGCCCAACTGGTTCACCACCGCGCCGGTGTTCGCTACCCAGAAGCTGCTCCAGCGCATCGTCTGGACGGTGAGCGATGTGGATTTGTGGGAAGTGAACGAAGCGTTTGCCGTGGTGCCCATGGCCTTGATGGCCGATTTGAAGGTGTCGCACGACCGACTCAACGTCAACGGCGGCGCTTGTGCTTTGGGTCATCCCATCGGCGCATCGGGCGCGCGCATTTTGGTGACCTTGTTGCACGCCTTGCGGGCGCGGGGCTTGAAAAAAGGTTTGGCCAGTTTGTGCATTGGTGGTGGTGAAGCCACCTCCATGGCCATCGAGATGCTCTGAATGAAAGCCCAAGGCTTGCTCAGCCTCGACGAGTTACAAGACTGCGTCACCCGCGGCGAAGTCGACACCGTGTTGGTGTGCTTCCCGGACATGCAAGGGCGTTTCGTGGGCAAGCGCCTGCACGCGCCGTTCTTTCTGTCGCAAGCCCACAGCGGCATTGCCGCGTGCCATTACCTCTTGCACTTGGACTTGGCCATGGAGGTGGTGCAGGCCAAGGGGGTCGATGATTTTTCCAATGGATGGGGCGATTTCGGTTTGGTGCCGGACATGGGCAGCTTGCGGGTGTTGTCGTGGATGCCGCGCACGGCGCTGGTGATCTGTGATTTGGTTCACTTGTCGGGTTCTGAACAGGGCCAGCCCGTGGCACACAGCCCGCGCCAGATGCTCAAACGCCAGTTGCAGCGTCTGCAGGCCATGGGCTTGCAAGCGCAATGCGCCACCGAGTTGGAGTTTTATGTGTTTTCGGGCAGTTATGCCCATTGGCACGAGCAGCGACACCGGGACCTCAAAACCCACAACCACCTCAACGCCGACTACCAAATTTTTCAAACCCAGCTCGACGAGCCCTTGATGCAACGCGTGCGCACCGAGCTCTCGCGCTCAGGCGTCTTGATCGAGGGCAGCATGGGCGAGTGCAGTCCCGGCCAGCAAGAGCTCAACCTGCGCTACACCGAAGCCTTGGCCTTGGCCGATGCCCATGCCCTGGCCAAGATGGCCATCAAAGACATGGCTCAAAGCATGAACCTGTCGGCCAGCTTCTTGGCCAAGTGGCACCCCGAAATGGCGGGCTCCAGCAGCCACATTCACCTCTCGCTGTGGGACGACACAGCGACCCAGCCGCGCTTTTGGGATCCCCAGGCCGAGCACGGCATGTCCGATCTGATGCGTGCGTTTGTGGCTGGTTTGATCGCGCACGGCGAAGCCACCACCCTGTTTTACTGCCCCTACGTCAACTCGTACAAACGGTTTTTGCCGGGCAGTTTTGCGCCCACCGCCTTGGTCTGGTCCGTGGACAACCGCAGCGCGGCCTTGCGCGTGTGCAGCCCAAAGAGCCGCGGCATCCGCATCGAGCAGCGCATCGGCGGCGCTGACCTGAACCCTTACGTGGCTTTGGCCGCCATGATCAGCGCGGGCTTGGCCGGCGTAGAGCAGGGGTTGAGCCTGCCCGAGCCGGTGGTGGGCAATGCCTATCGCGAGGGATTGCCGCAAATTCCCCGGCGCATGGGGGATGCCATCGAGGCAGCTCATCAGAGCGCTGGGTTGCGCGAGGCTTGGGGGCCTGAGGTGGTCGACCACTGGGTGCAAGCGGCACGCTGGGAGTTGGCGCAAAGCGAGCAGGCCATCACCGATTGGGAAATTCAACGCGGCTTTGAACGCTGCTGAAGGTCACACACCATGTTGACGCAAGACCAAACCTTGATCCGCGACGCTGTTCGCGACTTCGTACAAGAGCAAATCTGGCCGCACGCAGCCAGGTGGGACAAAGAGCACCACTTCCCCAAGGACGTGCACCGGGGCTTGGCCGAGTTGGGTTGTTACGGCATTTGCGTGCCCGAAGCCTGGGGTGGCGCAGGCCTGGACTACACCACCCTGGCGGTGGTGCTGGAAGAGATTGCGGCCGGCGACGGCGGCACCAGCACCGTCATCAGCGTGACCAACTGCCCTGTTAACGCCATCCTCATGGCCTACGGCAACGAAGAACAAAAGCGCCAGTGGTTGACACCCTTGGCTCAAGGCCAGATGTTGGGGGCTTTTTGTCTGACCGAGCCGCACGTGGGTTCGGACGCCTCGGCCTTGCGCACCACCGCGGTCAAAGAGGGCGACGGCTACGTGATCAACGGCGACAAACAGTTCATCACCAGCGGCCAACACGGCGACGTGGCCATCGTGATCGCGGTGACCGACAAAGCCGCAGGCAAAAAAGGCATGAGCGCTTTTATCGTCCCCACCACCGCGCCGGGCTACACGGTGGCGCGTTTGGAGGACAAGTTGGGCCAACACTCCAGCGATACCGCGCAGATCCGCTTGGACAACTGCCGAATCCCGGCCTCGCACCTGATCGGGCGTGAAGGTGAGGGATACAAAATCGCTTTGAGCGCGCTCGAAGGCGGTCGCATCGGCATCGCCGCCCAAAGCGTGGGCATGGCCCGCAGCGCCTACGAGTGCGCGTTGACCTACGCCAAACAGCGCGAGAGCTTTGGGCAACCCATCTTCCAACACCAAGCCGTGGGTTTCCGTTTGGCCGACATGGCCACCCAGATCGAAGCCGCCCGTGCCTTGGTGATGCACGCCGCCGCGTTGCGAGATGCGGGTCAGCCCTGCCTCAAAGAAGCGGCCATGGCCAAGCTGTTTGCCAGCGAAATGGCCGAGCGCGTGTGCAGCGACGCTATTCAGGTGCACGGCGGTTATGGTTATGTGAGTGACTTCCCCGTGGAGCGCATCTACCGCGATGTGCGCGTGTGCCAGATCTACGAAGGCACCAGCGACATCCAAAAGATCATCATCGCCCGCGGGCTCTGATGGGTTTGGGCTGCTTTGGCCAGCCCCTCCCCCTCAGGCGTATGATTTCGGCCCATGAACATCATCATCTTGGGCGCTGGCCGTGTGGGCGAGAGCGTGGCCGAAAGCCTGGTCTCGGAACAAAACGACATCACCATCATCGATCAGGACCCGGCGCGCTTGCGCTTGCTCGAGGAGCGCTTGGACTTGCGGGGCGTGGTGGGCAATGGCATTCAGCCCTCGGTGCTGCGCGAAGCGGGAGCCAAAGACGCCGACATGCTGATCGCTTGTGCGGCTGCCGACGAGTCCAATCTCGTGGTGTGCAAAATCGCTCACGACATCTTCAACATCCCTGCCACCATCGCCCGTTTGCGCTCGCCCGAGTTCAACGAAGGCGACGAGCTGCTGGGCAAAAACGGCTTTGCGGTCGATCACGTGATTTGTCCCGAAGAGTCGGTCACTCGTTACATCCACCAACTCATCAGTTACCCAGAAGCGCTTCAGGTCTTGGAGTTTGCCGAAGGACGGGTGAGCTTGATCGCGGTTCGTGCGGCCAATGGTGGTGCTTTGGTGGGACGCACCATCGGTGAGTTCAGAGACCGCTTGCCCCACGCCGAGATGCGCGTGGTGGCCTTGTACCGTTTGGACACCGAAATGAACGCCACGGCCAGCACCCGCATCTTGCCGGGCGATGAGGTGTTCGTCTTGGCCGACACCAACAAAATTCGTTTGGTTTTGGCGGCCATCCACAACATCGACAAACCGGTGCAGCGCGTCATGATCGCGGGCGGCGGCAAAGTGGGTTTGCGTCTGGCTCGCAGTCTGCAAGGTCAATGCGATGTCAAGATCATCGAGCGCGACAAAAAGCGTTGCGAATACTTGGCCAGCCAACTGCCCTCGAGCATGCTCATTTTGCAAGGCGACGGCGCCGACGAGGAACTGCTGCTGGAAGAAAACGTGGGCCAAATGGACCTTTTCTTGGCCCTGACCAGCGACGACGAAGACAACATCATGTCGGCCATGCTGGCCAAGCGTTTGGGTGCCAACCGGGTGATGTCGCTCATCAACCGCCGCGCTTACGCCGACATGATGCAAGGCAGCACGATCGATATCGCCATTTCCCCAGCCCAAACCGTCATTGGCGAATTGCTGGCCCACCTGCGCCGTGGCGATGTGGCTGCGGTGCACAGCTTGCGCCGTGGTGCGGCAGAGGCGCTGGAGGGTATCGCCCGTGGCGACATCAAAACCTCGCGCTTGGTGGGGCGACGCATCGAAGAGATTAAGTTGCCCGAAGGCGCGCGCATCGGCGCCATCGTGCGCGGAGAAGGAAGGGGGTCGGAGGTGCTGATGCCGCACCACGACACCTTGATTGAGGCCGATGACCACATCATCATTTTCATTCCCCACAAACGCTTGGTGCGCGAGGTGGAACGCCTCTTCCAAGTGGGCGCCACGTTTTTTGGCTGACCCGCAGAGTAGGACTTTCCTTTGATCACCGGTTTTTTCCCTGTCTTGTCGGTGCTGTCTCGCGTCATCGTGGCGTTTGCCTTGACGTTTTTGGTGCCACTGGCTTGGGCGTGGTTTTTGGATCACCGCGACTTCGTCATGGTCTGGGCCGCAGGCTTTGTCGTCACCCTGGTGAGTGGTGGTTTGTTGTGGCGCTTGACCCAGCGCCACCGACGCGAACTCTTGGCCAAGGATGGGTTTTTGTTGGTCAATTTGGTCTGGATCATCTTGCCCGCGTATGCGGCCATGCCCTTGATGTTCACCGTGCCCGATATCACCTGGACCAAGGCCTATTTCGAAGCCATGAGCGCCTTGACCGCCACGGGGTCCACGGCCTTGTCGGGTTTGGATGATTTGCCTGTGTCGGCCAACGTTTGGCGCTGCTTTTTGCAGCTCATCGGCGGCTTGGGCATCATGCTGTTGGTCGTGGCCGTCTTGCCTTTGTTGGGTTTGGGTGGCATGCAGATATACAAGGCGGAAACCCCCGGTCCCATGAAAGACACCAAGTTCACTCCGCGCATTGCCGAGACCGCACGGGGCCTGTGGGTGGTGTATTTCGCGTTCTCAGGGGCTTGTTTCTTGGCTTACCGCTGGGCGGGCATGTCGTGGGCCGACGCTTTCATGCACATGTGCACCACCATGGGTTTGGGTGGTTTTTCCTCCCACGACGCCAGCTTTGGCTACTTCAACTCACCCCTGATCGAAGCCGTGGCGGTCGTGTTCATGGCCTTGGCGGGCATCAGTTTTTTGCGTTATTTCATGGTGATCCGTTCGCGTTCTTTGCGCCCTTTGAGCACCGATCGGGAAATCCGTTCGTATTTCACGGTGTTGACCGTGGCGGTGTTTTTGGTGGCGGTCTTGCTGTGGTCACAAGGCACGTACGCCACATGGCAAGAGGCATTGCGTTTCAGCGCCTTCCACGTCGTTTCCATGGCCACCACCACCGGTTATGCATCGGCCGATTACATGCTGTGGCCCGTTTTTGCGCCAGTGTTTTTGATGTTCTTGGGTTGTTTTGTGTCGTGCGCGGGATCGACAGGGGGTGGCATCAAGCTGGTGCGCATGGTCATGCTCATCAAACAAGCGCGACGCGAATTGGTTCGCATCATCCACCCGCGCGTGGTCAACCCCGTTACCATGGGTCCAGCGATTTTGCCCATGTCCGTGATGACCGCCGTCTTGGGTTTTATGTTGATTTACGGTGGCAGCATCGTCAGCCTCAGCATGTTGCTCTTGCTCTCGGGCATGGACGTGAGCACCGCGTTTTCTGCGGTGGTGGCCACCATCAACAACATCGGGCCCGGTTTGGGTGAGATAGGCCCAGCCGGCAACTTCGGGGGCTTGAGCCCCTTTCAGTTGTGGGTTTTGACTTTCTCGATGTTGCTTGGTCGCTTGGAATTGCTGACCGTATTGGTCTTGTTCACTGCCCAGTTCTGGCGCAAATAACCCACGGAGGCCGCATGCCCATCACCAAAGGTTTCAAGGTATTGGTCGACGAGGCCATGGCCCAAGTCACCACCTGGCGTGTTGACCAGATCCGTTCGCGCTTGAATGATCCCAAGATCCAGATCGTGGATATCCGGGATGTGCGCGAACTCGAGCGTGAAGGTACCGTCCCTGGCGCACTGCTGGCCCCTCGGGGCATGTTGGAGTTTTGGGTGGATCCCGAGTCGCCTTACTTCAAGCCGGTGTTCGCCGACGAGGGCAGGACGTTCGTTTTGTTTTGCGGAGCCGGTTGGCGCAGCGCTTTGGCCACCAAAACCTTGATGGACATGGGCATGACCAACGTGGCCCACATCGACGGCGGCTTTGCCGCTTGGAAGCAAGCTGACGCACCCATCGTCACACTGGCCGAGCACAAGGCCGAGAGCGCGGCCCGTCCAAAACCGTGAGTCCTGCGCCTTGTCCTTGTGGCCGCGGCGATGCCAAGGGGCGCGTGTTGCGCTTCACCGACTGCTGTGCGCCGCTGCACCAAGGCCAACCCGCGCTCGACGCCGAGCGCTTGATGCGATCGCGCTACAGCGCATTTGTTCTGTGTGACACCGCATACCTTTTGTGCACTTGGCACCCCAGTACCCGGCCCGCCAGCATCGAGCTCGAGCCCGGCGCACAGTGGTTGGGTCTGGACATTCGCCACCACATCATCACGGGCGCGCACAGCGCCGAGGTAGAGTTTGTGGCCCGCTTTCGTGTCGGGGGGCGGGCGGTTCGGCAGCTCGAACGTAGCCGTTTTGTGCGCGAAGACGGTGACTGGTTTTATGTGGATGGCGACGTTCGTTGAGTGCGTATCATCCGGCCATGATGTTTGAAGCGGTTTTGTTCGATTGTGATGGGGTGCTGGTGGACAGCGAAGCCATCACCTGCGGGGTGTTGCGCGACATGTTCGAGGAGCAAGGCTGGCGCATGAGCTTGGCCGAATGCATGCAGCGCTTCGTTGGACACACCGTCAAAAGTCAGCGCAGCTTGATTGAAGCGAACACCGGCGTACCGCTCACCGACGACTGGTTGCAGCATTTTTTTCAGCGACGCAACGAGCGCTTGCAGCGCAGCATCACGGCCATCGACGGCGTACACGCCGCCGTGGCCCATGCACACGAACGCTGCCAAGGGCGCATCGCGGTGGCTTCTGGGGCCGATCGGTTCAAGGTTGAGATGATGTTGGCCCAAGTTGGACTGCTCTCGTTTTTTGAGGGCCGCATTTTCAGTGGCCACGAGATGCCGCGCAGCAAACCCCACCCCGATGTGTATTGGGCCGCCGCGGCCCACCTGCAGGTGGACCCCTTGCGGTGTTTGGTGGTGGAAGACACGACCGTGGGCATCACCGCTGGGGTGGCTGCGGGGGCCACGGTGTGGGCTTATGCACCGCAGGGCGTGGACGCCCAGGCTTTGCATCAAGCCGGTGCACGGTTGCTGTTCGAGCACATGGACGACTTGCGCTGGGATGCTTGAGCGCTCAGGGGTGTGAGCCTTGTCGGAACGCTTGCGGTGTCTGCCCCGTCCACCCCTTGAACGCCCGCATGAAACTTTTCTCGTTCTGAAACCCCACCTCGGCGGCGATGTGTTTGATGGCCTTTTGGGTGCGCAGCAACGCGTCGGTGGCCAGTTCTCGGCGCACGCTGTCTTTGATGGCTTGTAGGCTGGCCCCTTCTTCTTTGAGTTGGCGGTGCAGGGTGCGGGTAGACAGGTTCAAGCGCGCGGCCAGTTCGTCGGCGTTGCGGCTCAATGCGGGTGTGTCGCTGAGGGCTTGGCGCACGCTGTCGACCAGCAAGCGGTCGCGCCGGTAAGGGCGCACGGTGAGCAGCAGGGCGCGCTGCAGCATGCGTTGCAGCGCGGCTTCGTCACGTCGAACCGGTAAGGTCAGGTAGCCAGCATCGAAGCTCAGGCTGTGGTGTTCGGCGTTGAATTGGGTGGGGCCGTCGAACAGCACGCGGTAGCTGTTGGCGTGTGGTGGTGGTGCCAAGGCCAGCGTGGTCTGGCGCAGCGGGATGCGTGAGTCGGTCAACCACGCTGCCACCCCCAGGGCGTTGCGCAAGAGCGAGACCACCGCAAATTCTTGAAACTCGCCCAAGCGGCGGTGTTCCTCCACGTTCAGCGTGGCCACACCGTCGCGCTCGCTCAAGCGCAGGGCCACGCTGTCGGTCAACAGGCCGTGGTGGCGGCACCAGCGGCGCAGCGCCACGCCCAAGGTGGGTGCGCTCAGCGAGGCGCGCACCAACATGCCGTAGCTGCCCCAAGGCAGGCGGCGTTCGAACCAACCCAGTGCCTCGTCGTCCAGCTCGCGCATGGCGGCCTCGCTCATCCATTCCATTTGCAAGGCGCTGACCTTGGCCCGAGGATCTTGGATTTGAGATGGCGCTATTTGTGCTTGTGCCAAGGCTGCGCTTGGGTCCAATCCGCGTCGTTCATAGGCTTGTACCATGCAGCGGATGAAGGCCATTGGCGTCTCTGCACGGCTTCTGCTGCTGGGTGGGCTGGTGGATTGTTTGCTCATGGTTGGCGTAATTTGCAACCATTATGGCGCAAGCCGCGCCGCCGTTGGGCGTAAGCTGGGCGCTGATTGTTCACTCAGGAGCGTTCCCATGCCGGTTCTGTCCACGACCCTTGACCCCCGCTCGACGGATTTCGCCGCCAACGCCGCGGCCATGCGCGCCGTGGTCGAAGACTTGCGCTTGCATCTGGAGCGCATCGCCCAAGGCGGCGGTGAGGCCGCCCGGGCCAAACACCTCGCGCGCGGCAAGTTGCTGCCCCGGGATCGGGTCCAGATGCTGCTCGACCCCGGCACGCCTTTTCTTGAAGTCGCACCCATGGCGGCGTTCAACCTCTACAACAACGATGCGCCGGGCGCTGGTTTGATCGCGGGCATCGGCCGTGTCGCCGGCGTGGACTGCATGGTCGTGTGCAACGACGCCACCGTCAAAGGCGGCACCTATTACCCCATGACGGTGAAAAAGCATTTGCGCGCTCAAGAGATCGCGCAGCAAAACCATTTGCCGTGCATCTATTTGGTCGACTCGGGCGGCGCCAACCTGCCCAACCAAGACGAGGTCTTCCCCGACCGCGACCACTTTGGCCGCATCTTCTTCAACCAAGCGAACATGAGCGCACAAGGCATCGCGCAGATCGCGGTGGTCATGGGCAGCTGCACGGCGGGCGGCGCGTACGTGCCGGCCATGAGCGACGAGACCATCATCGTCAAAGACCAAGGCACCATCTTTTTGGGTGGCCCGCCGCTGGTCAAGGCCGCCACGGGCGAGGTGGTGAGCGCAGAGGATTTGGGCGGCGGTGATGTGCACACGCGCCTGTCCGGCGTGGCCGATCACTTGGCGCAAAACGATCTGCACGCTTTGGCCTTGGCACGGCAAGCCGTGAAAAACCTCAACGCCCAGAAACAGCCCAACATCGCCACCCATGCGCCCGTGCCACCGAAGTTCGATGCACAAGAGCTGTACGGCGTGATCCCCACCGACACACGCAAGCCTTTCGATGTGCGCGAGATCATCGCCCGCATCGTGGACGGCAGCGAGTTCGACGAATTCAAGGCCCGCTTCGGCACCACGCTGGTGTGTGGCTTTGCGCGCATCGAAGGCATGCCGGTGGGCATCATCGCCAACAACGGCATCTTGTTCAGCGAGTCCGCTTTAAAAGGCACGCACTTCATCGAGTTGTGCTGCCAGCGCAAGATCCCGCTGGTGTTCTTGCAAAACATCACCGGCTTCATGGTCGGGCGCAAATACGAAAACGAAGGCATCGCCCGCAACGGCGCGAAGATGGTCACGGCCGTGGCCACCGCCGCGGTGCCCAAGTTCACCGTCATCATCGGCGGCAGTTTCGGCGCGGGCAATTACGGCATGTGTGGCCGCGCCTTTGGCCCGCGCTTTTTGTGGATGTGGCCCAACGCGCGCATCAGCGTCATGGGCGGCGAACAAGCCGCCAGTGTGTTGGCCACGGTCAAGCGCGACGGCATCGAGGCCAAGGGCGGCCAGTGGAGCGCCGACGAAGAGGCCGCGTTCAAGGCGCCCATCAAAGAGCAATACGAGGTGCAAGGCCACCCGTATTTCGCCACCGCCCGTTTGTGGGACGACGGCATCATCGACCCGGCCGACACGCGACGGGTGTTGGCATTGGGCTTGAGCGCCTCGCTCAATGCGCCGATCCCCGAGACGAAATTCGGTTTGTTCCGCATGTGAGGAGTCCAGGTTCATGAACGCCCTGACCATCAACGATCACGCCAAGGTCCGCACCATCACGTTGTCGCGCCCCGATGTGCGCAACGCCTTCAACGACGAAGTCATTGCCGAGCTGAAAAATGCATTTCTGGCGGTAGCGCAAGACGCGTCGGTGCGATGCGTGGTGCTGGCTGCCGAGGGCCCGGCGTTTTGCGCCGGCGCGGACCTGAACTGGATGCGTCGCATGGCCGACTACAGCCGCGACGACAACCTCGCTGATGCGTGCCAGCTCGCCACCATGTTGAAGGCGATGTACGAATGCCCCCAACCGACCATCGCCCGCGTGCAAGGTGATGTGTACGCCGGGGGCATGGGCCTGGTGGCGGCGTGTGACATGGCCGTGAGCGTGGACACGGCGCAATTTTGTTTGAGTGAAGTCAAGCTGGGCCTGATCCCCGCGACCATCAGCCCTTACGTGATCCGCGCCATGGGCGCACGCGCGGCGCACCGCTACTTTTTGACGGCCGAGCGATTCAACGCGGCCGAGTCCCACCGCATCGGGTTTGTGCACCAGGTGGTGAACGCGGCCGAATTGGACGTCGCCGTCCAAGCGCTGACCGACGCGCTGTGCAGCGCCAGCCCCCACGCCGTGCGCGCTTGTAAGCGCCTGGTGCAGGATGTGGCCGAGCGCGAGATCAACGACGCGCTGGTGGCGCAGACGGTGGAAGGCATCGCCGACATCCGCGCCAGCGCCGAAGGCAAAGAGGGCGTGCAGTCCTTTTTGCAAAAACGCAAACCCAACTGGTTGGTCTGAGGAAAAAGACATGTTCAAAAAAATCCTGATTGCCAACCGTGGCGAAATCGCTTGCCGTGTCGCCGCCACGGCGCGCCGCATGGGCATCCGCACAGTGGCCGTGTATTCGGACGCCGACGCCGGGGCCAAGCATGTGCAGGCCTGTGACGAAGCCGTGCACGTGGGCGGATCGGCGCCCAAAGACAGCTACCTGCGCTGGGAGCGCATCTTGCAAGCCGCACAAGACACGGGCGCCCAAGCTGTGCACCCGGGCTATGGCTTTTTGAGCGAGAACGAAGACTTCGCCAAGGCCTGCGCCGCCGCGGGCTTGGTGTTCATCGGCCCGCCCGCGTCGGCGATTTTGGCCATGGGCCTCAAAGCCGAATCCAAGCGTTTGATGGAGCAAGCCGGTGTGCCGCTGGTGCCCGGCTACCACGGTGCCAACCAGGACCCGGCGCTGCTGCAAGCCGAGGCCGACCGCATCGGTTATCCGGCGCTCATCAAAGCCAGCGCGGGCGGCGGTGGCAAAGGGATGCGGGTGGTGGAGAAGTCCGAAGACTTCGCCGCGGCTCTCGCCAGTTGCCAACGCGAAGCCATCAACAGCTTTGGCAGCGACGCGGTGCTGATTGAAAAATACGTGCAGCGCCCGCGCCACATCGAGATCCAGGTCTTTGGCGACACCCACGGCAACTGCGTCTATTTGTTTGAGCGCGACTGCTCGGTGCAGCGCCGCCACCAAAAAGTCTTGGAAGAAGCGCCGGCGCCAGGCATGACCGAAGCCCTGCGTGCGCAGATGGGCGCCGCCGCCGTGGCCGCAGCGAAAGCCGTGAACTACGTGGGTGCGGGCACGGTGGAATTCATCGTTGAGCAAACCGCCTATGACCAGCCCGAGTCGATGCAGTTCTTCTTCATGGAGATGAACACGCGCCTGCAGGTCGAGCACCCCGTGACCGAGGCCATCACCGGCCTGGACTTGGTGGAGTGGCAGTTGCGCGTGGCCAGCGGTGAGCCACTGCCTTTGCGCCAAGACCAGCTGCGCATCCACGGCCATGCGATCGAGGCGCGCATCTGCGCCGAAAACCCCGACAAGCAGTTCTTGCCCGCCACCGGCACCTTGCAGGTGTACCGCAAGCCGCAGGCCACCAGCTTTGAAAGAAGCACGGTGCGCATCGACGACGGCGTGCGCCAAGGCGATACCATCAGCCCGTTTTACGACTCGATGGTGGCCAAGCTCATCGTGCACGGCGACACGCGCGAACAAGCATTGGCGCGACTGGACACGGCGCTGGCGCAAACCCACATCGTGGGCCTGAACACCAATGTGCAGTTCTTGCGCCACGTCGTGCACAGCGACGCCTTTGCCTCGGCCCAGCTCGACACCGCGCTCATCCAGCGCGAAGCGGCGGTGCTGTTTCAACAAGAACGCGTGGGCCTGAGCGCCGCGGTGGCGGCCGTGGTGGCGCACACCTTGGTGGCCGAAGAGGCCGCGCAATGCCACGACCCGTTCAGCCGCCGCGATGGTTGGCAGTCGCACGGCGTGACCCAGCGCCGCTTTGAATTCGTCTGGCAAGACCAGCCACGATCGGCCCGCGTGAGTTACCTGCACGACGGCGCTGTCCACCTGTCGCTGGAAGGCGACGAAACCGTCTCGGGCACGCTGCAGTGGCGCGCCGAAGGCGCTGGCCTGTGGGTCCTGTGGAATGGGGCCCGTGTTTTCAGCCAGATCGACTGGCAAGGCGAGACCGCGCACCTCTTCACGCCGCAGGGCGCGACCCGCATCACCGTGCTCGACCCGCTGGCCCACGCCGGTGAGGCCGCCCAAGAAGGCGGCCGCCTCACCGCACCCATGCCGGGCAAGGTCGTGTCCTTTGCGGTCAAGGCGGGCGACACCGTCAAAGCCGGTCAAGCCTTGGCGGTGATGGAGGCCATGAAAATGGAGCACACCCTCAGCGCCCCCCACGACGGGGTGGTGGTCGAACTGCTCTACGCCCCCGGTGACCAAGTCAACGACGGCGCAGCCCTGCTCAAGCTGCAAGCCTGAAACCACCCACCCGTCATCGCGAGCGAAGCGCGGCGATCCCTCCCTTGCGGTGACAATGTTGTCATGAAGATCACGTTCTGTTGCACCAACACCCCCGCCGAGCCTTGGCTGGCGGGCTTGCGCTCGGCCGTGCCACAAGCCGAGGTCTCGGTTTGGCAGCCGGGCGATCCACCGGCCGATGTCGCGGTGGTGTGGATGCCGCCCGCGGCGTTTTGGGCCGAGCAAACCCAGGTGCGCACCGTCTTCAACATCGGCGCGGGCGTGGATGCCCTCATGGGTCAGTCGCTGCCCGCGGGAGTGCGGGTCGTGCGTTTGGACGACGCGGGCATGGCCGTGCAAATGGCAGAATACGTGTGCCACGCCGTCATTGCTTATTTCCGTGAATGGGCGGCGATCGAACAAGACATGCGCCAGGGCCTTTGGCAAGCGCGAGATCCCGAGTCCCGCACCGACTGGCCGGTGGGCGTGATGGGGCTGGGCGTGTTGGGCGAGCGCGTGGCGCGGGCTTTGCAAACCTTTGAATTCCCGGTCAACGGCTGGAGCCGCAGCGCCAAAGCCATTCCCGGCGTGCGCGGCTTTGTGGGCCCTGAAGCGTTCCACGACTTTTTGGCCCAGACCCGCGTGTTGGTCAACCTCTTACCGCTGACCCCGGCCACCGAAAATATCCTCAACCGCGACACGCTCTCGCGCTTGAGGCCCGGCGCGTTTGTGATCAACGTGGCGCGTGGACGCCACTTGGTGGACGAAGACCTGTTGGCCTTGTTGGCCAGCGGCCACCTGGCCGGCGCCACGCTGGACGTGTTCCGCACCGAGCCCTTGCCCGCCGATCACCCGTTTTGGCATCACCCCCAAATCCGCATCACCCCCCACACCTCGGCCCGCACCTTGTTGGCCGACACCGTGGCCCAAATCGCCAGCAAAATCGCCGCCGTCGAGCGCGGCGAGGCGGTGCGTGGTGAGGTCGATGTGGTCCGCGGTTACTGAGGATGGACAAACCATGACACATTCCAACTTACCCTCTCGCGTTCGCCTCATCGACGTCGGCCCCCGCGACGGCCTGCAAAACGAGGCGCAGCCGGTGCCGGCCGATGTCAAGGTCGAGTTGGTACACCGCTTGCAGGCCGCGGGGCTTAAAGAGATCGAGGTCACCAGCTATGTGTCGCCCAAGTGGGTGCCGCAGATGGCGGACAACCACTCGGTGATGGCGGGTTTGCAGCGGCGCAGCGGCGTGCGTTACTCGGTACTCACGCCCAACCTCAAAGGTTTTGAGGCGGCGCTGCAAGACCGCCCCGACGAGATCGTGGTGTTCGGTGCGGCCAGCGAGGCTTTCAGTCAGAAGAACATCAACTGCTCCATCGCCGAGAGCATCGAGCGTTTTGCGCCGGTGGTGCAAGCCGCGCTGGCCGCGGGCATCGCGGTGCGTGGTGCCATGAGTTGCACGGTGGGTTGCCCGTACGAGGGTGACATCGCGCCCGAGCGCGTGGGCTACTTGGCGGCTTTGATGAAGGGCATCGGCGTGCAGCGCGTGGACGTGGCCGACACCATTGGGGTGGGCACACCGTTGAAGGTGCAGCGCGCCATGGGCGCGGCCTTGGCGCATTTCGACATCGACCACGTCTCCGGCCATTTCCACGACACTTACGGCCAAGCGCTGTCCAACACGGTGGCGGCCCTGCAGCTGGGCGTGTGGAACTTTCAGTCGTCGGTGGCGGGTTTGGGCGGTTGTCCCTACGCCAAAGGCGCCACCGGCAACGTGGCCACCGAAGACGTGGTGTACTTGATGCACGGCATGGGCATCGACACCGGCGTCGATTTGGACGCTTTGGTCGACACCGGGGCTTGGATCGGTGAACGATTGGGTCGCCCCAGCGCATCGCGGGTGGCTCGGGCCGTGTTGGCCAAACGAAAGGGTTGAAGATGGCGTGGGAAGTGTGGTTGGCGTATGCCGTGGCGTGTGTGGTGATCGCGGTGTCGCCGGGTTCGGGTGCGGTGCTGTCGATGACCCACGGTTTGGCCTATGGCGTGCGGCGCACCAGCGCCACCATATTCGGTTTGCAAATCGGTTTGGTGATCGTGCTCTTGATCGCCGGTGTGGGCGTTGGCGCGGTCTTGGTGGCGTCGGCCACGGCCTTCACCGTGGTCAAGGTGGTGGGGGCGGCGTATTTGTTTTGGTTGGGTTTTCAGCAGTGGCGTGCGCCTGTGCTGGTCGCGACCTCGGAAGCCCCAGGTGTGGTTGACGTCAACAGCGGTGTGCCCTCAGTACGCCAGCGTTTGGTCATCGGCACCATGACCAACCTCACCAACCCCAAAGGCATTGTGTTCATGGTGGCGGTGTTGCCGCAGTTCATCGACCCCAACCGGCCTTTGGCCTTGCAGCTGCTGATCTTGGCGTTGACCATGTCGACGGTGGACGTCGCGGTCATGCACGGCTACGCCTTCTTGGCCTCGCGGGCCCAGCGTTGGTTGGCCAGCGCACGGGCGCGTCGCGCCCAAAACCGCGTGTTCGGTGGCGTGCTCATGGCCATGGGCGCTAGCCTCTTGATGGTCAAACGGGCGGCATGAGATGAGCACACGCCCCACTGTGAACCTGATCGATGCGCAACGCCGCACCGGCCAAGCCATGCCTTCGCCTTGTGTGTCGGTGTGTGAGATGGACGAGGCCAGCGCCAGTTGCAAAGGTTGTTTTCGCACGCTCGACGAAATCGCCGTGTGGTCCATCTTGGACGACGCCGAAAAACACGCCGTCTGGACCCAGATCGAGGCTCGCCAAACCGGGGTTTGAAGCGAATGTCCCCAGCCGCGCCCGCTTCGGCGCTGGCTCCTAGAATGTTGGGCACCTACCCACAAGGCCCACCATGACCGACGTCTCCAAGACCACCCCCGACGAACACGACGGCACCGGCCTCATCCGCATCCGCGGGGCGCGCCAACACAACCTCAAAAACCTCGACCTCGACATCCGCACCGGCGAACTCACCGTGGTCACCGGCCCCAGTGGTTCGGGCAAGTCCAGCTTGGTGTTTGATACCTTGTTCGCCGAGGGTCAGCGGCGTTACGTGGAAACCTTCAGTGCTTACGCGCGGCAGTTTTTGGATCGCATGGACAAACCCGCGGTCGACCGGGTGGACGGTGTGCCCCCGGCGATCGCCATCGACCAGACCAACCCGGTGCGCAGCTCGCGCTCCACCGTGGGCACCATGACCGAGCTCAACGACCACTTGAAGCTTTTGTTTGCCCGTGGCGCGCACCTGTTTGACCGACAGACCGCACAACCGGTTCGCCACGACTCGCCCGAGTCCATCGCACAAGCCTTGCGCGAGCGCGTGTCGGCCATGCCGGTGGAGCCGCGTTTGGTCTTGACGTTTGCGGTGGAGCTGCCCGGTTCGGCCAGCGCCGATGAGGTCACGCATTGGTTGTCGGCCAGCGGTTTCACGCGGGTGCACGGCCAGCGTGTGGAGCAGCGCCAGGCCCCGGCGGTCGATGACGCCAAGGCCAAACCCAAAGCCCGCGGCAAGGCCGTGCCCGAGGTCACCGAGGTGCAAGTGCTCGACGTGGTGGCCGACCGTTTCCGTTTGAGCAGCGCCGAGTCGGCGCGGGTGATCGAAGCCATCGAGGTCGCGCTCAAGCGCGGCGGTGGTCACATGCAGGTGCACGTGGTGCCCGAAGACGGGCCCGAGCTGAGTTGGAAGTTTTCTGCCGGCCTGCATTGTCCCGAGAGCGGTTTGCGTTACAGCGAACCCACGCCCTCCATGTTCTCCTTCAACTCGGCGGTGGGGGCTTGTGAAGCCTGCCGCGGCTTTGGTCGGGTCATTGGAGTGGACTACGGCTTGGTCATCCCGAACGACAAACTCACCTTGCGCGGCGGTGCGATCAAGGTCTTGCAAACCCCGGCTTGGCAAGAAAACCAAGACGACCTGATGCGCCACGCCGAGGCCGCGGGCATTCCCCGCGACACACCGTGGGCCAAGCTCACCGAGGCGCAGCGCGACTGGGTGATCCACGGCAGCCCCGAATGGAAAGGCCAGTGGACCAAGCAGTGGTACGGCTTGGCACGGTTCTTTGAATACCTGGAGAGCAAGGCCTACAAGATGCACATCCGCGTGCTCTTGTCCAAGTACCGCAGTTACACCGAGTGCCCCACGTGTGGTGGCGCTCGGCTCAAAACCGACAGCCTCTTGTGGCGCGTGGGCAGCAAGGCCCAAGCCGATACCGTTTTGCCCCCCAGCAAACGCCACCGGCCCAAAGGGGTGGCGTGGTCGCGCGAACAGCTCGAAGCCTTGCCAGGCCTGAGCTTGCACGACCTCATGCTCTTGCCGCTGGATGCCTTGCGGCGGTTTTTTGCTTCGCTCTCGCCCACCCTGGACGGCGGTGGTTCGGCTGAGCAGCAAGCCCTCAAGCTGCTGCTCGAAGAGATCAACACCCGCTTGCGCTACTTGAGCGACGTGGGCATCGGTTACCTGACCTTGGACCGCCAAAGCCGCACGCTCAGCGGCGGCGAGGTGCAGCGCATCAACCTGACCACGGCCTTGGGCACGTCTTTGGTCAACACCTTGTTCGTGCTCGACGAGCCCAGCATCGGCCTGCACCCACGCGACATGGCGCGCATCAACAAAGCCATGCTGCGCTTGCGCGACGCGGGCAACACCTTGGTGGTGGTGGAACACGACCCAGCGGTCATGTTGGCGGCGGACCGTTTGATCGACATGGGCCCCGGCCCCGGTGAGCGTGGCGGTGAGATCGTTTTTGACGGCACCCCCGCGTCGATTCGACACGCCGACACCTTGACCGGTGTCTACTTGGGTGGGCGCAAACAGGTGGGCATGGGCTTCAAGCGCATGGTCACCGACAGCACGCCGCGCCTGATTTTGGAAGGCGCTCGCGAACACAACCTGCGCGACGTCACGGTCGACATCCCGTTGCAGCGCATGGTGGTGGTCACCGGCGTCTCGGGTTCGGGCAAGTCGAGTCTGATCCAAGACATCCTGGCCCCCGCGTTGATGCGCCACTTTGGCCAGTCGTCCGACACACCGGGCGCCCACGACCGTTTGCTTGGCGCCGACCATTTGGGTGGTGCGGTGTTCGTTGACCAGTCGCCGATCGGCAAGACCGCGCGCTCCAACCCCGTGAGTTACGTCGGCGCTTGGGACGCCATCCGCACCTTGTTTGCCAACACCCCAGTGGCGCGCCAGCGCGGCTACACCGGCAGCAAGTTCAGCTTCAACAGCGGCGACGGGCGTTGCCCGACCTGCGGCGGCTCGGGCTTTGAGCACGTGGAAATGCAGTTCTTGAGCGACGTGTACCTGCGTTGCCCCGACTGCAACGGCCAGCGTTACCGCCCCGAGGTGTTGGAGATCCAGATCGAGCGCGGCGGGCGTTCGCTCAACGTGGCCGATGTGCTGGAGCTGACGGTGAGCGAAGCCGCCAGCCTGTTTGCACAAGACCGCGAGGTCATTCGCGTGCTGCAGCCGATCGTCGACGTGGGCTTGGAGTACGTGCGTTTGGGTCAGCCCGTGCCCACGCTCTCCGGCGGCGAAGCGCAGCGTTTGAAGCTCGCTGGCTTCTTGGCCGAAGCCGCCAAGAGCAGCACCGCCAGTCGCCAAAACGTCGCCCGCAAAGGCACGCTGTTTTTGTTCGACGAGCCCACCACCGGCTTGCACTTCGATGACATCGCCAAGCTCATGCGCAGCTTGCGCCGTTTGCTCGAAGCCGGCCATTCCTTGGTCATCATTGAACACAACCTCGACGTGATCCGATCGGCCGATTGGCTCATCGACCTCGGCCCCGAAGGTGGTGAGGGCGGCGGCCTGATCGTGGCCGAAGGTGCCCCCGAAGACGTGCGCCAACACCCCACCTCCCACACCGCCGCCGCACTGCGTGAGTACGCGCAGTCCATGGGCGAAGGTGGTGTGGTCATGGCCAGCGAAGCGAAGCCATCCACAACACGCGCCATCACCCCGCCCAACCACAACATCCAAATCGTCAACGCCAAAGAGCACAACCTCAAAAACCTGAGCGTCAACATCCCCCGCGGCCAGTTCAACGTCATCTCGGGCGTGAGCGGTTCCGGCAAGTCGACGCTGGCCTTTGACATCCTGTTCAACGAAGGCCAGCGCCGCTATTTGGAAAGCCTCAACGCTTATGCGCGCAGCATCGTGCAGCCCGCCGGCCGACCCGAGGTCGATGCGGTGTACGGCATCCCGCCCACGGTGGCGATCGAGCAGCGCCTGTCTCGTGGCGGGCGCAAGTCCACCGTGGGCACGACCACCGAGGTTTGGCACTTCTTGCGTTTGCTCTACGTCAAGCTCGGCACCCAACACTGCGTGCACGACGGCGCGGCCGTCATGCCGCAAAGCGCCGACAGCATCGCTGCCGCCCTGGTCTCGCGCTTCGAGGGCCAACACATCGGCCTGCTCGCCCCTTTGGTGATCAACCGCAAAGGCGTCTACACCGAGCTGGCCGATTGGGCGCGGCCCAAAGGCCACAGCCATTTGCGCGTGGACGGTGAGTTTTTGCCGACCACCAACTTTCCGCGTTTGGACCGTTTCAAAGAACACACCATCGAGCTGCCGGTGGCCGATGGCGTGGTCAGCCGTACCAACGAAGCGTGGTTGCGCGAACAGTTGGCCGAGGCCTTGGAGATCGGCAAAGGCGTGGTGCACGTGCTCAGCCCGCTCAACGGCTTGGCGCAGGCCTTGGCCGATGGCCTGTCCACCCGTGATCTGGGCCGCTTGGAGGTGTTCTCGACCATCCGCGCCTGTCCGGTGTGCGCCACCAGCTACCCCGAACTCGACCCGCGCTTGTTCTCCTACAACAGCAAACACGGTTGGTGCCCCGACTGCGTGGGCACCGGCACGCGCCTCTCGCGCGAGCAGCGCCAGGCCTTGGACGATTCGGTGCGCGACGACAAAGACCGCGGCCGCGAACAGAGCTTTGCCGAACCCGAGGTCGATGACTTGGTCGATGAGGCTTGCCCGACGTGCGAAGGTACGCGGCTGAACGCACAAGCCAGGGCGGTGCGTTTTGGGGCGCACGCGGCTTCGGGCCGATCGGGCGTGACCATCACCGAGGTGGCGCGTTGGTCGGTCAGCGAGGTGCGCCAATGGGTGCGCGGCCTCCTGCAAGCCGATGTGCTGAGCCAGCGCGAAGCCGACATCGCCCGCGACCTCTTGCCCGAAATTGAGGGGCGCTTGGCGTTTTTGGAAGAGGTGGGTTTGAGCTACCTCACGCTCGACCGTGGCGCGCCGACCTTGTCGGGCGGCGAGGCGCAGCGCATCCGATTGGCCGCGCAACTCGGCAGCAATTTACAAGGTGTGTGTTACGTGCTCGACGAGCCGACCATCGGTCTGCACGCCCGCGACAACCACCTCTTGCTCAACGCCTTGCAACAGCTGGGCAACAAGGGCAACACCTTGGTGGTGGTGGAGCACGACGAGGACACGATTCGCCGTGCCGACCACATCATCGACATCGGCCCCAGCGCCGGTGTGCGCGGCGGTCGTGTGGTGGCGCAGGGCTCGGTGGCCGATGTCTCGGCGGTGGCCGAATCGGTCACCGGGCGATATTTGTTGCATGCCATGCGACACCCCTTGCAAGCACGGCGTGTGGTGGAACCCAGCGCCGAGGCCTTGAGCGTGCAGGGTGCGCGCATGCACAACCTGCAAGGCGTGGATGCCCGTGTGCCCTTGCGCCGTTTGGTGGTGGTCACGGGTGTGTCGGGTTCGGGCAAGTCCACCTTGGCCCGCGACGTCTTGCTCACCAACGTGGCCGAGGCCGTGGGCCAACGCAGCACCCGCGCAGGCCGTGAGGCCATGGACGCGGGCCAGCGGCCGAGCTGGGTGGGCTGTGACTCGGTGCAAGGCTACGAGACCTTGGACCGTGTGCTCGAAGTGGACCAAACACCCATCGGCAAAACCCCGCGTTCTTGCCCCGCCACCTACATCGGTTTTTGGGACACGGTGCGCAAACTGTTCGCCGACACCTTGGAAGCCAAAGCGCGTGGCTACGGCCCGGCGCGGTTCTCCTTCAACACCGGCGAAGGCCGTTGCCCGGGCTGTGAAGGCCAAGGCATGCGCACCATCGAGATGAGCTTTTTGCCGGACGTCAAAGTGCCGTGTGAGGTCTGCCATGGCGCGCGCTTCAACCCCGAGACCTTGGCGGTGACGTGGAAGGGCAAACACATCGGCGAGGTCTTGCAAATGGAGGTCGATGAAGCCGTGGATTTCTTCGCCAGCATGCCGGCCATTGCCCACCCCTTGCAGCTGCTCAAAGACGTGGGTCTGGGTTACCTCACCTTGGGCCAACCCTCACCCACGCTCAGTGGCGGCGAGGCGCAGCGCATCAAGCTGGTGACCGAACTCTCCAAGGTGCGCGACGAGGTCGGTCGGCGCGGTCAAAAAGCCCCGCACACCTTGTACGTGCTCGACGAGCCGACGGTGGGCTTGCACATGGCCGATGTGGAAAAGCTCATCCGTGTGCTGCACCGCTTGGTCGATGGCGGGCACAGCGTGGTGGTGATTGAGCACGACCTCGACGTCATGGCCGAAGCCGATTGGATCTTGGACCTGGGCCCTGAAGGCGGCTCCGGCGGCGGTCGTGTTGTCGCTGCCACGACGCCCGAAGCCTTGGTGCAACTGGGCACGCACACGGGGCGGGTGTTGGGGCCGGTGTTGGCGCGGGCTTGACGCGGGATCAGGCCAGCCACAAGCCCAGCACCGCCAAGGCCAGCAGCACCGTGGTCACCATGAGGATGCGGGTGCGCAGCCGCAGGACTTCCACGGCGCTGACCAAGCGGGCGTTTTGCTCGGCCAAGTCGGCCAAGGTTTTGGCGATACGCTCCTGCACCTCGTCTTTGCTGGGCGGTGGCTCGGCGGGTTTGCGGTCGAGCAACTGGCGTGCGGCGTTCAACACTTTGGGCGCGTGTGCGATCACATCGCCCCAAGGAATCACTTTGAGTGCGGCTAACCAAGAGAGGGCCATGGACATCCTTTGCGTCGCGGTTGCTGACCCCCGAGCTTAGCGGGAGTCGCCGCACAATAGGGGCCATGGCCACGCTGAACCACCTCATCCCCGCGCATGCGCCCCGCACGTTGGGCGAACAATTGGCGCGCGTGGGCGCGCCCATCAGCCCCGATGATTTTGTGCGCAGCGTGGGTGAGGACTTTGACCGCTTGGCCTTGATGGCGCGCGGGCAGCGTTTGGCCGATGCCCTGAGTCAACACCTGCCCCGCGATTTCCCCCAGGCCGCCGCGCTCTTGGTCGCCTCCATGGGACAAGCCATGGGTTTGGACGCCAAAGGCGAGCCCGTGGCCGCCGGTGATGTGCCCAGCGGTTTTTTCTATTTGCCGCACAGCCTGTTCTTGGCCCAACAGGGTTTGAACCACTTGGACGAGGCCATGCGCGCTCAACACGCCTTGACGCAGCGCTTCACGGCCGAGTTCAGCTTGCGGGCGTTTTTGCAGCACCACACCGGCGCCACCTTGGCGCATTTGCAGCGCTGGGCCACGGACCCCAACGCTCATGTGCGCCGCGCCGCCAGCGAAGCGACGCGGCCGCGTTTGCCGTGGGCGGCGCGTTTGAGCCATTTTGTGAGCGACCCTCGTCCATGCCTGCCCTTGCTCGCGCTTTTGCGTGACGACCCATCGGCCTATGTGCGCCGCTCGGTGGCCAATCACCTCAACGACGTGGGCAAAGACCACCCAGCACTGTTGTTGCAGGTGGCCGCGCAATGGTCGGTGGACGCGCCGCCACCGCGAGCCGCGTTGCTGCGACATGCGCTGCGCAGCTTGGTCAAGCAAGGTCATCCGCAGGCCTTGGCGGTGTTGGGTCATGGTCAGGCCAGCGCCTTGCAGGTCCGCGCGTCTGAGGTCTTGCCTGAGCGACCACGCATCGGCGATCAGGTGCGCTGTCACGTGACCTTGCACAACCCCTCATCGGACGTGGCCCGGGCCTTGGTCGATTGGCGCGTGCATTACCGCAAGGCCGACGGACGCAGCAGCGCCAAGGTCTTCAAGGGCAGCACGGTGAGTGTGCCCAGCGGCGATTCGGTGGTGTTGTCCAAGACCCTGTCCTTGCGCCAAATGAGCACCCGCACCCACCACCCTGGCCAGCACGGGGTGGAGGTGATGATCAACGGCCAAGCGCACACCGTGGGGCAGTTCGAGTTGGTGGCCTGATGCCGCTCGCTGTGGATTTGTTCTAAGTCAATTCCCGGGGGTGGCTCCAGGCGTAACATGACATGCTGATACAGCGATGGATGGAGTCAACACATGAATTGGTCGGGCTGCGTGGAGCAGTGGGGCGAAGGCCCCGTGATGGCGCTGGCCGGTTTGGCGGTGGGCCTCGGTTTCGGTTTTTTTGCGCAGCGCTCCAAGTTTTGTTTGCGCGCCGCGGTGATCGAGTTTTGGCACGGTCGCTTCGGTGACAAGCTCGCCGTGTGGTTGCTGTCGTTTGGTGCGGCGGTGGTCGCCGTGCAGGCCTTGATCGTGGTGGGTTCGCTCGACATCAGCAGCGCGCGCCAACTCGCCGCACGCGGCAGCCTGTCTGGCGCGGCCATCGGTGGGCTCTTGTTCGGCGTGGGCATGGTCATGACACGCGGTTGCGCCAGCCGTTTGTTGGTCCTCTCGGCCAACGGCAATTTGCGCGCCTTGGTTTCGGGTTTGGTGTTTGCCGTGGTGGCGCAAGCCTCCTTGTCCGGGGTCTTGTCGCCCTGGCGTGAGGCGCTGGCGGCGCTGTGGGTGGTCGACGGCGGCCCCACGCGCAGCCTGCTCGCACTGATCGGTGTGGGCCCTTGGGACGGTTTGGTGTTCGCCTTGGTGTGGTTGATCACTGGCCTGTTTTTTGCGCATCACAGCGGCTGGTCGTTCTGGAAATGGATCGGCGCCTTGGGCACCGGATTGATGGTGGCTCTGGCGTGGTGGGCCACCTACTCGGTCATGGCCAACTCGTTTGAGCCGGTGCAAATTCAAGGCTTGACCTTCAGCGGCCCCTCGGCCGAGTGGCTCATGCGCGTGTTGGACGATCCGCAAGGCCCTTGGACTTTTGGTTTGGGCCTGATGCCGGGTGTGTTTGCTGGCTCGTTGCTGGGCGCCTTGTTGGGACGTGACATCAAGATCGAAGGTTTTGGCCCCGGCTACAGCATGCCGCGCTACATCGGCGGCGCGGTTTTGATGGGCTTTGGCTCCATGCTCGCTGGCGGTTGTGCCGTGGGCGCGGGTATGACGGGTGGTGCGATCTTTGCGGTCACCGCTTGGGTGTCTTTGGGTGGGATGTGGCTCGGCGGTGGTTTGGCCGACCGTTGGCTGGACGGCGGCGCGAAGCGTTAAACCCGAACGGTCGTTTGTGCGCGGCGCAGCAGCCACCAACCGGGTCCTGCGACCGCCAAGAGCAGCAGCGGGAAACCCACCGTCGGCGCCCAGTCCAACATGAGCGCGCCCAAAGCGGGTGCGAGCACGCCGCCCAAGGTGTAGGACAAGACCAGCACCGCGGTGCTGTTGACCAGCGTGATGCCTTGTTCGCGCGAACCGATGTCGATCATGGCCAGTGTGTAGAGGCTGCCACCCGCGCCACCCCACACAAACGCGACCACGGCCGCCAGCCACGGCATGCCCGCGACAAAGGGGATCAGCACCGTGGCCAACAAGGTCAGCAGCGCACACGCGTGCATGACCGCCAAGCGTGCGCCGTGAGCGCTGCCCCAACGCGGCTGCGTCGACAAGCGGTCTACTGCGATGCCCGCAGGCAGCATCATCAGCGCACTGCCCAAACCGCTGGCCGAGACCAACAAGGCCGCTGCCACCGCCCCCATGCCCAACGCCAAGCCATACAGCGGCAAGATCGAGGTCAAGCCGCTTTCAAAAAAACCACCGACAAAACCCACGGCCATGATCAAGGGGTGAGCACGAAGCGCGTGCCACACCCCGCCCAAGCCCACGCGGGCGTCGTGCGCATCGGCGGCGGCGGGCAAACGCGGTATGGCGGCGCTGATGACCAGGCCGATCACGAGCGCACCGAGCACCCACCACAGGTTTTCAGGCCGCTGTGGCCCCACCCAAGCCAGCAAGGCTGGGCCGATCACAAAGGTGGTGCCGACCATGGTCTCGAACAGGCCCACCATGCGACCCCGGTGTTCGGGCGGTGCGAATTCGGCCACCACCGCCTCGGCCAAGACCCAGCGCAAACCCGCTGAGGCCCCGGCGATGAACTCCAGCGCGAACCACAGCGGTAAGGAGTCGGTGAGCAAAAAGCCCGCAGCGGCGATGACCGGCACCAGGCCCGAGAGCCACAAAGTGGGGCGGCGCCCCAAGCGTTGGGTGATGGCGGACACAAAGGGCGTGACCGCAAAAATACCCACCCAACCACTGGCCGCGAACAGCCCGGCCAGCGTGGTAGACACGCCATCGCCCTTGAGTTGTAAGAGCAAATAGGGCAGCAACATGAAATAGCCCACGAGCTGAAAAAACGTCGCGCCAAAAATGGCCCACAGGCCACGGCGGTGGAGGGGTGGGTGGGGCTGGCTTGGGGTGTCTGTGCGTGGCGTCATGGCGGAGCCAAGTGTCGCAGACGCACAAAACGCGCAGCTGCGGTAGAATTCATAAATCCGAGGAGCGTTGCAGCGCACCCCCCGACCACCGGTCGGCGAGGGGCGTGAGGCTCGGACCATCATTGCAACGACGCTCATCCACTGAACGTGTGATGGGCTTTTTTTTGCCTGTGCGCGTCCCGTGGTTCAACTCAACCGACTTGGAGCGCAACATGAACGCACGTATCCCTTCCGCCGTCACCACCGACTGCGTCATTGCCGACATCGGCTTGGCCGACTGGGGCCGCAAAGAAATCAAAATCGCCGAGACCGAAATGCCCGGCCTCATGGCCATCCGCGAAGAATTCGCCAAGGCCCAACCCTTGAAGGGCGCGCGCATCACCGGCTCGCTGCACATGACCATCCAAACGGCCGTGCTGATCGAGACCTTGCAAGCCTTGGGTGCCGACGTGCGTTGGGCCTCTTGCAACATCTTCTCGACCCAAGACCACGCCGCCGCCGCGATTGCCGCCGCCGGCACGCCCGTGTTCGCCATCAAGGGTGAAACCTTGGCCGACTACTGGGACTACACCCACCGCATTTTTGACTTCGGCCCCGCTGGCACCGAAGACGAAGGCCCCAACATGATCTTGGATGACGGCGGCGATGCCACGTTGTTGATGCACTTGGGCAAGCGCGCCGAAAAAGACGCGTCCTTGATCGCCAACCCCACCAGCGAAGAAGAAACCTGCTTGTTCAACGCCATCAAAACCAAATTGGCAGTGGATCCCACCTGGTACAGCCGCAAAGGTGCACAGATCATTGGCGTGACCGAAGAGACCACCACCGGCGTGTTGCGCTTGAACGAAATGGCCGCCAAGGGCAGCCTGATGTTCCGCGCCATCAACGTGAACGACTCGGTGACCAAGAGCAAGTTTGACAACCTGTACGGCTGCCGCGAATC
>JACCDH010962536.1_pt1 | contig 41071 bp, 40 predicted proteins | sample 7442481 | NCBI WGS metagenome assembly JACCDH01 (sample SAMN15323433, study PRJNA562643) | freshwater metagenome | isolation source: river surface water | place: USA:Blue River Watershed | collected 2017-08-15 | reverse complement strand
CCAGCTCGCGCATAGGCTCGGGCGGAGCGATGTCGAATTTCAGACTGCCGGTGACAGCGACATTCGCGGCTCCCAGCTGGCGCAGGCGTTCGGCATCCGCCGGCGTCTGGGCTGCAAACAGGCTGATCTTTTTTGCGGCCTCTCTGAACAGTCCGGCAAAGCGCAGCGCGCGCCGCAAGGATTTTTCTGACAAGCGGGCATTGACCAGTGCGACGGGCACGCTCTCCTGATGGCAACTGTGTATCAGCGCGGGCCAGACTTCCGTTTCCATCAGCACACAAATCGAAGGACGGGCTGCCCGCACGAAACGGCGGGTCATGCTCAGCGTGTCGTAAGGAAGGTAAGCTTGCAGAACTCGCGGATCCCTGCCGAACAGGGCAGCGCCGGTCGTACGACCCGTCGGGGTCATGTGCGTGAGCAGGATATGGTGTGATGGATATTGCCTCAGCAGCGCCCGAACCAGCGGTTCAGCTGCGCGAGTCTCGCCCACCGATACCGCATGCACCCAGATCAGCGGCGATGGACATTCACGAACGAATCCGAAACGCTCGGCAATGTGGTGGCGATAGCCTGATTCCTTGCGCCCGCGCCACCATAAGCGCAAGAGCACGAAGGGCAGCAGCAGCCACCACAGCGCAGAGTAGATTCGCAGCGTCGGTGAAGGCATTCAGGGGACGCTCTCGGGCCGCTGCGACTGCTCAGGCCACAAAGGGCAGCTCAGCATCCGGCTTGACCTGACGGATCGCCTTGCCCAGCGACTGCTGTATGCGCGAGAGCGCGCCTTCATTTTCTGCCTCGAAGCGCAGCACCAGCACCGGCGTGGTGTTGGACGCTCGCACCAGACCAAATCCATCGGCGTATTCGACACGTACGCCATCGATGGTCAGCACCTGTTTGGCATCGGGCCAGCGGGCTTCTTGCTGCAGCCGCCCGACGACGGCATGATTCTCTCCCTCGGCGCACTGGATCTGCAATTCGGGCGTGGACATCGACTGCGGCAAGGCATTCAGCGTGGCGCTCGGATCGGCTACTTTGGAGAGAATCTCCAGCAGACGCGCCCCTGCATAAAGGCCATCATCAAAGCCATACCAGCGGTCCTTGAAGAACACATGACCGCTCATCTCGCCGCCGAGCGGCGCCTGCGTCTCTTTCATCCGTGCCTTGACGAGTGAATGGCCGGTCTTGCCCATCAGCGGCTCGCCGCCGGCGGCCTTGACGACTTCTGCGACATGGCGGCTGCATTTCACGTCATACAAAATCGGCGCGCCGGGATGGCGTGACAGCACTTCCTGCGCGAACAGCATCAGCTGACGATCGGGATAGATGATCTGGCCGTCCTTGGTCACCACGCCCAGACGGTCGCCGTCGCCATCGAATGCCAGTCCAAGTACGGCATCGGTGGTCTGCAGTGCATGAATGAGATCTTGCAAGTTTTCCGGATGCGCAGGATCGGGATGATGGTTAGGGAAGTTGCCATCGACCTCGCAGAATAGTTCGATCACTTCACAGCCCAGCCCGCGATACAAGTCGCCGGCCACGGCACCGGCCACGCCATTGCCGCAATCGACGGCGATCTTCATGGGTCTGGCCAGCTTGATGTCGCCGATGATGCGCTCAAGGTAGGCATCGCGAATATCGTGCTGGCAATATCCGCCGTGTCCGCTCGAATAATCTTCAGCAAGGATGCGCTGGTACAGCTGTTGTATGGTGTCGCCGTAAATCGCCTCACCGGCCAGCACCATCTTGAAGCCATTGTAGTCCGGCGGATTGTGACTGCCGGTGACCATGATGCCGCTGGGCGCGCCCAGCGAATAGGTGGCGAAGTACAGCATCGGCGTGGCGACCATGCCGATGTCGATCACCTCGATGCCGGCGGATTGCAAGCCCTCGGCGAGCGCCGCAGACAGCGAGGGGCCGCTCAGGCGGCCATCACGACCGATAACGACGGACTTTTCGCCTTTGGCGAGCGCGGCGCTACCGAACGCCTGACCAATCTGTCGAGCGATGCGAGTGTCCAGCGTCTTGCCAAGCACGCCACGAATGTCATACGCCTTGAAGATGCCCGGTGTCAGGCTTGCGGTGCTGTTATCCATCGTCATTTGCTCAATGTGCTGTCAGTAGGTGGGGCGCCTCGGCGGGAATCCGCGACAGGCAGTCGGTCAGCGCCGTGTCCCACGCGGGCAGCGGGCCGAAATTCTGCTCGAATTTTGTCGTGTTCATCACGGAATTCTTCGGACGCCGTGCCGGCGTCGGATAGTCTGCGGTGGTGATCGCCTTCAGTACCGGCTTTTGTGGCACTGACGCCTGCGAGAAAATCTTTTCGGCAAAACCATACCAGCTCGTCTGTCCGCCCGCGCACAGATGGTAGATGCCGCTGAGCTCGCTCAAGCGGAACGGGCTCCCGGTCTTTTTTATCGCCATCGCCGTGGCGTTCGCAATCGTGCGGCTCCAGGTAGGCGCGCCGATCTGATCGCTGACGATCGACAGCTCAGGCCGGCTTTGCGCCAGACGCAGCATGGTCAGCAGAAAATTTTTACCGGTCAGGCCATACACCCAGCTGGTGCGGAAAATCAGATGCGGCACGCCGACAGCGGCAATGGCCTGCTCGCCCGCCAGCTTGGATTTTCCGTACACCGACAAGGGCCCGGTCGCATCGGTCTCGACCCAGGGTGTCGGTTTGCTGCCGTCATACACATAATCGGTGGAATAGTGAATCAGCCCGGCACCCAGCATTTTTGCTTCTTCCGCGATGATGCCCGGTGCCCGTGCATTGATCGCATGAGCGAGGTCTTGCTCGGATTCGGCCAGATCGACCGCGGTGTAAGCCGCTGCATTGATGATCAGCGCCGGACGCTCTGCGCGGATCGCATTGCGCACCGAGTCCGGGTCGGACAGATCCATCTGCGCGCGACCAAACACGACGACCTCGCCCAGCCCGGTCAGTGCCTTTGCCAGCTCACCGCCGACCTGGCCATCGCGGCCGGTGACGAGGATCTTCATGCGAAGCTTTCCGCCTGTGCAAACGGCACGCCGACCTTGTCTTTGGCCGACAGCACGGGCTCGCCCTGCAGCGGCCACGATATGCGAAGCACAGGATCGTTCCAGAGCAAAGAGCGCTCATGCTCGGGCGCGTAATAGTCGGTGGTCTTGTACAGGAAATCGGCGCTATCGCTGGTGACCAGAAAACCATGCGCGAAACCCGGCGGTATCCACAGCTGCCGGTGATTTTCGGCAGACAAGATCACCGAGACGGATTGTCCGAACGTCGGCGAGCTTTTTCTCATGTCGACAGCCACGTCGAACACTTCACCCTGAGTGACGCGCACCAGCTTGCCCTGCGGCTGATATATCTGATAGTGCAGGCCACGCAGCACGCCACGCGCTGATCGGGAATGATTGTCCTGAACGAAGGGCAGGCTCACGCCAGTCATTTCTTCAAAGCGCCGCTGATTGTGGCTCTCGAAAAAAAATCCGCGTGAATCGCCAAACACCTTCGGCTCGATGATGAGCACCTCAGGTATCGCTGTCTTGATCACATTCATGGCGTCAGTACACCTTGTCTTTCAACAGGCGCAGCAGATACTGACCATAGGTATTTTTCTTCAGCGGCTCGGCCAGTTTTTCCAGCTGGGCGGCATCGATATAGCCTTTGCGGTAAGCGACCTCTTCCGGACATGCGACTTTCAGGCCCTGACGCTTTTCCAGCGTGGCGATGAACTGCGCCGCTTCCAGCAAGGATTCATGCGTGCCGGTATCCAGCCAGGCCATGCCGCGACCCATCAGCTCGACATGCAGCTGGCTTTGCTGCAGATAGACTTTGTTTACATCAGTGATTTCCAGCTCGCCCCGTGCTGAGGGCTTGATACTGGCGGCAATGTCACAGACCTGACGATCATAAAAATACAGCCCGGTCACCGCATAATTGGATTGCGGATTCCTGGGTTTTTCTTCAATGCTGATCGCGCGACGGTTTTCATCAAATCCCACTACACCGTAACGCTCAGGATCTTCGACGTGATACGCAAATACGGATGCGCCATCGTCACGCTGGTTCGCCGCACGCAACTGGCTGTCGAAGTCATGGCCGTAGAACAAATTGTCGCCCAGGATCAGTGCCGACGGATGATTGCCGACAAACTCGCGGCCAATGATGAAAGCCTGCGCCAGGCCATCGGGAGAAGGCTGCACTGCATACTGAATATTGATGCCCCACTGGTTGCCATCGCCGAGCAAGGCCTCGAAGCGGGGGGTGTCCTGCGGAGTCGAGATCAGCAGAATGTCGCGCATCCCGGACAACATCAGTGTCGTCAGCGGGTAGTAGATCATCGGCTTGTCATAGACCGGCATCAGCTGCTTGGACACTGCCATGGTCACCGGATAGAGCCGGGTGCCGGATCCGCCTGCGAGGATGATGCCGCGGCGATTGTTCTTGTTCTGCTCGCTCATGCGGCACTCCCTTTGCGCTGGCTGTAATTACGGTCTATCCATTTCAGGTAATCGCCGGACTGCACCTTGCGCACCCATTCCTGATTCGCCAGATACCACTGCACGGTCTTGCGCATGCCAGTCTCGAAAGTCTCTGCAGGACGCCAGCCCAGTTCGCGCTCGGTCTTGCGCGCATCGATCGCATAGCGCCGGTCATGACCTGGACGATCGGTGACATAGGTAATCTGCTGCCGGTAGGATTGCTTGCCCGGCGCAAGCTCGTCCAGCAAGTCACACAGCGTGTGCACGACGTCGATGTTGGCTTTCTCGTTCCAGCCGCCGATGTTGTAGGTTTCGCCCGGCTTGCCGTCGCTGAGAATGCGGCGAATGGCGCTGCAATGATCCCCTACATACAACCAGTCGCGGATCTGCTGGCCGTCGCCGTAGATGGGCAACGGCTTGCCGGCCAGTGCATTGGCGATGATCAGCGGCACCAGCTTTTCGGGAAATTGCAGCGGCCCGTAGTTGTTCGAGCAGTTGCTGGTCAGCACCGGCAGGCCATAGGTGTGATGCCAGGCGCGCACCAGGTGATCCGATGCCGCCTTCGATGCCGAATACGGACTGTTCGGCGCATACGGCGTAGTCTCGGAAAACGGCGGGTCGGTCGGGCTCAGGGTGCCGAACACTTCATCGGTCGACACATGCAGGAAGCGGAAATTTTTCTTGTCGGTGTCAGACAAACCGGCGCAATAAGCGCGCGCTGCCTCCAGCAGGCTGAATGTGCCATCGACGTTGGTGCGAATGAAATCGCCGGGGCCATGGATCGAGCGATCGACATGGCTCTCAGCGGCGAAATGCACAATCGCGCGCGGCTTGTGCGCAGCAAACAACTGATTGACCAGCTCGCGATCGCAGATGTCGCCCTTCACCAGCTGGTGGCGCGTATCGCCCTCGATGGAAGATAAATTGTCCGGATTGCCAGCGTACGTCAGCTTGTCCAGATTGATGACGGGCTCGTCCGTGGACGCCAGCCAGTCAAGTACGAAATTCGAGCCAATGAAGCCCGCGCCGCCTGTCACCAGAATCATTGAGATGCCTTATCCAAATGCTTTATTGTTTTTACAACTTTTTCACAGAAAAAACACACCATTCTAACGGAGTGGATCATCCATCTTCGAAATAGAATGCGGCATTCGCCGGCTTGCCGCCGCGCTCTCACCTGTGTGAATCCATGACACTTTTCGCAATCGGCGACCTGCAGGGTTGCGCTGGACAACTTGATGCGCTGATCGACAAGGTGCTTACGCTGGCGCCGGAGGCCGGCTTTGTTTTCGTCGGCGATCTGGTCAACCGCGGCCCCGATTCGCTGGGATGCCTGCGCCGTATTCGGGCGATGGGTGACAGAGCGCAGCTGGTGCTGGGCAATCACGATCTGCATCTGCTGGCCGTCGCCCGGGGCATCCGGCCACGGGGTCGGTCAGACACGCTGGGCGATCTGCTGGCCGCAGATGATCTTGACGACTTGCTGGAATGGCTTCGACAACAGCCGCTCGCGCTGATGGCAGAGGGGCATCTGGTCGTGCATGCGGGCGTGCTGCCGCAATGGACAACGGAGCAGACGCTCGCACTCGCCGAGGAAGTATCCGCTGTGCTCAGAGGCAGTGACTGGCTGGATTTTCTTGCCCAGATGTACGGCAATGAGCCTGCACGCTGGCGCGACGATCTGCAAGGCATGGACAGGTTGCGTTGCGTGGTGAACGCGCTCACCCGGCTGCGCTTCTGCACCGCAGAAGGCGAGATGGAATTCGCCACCAAGGATGGGCCGGGGCGACCGCCTGCGGGCTATATGCCTTGGTTCGAGGTGCCAGAGCGTCTCACGCAAAGCACTCCGATCGCCTTCGGGCACTGGTCGACGCTGGGCCTGACGCAGAGAAGCAATGTGATCGGACTGGATACCGGCTGTGTCTGGGGCGGCAAGCTCAGCGCGCTGCGCTTGTCTGACCAAAAACTGGTGCAGGTGGATTGTCCGCAGCATCAGCGACCGGGCTGAGCGCAGTCGCCACCCGATCTCTCGCAGCGGCCGCCAGCTCGCGCCGGTGCGCGCCCCCGGTGGCTATCGCTGGCAGGCGTATCAGCTCGGCACGCATGCCACCGCTCTTCAGTATCAAGATCACGCTCTCGACAAACGTCATCTCGCCGATAAAGTCCGCCGAGTCGTGCAGGCTGCCGTCCGCATCGAGATAGCGCAATGCATAGGGCTGCACCGGCACCTCGGCCTCGATCGCTGCCTCGAACAGATTCGCATGAAAAGGCAGGACAACGCCTTGCGGTGCGGTCGTGCCCTCCGGGAAGAAGGCGACGCGCTCGCCATCGTGAATGCTTTTCACCAGCCCGGCATAAATCCTGCGTACGTCGCGCTGCTTGCCGCGCGCGATGAAGATCGTGCCGGTGTTTTCACACAGCCAGCCAATCAAAGGCCAGCTGCGGATATCGGATTTGGCGACGAAGCGGCACGGATGGATCGTGTTGATCACGAAAATATCCAGCCACGAGATGTGATTGCAGACGATCAGCGCCGGCGACACCGGCGCCCGCTGTGCGCTGTCGTTCACGGTGAGAGAGACACCGCAGATCGCGACCAGCTGACGCGACCAGCGCTGCACACGGCGCTCACGGCCGGCCTCACTCAGAAACGGAAACAGCAGCGCCACCTTGATCAGCCCCACCATCAGATGCCAGGCGAGCCTGGCCAGACCCCATACCGGCATGATGATCAGCGGCTGTAGGCGACGCGGCCGGACACGATGGTGTGCCTGACCTGTCCCTGCAGTTCATAACCAAGAAAAGGCGTGTGCTTGCCCTGACTGACAATCGCCGGGGCATCGACTTTCCAGCGCGCAGACGGATCAAATACACACACATCGGCAACGCTGCCCACCGAGAGGGTGCCGGCATCCAGACCGGCCACGCGCGCAGGATCGCAGGTGATGCGGGCAATCGCCGCGGCCAGACCGTCCTTGCTCTTCAGATGATCCTCGGCCCATTTGATCGACAGCGAGAGCAGCAGCTCAAGACCGGTCGCGCCCGGCGACGCTTCGCCGAAGGGCAGCAGCTTTTCATCATCATCGACCGGCGTGTGATCGGAGCAGATCGCATCGATGATGCCATCGGCCAGCGCATCGCGGATCGCATCACGGTCACGCTGGCTGCGCAATGGCGGCGACAGCCGCGCATTCGGATCGAAAAAGCCGATGTCATGATCGGTCAGGTGCACATGGTGTGCGCCGACATCGCAGCTGACGCGCAAGCCTTCCGCCCTCGCCGCGCGCACCAGCGCAATGCCTGCGGCCGAGGACAAGCGGCACAGATGCACGCGCGCGCCGGTCGAGCGCATCAGCTCAAAGATGGTGTGCAGCGCAATCGTTTCGCTCATCACCGGCACCCCGGATAGGCCCAGCCGCGAGGCCAGCGGGCCGCTGTGCGCGGTGCCGCCTTTGCCCAGGTGCGGATCCTGCGGGCGCAGCCAGACGGTGTAGCCATAGGTTTGCGCATACTGCATCGCGCGCATCAGCACTGTGGTGTCTTCGATGGGCTCTTCTGCCTGCGCAAAACCGACGCAACCGGCTTCTGTCAGCTCGGCCATCTCGGTCAGTTCGCGCCCTTTCAGGCCGACGGTCAGCGCCCCCAGCGGAAAGACATGCGACTGGTTCATCAGCCGCGCGCGATGCACCAGCATCTCGACCAGCCCCGGCTCATCGAGCACGGGATCGGTATCGGGCGGACACAACAGACTGGTCACGCCACCCGCCAGTGCCGCTTGCAGCTCGGACTCCAGCGTCGCCTTGTATTCATAGCCGGGCTCGCGCAGCCGCACCGACAGATCCACGAAGCCGGGGGCGACGATCAGGCCGCTGGCGTCGATGGTCTGATCTGCGCTGAAGCTCTCCGGCGCCTTGCCGATGGCTGCGATCTTGCCATCGGCGATGAACAGATCCTGCTGCGCATCGATCTGATTGGCCGGATCGATGACGCGGCCGTTTTTTATATGTAGTCTCATTTCCATCATTTCCTGCGTATGCGGTCGGCTGCTCTGGTGCGACTCAGGCACCGGCCAGCATGCTCATCACGGCCATGCGCACGGCGATACCAAACGTCACCTGCGGGAGAATCACCGCCTGCGAACCATCGGCCACCGCCGAATCGATCTCCACGCCACGATTCATCGGCCCCGGATGCATGACGATCGCATCCGGTCTGGCCAGCGCCAGCCGCTCGGGCGTCAGTCCATAGCTTTTGAAGTATTCCTGAGCCGAGGGCAGCAGCGCGCCGGTCATGCGCTCATTCTGCAGGCGCAGCATGATGATCACATCCACACCTTTGAGGCCCTCGTTCATGTCGGTGAACACCCGCACGCCCATCTGTTCGAGCGCCCCCGGCAGCAGCGTTCGCGGGCCGATGGCACGCACTTCGGGAACGCCCAGCGTCGTCAGGCCGTGAATGTCGGAACGCGCGACGCGGCTGTGCAGGATGTCGCCCACGATAGCCACCGTCAGGTTGCTGAAATCTTTTTTGTAGTGGCGGATCGTGTACATGTCCAGCAGGCCCTGCGTCGGATGCGCATGGCGTCCGTCACCGGCATTCACCACATGCACATGCTGCTGGTTGGTCTCGGTCAGGTGACGGGCAATCAGATAAGGGGCGCCCGATTGCGAATGCCTGACGACGAACATGTCGGCATGCATCGCCGCCAGATTGTCGATCGTATCGAGCAGTGATTCGCCTTTGCTGGCCGACGATGCGGAAATATTCAGGTTGATCACATCGGCTGACAGCCGCTTCGAGGCGATCTCGAAGGTCGTGCGAGTGCGCGTGGAATTTTCGAAGAACAGATTGAATACGCTCTTGCCGCGCATGAGCGGGACTTTTTTTACCTCGCGATCGCTGACGCTGACGAACGACGCCGCGATATCGAGTATGCGGGTGATCATCGCCTTGGGCAGGCCTTCCAGCGTCAGCAAGTGCTGCAGCTCGCCGTGCTTGTTGAGTTGGGGGTTATGCATGGTCTACGGTCAGGGAGAATGTTCCATCCCCGGCTTTTTTCAGCACGAGGGTCTGTTGCTCGGGCAGCGATACGGTCGCTGCGACAAAGTCGGCGGCGATCGGCAGCTCGCGGCCGCCGCGATCCACCAGTGCGGCCAGCATGATCTTTCCGGGCCGGCCGTAATCGAACAGGGTATTGATCGCTGCGCGCGTAGTGCGCCCGGTGTAGAGCACATCATCCACCAGCAGGATGTTAGCGCCTTCGACTTCAAACGCGATCTGGCTGGGGCGGACTTCCTCTTTCAGTCCGCGCTTCGCATAATCGTCGCGGTAGAAAGAAACATCGATGTAGCCCACCGTGCTGACATCGAGCGCTTTTGCGAGCCGTTCCGCCAGCCAGGCGCCGCCGGAATAAATGCCGATCAGCGCAAGGCGGTCTGCGCCGGCAAGTGCCGCTTTCAGTTCACGCTCGAGCTGCTGATACAGCTTCTCGGCGTCGAGTTCAGATAGGTTCATGAGTATCGAAGTATTGTTGGAGTATCAGTGCCGCCGCTTCGCTGTCGATGCGCTCGCCGCGCGCCGCATTCAGCACCGCCGACGTGTAGCGCTCGTCGACCAGCGTTGCAGGCAGCCCGAAACGGCCGTGGATCTGATTCGCAAATCGCCGGCAGCGTACGCTCATTTCATGCTCGGCGCCATCCGGATGCAGCGGCAGGCCGATGACCACCGCCTCCGGTTCCCAGTCGCGGATCAGCGCGGCAATCGCGGAAAACCTGGCAGCGTTCGTCGCGGCGTCGATCACGGTCAGCGGCTGTGCCTGCTTCAAGAGACGGTTGCCGACGGCGACACCGATGCGGCGCAGGCCGAAATCGAAAGCCATCACCGTGCTCATATCGCTGCGCTCATGCCCGGCACACGCCCGCGCAGTGCACCCACAGGGTCAGTTCGGTAGCGGAAAGATGCAGCGCAGCGGGCGGCCTGACAGCGCAGGCCCTAGGCATGTCCGGCGTCACCTGAGAGCATGGCGGGATCAATGCCCAGGAGACTCATCGCTGCCACGAAGCGCTCCTCGACCGGCATATCGAACAGGATCGCGGGATCCGCGCGCACTGTCAGCCAGCCATTGCGCAGTATTTCATCTTCCAGCTGACCCGCGCTCCAGCCCGCGCAGCCGAGGGTGACCAGCAAGCGCCGCGGCCCTTCGCCGCGCGCCGCGGCCTCGAGCACATCGCGCGAGGTGGTCAGCGCGACTTCATCGGAGACATTCAGCGAGGAGTTGTAATCGGCAGCCGGCGCATGCAGCACGAAGCCGCGCTCGACCTGCACCGGGCCACCGAACATTACCGGGCCGCGCGCGGCGGCTGCGCCGTGCGGATTGATCTCCAGCGACAGATCCAGCCGCTCGAACAAGACATCCATGGTCATGTCAGTCGGGCGGTTGATGATCATGCCCAGCGCGCCGCCGTCATTGTGCTCGCAGATATAGACCACGGTGCCGCCGAAAATCGGGTCGAGCATCGACGGCATGGCGATCAGGAAATGATCGGCGAGCTGCAACGGTGGAGGCGAGTTGCCGGTCTCGCAGGAAAAATCGCCGGCGTCCGCGGCTGGCGCGGAGGAGGAAGGTGACTGATGCTTGCCTTGCTTGGCCATGCGCCCGATTTTATCAGCTTTGCCAGAGCCGCCACCGCGCCCCGCAATCGGCCGCGATATCTTTTTTTGTGAAACGGCTACACTCCCCGGCGGGCCGATTGCACCGCCCGCTTTGCTCCTATGGCCTTTCCCTTCAGAGACGCTGATGAACCGCTACAACAAGGCGCTGGTCTGGTTCCGGCGCGACCTGCGCAACACCGACAACGCTGCACTGCACCATGCGCTCGCGAGCAGCGAGTCCGTGTATTGCGTTTTCATTTTTGACAAAGACATTCTGGATCCCTTGCTGGCCGAGAGCAGCATGGACCGTCGGGTGGCCTTCATCCATGCCAGTCTTCAAGAGCTTGATACCGAGCTCAAACGCGGCGGCGGCGGTCTGATCGTGCGCCATGCGCGCGCGGTCACCGAAATACCGGCGCTGGCCGAAGAGCTTGGCATCGATGCGGTATTTGCCAATGAAGATTACGAACCTGCCGCCGTCGAGCGCGACGCAAAGGTCGGCAAGGCGCTGCAGCGCGCGGGCCGGGATCTTCATCTGTTCAAGGACCAGGTGATCTTCGCCAAAGATGAGGTGCTGTCGCTGGCCGGCAAGCCGTTTTCGGTATTCACCCCGTACAAGAACGCCTGGCTGAAAAAACTCACACTGCCCTCCGGCGAGCTGAACCTGAATGCGCTGGCACCGCTGATCTGCAAGCCCGCGAAGGGGCAGTTGTCGATGCCATCGGCTGCGCCATCGATGCCGACACTGGCCTCGATGGGCTTTGACGATTGCGATCTGGGCGCACTGAAGATACCGACCGGCATGAAGGGCGGCGCAAGCCTGCTGAAAGACTTCATTCCCAGAATGTCACGCTACAAGGCAACGCGTGATTATCCGGCAGTCAAAGGGCCGTCCTATCTGTCGGTGCATCTGCGCTTTGGCACGGTATCGATACGCTCGCTGGCACGGCTGGCGGCCGAGGCGATGCAGTCGGGCGAGGGCGGAGAAGGCGCCGCCGTCTGGCTGTCCGAGCTTGTGTGGCGCGACTTTTATTTCATGATCCTGCATAACAACCCGCAGGTGGTCGGCGGCGCATTCAAGCCGGAATACGATCGCATTGAGTGGGAGACCGGCAAGGAGGCCGACAAAGCCTTTGCCGCCTGGTGCGAGGGACGCACCGGCTATCCGCTGGTCGATGCGGCAATGCTGCAGCTCAACCAGACCGGCTATATGCATAACCGGCTGCGCATGGTCACTGCATGTTTCCTGATCAAGGATCTGGGCATCGACTGGCGGCGCGGCGAGGCGTATTTCGCCAGACAACTGAATGACTTCGATTTATCGGCCAATAACGGTGGCTGGCAATGGGCGTCCTCATCGGGCTGCGATGCGCAACCGTACTTTCGCATCTTTAATCCGATCACGCAGTCGGAAAAATTCGACCCCGAGGGCAAATTCATCAAGCGCTATCTGCCGCAGCTGACCCAGCTGGACAGCAAGCACATTCACGCACCCTGGATGGCGCCGGACATGACGCTGTCGATGGCGGGCATCACGCTGGGCAAGGATTATCCGCGCCCGATCATTGCGCATGACGAAGCGCGCAAGCGGACGCTGGAACGCTATTCGGTAGTGAAAAAATAAATCCGGGCCGGCGCGCCCGCTGCTCACTCCGCCAGCGGATTCAGCGGCCGGCTGTGCCGGGTCAGGTCGTATTGCATCGCCCCGCTTTCCCGCCCGGCCTGCTTCAGCCAGTCGGGATGGGTGATCGTATCCTGCATGTCTCGGCGTCCTGCTTCCCAGCGCTCCAGCACGGAGACTCGCGAAAATTCATAGTCTTTGGACTCTCTCTCTTCAGGCCCCTGCCGGTAGATCAGATGAACCAGATCGATCGGCGCCACATTCGCAAAAGATTCCAGCCGCCGCACCTCGGGATCATCCAGCAAATGTTTGGGCAGCTTGGCCACCAGATCCACGATCGCACGGCGCAGATTGGTCAGGTCAGCCGCGACATTGCTGGTGTAGCGTGTGCGGCTTGAGTACTGAATATCTTTTTGCCGCTTCAGCACCTCATCGAAATTCACCGGCACCGGGCCGCGCGCATTGAACAGATCGATCTGGAACACCAGCAGGCATTCGCGCGGACTGCGCGTGTCGAGCACATGCTGCAGCGGCGTATTCGACAAGATGCCGCCGTCCCACCAGGCCTCGCCATCGATCATCACCGGCGGGAACGAAGGCGGCAGTGCGCCGCTGGCCATCACATGCTCTGGTCCGATGCGCTCGGCCGTGCTGTCAAAATAATGCGAATTGCCGGTGCGGACATTCACCGTGCCCAGCGAGAGCCTCACTGGCCCATTGTTGACCAGATCAAAATCGATCAGGGTCTCCAGAGTCTCGCGCAGCGGCGTGGTGTCGTACAGGCTCAGCGCGGCCGGCGTACCGGGCAGCTGGAATGGCGGCGGCGGCACGCGGGGCTGATAAAAACCGGGAATGCCCAGCCATGCGGCATGCCAGGCGCTGAGCTGATTGAGCGCGGTGCGGGTGTCATGAATCTCGGTCATCGCGCGCAGCCAGGGCGTCAGTGACAAAGCATCGCTGACCTGCGGCAGACCGGATGACACCAGTCGCCAGAATTCGTTGAGCCTGTCGACGCGCTGCCCGGGCGGGTTGCCGGCGATGATGGCCGCATTGATCGCGCCAATCGATACGCCCACGACCCAGTCGGGCTGATAGCGCGTCTCGGACAAGCTCTCGAATGCGCCTGCCTGATAGGCGCCGAGCGCGCCGCCACCTTGCAGCACCAGTGCAATCCGATCATGCGGGCGCTGCAGCGCTGGCGGCTTGCTATCCGTCGTCCATTCGATCTTCATTGGCTTTCCCTGTCAGCGAGTGTTTTGTCGAGCGTGTTTTTCAGACAGGCTCTTCGCGGCCCGCTGCGCTTGTCCCTCTGCCGGTTCAGGCAGCGCTCGCCACGTGCTGCGGCACGGGCGCGCATGAGGCCAGCCAGCCGAACAATTCCTGATCGCGGTAAGGCTTGCCGAAATACGCATTCGCGCCGAGCTGCATCGCATGCGACCGGTGACGCTCCGCAGCGCGCGACGTGACCATCGCTACCGGCACGGATTTGAGGCGCGCATCGGCGCGCATGCGGCCAAGCAGCTCGAAACCATCCATGCGAGGCATTTCGATGTCCAGCAACATTGCGGCCGGCGTCATTTCGCGCAATTGCTCCAGCGCCTCGGTGCCATGCCGCGCCACAGCCACCCGATAACCATGCCGCTCCAGAAGTCGCTGGCTGACACGGCGCACGGTCAGCGAATCATCGACCACCATCACCAGCGGCGCATTGTCCAAAATCTGATCCGGGCTTGCGGGCATCTGCGCCAGTCGTCGGTGCTGTGCAAGATGGTCAAACCATTGCAGCGGATTCATGATCAGCAACACGCTGCCATCGGCCTGCAGGGTGGCGCCCGCAAGACCGGGGACACCGGCCAGCTGCGAGCCGGCTTGCTTGACGACTACCTCTCTGTGACCCAGCACTTCACCGACCATGATCGCGAGCCACTGGTCAAGCTGACGCAAGATGACCACGGAGGCGCGATGCGCGGAAGCAGTGGCAGAAGCCGGATTCAGGCCCAGCAATTCGCCCAGGTGCCGCAAGGGCATGGTCTGCCGCTGCCACTCGATGCCGGCGTTTTGCAGCGCTTGCCGCAACACCGTCTGATGAGGCTGCATCAGATGCTGCACCATCGAGGCGGGCAATGCCATCGAGATGTCGCCGGCGGATACCACCAGCACTTGCTGGGTGGACAGCAACTGTGGAAGGCCCAGTGTGATGCATGTGCCTGCGCCGGACAGGCTGTCAACCTTGAGTGCGCCACCCATTTGCAACACCGCTTCTTTCACCGCATCCATGCCAATCCCGCGTCCTGCAAGACCGGTGATTTCTTCAGCGGTTGACAGGCCCGGATGAAAAATCAGCTCGGCCAGCTGCGCATCATCAAGCGGCGCATGCTCATCCAGCACACCCAGTTCCAGCGCCCGGTTGCGTATCCGCGCAAAATCCAGACCGCGGCCATCGTCGCTGATCTGCAGCCTGAGTTCGCCGCCCTGCTGGCTGAGCGACAGACGGACGACGCCGCAGCGCGGCTTGCCCGCCTGCTCACGCTCTGGCGGTGACTCTATGCCGTGCACGATCGCATTGCGCAGCAGGTGCTGCAGCGCGCCGCTGAGCCGGTCGAGCTGCTGGCGATCGATCTCTATCTGCGCTCCTTCAAGCTCGAAACGCACTTCGCGCCCCGTCTCGCCGGCCACCTGTCGCGCCAGATGGCGCAGGCGCAGCTCTATGCCCGAGAACGCCTGCATGCCGGCGCGCCGGAGGTCGGACTGCAGCGATCTCGCATACCGGGTCTGCTGCGACAGCATCGCAGCCGCCGAGTCTGCCTGCCGTCCGAGCGTGCGCTGCAGGCTGGTAAGGTCAGCCAGACTTTCGGCAGTCATCCGGGTGAGTTCCTGCAATCGCGTGTAGCGATCGAATTCCAGCGGATCGAACGCGGATGCGCCGGGATGCGCGTGCGCAGCGATGCGCGACTCCGATTGCAGCTCGAGTTCGCGCAGCTGGGTGCGCAGACGAACGAGATTTTCCGCCAGCTCGGAGACCGTCTGGCGCTGTCGCTGCTGCTCTTCGTTCGCGCGCACGGCGCCTACCAGCAGCTCGGCCGCGCTCGCGGACGCCCGCTCCAGCAGATCATTGCGAAGCCTGGGCGCGGCGCCCGATGCTTCTGTCAGTGAACGTTCCGGCGCGGACGGCTCCGACTGTGGCGCTGCTGTCGTGAACAGCAGCGATGACGATGCTGCGCAGTCAGGTGGCGCCTCGCACTCGGGCGCCAGCCCCGCTTCGGCGAGCAGCTGCGCAAGCTCATCCCGCAATGCGGACAGATCGGGCGCTTGCGGGTCAGGCAATCTCGCCAGCTGAGCGATGTCATGCTCCATCCGGTGCAGACGTTCACCAAGCATGATCTGACCGGCCATCCGTGCGCTGCCTTTGAGCGTATGCAGCAGCCGCAGCGCACCGGAACGAAGACCATCATCCTGCGGTGTCAGAAGCCAGTCATCCATCTGCTTTGCCAGCAAGGGCAGCAGCTCGGCGGCCTCTTCGCTGAACACGGCCAGCAACTCGGCATCGGCCGAGAGCGCATCGGCATCCGTGACCGGCTGGCCGGCGGCGTCATCATGAACCGGCACTGGCCGAACCGAGTGCTCGGACTGACGCTGCGAGAGCATCGATAAAGCATCCACCGCTTCGGCTATCGGCTCTCCGCCGTGATCTGCCGCATCGGCGCTCGGGGATGGCGTCCTTTGCAGCTCGTGCTCCAGCGCCTGCACACTCTGCAACAGCGTGTCTGCATGAGGATGCTGGCTGGCCGCCGGTAATCTGGCCAGATGGTCCACCGCCTGTTCCAGCGCAAGCGCGCCATCATGCAGACGCTGGCGGCCCACTGTCGCGGAACTGCCGGCCAGTCCGTGCGCTTCGCTCGCAATCGCGGCAGGCAGACGCAGAGCGCCATCGGCCATCCAGCCCGACAAGGCCTGCCGCAGATGCGACAAGCGCTGAGTGGCCTCCTGAATGAAAATCTGTTCAAGCCGTTCGCGGGGCAGTGCTTGACCCGGCGGGCTTTCTGCGGCGCGATCCTGTGGCCCATCACAGCGCGAGTCAGTTTCAGCAGACGCGCTGAGATCGGCTTGCGCCGATGGATCCGGCGAAAGCACCGACTTCGCAACCAGCACCGGATCATGCGGCTGTTCGTGCTGCTGCTGTTCGTGCTGCTGCCGATCTCCCGCCGGCCACGCATCCACCCACTCGCACAGCCGAACCCACTGCAATGTCAGTGTCTGCGCTTCGCCGGAAAACGGATCGGCCATCGTCGATGCAGCCGCCTGCTCTGCCAGGCGGAGTTCCTGCCCGAGCGCCGCGACCAGGCGAACCGCCGTGCTTGCGCCCGCGACCGTCAGCGCACCGGATGCACGATCCAGCGACAGGCTCATTTCGCGCAGCGCGGCTGCGGTGTCCCCGGACTCGATCATCAGATCCAGCTTTTGCTCGGCATCGGCAAATACCGAGCGCACCGCGTCCCTGAGCGCTGCCATCGCCGCGGGATGCTGCAGACCGGGCGCGAGGCCGCTCATCCTGTCCCACCACCAGCGCTCATTCATTGCGGCACCGTCCGCTTGCTGAACCAGCGCCTCCAGTGCGGCAAGCGCTCTTGCCGCCATGCCGAGCCGCTGCGCGGAATCATATTCGCCTAGCGACTGCACGGCGGCACGCGCGATCAGCAATCCGGCTACCAGCGGCAAATCATCCTCTACGTCGCCTTCTTGCAGCGCCTGTAGCGAAGCTGCGATCAACGCCAGTGACTGAGCTGACGACATTGCGCGCAGCGCGCCGGTGATTGCCGTGATCTGACGATCACGCTCGGCGCGTCCGGTCCTCGCCCATTCGGATTCCAGCTCGTCAAAACGCGCAAGCAGGGCATCCTTCTGCTCGGGTACCTGATCGATACCGGGCCCATCGCTGCGCAGACTGAGCTGCCAGTCCAGCATGAAGCCGTCGCGCACCCGCTGACTGGCTGCATTGACCGGCGCGAACAAGCCAATCTGGAACACGACGTCCCGCAACAGCCTGTCCGGCAAGGTCGCCGCAGGCAGAGAGCATTGCTGCACTGCCTGCCGAATCCCGCGTATCGCTGCCGAGAGATTTTTCTTCGCCAGCGCCACATCCATCGGCGCGTCCGCAACCAGCAATTCGCAGTAATCCGGCAGTACCGACCAGCGTAGGCGATGGCGATGATCCGGCAGCTTTTGCATTACCGCAGTGATCAAGTCCCGGATAGCTCGCAATGATGCGCGCAGCGCGTCGGAACCGGTCTCGGCGCGCAACAAGTCAAGCAGCATCGTGTCGAGCAGGGTCGTGGAAATCTCCGGCGCCGGCTGCGGTGATGTGCAAGACGGCCAGCTCCCGTCGTCGGCTGCCGCCGGAGATTCATCCGCAACGGCGAGTGAAATCATTGCGGCGGCGGATGGCGCAGGTCCGGGCACCTGCGCGGCCAGCGCTCTCCACGCGGGCAGCAGCCAGCCGGCCGGCACGGCACGGCCCTGCTGCAGCGACGGCAGCGCTGCGAGCAGCGCCGAACATGCGCAATCCAGCGCATGATGCGCAGATGAAGAAGCGCGCTCGCCGGCAGCCACGATCACATCGAGCATCAGCTCGCACAGTGCATGCTGGCTGCGGGCGCCGCAAAACCTGAACGCTCCGCTGATGAATCGCAACTGGCGGCATGTCGCCGCAGCGGTGTGGTCAACCGTATTGTGATTGCCTGCCTCGGTCAATGCGTCGCGCACATTGAGCAGCGCCAGCCTCAGCGCCTCGGTCAGCGCGGCAGTGGCCGGCGATGGCCGTAGCTCCAGAGGAGGCGCGCCACTGCTCTCATCGTCCGTCCCGATCACTGCAGAAAAGCCGGTCATGCTGGCTGCCGTCAGGCGATGCGGAAGCGCTCGATCGCGCGCTCCAGAGCCTTCGCCAGTTCGGCCAGTTCCTGCACTGAACTGGCGGTCTGCTGGGTGCCATGCCGGGTATGCTCGGTCACGGTCAGTATGCTGTCGATATTGCGCGTGACCGCATCAGCGACGGTCGCCTGCTGCGCGGCCGAACCGGAGATACCGGCGATCAGTTCAGCCAGATGCTGGGAAATGCGCCGAATGTCCCCCAGTGCGGTGCCGGCAGCGTCCGACAGCCGCGCGCCCTCGACGACGCCCTGCGTTGACAGCTCCATCGCGACCACGGCTTCCTGCGCGTCTTCCTGCACCGTCTTGACCAGTGTGGTGATCTGTCGCGCTGCGTCGCCACAGCGCTCGGCCAGTCGCTGCACCTCTTCGGCGACCACCGCGAATCCCCTGCCGGCTTCGCCCGCCGCCGCCGCCTGTATCGACGCATTCAGCGCAAGCACATGCGTCTGCTCGGTGATATCCGAGATCAGCTCGGTAATATCGCCAATCTCCAGCGAAGATTCCCCGAGCCGTTTGATTCGCTTGGAAGTCTCTTGTATCTGCTCCCGGATGTGATGCATGCCGCGTATCGAGTCCTGCACGGCGGCCTCTCCCTGCTGCGCCGCCTGCACCGACGATTGCGCGACGTCCGACGATTCGCTGGCGGCTCGCGACACGCGGTGGATCTGCGCGGTCATCTGCAGCACCATCTGTCCGGTCTGTTGTATCTCGCCGGACTGCCGCCGTGACAGCGACAGCAACTCGGTCGACATGTTTTGCGCGAGCTCGCAGGATTTACCCACCTGTAGCGCGGTCTGGCTGACCTTGCCCAGCAGGCGCCGCAACTCTTCCAGCGTCACATTGACCGAATCGGCGATGGCACCGGTCACATCTTCTGACACCGTTGCGTGTACGGTCAGGTTGCCCTCGGCGATTTCCTGCAGCTCGTTCATCAGCCTCAGAATGGCCGCCTGATTCTGCTGGTTCAGCGTGCGCGCCGCTTCCTCTTCCTGCATCGCCCTGCGCTGCTGCTCCTCGGCGAGCAAGCGTCTTGCCTGCGCCTCGGCCGCCTCGAGCCGGCTCTGTCGCAACAGCAGCCATGCGAGCAACAGGCCCAGTAACAAGGCGCTGGCCGCGAAACCGCCGATCGACCAGTGCGTCCAGCTGACCTCATGTTCTTTATCCCGGTACGATTGCTGCAGCACTGACAGGCGTTCGCGCAGCGGTTCGTTTTCCTGAAAGACGATGCGTTCGGCTTCCTTGGCTGCGATGAACTTGCCCAGATTCGACAGCATGCCCGACAGCTCGCGACGGTAGTTATCGAAAGCGGTTTTCAGTTCGCTCAGACGCTGGCGCGCATCCGGATTGCGTATCGGCGGCAGCCTGAGCACTTCGCTGCCCTCGGTGAACCCGGCAATGATGTCGCGAAAGGTGTTGGCATCCTTGCCGAGCATGAAGGCCGTATCCTGATTGATGCCTTCGGGCGTCATGAATTCATTGGCGCTCTTGCCCAGTCGCTGGGTCAGCATCACCAGCTGACCGGCAGCGGCGACTTCACGCGGCGACGCGCCGGTCTGCGCGAGCAGGCTGGCAATCTGCTCGGAGAGTTCGAGCAGCACCGGGCTGATGGTGTTGAGCGTTCGCAGGGTCGTGCGAAATCCGGTCAGCTCTTTTTCCATTGACAAAATCTGAGCGGCGGTCTTGTCGGATTTGAGCCATGCATCGCGGATGACGCCGATGCGCGCGGCCTGCGCGGCATCCGCTTCCGGTATGGTTCTGCCCTGCCACTCGCCGCCGGCGGCCAGCACGTCCAGCTGCTGATTGATGGCTTTGCGGCTTTGTTCAAGCTGACGAAAAGCGGCCGGATTGCCCTGAATGGCATTCGGCGCGGCCTTGCCCAGCCGCTGGGAATGCATCAGCAGCTCGCTGGCAATCTGCGTCCTGGCGGCCGTCATCAGCGCGCTGCTGGTGCTGATCCATGCCGATACCAGCAAACCAGCGACGGACAAGGTCAGCGCCACCTGCACCAGCTGCCGCAGACGTTTCGCGCTCCAGTCGGGCGCATTGCCCGGCCAGAGCGCGGAACGCAGCGCATCGAGAACGATGAAAAAGCCGAACTGGCGGCCTAGCCTGCGCCAGCGCCCGCTTGCAGACTGCCCGCTGCGTATCAGGGCGGTTGACTCTTCAATGTCCATGGGATCGACTCCTTTGTTGGGGCATGAGCCGCGATTCGGGCACAGCGGTGAGCAATGCCTTGGGGCGGAAAACCGGCGCGCTTGCCGATGCCGTCATCTGAGCGCGGCATCCGCGAAGTGGTGGTCGGCCAGCAATGCCGGTATATCGAGCAACTGCCATTCCTTGTCTCTGATCCGTACTTGCGGCCCTTGCCACCGAGGCTTGCCAGCGGCGGGTTCTGCGTGCGACAGAGAAGGCAAATCCATGAGCCCGGTCACCGCTGGCACGCGCAGCGAGCAGGCGATGGAAAAGCGGTCGGACAATACGATCAGCCGTCCGCGCGTTTTCTGGTGCTGCGGCTCGTGGCCGAGAAAGCGCTCGAAATCCACCACGCCCGTCAGCTTGCCGCGATGGTTGATCACGCCCATAAACCACGAACGGGTGCCGGGCACCACGGTCACTGGCGGCAGCGGCATGATCTCTGCAGCATCGCTGAGGCTGATCAGCCAGCCGTGGCCGGCAGCGAGAAACCCCAGCCGGCGAGATGGGCCGGTTGCCGACTCGCGGGCAGTGCTGGTGCGCTCCGCCAGCTCGCGCTGGTAGTCGCGCAAGGATTGCCGGGGCTTGTGCGCCATCGCCGCTGCGGCAGACAGGAAATCACTGTTCATTGCTCAGCCTGCAGATCCGAGCAGACCGGCGATCTTCCTCAGCAGCAGCGAAGGATCGACCGGCTTGACCATGAACTCGCGCGCGCCCTGACGTATGCCCCAGATGCGATCCGTTTCCTGATTCTTGCTGGAGCAAATAATGACCGGCAGGTGCCGGGTCAGAGGATCGCGACTGATTTCTCTGGTCGTCTGAAAACCATTCTGGCCGGGCATCACGACATCCATGATGATCAGGTGAGGCGGATCCGATTTGATCCGGGCAAGCGCCGCTTCGCCGTTCTCGGCGGTGCTGACCTGATAACCGTGCGACGACAGCAGTTCGGACAGAAAGTGCCTTTCGGTCGGCGAGTCATCGACAACGAGTATGTTCTGGCGTGGCATGAAGATCTGGAATCCATTGAAGGCAATGACAAGGGACGTAACAGCGCGCGCGGCAACCGGCCTGCAGCGAAGGTCAGGACACCGGTTGCGGCAACAGCTCGCGCACCGTGCGCAGCAGACTGTCTTTGGCGAAAGGCTTGGTGAGGTAGGCCGTGGCACCGGCAAGGGCGCCCCGGGCGCGATCGAACAGGCCATCGCGCGACGAGAGCAACACGACAGGAAGCGCGCTGAAACGCTCGCTCGTGCGTATCAGGCTGCAGGTGTGATAGCCGTCGAGGCGCGGCATCAGGATGTCGCAGAACACCAGCGCCGGTGCATGTTCGACGATGCAGGACAATGCCTCGAAGCCATCTTCGGCAAGAAGCACGGGATAACCCGCCTGAGTCAGGAAAATTTCGGCGGAGCGACGAATCGTGCTGCTGTCGTCGACCACGAGAATCGCCGGCGCTGAACGCGCCTGCGCGTCTGATGCATTCATTGCGTCACCCGTTGCGATGTTTCACGAAACGGGCGCCACTCTAGCAAAAAGGATAACTACTTAAAACATTGGCAAACTAAAATGCTGCGGCGTCGGCGTTTTGGCGACAGATAGTCTGGTAATCAACGGCTCGTTCCGCAAATCATGCGCGATCATGCAGAGCGCATCTGCGCGATATCAAATCGCGACCATTTCGAAATCGTCCTTGCGGGCGCCGCACTCGGGGCAGGTCCAGTTCATCGGCACATCTTCCCAGCGCGTGCCGGGCGCGATGCCCTCTTCCGGCAGACCGGCGGCCTCGTCGTACACCCAGCCGCAGATCAGGCACATCCAGGTTTTGAATTCTTGTTTGGTCTCGTTGTCGCTCACGCTACAGCCCTTAAAGTAAAATGCATAGCCGTCTATCTTAATCGTTTCCCTGTGCAAAACCAAACTTCTCCGCTCGTTTTGACCTTCGGCGTCGCCGATCCGGTCGGGGCGATCGGCATACAGGCCGATCTTGCCTCATTGGCAGCGATGGGATGCCACGGCTTGTCGGTGATCACCGCGCTGTCGATCGGCGACACCACGGGAACTGAAGACACTCAGACGGTCGAACCGGACTGGGTCGCCGATCAGGCGCGCGTGCTGCTCGAGGACATGCCGGTGGGCGCGTTCAAGGTCGGACATATCGGCAGCATCGAAAACGTGTCGGTGATTGCAGAGATCGTTTCCGATTATCCCGAGCTGCCGCTGGTGCTCGACCCTTTCTCCACCACGCTTCCCGATCAGGGGCCGGATGAAGAAATGCTGCTCGCGATGCGTGAGCTGCTGATACCGCAGACCACGCTGCTGCTGGTGTCGGTCGATGAGTTGTCGCGACTCGCAGAAACCTGGCGCGAGCCCAGCACCGACAACCTGATTGAAACCGATGCGCTGCAAATGATCGAATTCGGCTGCGAGTATCTGTTTGTCACCGGCGTGCCAGGCGATGCGCATGAGGTGACGAATCTGCTGTTTTCCGAAAACGGGCTGGTGCGCAGCGCAAGCTGGCCACGACAGACCGGACCGTTTGCCGGAGCAGGGAACACCTTGTCGGCTACCATTACTGCCATGCTGGCCAACGGACTGGATGTGCCCGAGGCGGTCGCCGAGGCGGAGGAGTTCACGAATGCGACGCTGTCGCACGCGCAGAGACTCGGCATGGGCAAGCTGATACCAGACCGTTTTTTCTGGGCGCACGAAGGGGATGCCGAGCCTTCCGGCACCTGACGCGCAACCGCAGCTCACGCGACGAATACAATGCAATTGATTGATACAACAACGACAGCCACGCGCTCTTTGGCGCGATAACAAACAGGCTGTTCATCACTATGGGGGCTGAAGTGTCCAATAACGAAACCTTGTTCGCCCGCGCACAGCGCAGCACGCCCGGTGGCGTGAACTCTCCGGTACGCGCCTTCCGCTCGGTGGGCGGCACACCGCGCTTCATCACGCATGCCGAAGGCCCGTGGTTCTGGGATGCCGATGGCAAGCGCTACATCGATTACATCGGCTCATGGGGACCGGCGATCGTAGGCCATGCGCATCCGGAAGTGATCGGCGCTGTGCAGCAGGCGGCTGCGCGCGGCCTCTCTTTCGGCGCGCCGACCGAAGGCGAGATCCTGATGGCAGAAGAAATCTGCAAGCTGGTGCCATCGATAGAGCAAGTGCGCCTCGTCTCTTCCGGCACCGAAGCGGCGATGAGCGCGCTGCGGCTCGCGCGCGGCGCGACCGGACGCGATCTGGTGATCAAGTTCGAAGGCTGCTATCACGGCCATGCCGACTCGATGCTGGTCAAAGCGGGCAGCGGCCTGCTCACCTTTGGCAATCCGACTTCCTCCGGTGTGCCGGAAGATTTTGCGAAGCATACGATGGTGCTCGACTACAACAACAGCGAGCAGCTTGAACAGGCGTTCAAGAATCTCGGCGACAAGATTGCCGCAGTGATCGTCGAGCCCGTCGCCGGCAACATGAACCTGCTTCCTGCAACGCCTGAATTCCTGCAGACCATGCGCACGCTGTGCAGCCAGCATGGCGCGCTGCTGCTGTTCGATGAGGTGATGTCGGGCTTCCGCGTGGCGCTGGGCGGTGCGCAAGCGCTGTATGGCATCAAGCCTGACATGACGGTACTGGGCAAGGTGATCGGCGGCGGCTTGCCGGTGGCCGCCTTCGGCGGACGGGCTGACCTGATGAAACATCTGGCGCCGCTCGGTCCGGTGTACCAGGCAGGCACGCTGTCAGGCAATCCGGTGGCTGTAGCAGCCGGCATGACCACGCTGAAGATCATTCAGCGACCCGGCTTCTATGAATCGCTCACCGCGCAGACGAAAAAACTGGTCGATGGATTATCACAAGCGGCATCGGCCGCGGGCGTCAGCTTCTGCGCCAGCTCGGTGGGCGGTATGTTCGGCATCTACTTTGCTGCGAAGGTACCGGTCGACTATGCGCAGATGATGGCCTGCGATAAAGAGCGCTTCAATCGGTTTTTCCATGCAATGCTGGACGACGGCGTGTATCTCGCGCCGTCAGCATTCGAGGCAGGGTTTGTGTCGGCCGCGCATGATGATGCGACGATTGAGGCGACCCTGTCGGCCGCGCGTTCGGCGTTTGGGAAGCTGCACTGAACACTTGAATTCGCAGCGCCGGGCGTCGCGACGCAGATCGCGACGCCCGGATTTCAGCGAGATTACCTCAGCCATCCCCTCCGCCTGAAATACCAGAACGGCGTCACCGCGCTGGCAATCATCAGCAACAACGCGAACGGATAACCGAGCGACCAGTTCAGCTCCGGCAGCACACGGAAGTTCATACCGTAGATGCTGGCGATCAGGGTCGGCGGCAGGAAGGCGACCGAAGCGACCGAGAAGATCTTGATGATCTTGTTCTGATTGATGTTGATGAAACCGACGGTCGCATCCATCAGGAAGTTGATCTTGTCGAACAGGAAGGCGGTGTGACCATCCAGCGATTCGATGTCGCGCAGGATCTGGCGCGCATCATCGAACTGATCCGAGCTGAGCAGGCGTCCGCGCATCAGAAAGCTGACCGCACGGCGCGTGTCCATCATGTTGCGACGGATCCGGCCATTCAAGTCCTCCTCACGCGCCATCGCTGACAGCGACTCGGCCGCATCCTGATCGCTGAAATCTTTTTGCAGCACGCTGCGGCTGACTTCTTCCAGATTCTGATAAATGCCCTCCAGCGCATCGGCCGAGTATTCGACATCGGTCGCATACAGATCGAGCAGCACATCCTTGAAGTCGCCGATCGAACCGGGACGCGAACGGGCGCGCATGCGCACCAGACGGAACACCGGCAGATCGTCGCTGTGCATGGAAAACAGCAAATTGCGCGCCAGGATGAAGGCCACGGTCACCACGCGCGATTCGCCCTCGTCTTCTTCAAGCAGGAAGTCGGAGCGAAGGTGAAGATCGCCATTGTCGCCCTCGTAATAACGGGCTGACGCCTCGATGTCCTTCACTTCATCTTCGTCAGGCAGCGTCACGCCATAGATGCCGCGCACCCAGTCGCGCTCTTCCTCGCTGGGATCGGTCAGGTCGACCCAGATCGGCGAGGCGCGAACAAGATCGTCACGGGTCTCTATATTGACCTGACTTAAGCGTCCGTTCTGCAGGACGAATACATTGATCATAAGCTCTCCCTGCCGCAGATGATGCGGCAATGACGGCGGCAAACGAACCACCATCGATAAAACCATTGTTCAGGGAGCGTGGCCAGAGGCCATGCGCGCCTGCTCACCCTGACCCGGACAAGCGGCGCACGGAAAGGAGCGTCAGCTTGCAGCGGGCCCGTCGAACGACGGTCGATGATATGAAGAGGGACTGCCCAAAGGGGGTCTCCGTTGTTAAAAACGGTGCAAGTGTACTGAGATCAGCGAACCGAGGCAAGCGAAGAAGCCCGCAGCAGGCGGGCGACTCAGGGCAGTTCGGCGCTGTTCATCCGCTGCATGATCAGCGCGCTGCGCCGGGCCAGATAGCCGGAGTCCATGTGCCGGCCAAAATATCTCGGATTAGGCAGCATCACGGCCAGCCGCGCCGCTTCCTGCGGGCCCAGCGCCGAGGCCGGGACAGCGAAGTAGCGCTGCGCGCCAGCCTCGGCACCGAACACGCCAGTGCCCAGTTCGATCACATTCAGATAGATCTCGAAGATGCGGCGCTTGTCCATCACCATTTCCAGCATGAAAGTGATCGCCATCTCCTGTGCCTTGCGCAGATAGCTGCGCTGACCGGACAAGAATAAATTTTTCGCCAGCTGCTGAGTGATGGTCGATCCGCCCGAGACGACTTTGCCTTTTTTGGCGTTCTTCTCGTAGGCTTTTTGCAGCGCCTGCCAGTCCACGCCGTCATGCTCGGCAAAGTTCGCATCTTCAGCGGCGATGATCGCGCGCTTCAGGTGCACCGAGATCCGGTTATACGGCACCCATTTATGCTGCAGCGTCGCCCTGGGATTTTTCTCCTGCAGCTTCTCCAGCTGAGAGCGCATGAAGGCCGTCGAACCCGGATTGAACTGAGTCCACCAGCAGATGTGCAGGAAGTACCAGGCCTGCAGCAGCAGCACCAGCGCCAGCGGCACAGCGATCAGCCATAGCAAAAGCTTGCGCCGCAAGCTCATAGCGTGGAACGAAGCCAGTCATGGACCGGCGCGGTCTGCGGACGCACTCCGCGCCAGATAAAGAAGGACTCGGCCGCCTGTTCGACCAGCATGCCCAGGCCGTCGCGCACTCGCGCGCCATGCTGGGCGGCGAGCTGCAGGAAGCGCGTAGGCTCTGCCGCATACATCATGTCGTAGACGAAGCTCCGAGCGCCGAATACCGAGGCCGGCACTGGCGGCAGTTCGGAAGACAGGCTCGCAGAGGTGGCATTGATCACCACGTCGAAAGGGCCGCTCAGCTCAGTGAAGCTGCAAGCCTCCGGCGCTACTGGGTTATCAGAGAACTGCACCGCCAGTTCGGCAGCGCGCTCCGGGGTGCGATTTGCGATCACCAGCCGCGACGGCGACTCTGCAAGCAGAGGCAGAACCACGCCTCTGGCGGCACCGCCTGCGCCCAGCAAAAGGATCTGCCTGCCGCTTAACTGGACGCCGGCAGCGCCCACGATATCGCGCACCAGCCCGACGCCATCGGTGTTGTCGCCGAACACCCGGCCATCCTGAAACTGCAGTGTATTGACCGCACCTGCCGCCTGTGCGCGCGAACTCAGCTCATCCGAAAAACGAAAGGCCTCCAGCTTGAATGGCACGGTCACATTCGCGCCGCGTCCGCCGGATGCGATGAAGGTCTTCACCGTCGCTTCGAACGCATCGAGCGGCGCCAGCAGGCGCTCATAGCTGATCTGCTGCCCGGTCTGCTCGGCAAAGCGCGCATGAATCTGCGGCGATTTGCTGTGCGCGATCGGATTGCCGATCACCCCATAACGGTCAGGCGCGCTCATCGTTCATTCCCCGGGCCCGTCTGGAGCACATCGTCGCGGGTAAAGCGGAAGCGCGTGATGATTTCCCATACGTGCGTCTTGCCATCCGCGGTTGCCGAGCGCGGGAACTGTCCGAACGGCGCGGCGCGACGGACGATAGCGAGCGCGGCACGGTCGAGCATGGGATTGCCCGAGCTGCGTTCGATGCGCGGGCCGCCGTCCTTGTCGTAGAGCGAACCGTCCTGATAGACCGGGATGTAGACAATGAGCTCACCGTAGATTTTTTTTCCGTCATGTTGCGGGAAGTAGCGAGTGCCAGTCTGTTCAATCTGTTTTTGCAGCGCAGTGTAATACAACGCATATGACACTTCGCGCGTGCTTGGCGTCAGCTGGGTCTTCAGCGGCCGTTTGTTGTAGTCGGCGACCTGGCGCGCGATCTCGGCCTCGCGCCGCGCCAGCGCAATGCTGTCGACGGGCGCCGCGACCGGCGAACGATCGGCACGCTGCCTGACGTCCTTGTCGGGCACCGCGATCTTGTCGCGCGAGAGTGTGTTCAATTGCGTGAGCAAACGATGCTGCTGCTGCTCCAGCTCGGCGATGCGACGACGCTGGGTCTCCAGATGATTGCCGTCCACCGACTGCTGCAGATTGGGCAGCGGTGATTTTGCGCGCCCGGACTCCGCCTGACCGCCGCCGTCCAGATTGGCCTGCGCCAGCGCATCGGCGTTGCGCGGCGCCTTGTCATGACGCGCATTGACGAGAATGATGTCGAGACTGCTGGCCAGCGGCCGGGATGCAGGCATCTCGGGCGGCGAGAACCGAACCGCAAGCAGTGCGCCATGCAGCAGCAGCGAGGCGGCGATCGCGATCGTCAGCAGCCGGTGCTCTGCGACGCGCATCATCATGCTCAGTCGGCCGCTTCGGGCGGGATGGCGGCAGGTTGCTCGCTCACAGCGCGTTCAGCGGCAGGCTCGCCGGGTGCGACCGGCTCTGCTGTCTGTTCCGCCATCTGCTCTGCCGCCATCTCGGTTTCATCAGCGATATCGGCTTCTTCGACTTCGATGGTTTCATCGAGCGCCGCCGCTGCCGTATTCACTTCCAGCACCCGCGCCTGCACGGTCAGATCGACTTCGTCCCATGCGATCAGTTCGATCTTCAGCTGCGTGCCACGCGGATGGCGGGTGCCGGGCATGGGAACCACCAGTGGTATCTCGGTCAGGCGCAGCACATCATCTTTCAGTAATACGGCGTCGATGTGACGCGCAGACTGCTGCTCCAGCCAGCGCAGGCACCAGTAGCGCTCCATCGTCGACTGGAATTCTGCATACGCAGAGTATGCGCTGTCGAAGGCCGATACGATCGCAAACAGATCGGCATCCTTGGGCTTGAAGGGGGCGACCAGCGGCGCGGTAACGCCATGCCTGACGCAGGCGAGGATCTGCCACTGGTTGACGAGGTCGGTGTAGCGGCGCAATGGCGACGTGCTCCACGCATACTGATCGACGCCCAAACCCTGATGCGGCGCGGCATGTGTGAGCATTCGCACCTGCATGCGATTCGCCCAGCCGCCTCCGCCCTGCGTGCGGTAGATGCCGGGCACGCCATGCTCATGCATCAGTCGGCCCCAGCTGCTGTTGGCGAAGATCATCAGCTCGGCGACGATCTTGTCGAGCGGCGCGCCGCGCTTGCGGCGGGTGATGGTGACGACATCATCCTCGACATAAAAATTGAAATCGACCCGGTTGTTCTGCTCGGGTCGCAAGCCAAAACTCTCACGTTTGGCCATGCGGCCGCGTTCCAGCACCTGTGCCCACTGCCACAGCAGCTCGATGTCCTGCTTGTGCGGGTAATCGCCGGCACCGGCGGCGAGGTTTTCTTCGGTGACGACCTCGTCCAGATCGTTATGACGCAAATTGGCCGCAATCGGCACCGCCTCGGCAACCGTCTCGGTCGCCACCACCGACCAGTCATGGGTATCGAGCGTGGCGTACAGCGAGAGCGCAGGACGCGCACCGCCTTCGGCCAGCGTGAACGCATCGACCAGCGAATCAGGCAGCATCGTGATCTTGTCGCCGGGCATGTACACCGTGCTCATGCGCGCGCGGGCCACGGCATCGATCGCGTCATCACGCTCAATCCCCAGACCCGGCGCGGCGATGTGTATGCCTATCCTGATTTTTCCATCGCCCAGCACGCGCACAGAAAATGCATCATCGATCTCGGTGGTGGTGACATCGTCAATCGAAAATGCCTGCACGTCGGCTTGCGGCAGTGACGGTATCGCCGGCAGGCTCAGTGCAGGAAAGCCGGTGCCTTTGGGGAAATGCTCGAACAGGAAGCGCTGACTATGTAATTCCTTTGGCGACGGCAGCGCGCCGACGGCGAGCATCAGGCGTGCCGGTGTCGTCTGCATCTCTGCGCAGGCAGACTCCATCGCCTTGTATTCGATGCTGTTCTTGTCCGGTTTGAACAGCAGCTGGCGCACGATGGAGGCCATCGATGCCGGCAGCTTGCCGGACTTGAGCTCTTCCACCTGAGCCGCCTGTACCTGCGCCTGCTGCTTTTTCTTTTCTATGCCGGCCAGCGCGGCCTGCAAGGTCGATGCCGGCGCCGCCTTGTAACGGCCTTTGCCCTTCTTGTGAAAATAGACGGGGGATGCGGCCAGCGCCAGCAGCAGTCCTGCCGCTTCCTCAGGCTTGGGCGGATGGCCGAAATATTCGGCGCCCAGATCGGCGACGCCGAATTCCTCTTCGCCGGCGACTTCCCACAGAAAGCTGACATCCACCTCGCCCGAGAGCGCGCTGGCCTTTTCCATCAGCTCGGCAGGCGTCGGTGCATCGAATTGCAGCAGCACATCGCGCGCGCGCACCTTGGTACGCTTTCCAGAGAGTGTCTCCACCTGGAACGCCTCACCCTGCTGAGTGAGCACGGCGCCCACCTTGAAATCGCCGGATTCTTCAAAAAACAGATTCATTCAACTCACTCGGCGAAAAAATTCATTAGGCCGTCCGCTTCTGCGCACTGCTCAGGGCATGCAAAAACCGACAACCTCCTCCATATACTGCGCAAAATCGGACAGCCCGTGATCGCTGCCCTGAATGACCCTCTGCCGCGCGCCCGGATAATGGGCAATCATCTGCCGCCAGTCCAGCACTTCATCGCCGGTCGCGGCAACCAGCAAATAACGTTCCGGGCGGGTAATGCGCGCGCACGCGACCGGCGCCAATTCATCGACATACTCCGAACGGAATTCGAACTCCTCATCGGAGTGCCATGCGCGCTGAATACCGACATGATTGCGCAAATCTTCGGCCGGCGTGACCGCAGGATTCAGCAAGACTGCACGGCAACCGGTTTCTTCTGCCAGCGCGGTCGCATAAAAGCCGCCCAGTGACGAGCCGATCAGCGCGAGGTCTTCGGCGGGCACGGACTGACAAAGCTCGCGTGCCAGTTGCATGGCCGCCCTCGGCGACGCCGGCAGCTGAGGGCACTGAAACCGCGCCGACTCGCCCCTCGCCGCAAAAAAATCGCTCAGCAGACGCGCCTTGAATGACTGCGGCGACGAGCGAAAGCCGTGCAGATAAAGAATCATCCCCGGAATGCCGCCTAGCGGGTGCCGGTGCCGGCTGCCTGCAATGCATCGAGCAGCTTCTGGTGCACGCCGCCAAAACCGCCATTGCTCATTACGAGCACCGAATCTCCGGGCCTTGCCGCTGCGGTCACTGCGTCCACCAGCACGGACAGATCATCGAATGCGCGTGCCTTGTCGCCCAGCGGCGACAGGGCCGCGCCGAGATCCCAGCCCAGCGCTTCCTTGCCGTCGCCTTTTGCGCCGTAACCGAACACCAGATCAGCCGCCTTCAGGCTGCCGGGCAAGGCGTCTTTCATCGTGCCCAGCTTCATCGTGTTCGAGCGCGGTTCCAGCACGGCGAGTATGCGCGCCGCGCCCACCTTGCGCCGCAATCCCTCGACGGTCGTGGCAATCGCCGTCGGATGATGCGCGAAATCGTCGATCACGGTGATGTTGTTGACCACGCCGCGCACTTCCATCCGCCGCTTCACATTCTGAAAACCGGACAGCGAATCTATTGCCTGCGCCGGCGGCACGCCGGTATGACGTGCGGCGGCAATCGCTGCGATCGCATTCCAGCGATTGTGCTCGCCGCTCAGGTCCCAGCTGACCGTGCCCTGTCGCTGACCATCGAGATAGACATCGAAACGGCCGTCGCCATGCTCGACCATGCGCCAGTGTTCGTTATCTTCGCCGTTGAACCATTCGACCTCGCTCCAGCAACCGCGCGCGATCACCCGGCGCAATGACTGCTGACTGCCGTTCGCCACGATTCGCCCGATTGCCGGGATCGTTCGCACCAGATGATGGAACTGCGTCTCGATGGCGGCGAGATCCGGAAAAATATCCGCGTGGTCGTACTCGAGATTGTTAAAGATCGCGGTGCGTGGACGGTAGTGCACAAACTTGCTGCGCTTGTCGAAAAACGCTGTGTCGTACTCGTCGGCCTCGATCACGAAGAAGGGTGCCTGCGCGGCCTCGCCGCCCAGTCTTGCGGACACCCCGAAATTCAGCGGCACCCCACCGATCAGGAAACCGGGCTCGTAACCGGCCTGTTCAAGAATCCAGGCGAGCATCGAAGACGTGGTGGTCTTGCCATGCGTGCCCGCCACCGCAAGCACCCATTTGTCGTGCAGTATGTGCTCGCCCATCCACTGCGGCCCGGACATGTAGGGCAGGCCGCGGTTCATGATGGTTTCCATCAGCGGATTGCCGCGCGAGACGACATTGCCGATCACGTACATGTCGGGCTGCAGGCTGAGCTGATGCTGGCCGTAACCCTCGATCAATTCGATGCCCTGCTCGCGCAGCTGCGTGCTCATCGGCGGATAAACGTTGGCATCGCAACCCGTGACTTTATGGCCCGCTTCTTTCGCGAGCACCGCCAGTCCGCCCATGAAAGTGCCGCAGATGCCAAGAATGTGAATGTGCATGGATGATCAGCTCAAGGTAATCTATGGATTTTACCCGAGCCGAGACGGCGCGAAATGCCAGCGCGTATGCGCGTTTTCAGCCCTTGCGACGTTTTACGTGCACCGCCCCGGCGCCTGACATCCTAAACGCATGAAGATCACCCACCCCGGCGATGCAGAAGCGCTGCGTGCTGAAATCGCGGCGGCCGCCGCGCGCATGATCGCCGAGGATGGCGCCGACTATGGCACGGCAAAACGCAAAGCGGCCCGGCAGATTCTCGGAAATCAGAAAGTGAGGGGCGACATCCTGCCCGACAATGCGCAGATCGAGGCCGAGGTACGGGAATATCAGGCGCTGTTCTTTGGCGATGCGCATGCCGAGCGGCTTCGGCATTTGCGGCTGCTGGCGCTGGAGCTGATGGAGAAGCTGTCCGATTTCAGCCCCTACCTGACAGGGGCGGTGCTCAATGGCACGGCCGGTGAACACTCGGATATTCATTTGCAGCTGTTTGCCGAAAGCAGTAAGGATGTCGCCGTATTTTTACTGAACCAGAACGTCAACTATGAAGTCTCGGAGGCGCCGCATCTCCGCCACCCCGGACGCACCGTGGAAGTGCTGTCCTTTTTCTGGCAGGGTGAGGCCGCGCATCTGGCGCTCTATGAAGTTGACGATGTACGTCATGCCGGCAAAGGCGGCCCGCAAAAACGCGTCGAACGCGCAGATCTGGCTGCGGTCCGTGAGCTGCTGAATTCAGAAACCAACGAGGAAAGCAGCAAGGAATGAACAAGAAAATTGCCCTATTTGTTGTTATCGCCATCTTATCTGCAGCGATTGGTATTTACGTCAGCACACAGCGGCTGACCCCGGCGATGCCCGCCGATCCGGCGGTGGCGAAGCTGATGCAGACCCGTTTCCCGGACGCGAATGATCAGCCGCACCAGCTGTCCGACTGGAGAGGCAAGGTCTTGCTGCTGAATTTCTGGGCACCCTGGTGTCCGCCGTGCGTGGCCGAGATGCCGGAACTGGTTGAACTGCAGAATGAAATGGCCGGCAAAAACCTGCAAATTGTCGGCATTGGCATTGATTCGCGCTCCAACATCAGGCAATTCGCCGAAAAACACCACATCAGCTTCCCATTGCTGGTCGCCGGCATGCAAGGCACCGAGCTTTCCCGGGAACTGGGTAATCAGGCCGGCGGACTGCCGTTCACCGTTTTGCTCGATACGTCAGGGCAGGTGCGCAAGACCTATCTGGGCAAACTGAACATGGATCAGCTGCGCTCGGATCTCGCCGCGCTCTAGAGGGTGTCATGCACTCGGGCGCACCTGGCTTCTTCCACATCAATGGAAATGTCAGTCTGGCCACAATATTTTCAAAATTGAATCAATATAAGGCAGATAAGCGTTTCTGCTTGCCATCTTGCGTCAATCAGCAGCAAAATGCTGGCTTCCCCGGCAAATCAAGGCCTAAAAATGGCAAGAAACATTCTTCTGCTGAACGGCCCCAACCTCAATCTGCTGGGCAGTCGCGAGCCTGAGGTGTATGGATCTGCGACATTGTCCGACGTCGAGAGCGAGGCCAAGCGTGTCGCCGCGGACGCCGGTGCGAGCTTGTCCTGCTTCCAGAGCAACCATGAGGGGGCATTAATCGACCGGATTCATGCCGCGAAAGCAGAGGGCATCGACGCCATCGTGATCAATCCCGGTGGCCTGACGCATACCAGTGTAGCCCTGCGCGATGCGCTGGTCGGGGTCGGGCTGCCGGTGGTCGAAGTGCATATCTCGAATATCCACCAGCGCGAGGCATTCAGACACCATTCTTTCATTTCCGGCATTGCGACCGGCGTGATCTGCGGCCTGGGTGTGGATGGATACCGGGTTGCGATCGAATTTGTCATTAAAAAGCTATAATTAGCGCATAACGCGCGTTATTTTTCCCGATCTGGCTCCATCACAGGTACGCTGACCGGGCATATCCCCCAACCCCCCACGAGTGATACAACATGGATTTACGAAAGCTCAAGACCCTGATCGACCTGGTGGCCGAATCCGATATCTCGGAACTCGAAGTGACCGAAGGCGAAAGCAAGGTCAGGATCGTCAAAGGCGCGGCTGCCAGCCATAGCCAGGTCGTGATGATGCCGCAGCCCGCGGCGGCCCCCCTCGCGCCGGTGCCTGCGGCAGCGGCCGCTCCCGCCGCAGCGCCCGCTGAAGCGCCGGCGGCAGCGCCTCCGGCCGGTCATGTCGTGAAGTCACCGATGGTGGGCACTTTCTATCGCGCTTCCGCTCCCGGGGCGGCACCGTTCGTCGACATCGGCGCCACCGTGAAGCAGGGCGAGACGATCTGCATCATCGAAGCGATGAAGCTGCTCAACGAGATCGAAGCCGACGCCTCCGGTGTGATCAAGGAAATTCTCGTCGAGAATGGTCAGCCGGTAGAGTTTGGTCAGCCCCTGTTCATTATCGGCTGACACCATGTTTGAAAAAATTCTCATTGCCAATCGCGGTGAAATCGCGCTGCGCATACAGCGTGCGTGCCGCGAAATGGGCATCAAGACCGTGGTCGTGCACTCCGAAGCCGACCGTGAAGCCAAGTATGTGAAGCTGGCCGATGAATCGGTGTGCATCGGCCCGGCGCCTTCCGCGCAGAGCTATCTGTCGATGCCGGCGATCATCAGCGCCGCTGAAGTCACTGACGCCGAAGCGATTCACCCTGGTTATGGCTTCCTGTCCGAAAACGCCGACTTTGCCGAGCGCGTCGAGCAGTCGGGCTTTGTCTTTATCGGCCCGCGCCCGGAGTCGATCCGCATCATGGGCGACAAGGTGTCGGCCAAACAGGCGATGATCAAGGCCGGCGTTCCCTGTGTGCCCGGCTCGGAGGGCGCACTGCCCGACGATCCCAAGCTGATCATCCAGACCGCGCGTCGCATCGGTTATCCGGTGATCATCAAGGCCGCCGGTGGTGGTGGCGGACGCGGCATGCGCGTGGTGCACACCGAGGCAGCGCTGCTCAATGCCGTCACGATGACCAAGACCGAAGCCGGAGCCGCGTTCGGCAATCCCGAGGTCTATATGGAAAAGTATCTCGAAAATCCGCGCCACGTGGAGATTCAGATACTGGCCGATGAATTCAAGAATGCAATCTGGCTCGGCGAGCGCGACTGCTCGATGCAGCGCCGCCACCAGAAAGTGATCGAGGAAGCCCCCGCGCCGGGCATTCCGCGCAAGCTGATCGAGAAGATCGGCGACCGCTGCGCGGAAGCCTGCCGCAAGATCGGTTACCGTGGCGCCGGCACGTTCGAATTCCTGTATGAAGCCGGAGAGTTCTACTTCATCGAGATGAACACCCGTATTCAGGTCGAGCATCCGGTGACTGAGATGATCACGGGCGTCGATCTCGTCCAGGAACAGATCCGCATCGCCGCCGGTGAAAAGCTGCGCTTCAAGCAGCGCGACATCGTGCTCAAGGGCCATGCGATCGAGTGCCGGATCAATGCCGAAGATCCGTTCAAGTTCACGCCATCGCCGGGACGCATCCAAGCCTGGCACGCCCCCGGCGGCCCCGGCATCCGCGTCGATTCACATGCCTACGCCGGCTACTTCGTGCCGCCCAATTATGACTCGATGGTCGGCAAGGTGATCTCCTATGGCGCCACGCGCGATCAGGCAATCCGCCGCATGCAGATCGCGCTCTCGGAGATGGTGGTCGAAGGCATTCTGACCAACATACCGCTGCACCGCGATCTGATGGTCGATGCGCGTTTCGCGGAGGGCGGCACGAATATCCACTATCTGGAGCAGAAGCTCGCCAGCAAGAAGTGAGACCGGATGAGCTGGACTGAGATCGTTCTGGAGGTGCCGCGCGATCAGGCTGAACGCCTGTCGGATGCACTGATGGAGTCGGGCGCGCTGTCGGTGTCCGTCGAAGATGCGGACGAAGGCACCGAGGCCGAGCGGCCGCTGTTCGGCGAACCCGGCATGGAGCCGGAACAGCATGCGTGGGAGCGCAGCCGCGTGGTCGCGCTGGCCGATACCGATGCCGATCTTGACGTACTGGTCAGCGAGGCCTGCGCGCTGTGCGAGCTGGAGCCGGTGCCGACTTTCACCTCCAGAAGTGTCGCCGATCAGGACTGGGTGCGGCTGACGCAATCGCAATTCGAGCCTATTCACATCGGGCAGCGTATCTGGGTCGTGCCCAGCTGGCATCAGGCCCCCGAGCCCGACGCCATCGTGCTGGAGCTGGATCCGGGCCTCGCGTTCGGCACTGGCAGCCATCCGACCACTCGGCTGTGCATGGAATGGATGGAAGCCAACCTGACCGGGCGCATCTCGCTGCTGGATTATGGCTGCGGCTCCGGCATTCTGGCGATGCTGGGCGAGAAGTTGGGTGCGCATCCTGTCGATGGCGTTGACATCGACCCGCAGGCGATCGTCTCCGCGCGCGACAACAGCGAGCGCAATCACTGCGAGATCACGTATTTTCTTCCGGAAGAATTCGCGGCCGCGCGCAAGGACACGCGCTATGCGCTGGTGGTCGCCAATATTCTTTCCGGCCCGCTGAAAGTGATGGCGCCGATGCTGTGCGGGCGCGTCGCGCCGGGTGGCCAGCTGCTGCTCTCGGGCGTACTGGCCCGACAAGCGGATGAGGTCATCGCTGCGTATTCAGGTTTCATCAAATTGTCCGTCTGGGACGAACGCGAGGGCTGGGTCGCACTGGCTGGCCGGCTGACCTGACTTGCAATCGATTAATATAGCTTTCATGCTTGCCACCCGCTGCCCCCACTGCCAGACGCGCTTTCGCGTCACCCCCGCCCAGCTTGAGCTTCGCGCCGGACTGGTGCGCTGCGGCGCCTGCCGCGAGATATTCAACGGCCGCGAGCACCTGCTGGGCGATCCGGAAGAAGTCGAAACACTGACGACAACGGCAGATGATGCAGAAGGCCGGATGACGCTGATCGATTTCGGATCGTTGCGCGCGAGCCAGCCGGCGGTCACCTCGAAGATGCAGGAAGAACTGGATGAGCTGTCCAAGGCCATCGCCGACCTGCAGGCAAAGCCCTGGCGCGAGACCACGCCACATGAACTGGCCGCCGAGCCTGACGCCCACCCATCCGCAGATCCCGCCACAGCATCAGCACCTGCCGGCACAGCAGCTGGCGCAACCCCCGCATTCGTCGCGCAGGCGCGCAGACAAAACCAGAGCGCAGGCAAATGGAAACTTCTGCTGTGGCTGGGCATGCCGCTGCTGCTGGCTGCACTGTCAGCGCAGCTGGCGTATTTTTTTCGTGCCGACATCGCCGCCTACTCGCCTGAGGTGGGCCGCTACGTGCGCGGCGCCTGCGCGCGGCTCGGCTGTCAGGTGAAGCTGCCGCAACACATTGATCTGCTGTCGCTGGAATCCAGCCATCTGCAGGAAGTGCCGGGCCAGCAGGCGCAGTACAGGCTGACGGCGCTGCTGCGCAATCAGGCCGATACCGCGCAAGCCTGGCCGTCGCTGGATCTGCAGCTCAAAACCGATACCGGTCAGCCGCTGGTGCGCAAGGTACTCGAACCCGTGAATTACCTGAACGCCGCCGATCTTAAAAAAGGCTTCGCCGCGCATGCCGAGCACGAACTGCAGATCAGTTTCGAGCTGACCGGCGATCACCCCGGAGGCTTCAGCGTCACGCTGTTCTATCACTAACCCACCCTGACGTTGCAGACGGCGGCTGGCAAAAAGCGCGCCCTGCTCTCTCCCGATCAACCACCATTTCCTCACCGAGACCTGAACATGACTTCCCTGATCTGCGGCTCCATGGCCTTTGACACCATCATGTCCTTTCACGGGCGCTTCTCCGAAGCCCTGCTGGCCGATCAGCTGCACAAGATCAATGTCGCCTTTCTGGTGCCGGGCATCCGCCGTGAATTTGGCGGCTGTGCGGGCAACATCGCCTACAATCTGAAACTGCTGAATGGCGATCCGCTGATCATGGCGACGGTGGGCATGGATGGTGTGCCCTACATGGAACGTCTGGATAAACTGGGCATCAGCCGCCGCTGCATTCGCACCATTGACGATGCGTACACCGCGCAGGCTTTCATCACCACCGATGCCGACAACAATCAGATCACCGCGTTTCACCCCGGCGCGATGGGCAGCTCGCACCTGAACAAGATCGCGGATGCCGGCAAGGTGAAGCTCGCGATCGTCGCGCCGGATGGCCGCGACGGAATGATCGAGCACGCGCGCGACTGCGCCGAACAGGGCATTCCCTTCATTTTCGACCCGGGTCAGGGACTGCCGATGTTCAGCGGCGAGGAGCTGATCCGCTTCATTGAGATGGCGACTTATGTCGCCGTGAATGACTACGAGGCCGAGCTGCTGACCGAGCGCACCGGCCTGTCACTGGAACAAGTCGCCGAACGCGTCTCGGCACTGGTGGTGACGCGCGGCGAGCAGGGCGCGGAAATCTATACCAGCAACGAGCGCTATGACATTCCGGTGGTAAGGGTCGATCAGGTGGTCGATCCGACCGGCTGCGGTGATGCCTTCCGCGCCGGCATGCTGTACGGCCTGACCAGTGACATGGACTGGATGACGATCGGCCGTCTGTCTTCGCTGATGGGAGCGATCAAGATTTCCAGTCAGGGCGGACAGAACCATGTGCTCACGCGCGAGGCGATCGAGCAGCGCTTCGAGAAGGAATTCGGTTACCGCTTCTGACAGCGAGTTAACGACTCAGGCGAGCAACAGGCGCTTCGCCTGCTCGACATCCAGATCGGCTTTCACCTCGAGCAGCTTCTGGCGGCTGGTATGGCCATGGCTGACCGTGACTGCCCTGCGCGCAACGCCCAGTCGTTCGGCGATGAAGCGTTCCAGCGCCTCATTCGCCTTGCCATCGACCGGTGGCGCATTCAGCCGGATCTTCAGCGCGCCATCGATTTCGCCCGTCACTTCAGAGCGCGAGGCGTTCGGCTGAACGTGAACGGCGATCCGCACACCATCCCCCTGCGGGCTGCACCACGGACGCGACATCAGTGGATCAGGCCCAGCAGCAGATTGTCCGTGGCGAACAGGATGATCCTCAGCAGCAGGAACGCGACGATGGGCGACAGGTCCACGCCGGCGATCGGGGGTATCACCCTGCGCAAGGGCCGCATCAGCGGATCATTCAGCGCTCGCACCAGCGGCGCGAGCGGCGCGTCCGGGTTAACCCAGCTGAAAATCACTTCGATGACGATCAGCCCGATATAGCCGTAGGCACCCCAGTGAATCAGCGTGAGCAGTGACAGCAGCAGCCAGGCTTCGCCGCTGAAAGCCGAACGCACGCCCAGCTCGATCGCGACCGACAGCAGCGCGATCAGGATAGCGCCCAGCAGGCTGGCCCAGTCCAGGCCGCCCCAACCGGGCAGCGCACGGCGCAAGGGCAGCACCAGCCAGTCGGTCAGTTTGAAGATGAACTGGCCCAGCGAAAACGGCGGCCTGACACGCACCGCCTGCATCCAGAAACGCAATAGCAGCAGCGCTGCCAGCAGCGTGGCAACGGTGTCGATGATCAGATTGACTATGCTGTAGACCAAGCTCGCTCCGGAAAATCAAAAATCCCGCCGCAGACACCGCAGTCTGCAGCGGGGATTTTGCCCGAAAGCGCGGGGCGCCCCGGCAATGCTCAGGGGCGCACGCCGGTCGGGAACGGCCAGGCGGCTGCGGGGCTGAGCACCGTCTTGATCGCGGTCGCTGGCGCGGGTGCCGCTACCGGCGCGACTGCTGGCTTGGCGATGGCCTTCTTCGGCGCTGCCTTCTTCGGTGCGGCCTTTTTGGGCGCGGCTTTCTTGGGTGCTGCCTTCTTCGGCGCCGCCTTTTTCGGTGCGGCCTTCTTGGCTGCAGGCTTCTTGGCTACGCTCTTTTTCGCCGCTTTCTTTGCTGCGGGCTTCTTCGCTGCGGCTTTCTTCGCGACCTTCTTCACAGCCTTTTTGGCGGTCTTCTTGGCGGCTGGCTTCTTCTTGGCGACGGCTTTCTTCGCTACCTTCTTGACGGCCTTTTTAGCGGTCTTCTTGGCGGCTGGCTTCTTCTTGGCGACGGCTTTCTTCGCTACCTTCTTGACGGCCTTTTTGGCTGCCTTCTTGGCGACGGGCTTCTTCTTCGCTACCGCTTTTTTCGCTACCACTTTTTTCTTCGCCGCTGCCTTCTTGGCTACCGGCTTTTTCTTCGCTGCCGGCTTTTTCTGAGCCGCAGTTTTCTTCTTGGCTGTGGCCATTGCTTTCTCCTTCACGTGATCACGTATCACAGGGTACATAAGGGAAACCCGTCTGG
>JACCDH010655009.1_pt1 | contig 41074 bp, 38 predicted proteins | sample 7442481 | NCBI WGS metagenome assembly JACCDH01 (sample SAMN15323433, study PRJNA562643) | freshwater metagenome | isolation source: river surface water | place: USA:Blue River Watershed | collected 2017-08-15 | reverse complement strand
ATTTTTATTTTTCTTTAAATAAGAAAAAAACGTAAATTTGGGAACTTTTTAACGAATAACTTTTTATGGGAGCGACAGTTACTACTGCAAATAGTGAAGAAAAAACTTGGGGAGGCGGAAATGAGCCTATGGGAGCAAGTTATGGGAAATTAATGATGTGGTTTTTTATCGTATCAGATGCCTTAACATTCTCTGGATTTTTAGCTGCTTACGGTTTTTCTAGATTTAAATTTATTGAAACATGGCCTTTGGCTGATGAAGTATTTACACACTTCCCATTTATGCATGGAGTATCTGCTCCAATGTACTATGTGGCGTTGATGACATTTATCTTAATTTTTTCATCAGTTACAATGGTTTTGGCTGTTGATGCAGGTCATCAGTTAAACAAAAAGAAAGTTACTATTTATATGTTTTTGACTATCATCGGAGGTTTAATCTTCGTTGGTTCTCAAGCATGGGAATGGAAAAATTTTATTAAAGGAGAGTATGGTGCTATTGAAACTAAAGGAGGCAGTTTGCTTCAGTTTGTAGACAAAGAAGGACATAGAGTAGCTTTGGCTGACTTTGCTGTAACTTTACCTGAAGAAAGAGAACAGTTATCGAGAAATAAAGCTAAATGGTTTATGGATGAACCAACCTTGCCTACTTATTCAGTTGCAGAGGTTCAAGCTGGTTTTGCCGCTCATCCAGACTTGTTAATTAGAACCGAGACAATAACAAAAGACAAAAAGAAAACAGTTTTGTCTAGAGAAGAGTCTGAAGCAAGGTTAAAAGATGCAAAAATTGTTGTTGAAGGAGCTAATTTGATCAGAAATGAATACGGAAATAAATTGTTTGCTGATTTCTTCTTTTTCATAACAGGATTTCACGGTTTTCACGTTTTTTCAGGAGTTATCATTAATATCATTATCTTTTTCAATGTTCTTTTAGGAACTTATGAAAAAAGAAAGAGTTATGAAATGGTTGAAAAAGTGGGGTTATACTGGCACTTTGTAGATTTAGTATGGGTGTTTGTATTTACAGTATTCTATCTTGTTTAATTTTCAAAAAAAGTAACTATCATGTCACACGAACACGTATCAAATACTAGCAGAATCTGGAAAGTTTTTGGGATTCTTTCAGTAGTAACAATTATAGAAGTTATTCTCGGAATAATTAAGCCTGAATCACTTCATATGACTAATGTTTTAGGAATGAATTTATTGAACTGGATCTTTTATGGTTTGACAATTTTTAAGGCATACTATATTGTTTGGGCTTTCATGCATATCGAAGGAGAAAAAGCTTCTTTACGAAATTCAGTAGTTTATCCAGTAGTATTTTTAGTACTGTATATTCTGTTTATTTTATTAACAGAAGGAGACTATGTTTTTGAGGTTTTTAGAAATTCTACAATTAAATGGAATTTTTAACACGATATTAATTCAAAAAAAAGGTACGCTTTGCGTGCCTTTTTTTATTTTTGTACTTAATAACATACCCTTTTCAAATGAAAAAAAAAATAGTCCTTTTTATTCTTTTTGTTTTACCAATAGTCGCTTATCTTTTTTTTGCTTCAGGGGTAAATAGTTATACTAAACTGCCTGTGCTAAAGTCGAAAACTGCTGATTTTGGTAATTGGAAGTCATTACAAGGTAAAAGAGTAAGTTTAAATGGCAAAATTACTATTCTAGGTTTTGCAGGAAATAGTTTGGTTAAGAATAGAGGTAACTTATTTAATCTCAATCAGAAAATATATCAGCGTTATCACGGGTTCAAAGATTTGCAGTTTGTCTATATTTGTCCAGTAGGGACAGAAAAGGATGCAAAAAAAATTCACGAAGCTTTTGAAGCGTTCACTGACATGTCCCAATGGCAATTTATTTTTGCAACACCAGCAGAGATACAACAATATTACAAGCAATTAAATTTAATAAGTCCTTTAGATAGTGTAATGGGGACTTCTAATGTTTTTATTATTGATAAAGAAAGAAATCTTAGAGGAAGAAAAGCGGATAAAGAATATAAAGAGGGTTATGATACATTTCATCCTTCGGAATTAAGTAATGAAATGTTAGATGATTTTAAGGTGATTTTGTACGAATATCGTGCTGCCTTGAAAAAGAATCATAATGCGACAAGGCAAATTTAATTTTGAATAAATGAAAAACAAATCATACATCGGAATTTCTTTTATTATATTGATTTTTGGGATTTTAGTGGTGCCAACTATTGTAAATCGTATTCAAAATGGGAATGTAGTAAAAGGAGACCGTTTGGATAAGGTTCAAGCGGGACTTTCACAAGAAGAAAGTTTAGTTACAATTGGTCCCGCGCCAAAATTTGAGCTTATTAATCAGAACAATCAAAAAATTTCGAATGCTACTTATAAGGGGAAAGTATTCGTAATTGAATTTTTCTTTACAAGTTGTCCTACGATTTGCCCCAAGATGAATCAAAGTATGTTGGCTATTGAAAAACAATTTTTTGGTAATCCAAATTTTGGTATCGCTTCGATTAGTATAGATCCAGAAAAAGATTTGCCTCGGGTATTAAAAGAACATGCTAAATTATTAGGAGCTACTTCGTCAAATTGGCATTTTCTTACAGGTGATAAAACCTATATTTTCGATTTGGCCAATAAAGGATTTAATTTGTATGCTGGGGAAAATGAAAAGGTAAATGGTGGATTTGAACATTCTGGATTATTTGCATTGATTGATAAGAATGGGAATATTCGTTGTAGAAAAGATAAATTTGGAAATCCAATTTTGTATTATGATGGTTTAGATCCAGAAGGAGTAAAAGACATTCAAGAAGATATTAAATTACTATTAAAAGAATAAAAATGAAAGACAATTCAACAGTAGATCAAAAATATAATAAACTTATCGTATTCGTATCTGTATTGATACCTGTAGTGGTAGCAGTTTTGTTCAATGTTAAATTAAAAGATTTGGGGTATAATGTGGAGCCGCTATCTTTTTTACCACCAATTTATGCAACAATTAACGGAATTACGGCTGTAGTTTTAGTTAGTGCCGTCTTGGCCATTAAAAAAGGGAATAGGAAATTACACGAACGTTTAATGACATTTGCCATTGTTTTGTCTTTGGCTTTCTTAGTAATGTATGTTGCGTATCACATGACTTCTGATTCAACAAAATTTGGAGGAGAAGGATGGATTCGACTGGTGTACTTCGTTTTGTTAATCTCACATATTCTGTTGTCAATTGCAGTAATACCATTAGTTTTGATTACCTATGTTCGTGCTTTGGCAGCCAAATTTGATCAACATAAAAAAATAGCTAAAATTACTTTTCCAATTTGGTTGTATGTTGCGGTTACGGGTGTAATTGTGTATATAATGATAGCTCCGTATTATGTTCATTAATAAAGCTCAAATAATTAAAAAGGGTAAAATAAGTTTGGCTTTTAGAGTCTGTCTTTATCTAGTTTTCTTTTTTATTTGTTCTACTACTTCGAATGCGCAATGTGCTATGTGTAGAGCTGCTCTAACGAGTGAAGGCAATAAAACGAAAGCCGAAGCGGTAAACGACGGTATTGTCTATTTGATGGTGATTCCGTACTTACTGGTGGGAGGTATTGGATATGCAATCTACAGGATGAAAAAGAAATAGTTTATTTCAATCCATCAACTGTAATATTGACTTCACCGCTTATCTTTAAAAAAGCAATAATGGCTTGATTAGCCAATTGTATTTTTTTGAATTGGATATCTTCAATTTTTCCATTGACAAAAACACCTGCCATGGGTGAATAATTTTTCAAATAAGTCATCATGCTTTTCTTGCCTTCGTCTAAATTAGTTTGAATGGAATAGTGGCAATTGTTTTGAATTTTATTTAGAACATAGCCTTGTGCTAACCAATTAGCAGTTTGAAGTAATTTGTTTTTAGTTTCTAAGGCATAGTCCATTTGGTCAAAATAAATTTCTTTAGTAGTTTCATTGTATTTTGGTATACCTGTTAAATAAATGGTTCCATTGATGCTCCCAAGAACATCTAAAGCAATCACCATTTTACTGTTTTTATGCCAAATATTTACGTTGTGTACTATGATTTTCTTTTTGCCTGAACCGAATTCTTGACCTGAAAAATTCTTAGTTATTATTTTTGAAGCTTCATCATAATTTGAAACGGCAGTTATGTTAGCTGTGATTTGATTAGGGATTTTAGTTGCAGTCTTTAAAACAATAGTGTTTGCGTTGAATTTTGTTTCGGGTTTCTTGCCCATTAGTGTTTCCATATTGCATTTAATTCCCATGTCTAAAAGAATTGTTTGGTCTTTTAGGATGGCATTGGTGCTGTAAACCTCAGTAGGTGTAACTCGTAGCCAACTTTCGTATTGTTCACTCATTTGGAAAGGAGTACTTATTTTTTCCAAAGCATCTAACACATTGGGTTTGAAATCCATTGATTTGGCTATCGATTCGTCTATTTTTTGTTCGATTTTTGATTTGAAAAGCGTTGTGCTAGAGTTAATAAGGAAAGTTATAGGAACATTTTTTCCCAAAAGCACCATAGTTGGACTCTCATTCCAATTTAACGATTCTAATTTGGTTTTAGTGTTTAATTTCCAATTCACAAGTTTCACTTCACTTTCTAACGTAATTACGCCATTGAGATTGAACTCTTTAATGGTGTATAAATCAATCCCCATTTTTTTTGTTCCTATTCGATATTTCACATTAGCTTTTAATGTGAGGATGGTTTTTATTTTCCCACCAGTATCTTTGGAACTGTTTTCAATAGTTATTGGGGCAAGTTTCCAAATCTTTATTTCAATATTGTCATCTTCAATAATGTTGTCTTCGTAGATTAAGCCGTTTAGTAGACTATTGGTTTTATTTTCAACATCTTTTAACTTTATGGTGATGGGTAAATTGATGAAAGAGGGAGTGTTTTCGTAAACCAATGGAACAGCATCATCAGGCTCAGGCTTGAATGTGCTTATTTTTGAAGGGGCAGAACAGTTAACTGTTAAGAAAAGAAAATTGAATAAGAGAACAAGAATGCGGATGCGTTGCATTGGATTTAGATTTGTGTAACAAAATTACTAAAAGAATTATAATTTCGATTGTACTTGTAACAATTTCAGAATTGTTTAGTCTAATGGATGTTGGTTTTAAAATAATTCTTATAGTTTTCATAATAGAATTAGTATAGAAACCTTAAATTTGTGAATATTTTTGAACATTCATTTGAATAATATGAGAAACAAGAATTGTTTAATTTATATTGTGGTCCTTTTTTTTGGATTATCAATTCAGGCGCAATCAAAAAAATGGACACTGGAAGAGTGTGTAAAGTATGCTTTAAGTAATAATATAACGATTAAACAATCTGAACTTGATACTAAAGCGGCTATAATTGATACAAAAAGTGCTTTAGGGAAGTTTTTACCTTCATTTAACGCCAGTACATCTCATTCATGGAATATTGGGTTAAATCAGGATATTACAACGGGTCTTTTGCGAAATCAAACCAATCAATACACATCAGCAGGAGCTAATGTAGGGATTGATATATATAAAGGGTTACAAAATCAAAACAATTTAAGAAAGGCAAATTTAGCCTTGGTAGCTTCAAAATATCAATTGTTGAAAATGGAAGAAGACGTAGCTTTAAACGTAGCCAATGCTTTTCTTCAGGTACTTTTTAATAAAGAAAACCTCAAAGTGCAACTAGAACAATTAGCCATAAATGAAAAGCAATTAGCTCGATCCATCGAATTAGTAAATGCAGGTTCAATTCCCAAAGGGGATCTTTTGGATACTAAAGCTAATTTAGCTCAAAATCAACAAAATGTAGTTATTGCTGAGAATAGATTATTAATTTCTAAGTTGAGTTTAGCTCAATTATTACAATTGAAACAATTTGAGGATTTTGATGTAGTTGATGCTGCTGAAATAAAAGAAGATAGGTCAATTTTGGCACAATCTCCGAATACTATTTTTGAAAAATCAAAAATGATTAGAACAGAGCTAAAAATAGCACAAACAAATTTAGAGATTGCTCAAAAAAATCTTCAAATTGCTAAAGGTTCATTTCAGCCTACTTTGCAAGGTTATTATGGGTTTAACACACGAATTTCGTATGCTGATGTAGCAACAATTTCAGGCAATTCAATTCTGATGCAACCGGCACCAAAATTTTGGGATCAATTTAATAATAATAAAGGGCAGAATTTTGGCTTTCAATTATCGGTACCAGTATTTAATGGGTTTTCAATAAAAAATAATGTAGAGCGCTCAAAAGTAAACTTAGAAAAATCAAAAATTGCTTTAGAACAACAAGAATTAGATCTACAAAGAAATGTGTTTACTGCTTTTACAGATGCACAGGGTGCTTTGAAAGCTAATGAATCAGCTATAGTGGCTTTAGAAGCAAGACAACAAGCATTTAATTACGCTAAAGAAAAATATGCTCTAGGTTTGATGAATTCTTTTGATTTTAATCAAGCTCAAACTTTATTAATAAATGCACAATCAGAAGTGTTACGAACGAAATACGATTATATTTTTAAAATTAAGATACTGGAATTCTATTTCGGGATACCAATCATTAAAAACTAAATTATTATGTCAAAAAAAACCATATACATCTTAATAGGTGCGGCAGTAGCTTTAATTACATTGTTAATCGTTTTGTCAAAAACGGGAGTAATTGGAAATAAAGATGAAGGTAAAGAAATTGAAACAGTAAACGTTGCTAACTCTACCATCATCGAGACGGTTTCTGCTACAGGTAAAATTCAGCCAGAAATTGAAGTTAAAATTGCATCAATGGTTTCAGGTGAAATTATTGAATTACCAATTAAAGAGGGTCAAGTTGTAAAAAAAGGAGACCTCTTAGTTAAAATCAATCCAGATTTATATACCTCTGGTCTGAATAGAGCTCAAGCTAATTTATCGGGTACCAAATCAGGTTTGCAACAAGCGGATGCTAGTTTTAATGAAGCTAAAGCAAATTACGAAAGAAATAGAATATTGTTCCAAAAAGGAATAATTTCTAGAGCAGATTGGGATAAATCGGTTGCTTCATTTGAAGTAGCAAAATCAAATAAAGAATCAGCGTATTTTAATGTGAAAAGTGCCTCAGCTACTGTAAATGAAGCTAAAGATAATTTAGGAAGAACAGTAATTTATGCACCTGCAGATGGAACAGTATCTGTTTTGAATGTAGAGTTAGGAGAACGTGTTTTAGGGACACAACAAATGGCAGGAACTGAAATTTTACGTGTTGCTAATTTGAACAATATGGAAGTTGAAGTAGATGTTAATGAAAATGATATTGTTAAAATAAAAGTAGGGGATGAAGCTAAAGTAGAAGTAGACGCTTATTTGAAAAAAGAATTCAGAGGAGTGGTTACAAGTATTGCTAATTCGGCAAGTTCAGCTTTAACAGCAGATCAAGTAACTAATTTTAAAGTGAAAGTACGCATTCTAAAAGAATCATATCAAGATTTACTAGAAGGAAAGCCCGTTACATATTCCCCATTTAGACCTGGTATGACTGCTACAGTTGATATTATAACGAAAACCAAAAAGAATGTTTTGGCAGTGCCAATTAGTTCGGTTGTGGTAAAATCAGACACGGCGGCAGTAAGAGAAATTAAAGTAGAAGATCCAGAAGAGCAAAAAGCAACTCCAAAAAGTGATAAAAAATATGAGTGCGTTTTTGTAAAAGTAGGAAACAAAGCTAAAATTAGAATAATTAAAACTGGTATTCAGGACGATACCAACATTGAAGTTGTGACAGGGCTTAAAAAAGGAGATGTTGTAATTACGGGACCTTATACAACAGTCTCCAAAGAATTAAATTCTGGTGATAAAGTAAAAATTAAGAAAGACAAGAAATAATTAGCGTTGAATTATATTTTAAATATAGAAACTGCTACAAAAAATTGTTCTGTAGCTTTGGCAAAAAACGGGCAAACTATTCTTTGTAGAGAAATTGCAGAAGAGGGATATTCTCATGCAGAACAGTTGCATGTTTTTATTGAAACGACCTTGCAAGAAGCAGGAATCCGTTTTCAAGATCTAAAAGCAGTTGCGGTGAGTCAAGGTCCTGGTTCTTATACTGGATTACGTATTGGAGTTTCTGCCGCCAAAGGTTTGTGTTTCACATTAGATATTCCTTTAATTAAGGTAGATACTTTGCAGGTGTTAGCCTCTCAAGCAAAAGTGACGGAGGGATTAATTATTCCAATGCTCGATGCTCGAAGAATGGAAGTGTATAGTGCTATTTTTAATTCCAAATTAGAAAAGCAACGTGAGGTTCAGGCAGAAGTTATTACTGAAAATTCCTTTGAAACTATTTTGGAAACAGTTCACTTCGTTGGCGATTGTGCCGATAAATGCCAACCCGTTTTAGTGAAATCTAATTTTATCTTCTTAGAAGAAGTAAAATACCCTTCGGCAAAAGAGATGTGCGCTTTGAGTTTTTCTAAATTCCAAAATAGTGAATTTGAAGATGTGGCTTATTTTGAACCGTATTACTTAAAAGATTTTATGATTACGACTTCAAAGAAAGTTGGGTAATCACTTCTTGAAAATCTTCTGTAGGCAATTGGCACGATTTGTTTTGGCAAACGTAAAAGAGGGATTTATCTTCAATAAAACGATTTTGTAAGAAAGGTAACTGAGATGGTTTTTCTGTTCCAGCTATGATTACATTCGGAAAATATAAAGCTGTAATAATTTTGTTCATTTTTCTTGCATCTGCTCCACAAATAGCCAATTCTTTATTTTGTTCAGAAACAGTTAAAGCCAAATCCAACCAATTAGAATAAGCCGAAGGATAATCAATGTTTGGTAAAACAATGGATAGCATTTGTTTAGCCACCTTTTCGTAGTAGGAATTGTCAAAATAGGTACTGAGTAGGTGTAGATTTTTTGCCATAACCGAATTGGATGCTGGAATCACATTGTCTTCCGTTTCAAAATGTACGCTGATTAAAGCCTCGTCTTTATCCGAAGTGAATCTAAAAAAGGCGTGTTGCTCATCGTAAAAATGTTCTAAGGTATAATCAGTAAGATGCTTGGCATCAAGAAGCCATTTTTCTTCAAAAGTTACCTCATATAAAGCAATAAAAGCAGCAATTACAAAACAATAATCTTCTAAATAGCCATTGATGGTACTTTTGCCATTTTTATAATTATGGAATAGATTCCCTTCATTTGACCACAGCTTCTTGATAATGAGGTTGGCATTTTCAATGGCAATATCGAGATACTCTTGGTTGCCCAACGCTTTAAAAGCATCAACATATCCTTTTAGCATTATGGCATTCCAAGAAGTTAGACATTTATCATCTAATCTTGGTTTAGGTCGTTTTTCTCTTTCGTTATAAAGTAGGCACTCCCAAATTTTCTTTTTGGTTTCTAATTCATTTGTAGTAAGTTGATTGAGTTTGGCAATAGTTTCAAGATTTTGATTCTGAATTAAAACATAATTTTCATCTTCCCATAAACCAAAAGAATTAATATTGAACACTTGACTGAATAAGTCAAAATCGTCTTTTAGAATTGTCTTTAATTGAGAAATTTTCCAAACATAAAAAGCGCCTTCTTCTAAATGATTTTTGTCATTCAAACTATCGGCATCTAATGCAGAATAGAATCCGCCTTCGAGACTTCTCCATTCTTTTTTTACAAAATCTAATGATTTCTCAATGATTTCTTTATACAATGGGTTTTGTGTCAACTTGTAGGCATCGCTATACAACGAAATCAGCTGTCCGTTGTCGTATAACATTTTTTCAAAATGAGGTATATGCCATTTGCTATCTACCGAATAGCGAGAAAATCCACCATCAATAGTGTCAAAAATTCCGCCATATCCCATTTTTGTCAAAGTCAGATTCACAAATTCCAACAATTCGGCGTCTTGATTTTGATGGGCATACCGAAGTAAAAATTGGTAATTGTTGGGCATCATAAATTTTGGTGCTCTTGCCATTCCTCCAAATTCCCAATCAAAACTCTTTTTCCATTTAGTAACTAAATTTTCAATTAGTTCTTTTTGATTGTTATTTTCATCACTGTCATTTTGGATTATAGAAATAGCTTGAATTCCGTGGTGTAACTTTTCGGCATAATCAATCATTTTTTCAGGTGCCAATTGATACATTTTTTGCAATTGCTCCAGAGTATCTATCCACTCGTCTTTTCTAAAATAAGTGCCACCCCAAACTGGTCGCCCGTCAGGTAGTGCTACAATATTTAAAGGCCACCCACCGTGACCTGTCATAATTTGTACCGCTTTCATATACACAGCATCTACATCAGGACGTTCTTCCCGGTCTACTTTAATATTGACGAAATGAGCGTTCATTACGGCAGCTACGGCTTCATTTTCAAAACTTTCGTGTTCCATTACGTGACACCAATGACAAGCCGAATAGCCAATACTTATAATAATGAGTTGATTCTTTTCTTTGGCAGAAGCCAAGGAAGTGCTGTTCCATGCTTTCCAATAAACTGGATTATTGGCATGTTGTAATAAATAAGGACTGGTTTCTAAGTGAAGCTCGTTCATTTTTTTGATGCTAAAAAAAGCGCTTCATAATGAAACGCTTTTGGTATTTATATGATTAAGCGTTTGCCGCTTCAACTATAATAGTATCGTCATTGAGCATTGTTTTAAGTAAACTCTCAATTCCGCTTTTTAAAGTAAATGTCGAAGAAGGACATCCGCTGCATGCGCCTTGTAAAATCACTTTAACCACTTTGTTTTCTTCATCGTAGGACTCAAAAGCAATATTTCCGCCGTCGGCAGCCACCGCAGGTTTTACATACTCTTCTAAAATATTGATGATTTTTTGTGAAGTAACGTCTAAATTGTCAAAATCTTCTGTTTTTTTAGTTTCTTCAACCAGTGTTTCTTGAATAAAATTTTCTTCTAAAACTGTTCCTCCGTTTTCAATAAATTGCTTGATAAAACTACGAAGTTCTAATGTGATTTCGTCCCAGTTATTAATGTCGTATTTAGTAACTGAGATATAGTTTTCGTCAATAAAAATTTCTTTTACATAAGGAAATTTAAATAATTCTTTTGCCAAAGGAGACGAGGCTGTTTGATCAATATTTTTAAATTCGACAGCGTTTCTTGTTAGCATTCGGCTCACTACAAATTTTAAAGCAGATGGGTTTGGAGTGGTTTCGCCGTAAACGGTGATGGGTTGTTTTTTTGCTTTGTTCTCGTCTTGTTTGATGATAATTCCGCCATCAGCGACAAATTTCTCAATTTGTTCAGCAACAGCCTCTTTTACATCGTCCCATTCTACAATGCTAAAACGCTCAATTGCGATGAAATTTCCCGAAATATAAACTGTTTTTACAAAAGGTAAATAAAAAAGTTGCTGTGCCAAGGGAGAAGCTCCTGCCTCATCAATATTTTTAAATTCAAAATTTTCATTTTGAGTAATAAAATCAGGAAATTCAAATTTTAATATGGTGGGATTTTGAGTTTCTTTTATGGTAACTTTTGTCATGAGTTTTATTTTTTTGCAAATTTACTAAAGTTATTTTCTTTGAATCGTTATATTTGATAATTAAAAACAATACTATTATAATAGTAACGTTAATTTAAAAAATTAAATTTTCCAAAGAGTGTATAATAAGTTAAAATTTTTACTTCTTGTTTTTTTAATTCAATTTTCTTCCAAAGCGCAAGAAGGAATACCAGTATACTCTGATTATTTGACGGATAATTATTATCTTCTTCATCCTTCAATGGCAGGTGCAGCTAATTGTGATAAATTAAGAATTACGGGACGTAAACAATGGTTGGGTCAAGAAGATGCGCCAGAATTGCAAACCATAAGTTTTAATAGTAGGGTTGGTGAAAAATCGGGTGCTGGAATAATTATCTTTAATGATAAAAACGGATATCATTCGCAAAAAGGAGTAAAATTGACTTATGCTCATCACATTATGTTTTCTAGAGATGAGATTGATTTAAATCAGCTGTCTTTTGGTATGAGTGTGGGGTTTATTCAAAGTCAATTGGATGAGACTACTTTTACAGATTATGACCCGATTGTTTTTGGGCAAGTTCAAAAGAGTTCTTACTCTAATGTTGATTTCGGGATGTCCTATAATTTCTTGAATTTTTATGCTCACGCAACTGTCCAAGGCGCAATTGAAACTCGAAGAGCTTTATACAGCGAATTTGAAAGTGATAATTTAAGAAAATACTTATTGAGTACGGGATATGTTTTTGGTAATAAAGAAACTTTTCTTTGGGAACCTTCCATCTTATTTCAGTTGATTGACAAGACGAAAGAAAAATTAGTGGATTTTAATATTAAACTTCACAAAGAATTACCTGTAGGTACTATCTGGGGGGGGCTCTCATATAGAAGAAGTTTTGAAGGAGCTCAATATGTAACTACAACAGGAGTTGCTAGTCAAAAGTTGCAGTATATCACACCTTTTTTTGGGGTTAATTATAAAAAATTCATGATTGCTTATACCTATTCAAAAGTTTCAGGACCTGTGTTGTTTGATACAGGAGGCTATCATCAAATTACCTTGGGAATGAATCTATTTTGTAAACGAGAGCATTACGATTGTCATTGTCCAGCTATTAATTAATTGTATAGTATGTTAATCAAATCAGTTAATGGGAAATCCCCTGTAATCCCCGAAGATTGTTATGTTGCTGAAAATGCAACCATTGTAGGAGAGGTAACTATAGGACATTCTTGTAGTGTTTGGTTTAATGCAGTTATTAGAGGAGATGTTAATTTTATTATCATAGGTGATAAAGTGAATATTCAGGATGGAGCTGTAATTCACTGTACGTATAAAAAGCACCCCACTATTATAGGAAATAATGTGTCCATTGGTCACAATGCAATTGTCCATGGTTGTACAATCAAAGACAATGTTTTAATTGGTATGGGAGCCATTGTGATGGATAACTGCGTGATAGAAAGTAATTCAATTGTTGCAGCAGGTTCTGTAATTACTCAAAATACAGTAGTAGAATCAGGAACCATTTGGGCTGGTGTTCCTGCTAAGAAGGTTAAAGATATCGATCAATCTGATTTTGCAGGTGAAATTGAACGTATCTCAAATAACTATGTGATGTATTCCAATTGGTTTAAAGAAGAATAGCTTTCTTTTTAAAAATCAATTTCCTCAACTTTGTATCTTCCACTTAAAATTTCCGATAACACTTTAGGGTTCGTATTGGTATAAAAAATAGGCTCAGGAGTTTGTAAATTTGAAACACCTACTTTTTCTTCTAATACCTTTTGTGTTTGTCGGGCAACTGCTTGTCCTGAATCGATTATTTGAATGTGTTCTGGTAGTATTTTCTTAATTTGTGGAATCAAATACGGATAGTGACTACAACCTAGTACTAAATAATCAATATTAGCATCAATCATCGGTTGTAAATAGGAGTGGAGTAACTCTTCCATTTCTGTCGAATTGATTTGGCCTCCTTCAATAAGTTGAACTAAACCGTGTCCTACCTGTTCAATGATTGTGGTATCTTGATACATTTCGGTTGCTTTGTGGAATAATTCGCTATTAAGTGTTCCTTTGGTAGCTAAGATTCCAATAGTTTGTGTCTTAGAATTAGTTGCTGCAGGTTTTATGGCGGGTTCAATTCCAATGAATGGTACCTTGTATTTAGCTCTTAATTCTTGTATGGCATTCGTTGTAGCAGTATTACAGGCAACTACAATCAACTTACAATTCATTTTGAGTAGAAAATCAGTGTTTTTCATACTCAAATCGATGATTTCTTGTTTGGATTTCTGACCATAAGGAGCATTTACACTATCAGCTAAGTAGATCGTTTTCTCGTTAGGAAGTAATTGGTGTATTTCTTGCCAAATAGAGGTGCCCCCAATGCCAGAGTCAAAAATTCCGATAGGTTGATTGTTATCCATAAAAACAAAGTTACGTGCTACAATTTTAATTTCCTATATTTTATAGTGTCAAAAAAAAACTGCTCGTTCCTAAATCTAGGGGAGCAGTTTTTATTTTCTATTTTGGGTTGTTTTAGAAACCTAAATCTTTTTTTACATCAGCAGTCAAATTTGGACCATCAGCTAATAAAAGTGTAGAACCATCTAATACGTATTGAAACCCTTTTGCTTTTCCAACTTTTTGAATAGAAGCTCTTACTTTTTCCATTAATGGTTTTACAATGTCTGATTCTTTTTGTTGTAATTCTTTTTGAGCGTTATCTCTAAAGTCAACAATTCTCTTTTGCATATCTTGAACTTCTTTGGAACGTTCTCCATTAATAGCTTCAGTTACAGTAGCAGCTTCTGCTTCGTATTTTTTTAATTTTGCTTGGTATTCTTCTACCATTTTTTTGTAATCAGCATCATAAGTTGTGCTTAATTTTTCTAATTGTTTTTGAGCATCTAACATAGCAGGCATTTTTGCCATGATGTCATTTACATCTACGTGAGCCGTTTTTGCTTGTGCAGAAATAGTTTGATTTGCTCCTAAGATTAGTATTGCAGCGATTACTAAAGTCTTGATTTGTTTCATTGTTTTAAGGTATTTAATAATTAATTTTTGTTTGTATTTGTTTTTAGTTTTTCTTCAGCTGCTTTTTTTGCAGCAGCTCTTTCTTCAATAATTTTATTTCTTTTTTCCTCTAGTGCTTTTTTGTTTTCTTCTATAATTCGTTTGCGTTCTTCTAAAGCTTTTTGTTTTGCTATTACTTGTTTCTGTTTTGCTTCTTCGATTTTAATTTTTGTAGAATCGACAGTTACATTAGTTGCTTTTTCAGAAACCATGCCATTTTTTTTAGCTTCTCTATCTTCAATTGCTTTCTTTCTTTTTTCTTCTAAAGCTTTTTGTTTTTCTTCGGCCTGTTTTTTTCTGGTTAATTCAGCAGCTTCTGTTTTTTCTTGTGTTATTTTCGCTGCTTCAGCTTTCGCTTCAATTGTATTTGTACCAGAGGTGTTATTTTTTTTAGCTTCCTTTTCTTCGGCTAATTTTTTTCTGCGTTCTTCAAATTCTTTCTTCTTGGCTTCTTGTTGCAGTTTTCTTTCTGCTATTATTTTTTCTCGAGCTTCCTTCTTTTCGTCTAAAAGTTTTTGTCTTTCTTTTAGACTTGGATTCTCATTTAATTCGTCTTCTTTTTTCTCTTTCTCTTCTAACTCTTTTTGTTGTTTCTTAGAAAGCTGTTCTCTTTTTTCAGTTCGATTTAATACGCGTAATACTTGGTCACTGATGTCAAATCGTTTGGCCGCAAAAAGCATTGTTAAATCGGATGATTTATCAAATATGAAATCAAATTGTTTGGCTTCAGCAATATCTTGAACCGTTGTAAAAACTTGATCTTGAATAGGTTTAGCTAAAACCAATTTTTGTTGGATTAAATCGCCATTAGCTCCAAATCTTTTTTGTTGAAAGTCTATTAGTTCTTTTTCTAAAAATTTGATTTCGGTTTCTCTTTCTTCGATAAGTTCTTTAGTTAAGAGTGGTTTTTCTATTTTTAATGCATCGACAAGTTTTTGTATTTCATTTTTTTTAGTTTCAATTTCTTGTTTCCATTTTTGAGCTTTTTGTTCTAATTGATTTTGAGCTTCATTGTAACTGGATACATTTTGTAAAATATATTCCATGTCAATATAGCCTATTTTAGGACTTTTTGTTTGTGCCTGAACACTAAAACTTCCAATAAGGGTTAAAAATAGAAATAAAAATTCTTTTCTCATAACTTGTTGTTTTAGAAAATGAAGCTAATTTTTAAAACTGTTGTCCAATTATAAAATGCGTCTCCCATCCATTCGGAGTAGTTTGTCCCGGAAGCGCATCAAATCCTTTACCAAAGTCAATCCCTAATAAACCAAAAGCAGGCATAAATACTCTTAAACCTAGCCCTGCTGAACGATTTAATGAAAACGGCGTGAAATTCTTAAAGGAATCATATGCTGAACCCGCTTCTAAAAAGGCTAAAGCATATATCGAAGCAGATGCTTTTAGTGTTATTGGGTATCTTAATTCCATAGAGAATTTATTGTATACAGTTGCTCCAACTTGCTCTCCATTGCTGTTTATTGGTGTTAATGAGTTGTTTGGGTATCCTCTTAGTTGAATAGTTTCTCTACCATCCATAGCATACATAGCCATACCATCTCCACCTAGGAAGAATCTTTCAAAAGGAATTGCGCCTCTATTTTGATTGTAAGCTCCCATGAATCCAAATTCAGAAAGACTTCGAAGTACTAATTTACCGTATATTTTTGTATACCAATCGGCTTTGAATTTTATTTTATAGTATTCTAACCAGTCAAACTTTTTTTGATCAACTTTAGCAGGATCTGCTGCAGCATCTTGATAATTTATTACACTATTAGGGAAAGGATTTGTACCGCTTGGTACTGCAGCTAAGTAATCCCCTTCATTTACTTGGATTCCATTAGATCCCGTATAAGTAGTTCCAGTGTATTTGTATTTATAAGCTTCTAGATTTCCAAGGTTTGAATAATCTATTTTATTAAACAACGAATACGGAGGAGTTAGTTTCGCAGTAATACTAAATTCTGAACCATAAGTAGGAAATATAGGATTTACACCTTTATTGTTTCGAGTTAAACCAATCGTATAAGCAAAATTTCTAGAGGTTCCATTTCCAAAAGTAAATAGCCCAGTATTGTAATTATTTAAATCATAATGTTGGTAACTGATAGCTTGAGATAATACAAAGAAATCATCAGGAACAGTTAATCTTTTTGCTAGTCCTACAGATAAAGTTAGTATGTTAAAGCTTTTAGTCTTGTCTACTTTGTACGTAATATAATTGTTTAAAAATTGTTTAGTATACGATAATGAAGTGCTAAACTGAACTGGTTTCTTCCCTCCAAACCAAGGCTCGGAAAATGAGGCACTGTAGGTTTGAAAATAGGTGCTAGCCTGCAAGCGTAATGATACTTTTTGACCATCTCCCATAGGTAAAGGTCTATAGGCTTCTTTTTTCAACATATTTCTTGCTGAGAAATTATTGAAAGAAAGTCCTAATGTTCCAATGAAACCACCGCCCCCATAACCACCTTGAAGTTCAATTTGACTGGCTCCTTTTTCGGTTAGATGGTATTCTATATCTACCGTACCTGCACCTGAATCTACGTTCTTGAACTTTGGATCAATAGTTTCTGGGTCGAAAAAACCAAGTTGTCCAATCTCACGAATGGTTCTCACAAGCTCTTCTTTACTGTATTTTTCTCCAGGTTTGGTGCGTAGTTCTCTATAGATAACACGGTCATTTGTCTTATCATTCCCTACAACTGAGATTTTATTAAAATAGGCTATAGGCCCTTCAGTAACCCGTATTTCAAAATCAATGGTGTCATTAGCGGTTTTTACTTCGACAGCATTTATACTAGAGAATAAATAACCATTGTTTTGATATAAGTTAGTGATATCTTCACCGTCAGGTTTCGATTTGTCGGCGATTCTTTTTTCTAATAATACGCCATTGTACACATCTCCTTTTTTTACTCCTAAGACTTTACTTAGTCCCTGATCTGGGTAAACGGTGTTTCCTAAGAATTTAATATTACCAAAGTAATACTTATTTCCTTCTTCGACTTTGATTTTGACCGTTAAACTATTTTTTTCCTTGTTATAAGATACTGTGTCAGAAACTATTCGGGCATCTCTAAATCCTTTTTCTTTATATATATCTATAACTTTTTCTAAGTCTGTTTTGTATTTATCTTTGATAAATTTAGAAGCTTTAAAAATACGAGTAAGTTTTTTTTGCTTCGTATTTTTCATTGCTTTTCGCAATGTTCTATCCGATATTTTTGAATTACCTACGAAATCAATTTCATCAATTTTAACTTTGGTACCTTTGTCAATAGCAAGTACCATATTTACTTGATTAATAGTGGTAGTGTCTACAACAGTATTGATGGTCACTTTGGTGTTGTAATATCCCTCTTTTTTGTATTTATTTTCAATATAATTTTTGGTGGTTGTGATTAAATTTTCGTTAACCACCTTGTTTTCCGTAAGTCCATTATCTTTAATAAGGCTTTCGGTTTTACTTTTCTTAAGTCCTACGAATTTTACTTTGTTTAACTTGGGCAATTCTTCTAAATGAAGGTCTAGAAAAACGCTATCATTTTGAATTTTATTAACATAAAATGAAATTTCATTAAAAAGACCAAGCTTTCCTAGCTTTTTAATAGCACTACTAATTTCTTCTCCTGGGATACTAATTTCTTTTCCTTTTTCAAGTCCTGTGAAGGTAACAACGGTTTGTGCGTTGAATGTCACTTTGCCTACTACATTTACATCTCCTAAAATGTATTTTTTCCCTTGATCAAATGGAACCCTTTCTTGTGCTTTTGCATGGAAAAAAAATCCAAAAAACATGAGGTAAAGGGCTATTTTTATACTTTTTTGTAACACTAAAAAATTATTTAATTTGTTCGCTTGTTTTTCCAAATCTACGTTCTCTTTTTTGATAACTAATAATAGCCTGATAAAGATCTTGTTCTTTAAAATCAGGCCATAAGATATCTGTAAAATATAATTCTGCATAGGCAATTTGCCAAAGCAGAAAATTACTTATTCTATGTTCTCCACTAGTTCGAATTAGTAAATCTACTTCTGGGAGATTTTGTGTGTAAAGATGCTCATTTATAATCGAATCGTCAATACTGTCTATCGAAATTATATTATTTTTAACTTTATCACTGATTTTTTTGACCGCATTTACAATTTCTTCTCTAGATCCATAGCTTAATGCCAGTGTTAAAGTAAGATGTTTGTTATTTGCTGTTTTTGTTATTACCTCTTGAAGTTCTTTTTGTGCACTTTTTGGGAGAAGACTAAGATTTCCAATAGCATTTAAACAGATGTTGTTTCTCTCCAAAGTAGGAAGTTCTTTTTTTAGAGAGTTAACTAATATACGCATTAACGCTTCGATTTCTAATTTGGGACGGTTCCAATTTTCAGTAGAAAATGCGTACAGAGTAAGGTTTTCAATGCCCAATTTTGCACAAGTTTCAATTACTTTTTTTACTGATTTGGTTCCGTTTTCATGACCTAAAGCCCGCAAAAGTCCTCGCTGTTTTGCCCATCGACCATTGCCATCCATGATAATGGCAATGTGCTTAGGGAGTTTGTTTTTATCAATAGTATTTATTAATTCCATTTTATTCTGCGCAAAAACAAGGTTTATTACCAAACGTATAGGTCATAGTTATACCTGAAAACACGTACCAATCCTTGTTGTTTAAATTTCCAAATTTTAGAGGTTGCCAGTTTTCATTCTTAGGGAAACTACCATCTAGATCGTCTGCAAATGTAAATCGAGCCCCTATTTCTAAACCAAGCACAAAATTAGAAGTTAAATTGGATTTTACACCTAAAATTATAGGTAAAGCGAGTGTTTTTTCTTTTGAGTCGAATTCGGCATGACCGTATTTGAAAAATAAGCTATCGTAAAAACTTATACTAAGCCCTGTAAAAACATAGGGTGTAAATCGTCTTTCTAATGGATTGTTGATGTCAAAATTAAAAAAATTAAATTCAATACCACCTGAGAGTTCTTTTATGTTATTTTGAAATTCAAAACCTCTTAGCATACGACCGATCTCTTTAGAATCAGTGTCTTTTGCTATTATTTTTGATTGAATGTATGAAAATCGCCAAGAATGTCTAGGTGTTTTATTCCATTTATAAATCAATCCTATTGCAGGACTATTGGGGTTAATATATGTAGTTGAGCCAACATCTCCAATGAAGTTGCTTCCGCCCACAAAAACGCCTAACTCGTTAATTTGAGCTTGGGTAGTTGTAAAACAAAAAAAACTAATCAATAAAAGAATGACTTTATTCATTTAAATAAAAAATTGCGCGCAAATATAAGAATTATGAATCCGAATTGATGCGTGTTGTCGTAAATGTACTTTTCTGGTTTAACAATAGTTATTTGATTTTTAATCCAAAAACAAAATAGTCTAAACGAGAAAATAGATGAGAATCGTATGTGGTGAATTTAATTTCTTTTGTCTTCACCCCAAAGTAACTTGTTGCGCAAGGTTTTTAAGAAAGTTTCTTCTGGAATTTCAATCATATTAATTTCGAAAGGATTCTTTTTAATAATCAAAATCGATTCGTTTTTAACCGTAGTTACTCGGGAGTCAAGTGAAACTAAATATTGGTCTTCACGTCCAGTTACGCGTAGTTTTATTTCGGTATCGTCTGGAATAACAAGCGGTCTAGCGTTTAAATTATGAGGAGCAATAGGGGTAATTACCAAGCTTTTTACTTCTGGAGTTAAAATAGGTCCTCCGCAACTCATAGAATATCCTGTAGAACCTGTTGGGGTAGAAATAATCAAACCATCTGCCCAATACGAATTTAAAAATTCATCGTTCAAATACGTTTCAATGGTAATCATCGAAGTGGTGTCTTTTCGGCTTACAGTGATTTCATTCATGGCAAAATTAATCTCATTGATGGCTTCGTTTTCAGGAGAACAATGTAAGCCAAGTAAGGTTCTTTTAGAAACACTGTACTTTTTATCAATCACAAATTGCAAGAAAGAATCGATGTTTTCTTTTTGAACTGTTGCCAAGAAACCTAATCGACCTGCATTAATACCTAAAATGGGAACACCCGAATTACGCACCAAAGTAGCGGCTCTCAAAATGGTTCCGTCTCCACCAATACTAATTAATAGATCAAAACTTGTATCTAATTCGGTATGTGAGGAGAAGGTTTGGTAGGTTTCGTGAATAATATTTTTCTCGTGCAACATTTTAAGAAATGCTGATTCGATAATGAGCTCAATATTATTCTTTTTAAAAAAAACAAAAATGTCTTTAATAATTGGTTCTGTACTATTGAGGTAATATTGTCCGTAGATGGCTATTTTCATTTGCTAAGGGTATAACGCGTAGTTAAATATTGAGGTATTTATTTAAATAATCAGAACGCTCTTTTAAATTATTGATGTAATTATCTTCCTCATGTTCGGATATAATTTCATAATTGTAGCGTCTGAAGGTTTGAATAATATCATTCATAACGCCTAGAGTCACTTTAATTGTAATTTCAATGGTTTCATTATCGGATGCGGAAACAAAAATGCCTAATAATTTTCCATTATTACTTTCTATAATCTGAGTAATTTGACTCATAGAGTAGTCAATCAATGCTTTTCTTACAATAATAATTCCTCCAGCTTCTTTAATGAAAGGAGTTTCGTGAAAAAATTTCATGATGTCGGCTAGTTCATAATAGCCCACATAGTGATTGTTTTCGTCCAAAACAGGAACGATATCCGAGTGATTTTTACCAAAAACTTCTAAAACATCTAACCAAATCATATTGGTTCTCACAAAAAAAGGTTCCAAAGTGTATTTGTAATCACTAATTTTTTTGTCGCTATCAAAGGTTTCTAAATCGTCAGCAACAACACTACCAATGTAAATTCCTTCTTCCAAAACAGGAAAATGAGAGAAAGATACATCTGTAAAAAAATCTTGTACTGCCAAAATAGTTTCTTGACTGTCAATGGCTCTAAAATCGTTATTGATGTAATCTGTAATCGTGGTCATAAAATCAATCCTCAATAGTTAATGCAAAATAATCAAAAAAAGGAAGAAACTCCTATCTTTTACTTTGTATTTTTGTATCCGCAAAATAGTGTAATAAACTAATTAGTAGATTTTATGACAAAGTTAAGTGTAAATATCAATAAAATAGCAACTTTACGAAATGCTCGTGGTGGAAATGTACCTGATTTGTTAAAAGTTGCTGCTGATATTCAAAAATTTGGAGCACAAGGAATCACCATTCATCCACGCCCAGACGAGCGACATATTCGATACCAAGATGCCCGTGACTTAAAATCTATTGTCTATACAGAGTACAATATTGAGGGTAACCCACAACATAATTTCATCGATTTGGTTTTGGAATGCAAGCCAGACCAGGTGACTTTAGTTCCAGATGCTATTGGTGCTATCACCTCTTCGGCAGGATGGGATACGGTAAAAAATCAAGCCTATTTGACTGAAATGATTCAGGAATTTCAACGCAACGGCATCCGAACGTCTATTTTTGTTGATCCTGTTCTCGAAATGATAGAAGGTGCTAAAAAAACAGGAACTGACCGAATCGAGTTGTATACTGAGGCTTTTGCGCATCAATATGATTTAGGAAACGAAAAAGGAATTGAGCCGTATGTGGCTTCGGCAGTTTTGGCTAACGAATTGGGATTAGGAATTAATGCAGGACACGATTTGAGTTTGGATAACATTCAATTTTTTAAACAAAATATTCCAGGTTTATTGGAAGTTTCCATCGGTCACGCGCTAATTTCTGAAGCATTATATCTAGGTTTGGACAATGTAGTTAATATGTATTTGAACAAACTGAAATAATTTTTGTTACCTAGATTTGTACCACAAAGATGCGCTAAAATTTTACAGAGAAATTCAAAATTTTAGTTTTTGAATTTTTGGTGCAACTTTGCGAATGCTTTGTGAATCTTTGTGAAATAATTATTAAAATATCAAAAATGTTATATTCAAAAATAGAAGGTTCAGGTAAGCCGCTATTGATTCTTCACGGATTCTTGGGAATGTCTGATAATTGGAAAACTATGGGAGTGCAATTTGCCTCTGAAGGTTTTGAAGTCCATATTTTGGATTTACGCAATCACGGCCGAAGTTTTCAGTCGGAAGAATTTAGTTACGAACTTATGGTGCACGATATTGTCCAGTATTGTGAGGAACATCATTTAGAAAAAATCAATGTTTTAGGGCATTCTATGGGCGGAAAAACAGCTATGCTTCTTGCTGCGCGTTTTCCTAATTTGGTCGAAAAATTAATTGTGGCGGATATTGGTCCAAAATATTATGCACCCCATCATCAGGATATTTTGGCGGGGTTGAATGCAGTTGATTTTTCGCAAAAACCAAGCAGAAATGATGTGGAGGAAATACTTTCGAACTACATTTCTGATTTTGGTACGCGTCAGTTTTTACTCAAGAGTTTGTATTGGCAAGAGCCGGGTCAATTGGCTTTCCGATTTAATTTGGCTGTTTTTAATAAAAAAATAACCGAAATTGGTGTTTCTTTGCCAACGGATTTAGTTTTTGAAAAACCAACACTTTTTATTCGTGGAGGGAATTCGAATTATGTTTTGGATGAAGATATAGAAGCAATAAAGGTGCAATTCCCTAATGCTGAAATCGAAACTATACCCAATGTAGGACATTGGCTTCATGCCGAAAATCCTGCCTTGTTTTATCAATTGAGTATGTCGTATTTAAATTAAAATTAATTATGAAGTTATTTATTAGAATAGTAGTTACTGCCATTTTAGTTATGGTTTTGTCTTATTTTATGAAAGGCGTGCGTGTAGATGGTGCAATTACTGCAGTGACAGTTGCTGTTGTTTTGGGTTTATTAAACGCATTTATTAAACCCGTTTTAGTGTTTTTTACATTGCCGTTTACCATTTTTACTTTAGGATTATTCTTAATTGTCATTAATGGGATATTGATTTTGGTATGTACCAAGATTGTGGGAGGATTTCATGTAGATTCGTTTTGGACAGCAACCTTATTTAGTATCATCTTGTCTATTTCACAATCTATTATGTACAAAATTACGGGAGGGTCTAAATAGATACCGCTTTTAAGTACTGTATTTACCCTATTTTTAGATTGAATTAAAAACTTGTTTGGGTTGTAAAAATTTTATAATTTTGCAACCCAATTTTATTATGTAAATCAAAGAACAAAATGGATATTAAAAGAGTAGCTATAGATGCTGTAAATGAAATGATTGTCATGACTGTGGTTCATATGGATTACAAAGGACAAGTAGCAAAACGAATTAATGAAAAAATGCCTTTAGCTACCGTAAAAGGATTTAGAAAAGGACAAGTACCTAAAGATCTTGTTGAAAAACACTACGGGAAAGCTATTAAAAAAGAGGAAGTAAAAAAAGTAGTTGATTTGGCTTTAGAGCGTTTCATTCAATCTGAGCGATTACAACTTTTAGGAACCCCATTAGCTAAAGTAAATGAAGAATTAGATTGGGATGCCGAAGAATTGGTATTCGAATATGAAATTGGTTTAGTGCCTAATTTTGAATTGGACTTAGAAGCAAAAAACAATATCATTAAGTATGTAGTTAAAGCAGATGACAAATTAATTGACGGTCAAGTAGCGCGTATCCAAAAACAATTTGGAAAAGCAATTCCTCAAGATGTTGTTGCTGAAGATTGTGATGTAACAGGAACTTTTTCAAATGAAGAAAAAGGAATCAATAATAAAACAGTACTAGCTTTAGACGTTTTTAAAGATAAAAAGACGGCTAAAAAATTCATTGGAAAAAAAGCAGGAGATGTTGTAACGGTTAATACTAAAGGTTTATTTGAAGACGATCACCAATTGATGGACTACCTTAAAGTAGGACACGATGAGGTGCATTCTTTGGCTTTAGATGTTGACTTTACAATTGAATCTATCAATTCAACTCAATTGGCGGAATTGAACCAAGAATTATTTGATAAACTATTCGGAGAAGGAGTTGTAACTTCATTAGAAGATTTAAAAACAAAAATCAAAGAAGATGCTGAAAGCCAATTTGCGCAACAAGCAGATCAAAAATTGTTAGGTGATGTAACGGAGTTTTTAATTGAAAACACGAAGTTTGATTTGCCAGCTGAATTTTTGAAAAAATGGTTACAAACTGTTGGTGAGAAAAAATTATCTGCTGAAGAAGCTGAGGTAGAATACGCTCGTTCTGAAAAAGGATTGCGTTTCCAATTGATCGAAGGTAGAGCATTGGCACAAAGTAATATCCAAATTACTTTTGAAGATTTAAAATCATTTACTTCAAATGCTATCAGACAACAAATGGCACAATTTGGACAAACTAATCCAACTGACGAAGAGGTTCAAGGAATTGTGGCTAGAGTTTTATCGAACCAAGATGAGGTAAAACGTTTGTCTGACCAAGTGGTTGCTGCTAAATTATTGGAAGTTTTCAAAGAAAAAGCTAACCCAACTACAAAAGAAGTTACTTACGAAGAATTTATTGCTGCTTCATACGGAGAATAAATCAACGTTAGAAGTTTGAAATTAGAGGTTAGAAAGAAAAATAGTTTTCTTCAATTTTAACGTTTGGTTTCGGAATAATAACAACAAAAAATAGTTATATTTGAGCGTCAAAAGAATATTCCTTTGACGCTCTTTATTTTGTTTGACGCTAAGGTTCTTGTTGAGCAACTTTAAACTTTTAAACTTTAAACTTTTAAACTAGAAAAATGAACTACGGTAAAGAATTTAGAAAATTTGCTACAAAGCACCAAGGGGTAAATGCTATGTATTACGATAAAATCGTAGGGGCAATGACTCCAAAAAATATGACTCCCTATATCATTGAAGAACGTCAATTGAATATCTCTCAATTGGATGTGTTTTCAAGACTGATGATGGATAGAATTATCTTCTTGGGAACAGGAATTGATGATCAAATTGCTAACATCGTGCAAGCGCAATTGTTGTTTTTAGAAAGCGCCGATGCATCTAAAGATATTCAGATTTATTTGAATTCTCCGGGAGGGAGTGTGTATGCTGGATTAGGAATTTATGATACTATGCAGTATATCAAGCCTGATGTAGCAACAATTTGTACTGGTATGGCGGCTTCTATGGGTGCTGTTTTATTATGTGCAGGGGCTGCTGGAAAACGTTCGGCATTGCCACACTCAAGAGTAATGATTCACCAACCTTCAGGTGGGGCTCAAGGAGTGGCAACGGATATGGAAATTAACTTGCGCGAAATGTTGAAATTGAAAGACGAATTGTATAAAATTATCTCTCATCATTCAGGACAAACTTTTGATAAAGTACACGCTGATAGCGAACGTGACTATTGGATGATTGCTGAAGAAGCAAAGGCCTACGGGATGATTGATGAAGTTTTAGTAAGATAGCCCCCTAACCCCCAAAGGGGGAATACAATAACTAATTTAAAAATATAGTTTCTCTCTCCCTCCCTTTTGGGGAGTGCTGGGGAGGGGCTCCAAAAAAAATGGCAAAACAAGTATTAGAATGTTCTTTCTGTGGTAGAAAAAAGCCAGAAACCAATTTATTGATTGCTGGGATTGATGCACATATTTGTGATAAGTGTATTGAACAAGCACACGGAATTGTTGTAGAAGAATTAAAATCGAGTGAAAGCTCAAAATTGGTTGGAGACTTAATTCTGAAAAAGCCAAAAGAAATTAGGGCTTTTTTAGATGAGTACGTTATTGGTCAAGACCAAACCAAAAAAGTGATGTCGGTGGCGGTGTACAATCATTACAAGCGTTTGATGCAACAGCAATTAGACGATGAGGTAGAGATTGAAAAAAGCAACATCATCATGGTAGGACAAACCGGGACAGGAAAAACATTGGTAGCTAAAACAATTGCTAAAATGTTAGACGTTCCTTTGGCTATTGTGGATGCTACGGTACTTACCGAAGCAGGTTATGTAGGTGAAGATGTAGAAAGTATTTTGACTCGTTTGCTTCAAGCGGCGGATTATGATGTGACCAAAGCAGAAAGAGGAATTGTATTTATTGACGAGATTGATAAAATTGCGCGTAAAAGTGACAATCCATCTATAACACGTGATGTTTCAGGAGAAGGAGTGCAACAGGCCTTGTTGAAATTGTTAGAAGGAACCGTTGTGAATGTACCACCAAAAGGAGGTCGTAAACATCCCGATCAGAAATTTGTAGAAGTGAATACCCAAAATATTCTGTTCATTGCAGGAGGTGCTTTTGATGGAGTAGAACGTATCATTTCGAAACGATTGAACCGTCAGGCAGTGGGTTACAGTAGTTCGAAAAATGTTGACAACATTGACAAAGACAATTTGCTGCAATACATCATTCCTAAAGACATTAAGGATTTTGGTTTGATTCCAGAAATTATAGGTCGTTTACCTGTTTTAACGCACATGGATCCATTGGATAAGGCAACGTTGCGTGCTATTTTGACACAACCTAAAAATGCCTTGATTAAGCAATATGCTAAATTATTTTTAATGGATGAGGTAGAATTCACCATTACGGACGATGCTTTGGATTTTATTGTTGAAAAGGCTTTGGAATACAAATTAGGTGCTCGTGGGTTGCGTTCGTTATGCGAAGCTATTTTAACTGATGCGATGTACGAATTGCCAAGTTCTGAAGATAAAAAATTAGCCATTGATTTGGAGTATGCTAAAGAAACCTTGAATAAAAATTTATTAAAGCGATTGGAAATAGCTTCTTAGAGGTACATCATGGTAAAACAAATTTGGCTTAACCTTCCGGTAAAAAATATTGAAAAGTCGAAGGAATTTTTTTCAAAAATAGGTTTTTCATTCAATGAAGAATACAGTAATGAGCATTCGGCTTGTATGTTAGTAGGCGACAAGAATTTTGTGGTGATGCTTTTTGAAGAGACGATGTTTGCTTCTTTTATTCAGAATACCATCGCGAATGCTCAAACACATTCCGAAATGTTGATTTCGATTGATGCAGAAAGCAGACAAGAAGTTGAAGAACTAGCCCAAAAAGTGGATGAAGCTGGAGGGGTAGTTTTTGCAAAACCTGCTGAAAATCAGGGTTGGATGTATGGTTGCGGTTTTTCCGATTTAGATGGGCATCGTTGGAACGTTTTGTTTATGGATTATAGTAAGCTGAAGAGTTAATTAGTATTTTCAAAACTTTATAAAAAATAGAACCAACCTGTTCCTAAATAGTGGAGCAGGTTTTTTTTGTGGCTAATGCTTTATGAGTTACTACTTTTTTAAATGTTGTCCCTACGGGACATTTGGAGTAGGGACGCTATATTGATTACCTAAATTGCATCCCTAACGGGATTTTTTTGGTAATAGCAATATTCTAAAAGTTTTACTTCAATTTAGTTTCAATTAACTGTCCCGTAGGGACAAAATATTGGTAATGAAAACAGTATTGGATTATAAAAAGTCCCGTAGGGACGAAATATTTTTTATCACAAACACTGAAAAATCAAACATTATTCTTTTTTATCAGCGATAGAATGTCGATTTTTGTCCTTCTAACTAACAACACTACAAATGGCAATAGAAGATAAAGAAATAATTTTATTAAAAGTTTCCGGTCAAGATAAACCAGGTGTAACAGCGGGTTTAACCTCTATATTGGCAACGTATGATGCTGTAATTTTAGATATTGGTCAAGCTGATATTCACGATACGCTTTCTTTAGGGATTTTATTTCAAGTAAAATCAGGGTCTTCTTCAGGACCTGTTTTGAAAGATTTATTATTTAAAGGGTATGAATTAGGAATCAAGGTAAAGTTCATCCCGATTTCTATTCCGGATTATGAAAATTGGGTAAAAGCACAAAGTAAGCAACGGTATATCATTAATATATTGGGAGAAGAGTTAACAGCGGTTCAACTCGCAGCGGTGACCAAAATCATGTCAGACCAACATTTGAATATTGATTCCATTATTCGGTTAACGGGGCGCACTTCGGTGGTGGAGAAAGAAGACTATCCGCGTTCTTGTGTACAACTATCAGTGACCGGAATTATTGAAGATAAAGCCTCCATGACGGCTAGTTTTATGGAAATTTCTCGAACCTTGGATGTTGATATTTCTTTCCAAGAAGACAATATGTACCGCAGAAACCGTCGTTTGGTGTGTTTTGATATGGATTCGACTTTAATTCAAACTGAGGTAATTGATGAGTTGGCCGATTTAGCTGGTGTGGGCGAACAAGTGAGAGCCATCACCGAATCAGCAATGAATGGTGAAATTGATTTTAAGGAAAGTTTCAAAAAACGCATGGCCTTGTTAGAGGGCTTAAGCGAAGAAGTATTGCATAACGTAGCCGTGAATTTACCGATTACAAAAGGAGCGCACCGATTGATGAGAGCCTTGAAATACTACGGTTACAAAACGGCTATTTTGTCGGGAGGGTTTACTTATTTTGGCGAGTATTTGCAAAAAGAATTGGGAATTGATTATGTTCATGCCAATCAATTGGAAATCAAAGACGGAAAATTAACGGGTAAATACTTGGGCGAAATTGTCGATGGACAAAAGAAAGCGGAATACCTACAAGCCATTGCCGAAAAAGAAGGCATTCATATTAACCAAACCATTGCAGTAGGGGATGGTGCCAATGATTTACCGATGCTGAATTTAGCAGGTTTGGGTATTGCGTTCCATGCCAAACCAACGGTAAAAGAAAATGCCGCTACGTCAATTTCTAGTCTAGGATTGGATGGCGTTTTATACCTGTTAGGCTACCACGACCGACATATTGATATGAAGGAGTAATAACTCGTTTTTACTTATAACAACAAAGCCCAACTCAATGTTGGGCTTTTTTATATGAGGATTTTGCGAAATTCAATTTTATCTATCCATAAATCTTTTGTATTAGGCACGGATTATAAATCCGCGCTATCGCGATTTATGGGATAGTATTAAAATATTTAATCTATTTTGATACATCTACACGAATTATATTGTTTAATATTTTGATGATAAAAACCACCACCTTTTCTTTCGATAGAAATTTCATATGCATAATTTTTGTCAAAAGGTTGTCCTGTGTTTACTTGACTAGAAGTCCAAAAAACGGCGCCTACAGAAGCATCTCCAAGTGGAATTATATTTAGGCCACTCTCATTTGTACCATTGGTTTCAGGTTCATTATAAATTTGATTGTCCCATCCAGTATTTGATTTTATTTTTGAAAAATAATCTTCTCCCAAATAATTAAATAATTCCATCCAATCGGATTTTGTTGGAATTTTAAAACCTTTTGGACAAATACCTCTTTTATCTATTACTGCAAGCCAATTATATAATTTCCCAAATCTATTTCCATAAAATTCAGGGTCATTATTTAAATATTTATATGAAGCAGTTTCTTCTTCATTTTTTGTATGAATAATTGGCTCTCCATTTTGATAAAAGCTCGATTTTAAATTTTCTGACATCCAAATTTGTTTTCCAATTCTTACGGTTTTAATATTTTGATCTTTATTCATTTCTACAGGAATATCCTCTTTGTAATAGCCTTTTTCAATTGCCTCACCATTTTCAGGATTATATAAAATGAATTTTCCGTTTTTTTTTCCTTTCTTATATTCAATTTCTTGTATTAACCTTTTGTAATAATCGTAATATTTCCAAAGTCCATTTTGTAAATCATTTTTATAAAACCCTTCGGAATCTCCATACTCACTAATAAGTCTAAAATATCCATCTCTTTTTCCTTCTTTATAATTAGTAATAGTTTTACTGAATATATTGTCAATTATTTCCCAATATCCATCTTTGATATCATTTTTATAATTTTTAATGTAAACTAAGTTGCCGTCAGGTGAATATTTCTTAAATACCCCATTTTTTTTTCCCATTGAGTAATTTTCTTCAATAGATATATTTCCATTTTCAAACCACTCTGTTTTTACGCCATCAATTATACCATTGATTGTTTTCATCTCAACTTTTTTTCTTCCATTTTTATAAACATCAAAAACTTCACCTGTATATTTATTTCCATTATAATATATTAAGCCATCACTACCTATATGGATTTCTTTTTCATTCAATCTTCTTGTACATGATATCAATAAATTAATAATAAATAAGTAAAATAGTATTTTTCTCATTATGAATTATTTTGTAAATTATTTCTTCTATCCTCTTCAATTTTATCAATATATTTTTTACCAGATCCATGATCTACGGTAAATACTATCAATTTTCCTCCACGGGTTTCTATTATTATATTATCATATTCATTTTTAAAAACAAAAGCTAATATCAATCCAACAATAATAATGACTATACCAAAAAATGAGATATTTAAATTTCCTGAACTACTACCGGATAATGATATTATGAGGCCCAAAACAGTACAGGTTATTGTTACCAAAAAATTCGCTATACTGATTGTTTTGAATGAAATAGATGAAATATCTTCAAATAACACGCTATCTGTTCCATTATTATAACTTATTCTGATTTTATTATCTACAATGGAGTAAGTTCCAAATCTCTTTATGTTTTCATTTACTATCATAATTTATATATTTTGGTTAAAAGCGGATTGATTAATTGAATTTAAAATTGAATTTCTTTTCTGTTGATTTTGAATATTAGCAATATTTATAAGTACAAAACGATAATTACTTGGAGAAATACCTTCTTTTTTAGCTATTAGTTTAGCATCATCAATTTTAAATTTTACATTGAAAATGAAATTATTTCCATTAGGTTTTGCTTTATCTTTTAATTTTTCTCTAATTTTTCCAGCACATTCATAGCTCATTTGGTTTATATTTCCATTTTTGCAAAATTCTTGTTCAATTTCAATTGCTTCATCATGACTTAATCTTAATAAATTATATATACGAGCAACCAAGAAACAATTCCCTTTTCTACTTTTATTTTTGCAATCATTATCTTTTGTGTTGCATTTTCTAGTGTATAAGTAAACCTCTTTATAAATTCTCTCTTCTCTTAGATTTTGGGTGTTGAAGCATTGTAAAAAGCCATATTGGTATCCATCTTTTCTGTTTTTTTGGTTAAAAAGCCATTCCTCCCATCCAAAATTGGTGGTATTCTCATATAGGTTCCCACCACACTTATATTCACAACCCGATGGATACTGCCAATTATTGGTATTTGGGGTTATTCGAGTTAGGTGTTTTATTTTGAACATTTAATTATTATTTAAAAATTTCGAATAACAAATTAAATAGGTGATCAATAAATAAAGGCAAAAAAATACTTCCGAATATTCTTTTTAGTATTTTTAAGGGTATAAATGTTTGTTTTTCAATGATTTGATTAAAAGTATGTTTTGTGCTTTTAAGACAGTATAAATTATATTATCTTAAAAAAGCTTGGATTTAATTTGATTTCTTTAATACGATTGTCAATTTCATTGTTTTGTTTGAGAATGAATTCATCTTTTTCTACGCTAAGAATAAGTTGAAGTTTAAAGAATAAGGAATTGAGTACTACGTCTCGTTTTTTAATGATAGCATTGAAGTTTTCTTGATTTCCACCATTTTCATAAAAGATATTTAACGCATTCAACTGTATAAATTCGGATTGATTTTGGAAAAGAAAAATTAAGAATTTCTCTTCCATTACGCCTAGACTCGGAATTATATTTGACTTGTAAGTGATTTGATTTGTTTTAACATTATAAATGATATGATTAGCTGTTTTTTTCTTTAAAAATTTGAAAAGGACTAGAATAATTATGAATAAAGTAAGGAATCCAATGCTATAAGTATTTTGTTTAAACCAAGAATTAGGAGTGTAAAATAGCTCTGTTATAATAGGGGTGTTATTATTTAATAAAGTAGATAGTTTTATTTTATTTAATGTGATTTGGTTTGTTGCTAATAGAGTATTTAAAGCTAAAATAGTATCCGATTCCTTATCATAATATACCATAAAAGGATCAATACCACTTTTGTTTTCATAATAGTTGATTTTATTATTTGTGATATCAATTTCAAAAATTATGTCGATATAAAATATGTATAATTTATTTTTTGCTTGAAATAGACATTTTCGTTCATTTTTTATTGTGTATTTATATTTAGGATTAATGGTTCCGAGTTGCTGCCAATGCATCGTTTTTAAATCAAGTTTCCAAATAGTATTGTCTTTTATAACTGAACTAGGTTTTGTTTTCTTGTTTATTTTTTGACCTCCAAAAACATAGAGGTTATTGTCTATAAGAAGTTTGTCAGCGTATTCTCGTGCAGTAGGGTTTTCTTCACTTTCAGTTATTAATTCATCCCATTCTTTCGAATCGAAATTATATTTGGTAATTATGTTTTTATAAGTGAATAAACCATAGCCTCCAAAAAGGTGCATTTGATTATTATGTTCAAAAGGAGTGGAATTGAATTGATTTCGATGTAAGAAAGAGTTGTCAATTCGAACAATAGAGTCATTTCTAAATTCTAAAACCACACCTCCTCCATCATGAATTAGGTAGGTATGCTTGTTAATTGTAAAGTGATAACTATATAAGTCTAAAGTTTCCGGATATTTTGTGTGTTTTAGGCTAATAGGATTTTTCAATTCTCCTTTATACAACAGTGAATCATTTACAATTGTAATAGGCCTACCTGTTTTTCCGTCTTGAAAGAAGCAAATACGTTCTGTTTTATGTATTTTTTGTGCAAAGAATAAAGTAGATGAAAAGATTAAAAAAAGGGTAAATATTTTTTTAAACATGATAAGAGTGAAATTTCATCTAAAATAGAAAAATACGAATTAATACAATAAAAAAATACTAGAAGAAGTATTCGGGACTAATTTATTTTTTATAATGAATGAGGTATTTTTAAAGTGTATTGTATTCTATTTCATAGAATTAACGAGTGCTAATGATGGGATTGATTAATTTCTTAAAATAGATTTATTGTAGCCCTTTCAACTGCTCCAAATACTCTCTTTGATTCGATAATCTAGGAATTTTGTGTTGGCCGCCTAGTTTATTTCGTTCTTTCAACCAGTCATAAAATAGATCTTTTCGTGCCAAATTGATGACCAATGGATTTAGGGTCATATTATTATAGCGTTTCGCTTCATAATCGGAGTTGAGGCTTTGTAGGGTATAGTCTAGTATTTTTTGAAATTGAGCAATATCAGTTGGATTTTGTTTGAATTCAATCATCCATTCGTGAGCACCTTTTTCTTTTCCATCCATAAAAATAGGAGCTACGGTATAATCCACAATTTCCGTTTGGGTGAGTTGACAGGCTTTGGCAATAGCCTGATCGGTATTTTCGACCATGAGTTCTTCGCCAAAAACATTGATATGATGCTTGGTTCTGCCCGAAACACGTACTCTGTAGGGATTTAAAGAAGTAAAACGAACGGTATCGCCTATTAAATAGCGCCACAAACCTGCATTAGTAGTAATCACAACCGCATAATTTTTAAACAATTCTACTTCTGATAAACGAATTACTTTTTGATTGGGTGTGCCAAAAGTATCCATCGGAATAAACTCATAAAAAATCCCGTAGTCGAGCATTAATAGTAAATCGCTAGAATCATTCAAATCCTGAATAGCAAAGAAACCTTCGGAAGCATTGTATATTTCGTAGTACTTGAAATCAGCTTTGGGGAGTAATTTTTGGTATTGTTCGCGATACGGTTCAAAGCTTACTCCGCCGTGAAAATAGACTTCTAAATTAGGCCATAGTTCTAGCAAATTGCCTTTGCCCGTTTCTTCTAATAACCGATTCATTAGGACTAAAAGCCAAGAAGGAACACCAGCAAAACTGGTAACGTTTTCGTTTTTGGTTTCGTTGATAATAGCGGTTAGCTTCGTTTCCCATTCACTCATCAACGAGATTTTATTACTTGGTGTGCTGCTAAACTCGGCCCACATGGGCATATTTTCAATCAAAATAGCTGATAAATCACCAAAAAAAGTATCCTTGTCTTCATAAATTTGGGAACTTCCGCCCAAGCGAAGACTTTTTCCTAGGAACATTTCGGAATTTTCGTTATTGTTCAAATACAAACATAACAAATCTTTACTGCCTTTATAGTGACAATCTTCTAGAGCATCATTGCTTACAGGGATAAATTTACTTTTAGCGTTGGTCGTGCCGCTTGATTTGGCAAACCATTTAATGGGTGCATCCCAAAAAACGTTTTGCTCGCCTTGGCGCGTACGTTCAATCAGCGGTTGTAAATCTTCGTAACTAGAAACCGGAACTCGCTCTGAAAATGTGGTGTAAGACGTAATAGATGTAAAATCGTATTGGGTTCCAATTACTGTATTCTCTGCCCGCCGAATCAAATTCATCAATAGCTCCTCTTGTACCTCATTAGGGTACTTTAAGAACAATTCGATTTGATGAATCCGTTGCTTTAAAACCCATGAAGCAATGGAATTAATGATGGGTATGGGCATAGCAATTTATAATTTTAGAATGCTGATTTTAGAATGACAAATACTAACTTTGCGTCTGTATCCAAAAATAGTGTTTTTTTGTATAAAAATCTATTCTTATAAATATTGGAGCTTGATTTAGGGGTAAAGAAATAAAAAACAAAGAAATCACACTTCAAATCTGAAATCATCAATCGTTAATCAACAATCACAAATGCTATGACATACAAAGGGGTAATAACCAAAATGCAAACTGAATTTGGGAATCCGATTCAATATTATCTTGTTTTTGAAGATAGTTTTTTGAATGTGAATCAACTATTGGGTAAGCCAATGGTGATTAATTTTGTAGGGTTTCAATGTTTGAATTGTGGTAAAAAGAAAAAGATATTCCGACAAGGTTTTTGTTACGATTGTTTTTATTCTAGTCCTGCGGTTGGCGATTGGATTATGAAGCCAGAGTTAAGTGCCGCACATTTAGGAATTGCAGATCGTGATTTAGCCTACGAACAAAAAGTACAATTGCAACCGCATATTGTGTATTTGGCTTTGTCGAGCGAAGTAAAGGTGGGAGTGACCCGAAAAACACAAATGCCTACGCGCTGGATCGACCAAGGAGCGAGTCAGGCGATTGCAATTGTTGAGGTGCCAAATCGTTATTTAGCAGGAATTACTGAGGTGGCTTTGAAAAATCATTATGCCGATAAAACCAATTGGAGAAAAATGTTAACCAACACTTTTGAACCGCTTGATTTGGTTGCTGAACGGTTGAAGGTAGAACATTTAATTCCGACCGAAGTTCAGGAATATTTTTACAATCAGAAAGTTGATTTGTATGAAATGCAATATCCAGTTTTGGAATATCCAACCAAAGTAACTAGCTTGAGTTTAGACAAAACACCTAATTTTCAAGGCAAGTTAATGGGAATAAAAGGCCAATATTTATTGTTTGAAGACGGAACCGTTTTTAATGTTCGAGGGTCAGAGGGGTACATTGTGAAAATTGAGATATAAAAAAACAGCTTCCAAATATTTTCCGGAAGCTGTTTTAATTTTTATTGAATGCTAATCTCAAATGGCATTCGGGCTTGAATTCCTTTATAATTTTGAACGCGTTTGATTTGCTCCATTACTTTATAATTCTCTTCGCCAATTTCTTCTTTAATTAAACGTTCTTTGGTTTTAGCAAAAGGTAAATTTTCTAAGAAATCATCAAAATTTTTCTTGTATTCAGGGTAGTTTTGAGTGGTGTAGGATGTAATTTTTGCTAAACGCGCAGCTTCTTTTATAGCGTCGTTTAGACCTCCAATTGTATCTACTAGCCCAATTTTAATAGCATCTGAACCTGTCCAAACCCTACCTTGTGCAATAGCATCTACTTGTGCAAAAGTCATTTTTCGACCCTGAGCTACATGAGAAACAAAGGTCTTATAAATGTGTTCTACACCCTCTGTTGTTACCGCTTTAAATTTTTCGTCTATTGGTGCAAAAGGGTTGTAGTTTCCTGAGTTTTCGTGTGTTTTTACTTGCTCAGAATGAATGCCCATTTTATTGGTTAAACCACTAAAATTAGGTAGTATTCCAAAAACGCCTATAGAACCCGTAATGGTATTGTTTTCTGCGAAAATTTTGGTAGCATTACAAGCGATATAATATCCTCCGGAAGCCGCATAATTTCCCATTGAAACCACGACAGGTTTTACTTTTTTGGTCAATTCAATTTCTCTCCAAATTAAATCAGAAGTCAGGGCGTTTCCACCTGGACTATCAATGCGAAGGACAACTGCCTTTACATCGTCGTTATTTCTTGCCTCGTTAATGGAACGCCGCATCGCCCCTTCGCCAATGATATTGACATCGCCTTCACCGCTTTGTATTTCGCCTTGAGCGTAAATAATAGCAATTTCGTCTGTAGCGTCAGAAGGGATTGATGTTGTGGTAAATTTACGAGCATAATCAGCAATAGACACTTTTTCGTATTCGTCTTTGGTAGCCACTTTTAAACGTTTTTTTATAGCATCATGGTAGACATCTTCGTAAGCAACTACATCAACTAATTTTTGTGCTTTAGCCATTTCAGGAGTTCGGGCTAGAAGTCCGTTTGCAATTTCATTAAGTTTTTGAACAGATAAATTTCGGCTTTTGGCAATGTCTGTTACAACGGAGTTCCAAATTGAATTTAATAAAGCCGTAATTTGCTCTCTATTAGCCTCACTCATTTTATTTTCTAGGAAAGGCTCTACAGCACTTTTGTATTTTCCGTGACGAATGACTTCCATTTTGATGCCTGTTTTGTCCTGAAAATCTTTGAAAAATAAAAGTTCAGAAGATAATCCTTTAAAATCTAAATCGCCCACAGGATTCAGGTAAATGGTATTGGCAACCGAATTTAAGTAATATTCTTTTTGCGAATACGTATTGGCATACGCCATAACAAATTTCCCTGATTTTTTGAAATCTTCCAAAGCATCTCTAACCGCTTTACTTTGAGCCATTCCAAGAGAAGAGTTGTTGTTTAAAATGGAAATTCCTTTGATATTGGTATCTGTTTTAGCCGCTTCGATAGCATCAATAATATCCGTTAACCCGATGTGCTTTTTGTCTGAAAAAGCAGTTACCCAAGGGTCAGAATATTTTCCAGCATAGTCATTGTGGATTTCTTCCAAATTCAATTCTATCACTGAGTTTTCTTTTACGGTAACACTTTCCTCTTCTCCGCCAAAAATAGCTCCAATAAGTAGGATTCCAAAAAAGAATAACATCGTGAAAACAAAAATACCTACAATGGTAGCCAATACATTTCCTAAAAACTTCATACTAATTTATTTTTCTAATGAGTAGTCATCGGTATTAAAATGTTACAGAATTTCATTTTTTAAAATCGAAATTTAGTTATTAACACCTCACACAAATATAACATTCTTTTAGTTAATTTGCAGCCATTATGAAATCACAGCATCAGGTCGTTTTATCTATAGGAACTAATCGAGGGAATCGTTTGGAAAACATTCAGCAATGTTTGCAATTGATTCATCAAGAAGTGGCTACTGTAGTTAAGGTTTCTCAAGTGTATGAAACACCTTCTTGGGGGTTTGATAGTGATGCCTTTTACAATGCGGCTGTTTTAATTCATACCTTCGACGCTGCAACAACTGTATTGTCAAAAGTGTTGCAAATTGAGAAAGAAATGGGCCGCGTGAGACAAGAGGAGGTTTTAGGGTATCAATCTCGCACCATTGATATTGATATTATTGCTTTTGACGATGAAATAATTGATACAGAGCATCTGCAGGTTCCTCATCCTTTGATGCAACAAAGAGCTTTTGTTTTGAAACCCATGTTGGATTTGAATTTAGAATGGGTTCACCCTGTTTTGAATCAGACGATTTCAGATTTAGTCGCTACTACAGATGATAACAGTGAGTGTAAAGCGATTCAAACGTTAGAAAGCCCGTTGCGAAAAATCAGTTTGGAGCAATTTAATTATGTGGCTTTTGAAGGGAATATTGGCGCTGGAAAAACTACTTTGGCTACTAAAATAGCCGAAGATTTTAATGCGAAAACAGTTTTGGAACGTTTTGCAGATAACCCATTTTTGCCGAAATTTTACAAAGACCAAAACCGATATGCCTTTCCGTTAGAAATGTCTTTTTTAGCCGATAGGTACAAACAATTGTCAGATGATTTGTCGCAATTTGATTTGTTCAAAGATTTTATTGTGGCGGATTATCATATTTTTAAGTCCTTGATTTTTGCAAAAATTACTTTGGCTGATGACGAATATAGATTGTATAGCAATTTATTTCACATCATTTACAAGGAAATGCCTAAGCCTGATTTGTATGTGTATCTCTACCAAAACTCAGAGCGATTGTTGCAAAACATTAAAAAGCGGGGTAGAAGTTACGAACAAGAAATCCCTGCCGAATATTTGGACAAAATCAATATTGGTTATTTGGATTATATCAAATCACAAACCGATTTGAATATCTTAATTATTGATGTTTCTGAACGCGATTTTGTCAAAAACCACGAAGACTATCTTTTTATCTTGAATGAAATTCAGAATAAAATTAATTCCTGATTTGATTATCTTTTTAAACTGAAATGCCCTCTTTTTTCTGGACTTGTTAGGTCTAATTTTAAAACAAACCAATAATCAGAAGAAGGTAATTCTTGTCCGTTAAAAGTGCCATCCCAACCGGTACTTCCAGGAGTTAATTCTTTAATGAATTTTCCATATCGGTCAAAAATTTTGAGGTCTGAATTAGGATAGGACTCCATTCCTTTTACAGTCCAGAAATCGTTAAAACCATCATTGTTTGGTGTGAAAAATTTGGGGATACTCAATACGGTAATTACTTTGGAAACCAATCCGCATCCGTTTTTATCGTTTACTACCACCTGATGAATTCCTCCAGGGACATTGCTGAAAAAATTAGAATCTTGCCAAACTCCATTTAAGTAGTCCATGCTGTATTCGTAGTCGCCAGGTCCGGTAGTGTTTACAGTGACGGTATTAGTGTCTACTAAATCAACAATGTCTACAGAGGTAATGGTTGCACTATTAGAAGCGGTAACCTGTATTGTTCTAGTTCTACTACAACCCGATGGTGTGGCTACTTCTACGGTATAAACCCCATTTGTGTTAACGCCTAATGTAGGAGTCGTTATATTCAAGTCAACACCATCTTTTTTCCATTGGTAATTAAAATTAGAACTGGTACTGTTGTTTAAAAATCCTGCATCTAATGTTACAAAGAAAGTTGGGATGTTGGAACAAATTAAATTGGTCGAATTGAGTTCAATGTTTGGTAATTTTTCTACGTTCAAACTGATGTATGGGCCTAATCCCACACAACTATTATCTAGATTACTTTCTATTCGGATCCAAAGCGTTTGAGAATTGGGATATCCAATATTTCTGTAGTTTGAGATAGTTGCAATCGCATTGGTTTGCGCCAAGGCATCTGCTTGAGTTCTGTAGTAATTAATGGTGTATGTTTGCGTAGAAGGTAATTGCGATAAGATAACTGCTTTAGACGGAGAAAGATCAAAACTGGCGATTCCATCCGTGTCGCTATTATTAGCAGTATTGTTCCCATTTGCGTCTAAAAAATCATCACAAACAGAATAGGTAAAATTTGTTGCTGGATGAAAATTAGTAGTAGGAACGTTTAAGGTCATTTTACTCACGCTATGACAACCGTAGGAATTACTTATTCTAGTCCAAATGTCCATTGATGTAGGTGTGGTGTTTTCAAAAGCCAATTCGTTTGTGATTAAATCAGCAGCTAAATCGTTCATCGCTCCGTTTGACGAGGTGTAATATTTGAAAGTTTCGTTTGCGTAATTAGAAGAAATCAGACTATTATTTATTGTTAAATTAAAAGATGTTTTTCCATCCGAAATTAAATCAGTATCACATTGCGTAATTATAATATCATTTACTGTAGGTAGTGGATTTACTGTAATGGTAATTTCGGTACGAGGTCCTTCACATCCAGTAATTGTATTGGTTTGACTGACATAATACTTAGTTGTCCCGCTAGAGGTAGTTAATGGCGTAGGACTAGTTGTACTTGAAGTTCCTCCACTAGCAAGAGTGTACCAATTCAGGATGTTGTTTGTATCCGCTGTTGCGGTTAAAGGTGCGGCAGTAGTATTTAAGCAATAGGAAATAGAATTAGTAGTACTCGGATAATTAGGTAGGATTATTATTGTTGCTTTAATTTCTGTTCTTGCAGTACATTCTGATGTTGTTACATAGTAAGAAGTAGTGTTGCTGAGCGTAGGAGTAGTGTAATTTGTTCCTGTTCCTAATACAGTTCCTCCTGTATTGGTATTGTACCAACTAATTGTTCCAGAAGAAGCTGTTGCGCTAAGTGTTACACTGCCTGGTCCACATCGATTATCAGGTGTCGTGCTGATAATTTTAGCAACAGTTAATGTTGTACTTGCTGAAATATCAATAATTGGATCTCCTGGCATACCTCCGTATTCTACAATATAGCCTTTGGGCTGGTAGGAACCACTAGATGCTCCTGTATTAGATAAGTCATTCCACGATCCAGGAAATCCAACTCCTGGCGCAGTGATGTGTGCATAGTCTT
>JACCDH010068917.1_pt1 | contig 41102 bp, 42 predicted proteins | sample 7442481 | NCBI WGS metagenome assembly JACCDH01 (sample SAMN15323433, study PRJNA562643) | freshwater metagenome | isolation source: river surface water | place: USA:Blue River Watershed | collected 2017-08-15 | reverse complement strand
GCTCTCGCCCACCTGAAGCAACTCCAGCGTGACCAGATCGTCCTGTAGCTTGATTTTGTTTAGTTCAACGCGCTCGATCAACATGGCGAGTGCCCCGGAAAAATGTAAGAGATGAATCGACGTTCCGCAGAGGAACTTTAGGGGCCGAGACCGGCGCCACAGTCATCCGCGGGATGTCACATTCTCAAAATGGCAAGCCAGCGCAGTCTCTGCCGCATGCCCTTGCTGGATGAATCGTCTTTACACACGCAGTTCTTGAGGGCGGAGCGCAGCAAAGGTATTTTCGGTAACCATCCCGGCCAGTGCGGCCAGATAGGACGCGTCCTGCGCATGCAATGACTGTCAGCCTTGAATCCAGCCTGAATTCCCTGAAGCTCGCGCTCGCCCGCTACGGCACGACCAGCGCGGCGGGACAGGCTGCGGCCGTGCCAGCGGCCAGCCTGTCGTCGGGCATCGCTGCGACCGCCGATTCGACGAGTTCCTATGACAGCAGCCTGACCCGGTCCGCCGTGCGGCAGCTGGATCTGCAGCGCCAGCTCGACAGCGCGTACACCGCGCAGGCGATGCTCGAAGTGGTCGGCAAGAACAATGCGCAGATCATGGGCCGGCTGCAGAACCTCAAGAAAGTGGTCGTGCAGGCGACCAGCGAGAAGATCGTGCAGTCCGAGCGAACGTTTCTGGTCTCGCAGTTCGAGGGCATACGCAAAAGCTTGTTGTCAACGGCACAAAACGCCAGCTGGAATGGCGCGCGTCTGTTCGATGGCTCCGGCGGCAGTGGTCGCGATGGCGTGTTCAGTTTCGCGGTGGGCGCGGGCAGCGAAGGCAGGATCGATGTGGCGCTGCCAGACCTGCGGGCGGATGCGATCCGCGCCTCCGGCGTGCGCGCGTTGCAGGGAAGCCTCGGGCCCGGCATCCGAGAGCAGCAGACGATCAGCCTCGATGGCGCAACACTGGCCAATGCCTCAGCTGCGCTGACCGTCGGCGACCTGACCCTGAACGCCGGGGCGCTCGGCGACAGTGCCTCGGTGGCGGATCTGGTTACCGGCCTGAGTTCCGACGCCGGGTATGCCGATGCGGCATTCACGCTGGCCGACAATGGCGCCAACGGCATCGCCATCAGCTGGAAAAACACCGGCGAGATCAGCAGCGCCGCCCAGCTTCAGCTGACAGCCAATCCGCAAACCGTGAGCGCCACGCGCACCGTGGCGGGCATATCCGAAGCAGATTTGCCTGCAGTAAGCGAAGAGCAATTCATCACCCTTAGCGACAGCGATCTTGCCAGCGCGGTTTCCGTGCAGCTGAATGATGGCAGCAGCTCGCAGAGCAGCTTCGGATTGGCATTCAGTGCGGGCGCGACCCTCAGTGAGCTCGCCGATGCGCTGACTGCCAGCTACTCGGGCAGCATGCCGTTTTCCGTTACCGCAGAGGCCACCGGTCTCAGGCTGCAGTGGACGTCCGCCGGCGCGCAGTCGGGGCTGGCGTCGCTGGCCGTATCCTCACCTGATGCCGCGCAGACCGGTTTTGCGACCAGCGTGTTCAGTGCGGCGCAAGTCACTGCCGGTGCGGCGGCCGGACTGCGCGAAGTGCAGAGCGTCGCGCTCACCGACGCGGCAATCAGCGGCAAGACCATTACGCTCACGGCCAACAACCTCACGCTGTCCTCCGGCGCGATGAGCGACAGTGCAACGCTGTCCGATCTCGTGTCTGCGCTGCAGTCCGATGCCAGCTACCAGAATGCCGGTTTCACGCTGAGCCTGGAGACGACGAATGGACTCGCGTCTGGCCTGAAACTGAGCTGGGATTCAGCGTCTGCGGTGGCCGATCCGGCCTCACTGTCGCTGATCGACAATGTGGGCTCATCCACGCTGACGGCGGCAGAGACCACCGCGGGCGCCAGCACCAGCCTCAGCGACGGCACTCGCGAAGTGCAGCAGATCGCGGTGCGCAGAAGCGCCATCGCCGGACGCAATGTGTTGCTGAGGGCAGGGGACTTCGCGCTTTTTTCCGGCACACTCGACAGCAACGCATCGCTGAACCAGCTGGCCGATGCGCTCAAGGCCAGTCCGCGCTATGAAGCGGCGCCGTTCACGATCGCGCAGGACAGACCCGGCTTTCTGACGCTGACCTGGAAGACGCCGGGCACGGTCAGCCAGATGGCGGCGCTCGAAGTGCAGCCGGATTCGCCGTTCACCTCGCTGCTGCGGCGCGGTGGCATCAGTTCGGTCGATGCCGCCAGATCAATGAGCGACGCAATCGATCTGGCGATCAAGACCATCAGCGACAGCGACAGCGGTCTGGGAGTCGCCGGGCTGCAGCTGGCGTCTGCGGTGCAGAGACTCTCATCGGCTCAGAGCAGCGCCGCGCCCTCGGTCGTGCAGCAGTCGGGCAGCGCTTACGTGAACGCGATCAGTTCGATGCTGCGCACTCAGATCGCCGGCAACACCTCACAGGCCACGCAGGCGCAGGCGAATTTCACGCCACAGGCGGTGATCAGTACGCTGCAGTTCAGGTGATTGCTGCGAGCGCTCTGCGAGTGGCCGGCGTTTGAACAACGACGGCTCACCGTCCGCTCAGGCCGCCACTCCGATCATCACGCTCGATGGCTCAAAGGTCGCGACCACCGGCTTGCCGACGCTCAGCCCGAGCCGCTCGATATCGGCATTCGCCAGTGTGCTGACCAGTGCCAGCCCCTCGGCCACGCCTGTCGTGATTTCCGATCGCTGTTCGCCACGGATCACGGCCTGCACCCTCGCGTTAAAACTGTTCCGGCCGGATGCCGCAGCCTTCGCTGCCAGCTGCACCGATGATGCCTTGATCAGCGCAAACACCTTCGATCCCACCTGCAGCTTCAGCTCGCGGCAGCTCTCATGCGTGATCGACGCCGTGATGATCTGCATGCCGTTCACCATCACGCCGATCTCGGCATTCGCCGGTCCCTCGACGATCGACACGATGATGCCGGCAAACTGATTGCGCACGCTGGTTTTCATCGCCGTCTCGGCGCGCGACGCGTAGTCGCCGGCGAGGCCATTCGCCAGCGCGTCCAGACGACCGACGAAACGCCGGTGCTCATCCTGCACCAGCGTGAAGTTCTGCAGCAGCTGACGGCCGCGCTCGGTCAGTATCGTGCGGCCGCCGCCTTTGCCGCCGGCGAAACGCTCGATCAGCTCGCCGCCCGACAGCTTCGCCATCTGGTCGATCGCATCCCATGCGCCTTTGTAGCTGTAGCCCGCGAGCTTCGCGGCTCGGGTCAGATTTTCCAGCTGCCCGATCTGCCGCAACAGCTCGATGCGCTTGGCATTGGCCAGCAGCTCATCGCCGACGCGGATCAGCAATTCCGCATCGAGGCTGTAGGTGATCGCTTTGCGCTTCGGGCTGCGTGGCATGGTTTGAGATTGACAGGCAAAATAAGCATCAGTAAATTCCGATCTTACCTCTCTTTATTCGCTGCGGCGATACCCCTGAACGATGCTGGACCATGAAGCTCTGCAGGCGATCTGGCTGACCGTCAAGCTGTCCGCTGTCGTCACTCTGATTTTGCTGGTGATCGGCACGCCGATCGCCTGGTGGCTCGCGCAATCGTCCAGCCGCTGGAAAGTGCCGATCGGCGCGGTCGTCGCGCTGCCGCTGGTGCTGCCGCCCTCGGTGCTCGGCTTTTATCTGCTGCTGGCGATGGGCCCGAACGGCCCGGTAGGCCGGCTGACCGCTTCGCTGGGCCTTGGCCTGTTGCCGTTTACCTTCTGGGGGCTGGTGGTGGCGTCGGTGTTCTATTCGCTGCCATTCATGGTGCAGCCCCTGCAGAACGCATTCGAGTCCATCGGCAGGCGTCCGCTCGAAGTTGCCGCCACGCTGCGCGCGTCACCGCTCGATGCCTTCTTTACCGTGGCCGTGCCGATGGCGCTGCCGGGTTTTGTCACGGCGTCGGTCATGACCTTCGCCCACACCGTCGGCGAGTTTGGCGTCGTGCTGATGATAGGCGGGAACCTCGCCGGCCAGACGCGGGTCGCGTCGGTGCAGATCTATGACTATGTCGAGGCGATGGACTATGCGCATGCGCATGCGCTGTCGGCGGTGATGCTGGCGTTCTCTTTCATCGTGCTGCTGGCGCTGTATCTGTGGCGTCCGGACATGAAGCGCGAGGCCTGAGATGCAGGGCATACACGCTCATTTGCAGCTTGACCGAGCGGGCTTTCAGCTGGATGTGCAGCTCGATCTGCCCGGCGAAGGCATCACCGCGCTGTTCGGTCCTTCTGGCTGCGGCAAGACCACGATCCTGCGCAGCATCGCGGGACTGGAGGCCGGTACGCGCGGCAGCGTGATCATCAATGGCGCTGTCTGGCAGGACGAGCATCAGCGGATCCCGCCGCACCAGCGCGCGCTGGGCTACGTGTTTCAGGAAGCCAGTCTGTTTCCTCACCTGTCCGTGCGCGGCAATCTGGACTACGGACGCAAGCGCACGGGTGGCGCGCGGCAGACCGATCTTGATCATCTGATCGGGCTGCTGGGCATTGCGCCCCTGCTGGATCGCCGGCCGCCATCATTGTCCGGCGGCGAGCGCCAGCGTGTCGCAATCGCCCGCGCGCTGGCGGTGAACCCGACACTGTTGCTGATGGATGAGCCGCTGGCCGCGCTCGATCTTCGTCGCAAGCAGGAGATCCTGCCTTACCTCGAACGTTTGCAGCATGAACTGAAGATACCGGTGCTGTATGTCACGCATGCGCCCGATGAGGTGACCCGGCTCGCGCATCATCTGGTCGTGCTGGAAAATGGCAAAGTCCGGGTCAGTGGATCGCTGGTCGACACCTTGTCGCGCATCGATCTGCCGATACGTGTAGGCGACGATCCTGGCGCGGTGATCGAGGCCACGGTTGCCGAGATCGACGAGCGCTGGAAGCTGGCGAAACTCGCTTTCAAGGGCGGCGCGCTGTGGACCAGAGCGCAGGGGCTGACAACCGGTGCTGCCGTGCGCATCAGGGTACTGGCGCGTGATGTCAGCATTGCCTGCGAGCGGCCCGCGCCCAGCACGATACAAAACGTGCTGCAGGCCCGGATCACTGAACTGGCCTGCGATGACGCCGACGGGCAGGCGCTGGTCAGGCTGCAGCTCGGCGAGACCGTGCTGATTGCGCGCGTCACGCAGCGCTCGGTCGCCGATCTGGGGCTGCAGCCCGGGCAGGGTGTGTGGGTGCAGGTGAAATCCGTGGCGCTGGCCTGAGATGAGCGCCTCGCCCGAAAATCGCGTGCTGCTGATCGTCTATGACGGCGATTGCTATTTCTGCCGTGCTTATGTGAATTTCGTTCAGCTGCGGCAGGCCATCGGTGCCGTCGAGCTGCTGAGCGCGCGTTCCGGTGATGCGCGGCTGCCGCCGCTCATGGCGCAGGGTTTCGATCTTGATGACGGCATGCTGATCATCACCGGCCCGCAGATCCATGCGGGCGCCGATGCGATGCACTGGCTGGCCGTCCATCTGCCCGCTCGCAGCCTCAGCGAGCGACTGCACGCCGCAGTGTTCAGACAGCGCTGGCTCGCGCAGCTGCTGTATCCGCTGCTGCGACTGGGGCGGCGCGCATGGCTTGCGCTTCGGGGCGTGCCCCCGATCCGCAATACCCTGCGCTGATCTGTTGGGCGCTGCTCAGGCCGAGGAATCCACCAGCACGCCGAGCCGTGACGACGACGAGGGAGGTATCGTCATCGCGGGCGAGACGGCCTGTCGCCGGAAGATCGCCTGACTTTGCCCGTAGATTTCCTCAATCACGCGCCTTGCCATGGACAGGTTCGCGCTGGCGAGCGCTTCCCCGACCTTCGCGAAATTGCTGTGCGCCAGCGCCGGGCTGAATGCCAGCAGCAGCCGGTAGTTCACCTTGGCCTCGATCAGGTCGCCGGCATCCAGCGCGTCGATCAGCGCCTTGAGCTTTTGCTGATGCTGCTGGCGGCGGCTGCCGCCCTCAGGCTCCTGTCCGTTGCGTCCGCTGGCGGACGGATTGATGCGTATGCCCAGTTCCGTGCTCATGTCGTTCCCCTTGGCGGCTATCCCGTTCATAAGGTTTTATCGGTTTTTCCGACAGTTTTTTAATCTGGCGGCAGCCTGATCCGGCTGTCAGACGAGCCATTGCAGACTGCGTGCCAGTGCCGGGCGGGGAACCAAAACGCACCAGAGCGGCCAAAATCCCGGCAATGCTGCGGGATTTCAGCGGATTGATATCAATTCTGGATCATTACGGATTTCCGACGCTTTTTCAGGCACGCTAATTGCTCCATTGAAGGCATCGCAGTTTGCCCGCAAAGGAGTCAGCCATGGCTGAGAAAGACAAAAACACGATGGAATTCGCCATCCCGGTGCTTCACAAGACACGGGATTATCTGCGCCGCTCGCACGCCGACAATGTGCAGGACATCTGGCGCAAGCACGGCTGGGTGCCGCCGACCGAGGTCCGCAAGGATTTCCGCTCCACGCTAAAGACAACCGCGCATCTGGTAGCGACGCACTATTGCTGATTGCTGCAGCGCGAATCTGCTTTTCTCCGAGATGTCTCCTCCCGTGTCTTCCGGATATGGGATTAGCCCGCTGATGTAGCGGGCATTTTTTTGCCGGTCGCCGTCAGTAGGTCGCCCGGCCGCCGGAGATATCGAATACCGCGCCGGTGGAGAATGAACAATCATCGGTGCACAGCCAGCACACCAGCGACGCGATTTCTTCCGGCAGGCCGAATCGCGCCATCGGTATTTTGCTCAGCATGAACTGGATATGCTCGGGCGTCATCTGCGAAAAGATCGGTGTTCTGACAGCGGCCGGCGACACACAATTCACCGTGATGCCCGAGCTGGCCAGTTCCTTGCCGAGCGATTTCGTCAATCCGATGACGGCCGCCTTGCTGGCGCTGTAGGCACTGGCGTTCGGATTGCCTTCCTTGCCGGCGATCGAAGCGATATTCACGATGCGGCCATAGTTCTTCGGCTTCATCAGTGGCACCAGCTCGCGGCAGACCAGGAAGGTGCCGTTGATATTCACCTCCATCACCTGCTGCCACGCATCGACCGGATACTCCCACAAGGGCATGTTGGGGCCGGCGATACCCGCCGAGTTCACGACGATGTCGACGCCGGTCGCTGCTAGCGCCTGTGCCGCACGTGCCACGTCAGCGTGATCAGTGACGTTGACCACATTGCTGTTGATCGTGGCATCCGCAAAGTGTGTCCGCAATTCACCGATGGCCTTGTCGATCGCATCGGCATCCCTGTCCCAGATCGTGACACCGGCACCGGATTCCAGCATCCGCGTGACTATCGCAAATCCGAGTCCGTTAGCGCCACCGGTGACCACCGCATGGCGTCCCTGCATATCGAGTTGGTTCATGATTTTTTTTATCGTTGTTATGGTTGTCTGACGGCGCGAGCATTATCGCCTACTGGTGAAGCTTAGAGGGTGCATGACGCCCTCTGGTGCGATTTGAACGCGGAGGTACAATGTAGACGGTGGCCGGCATGCACATCGCACGCCAACGGCTCCTGCCTCCGCAGATCAATAAGCCAAATAATAACGAGGAGACACTGAGAGTGAATACTCCAGTCAGCAAGGCCCGAAGCCTGGGCGTCATCGGTCTGGGCACCATGGGCTACGGCGCAGCAGTCAGTGCGCAGCGCCGCAAATTCAGCACTCTGGGGCTCGATATCAGCCCCGCCAATATCCAGAGATTCCTTGATGCAGGCGGCAAAGCGGCGACAGACATCGCCGATCTTGCAGCGCAATGCGACGCCTTCCTGATTCTGGTCGTGAATGCTTCGCAGACCGAGCAGGTGCTGTTCGGCGAGGACGGTCTGATCCATCATGCAAAGCCCGGCAGCGTGGTGATCGCAGCGGCGACCGTCGATCCCGCGCTACCGCCAGTCTGGGAAGCGCGGCTGGCAGAGAAGGGCATTCATTTCATTGATGGCCCGGTGTCCGGTGGCGCGGTCAAGGCCGAGGCCGGCGAGATGACCGTGATGGCCTCCGGCAAACCCCAAGCCTTTGCGGTGGCCGAAGACGTGCTGGCCGCCTATGCGGGCAAGGTCTACCGGCTCGGCGACAAGGCGGGGCCGGGCTCGACGGTGAAGATGGTCAATCAGCATCTGGCCGGCGTGCACATCGCCGCCGCCTGCGAAGCGATGGCGCTGGGCATCCGTGCCGGCGCTGATCCGGATCAGCTCTATGAAGTGATCTGCAACTCGGCCGGCATGAGCTGGATGTTCCAGAACCGCGTGCCGCACATCCTCGCCGGTGACTACAAGCCCTTGTCCGCCGTGAACATCTTTGTCAAAGATCTGGGCATCGTGCTCGACGCCGCGCAAAAGCTCACGATGGCGCTGCCGCTGGCTTCGTCTGCGCATCAGTTGTATCTGGGCGCGGCAGGTGCGGGCTTCGGGCAGGAAGATGACAGCGCGGTGATCAAGCTGTACGCGCAAATGACTGGCATTGAACTGCCGTCCGGGAAGGAGAAGTCATGATTCTCGGCGTCATAGCGGACGATCACACCGGAGCGACTGATGTCGCCAGCATGCTGGTGCGCTCGGGTTTACGCACAGTGCAGATCATCGGTGTGCCCACCGACACCACCGATGCCGGCGAGGTCGATGCGGTCGTGATTGCGCTGAAGTCGCGCACCATCGCGCCCGCAGAAGCGATTGAACAATCACTGGCTGCGCTGCGATGGCTGCAGCAGCGTGGCGTGCAGCGCTTTTACTTCAAATACTGTTCAACCTTTGATTCCACGCCGAAGGGCAATATCGGCCCGGTGGCCGATGCGCTGATGCAGGCGCTGGGCACGCAGTATTCAATCGCTTGCCCGGCCTTCCCGGAAAACCAGCGGACTATTTTCAAAGGCCATCTGTTTGTCGGCGATCTGCTGCTCTCTGACTCGGGCATGCGCAATCATCCGCTGACACCGATGACCGATGCGAATCTGGTGCGCGTGCTGCAGGCGCAGAGCCGCTGCAACGTCGGTCTGCTGAGTCATCTGCAGATCGCGAAAGGCGCGGCGTCGCTCAAGCAGGTGGTCGAGCAAAAAATCGCGGAAGCTGCCAAAGCAGCGCCCGGCGTTCCCGGCGTGATTGATATTGCCGATGCCATCACCAATGACGATCTGATGGTGCTCGGTCATGCGCTGGCCGATGTTCCGCTGGTCACGGCCGGCTCCGGGCTCGCGCTCGGATTGGCTGCGGCCTATATCGAGCGCGGACTGGTGAAGGCCGATGCGCATGCCGCGCAATTGCCGGTCGCCAGCGGCAAGGCCGTCGTGATTTCCGGCTCATGCTCGGTCGCCACCAATGCGCAGGTAAAGCACTGGATAGCGTCTGGCAAGCCTGCGATCAAGATCGACGCGCGCGAGATCGCCGGCGGGCAGCCGGTGGCGCAGCGCGTGCTCGACTGGCACGCGCAGCAGGCAGAGACTTGCCTGATCTATGCGACCTCGCCGCCGGATGAAGTCGCGGCCCTGCAAAAAGAATTCGGCGCAAATGCGCTGGGTGAGCAGATCGAGCATGGTTTTGCACAGATCGCGCAAGGACTGATTGCGCAGCAGGTGCGTCGCTTTGTCGTTGCCGGTGGTGAGACCTCCGGTGCGGTGGTGAATGCGCTCGGTGTGCAGTCGCTGAAGATCGGCGAGACCATCGATCCCGGCGTGCCGTGGACCTCGGGGCAGGTGGGCAAGCCTTTGCTGGAGACGCCCGCGCCGGTGCTGCTCGCGCTGAAATCCGGCAATTTCGGCACCGAAGACTTTTTCGCCAAGGCGCTCGCGATGAGGGACGCGCGATGAGGGGTGCGCGATAGCCATGAGCGATGTCACGCTTGATCAGCATCGCCGCGAGATCTGCCGGGTAGGCAAATCCCTGTTCGATCGCGGCTATGCGCATTCGACGGCGGGCAATATCAGCGTGCGCACGGACGAGGGTTTCCTGATCACGCCCACCGATGCCTGTCTGGGTTTCATGGAGCCTGAGCAGATTGCCTTCGTTGACTTGCAGGGCCAGCAGATCAGCGGCGCGCCGGCCAGCAAGACATTGTCTTTGCATCAGGCGATCTATCGCGCCGACCCGGAAGCGCGCTGCGTGATCCACACGCATTCGACGCATCTGGTCGCGCTGACCCTGACGGGTGTGTGGAAGCCGGACGATATCATCCCGCCGGTCACGCCGTATTACGTGATGAAGGTCGGCCATGTGCCGCTGGTTCCCTATCATCGGCCCGGCGATCCCGAAGTCGCAAAGCGGGTTGCCGCGATGATCGGGGAGGCTGTTCGCGCAGACAAGCCCTTGCGCGCGGTGATGATAGAGCGGCTGGGTCCGAACGTCTGGCATCGTTCGCTGTCTGCCGCGATGGCCGCTCTGGAAGAACTCGAAGAGACTGCGAAGCTCTGGCTGCTGTCGGGGCGAGCGGTGGATCCGCTGACGCAAGAGGCCATTGCTGAGCTGAAGCAGAATTTCAAGCTCCGTTACTGATCGCAGTTTGTTAGTAAATTAATTGTGTAAATTCATTCAGAAAGAACCCCATGCCAGTTTTTTCCGCCAACCTCAGCATGATGTACAAGGAGCATGACTTCCTTGATCGCTTTGCCGCTGCCGCGCGCGATGGATTCCGTTATGTCGAATACCTGTTCCCTTATGACTTCGATGCGGCAGAGATTGCCGACCGGCTGAAGTCGGCCGGCATCACGCAATCGCTGTTCAATCTTCCGCCCGGCGACTGGGACAAGGGCGAGCGTGGCATTGCCGCGCTGCCGGGACGCGAAAATGAATTTGCGCAGGGTCTGGAAAAGGCGCTTCGATATGCGGAAGCCACCGGCTGCCAGCGCTTGCATGTGATGGCGGGGCGCATGCCGCTCGATGCGCAGCAGCGCGTGAATATCAGTGACGCCGATCGCGCCGCGATGCGCAAGAGCTATCTGGCCAATGTGAAGCGCGCTGCACAAGCGTGTGCAGCACAGGGAATCACCACGCTGATCGAACCGATCAATACCCGCGATATTCCCGGCTATTTCCTCAACTATCAGCAGGAAGCCCATGACATCGTGGCAGAGATAGGCGAACCCAATCTGAAAGTGCAGATGGATTTTTATCATGTGCAGATCATGGAAGGCGATATCGAAATGCGGCTGCGCAAGCACTTTGCGAATGTCGGCCATGTGCAGATCGCAGGTGTGCCCAAGCGGAACGAGCCGGATATCGGTGAGGTGAATTTTCCCTATCTGTTCGGTGTGCTCGATGAGCTGGGCTATGCAGGCCACGTCGGCTGCGAGTACAACCCGCGCGCGGGCACCTCCGAGAATCTGGGCTGGATCAAACCTTATCTGACCTGACACGCTGCAAACGCTTGAAACGCGAGTGAACGCCATGAACAAGATCGTCGACCTGCGCAGCGATACCGTCACCCAGCCCACGCCCGGCATGCGCGCTGCCATGATGAATGCGCCGCTGGGCGATGATGTGTTCGGCGACGACCCCAGCGTGAATGCGCTGCAGGAGAAAATCGCGGATCTGCTGGGTTTCGAGGCAGCGCTGTTCATGCCGACTGGCACACAAAGCAATCTGTGCGGAATTCTTGCGCACTGCCAGCGCGGCGATGAATACATCGTCGGCCACAACGCCCACACCTATCTGTGGGAAGCCGGCGGTGCGGCAGTGCTGGGAAGCGTGCAGCCGCAGCCTGTCGCTCATCAACCTGATGGCACCCTCGCGCTGAACGACATCGAGGCGGCGATCAAGATCGATGATCCTCATTTTGCGCGCTCGCGCCTGCTGACGCTGGAAAACACGCTCGGTGGCAAGCGCATGCCGATGGCGTATTTGCAGCAGGCGACCGATCTCGCGCGCTCGCGCGGACTGTCGGTGCATCTGGATGGCGCGCGGCTGTTCAACGCGGCGGTCGCGCAGGCCGACGCCGGGAGGACCGATCCGCGAGAGGAAGCGAAGCGCATCGCGCAGTGCTTCGACAGCGTGTCCGTCTGCTTCAGCAAAGGGCTGGGCGCGCCGGTCGGCTCGGCGCTGTGCGGCTCGAAAGATCTGATCTATCGCGCGCGCCGCTTGCGCAAGATGGCCGGCGGCGGCATGCGACAGGCTGGCGTGCTCGCCGCTGCGGCCTCGTACGCGCTCGATCATCACATTGATCGTCTGGCTGACGATCATGCGCTGATGCGCGAGTTGTATGCATCGCTGAAGGACATTCCCGGTCTGGGCATCGAGGCCCCGCAGACGAATATTCTTTTCATCGACCTCCAGGAGCCGGTGCGCGATCGCGCGCAGGCGCTGGTCGATCATCTGAAGTCGCGCGGCGTGATGGTGATTGGTCTGTACCGTCTGCGGCTGGTCACGCATCTGGATGTGGATGCCGACGGCGTCCGCCGGGCAGTGAGCGCGATCCGCGAATTTTTCGGGGCCTGAGCTGCGCCGCATGCAGTTGATCGTTCGACAATTTTCTACGACAGGCCTGCGTTCTGAGGCAAGTCCGTGGCCGCCCGGAGCAAGCCTTGCGCATCTTCCCTTACAATGCGCGCTTTCAAAATTCACCCTCAGGAGACACCATGGCCAGCGATATCGAAATCGCACAACAGGCGACGATGAAGCGCATTACCGACGTTGCGCAAACGCTCGGCATCGCGGATGAACATCTCGAACCCTACGGCCATTACAAGGCGAAAGTCTCGCTGGACTATGTGGATTCCCTGAAGGGCAAGCCCGATGGCAAGCTGATCCTCGTGACAGCGATCAGCCCGACACCGGCGGGCGAGGGCAAGACCACGACCACCGTCGGTCTGGGCGATGCACTGAACCGTATCGGCAAAAAAACCGTGATCTGCCTGCGGGAGCCTTCGCTGGGCCCGGTGTTCGGCGTGAAGGGCGGCGCGGCCGGCGGCGGCTATGCGCAGATCGTGCCGATGGAAGACATCAACCTGCATTTCACCGGTGACTTCTCGGCGATTGCACTGGCGAACAATCTGCTCGCGGCGATGATCGACAACCACATCAACCACGGCAATGCGCTCGACATCGATCCGCGCCGCATCACCTGGAAGCGCGTGGTCGACATGAATGACCGGGCGCTGCGCAGCATCGTGGTGGGCCTCGGCGGCACGCCCAACGGCTATGTGCGCGAAGATGGTTTCGACATCGTCGTCGCCTCCGAGGTGATGGCGATCTTCTGTCTTGCCACTTCGGTCAAGGACCTGAAGAAGCGCCTCGGCGATATCGTGATCGGCTACACCCGCGACCAGAAACCGGTGCATGCGCGCGACCTGAATGCGCACGGCGCGATGACCGTGCTGCTGAAAGAAGCGCTGAAGCCCAACCTCGTGCAGACGCTGGAGAACAATCCGGCCTTCGTGCATGGCGGCCCGTTCGCCAATATCGCGCACGGCTGTAATTCCGTGATCGCCACACAAAGTGCGCTCAAGCTCGGCGAGTATGTGGTCACCGAAGCGGGCTTCGGTGCCGACCTCGGCGCAGAAAAATTCATCGACATCAAATGCCGCAAGACCGGCCTGAAGCCTTCGGCCTGCGTGCTGGTCGCTACAATTCGCGCTCTCAAGTACCACGGTGGCAAAGATGTGAAAGAACTCAACGGCGAGGACTTGTCCGCGCTGGAGAAGGGCCTCGTCAATCTCGAACGCCATGTGGCGAACGTCACGAAGAATTACGGCTTGCCCTGCGTGGTGTCGATCAACCGCTTTACTGCCGACACCGATGCCGAGATCACGCTGGTGACCGATCGCATGAAGGCGCTCGGCGTGAACGTGGTGCTGGCCGAGCACTGGGCGAAGGGCGGCGCAGGCGCCGAGACACTCGCGCATGAAGTCGTGCGTCTCGCCGAAGGCAGCAGCACGATGAATTTCGTCTATCAGGACAGTGACTCTCTGCTCGACAAGATGAAAGCCGTCGCCACCAAGATCTACGGTGCCGCCGATATCAGCGCGCCGGCCAAGGTGAAGCAGCAGCTGAAAGCCTGGGAAGAGGCTGGCTATGGCCACTACCCGATCTGCGTCGCCAAGACACAGTCATCGTTCAGTGCCGATGCCAGCTTGCGCGGCGCGCCCAGCGGCCATGTGGTGAATGTTCGCGAGGTTCGTCTGGCCGCCGGCGCGCAGTTCATCGTAATGATCTGCGGCGACATCATGACCATGCCCGGCCTGCCCAAAGTGCCGAGTGCGGAGAAGATCGACATTGATGATGAGGGCCGTATCGTCGGTCTGTTCTGATCAAAGACCTTGTGCGCGGTAGGTGAATGAGGTCTGTCGCGCACTCGTCCAAGTAGGCTGGATCATTCATAAATGCGAGCCCATCGCACGCTGTGGCGTGCGGATAGGCTCGCATTTTTCTTTTTCTGATAATGGCGCCGATAGTTAAGCGGCGCTTACCCGGCGGGTAAGAAATTTTGAATTTTTACGCGGTGAACTCCTCAGTAAAGTTCCAGCCTGATTCGTTTTAACCGGGTTGTTGCGATTGCAGTGACCCCCTCAGGAGGTCACCGATGTTGCAGAAAGTCGCAGCCGCGCCCGGCGCATTCCCTCACAGCCAGACCATCGAGCAGGTCGATATGGAACTGTGGGCGGCCATACAGAAAGAAAATCAGCGTCAGCAGGATCACATCGAGCTGATCGCCTCAGAGAACTATGCGTCGCCCGCCGTGATGGAAGCACAGGGCTCGCAGCTAACCAACAAATATGCGGAAGGATATCCGGGCAAGCGCTACTACGGCGGCTGCGAATTCGTCGACATCGCCGAGCAGCTGGCGATCGATCGCCTGAAAGAACTCTACGGCGCGAACTTCGCCAACGTGCAGGCAAACTCGGGTTCGCAGGCCAATCAGGCGGTGATGCTCGCGTTCCTGCAGCCCGGCGACACCATCATGGGCATGTCGCTGGCCGAGGGCGGGCACCTCACGCACGGCATGGCACTGAACATGTCCGGCAAATGGTTCAAGGTCGTCTCATATGGACTGAACGAGAAAGAAGAAATCGACTACGATCAGATGGAGCGCATCGCGCGCGAAAGCCGTCCGAAGCTGATCATTGCCGGCGCGTCGGCTTATGCGCTGAAGATCGATTGGGCGCGTTTTGCCAAGGTCGCGAAAGAAGTGGGCGCGCTGTTCCTTGTGGACATGGCGCATTATTCAGGCCTGATCGCCGGTGGCGTGTATCCGAATCCGGTGCCGCATGCCGACATTGTGACCTCCACCACCCACAAAAGCCTGCGCGGCCCGCGCGGCGGCATCATTCTGATGAATGATGAAGAGATCGCCAAGAAGATCAACAGCGCGATCTTCCCGGGTCTTCAGGGCGGCCCGCTGATGCATGTGATCGCGGCCAAAGCGGTGGCCTTCAAGGAGGCACTGACACCCGAGTTCAAGGTCTACCAGCAGCAGGTAGTGAAGAATGCCGATGCACTGGCGAAGGCGCTGATCGAGCGCGGCCTGCGCATCGTGTCGGGCCGCACTGAATCGCATGTGATGCTGGTCGATCTGCGTCCGAAGAAACTGACCGGCAAAGAGGCCGAAGCGATTCTCGGCTCCGCACATATCACCTGCAACAAGAACGGCATCCCGAACGATCCTGAGAAGCCTTTCGTGACTTCCGGCATTCGTCTGGGCAGCCCGGCGATGACCACGCGCGGCTTCAAGGAAGCGGAAGCGGCAAAGGTCGGCCATCTGATCGCCGACGTGCTCGACAACCCGCATGACGCGGCCAACATCGAGCGCGTGAAGGCCGAAGTGAAGAAGCTCACTCACGCTTTTCCGGTGTATCCGAATTAAACCTGCGGCATTCCCCCACGCCTCCGGAGAAGGGGCGGCCACGATTATTTCTTTTCTTTGAATCGAGATGGAAGGAGCACCTCATGGCTGGACGTAATTTTCTGTTTGTCCCCGGACCGACCAATATTCCCGACCGCGTGCTGCGCGCGATGATGGTGTCGATGGAAGATCATCGCTCACCCAAATTCCCTGCGCTGACGCGCGAGATCATGCCGGGCCTGAAAAAGGTCTTCCGCACCGAGCATGGCACGCCGTTCGTGTTTCCGTCGTCCGGCACCGGTTGCTGGGAAGCGGCGGTCACCAATACATTGTCGCCTGGCGATCGTGTGCTGGCCGCGCGGTTCGGACAGTTCAGCCACCTGTGGATCGATATGTGCACCCGCCTCGGACTGGATGTTCAGATCATTGATTGCGACTGGGGCACCGGTGTGCCGCTGCAGCAGTATGCCGACATTCTGAAGGCCGATACCGAGCATCGCATCAAGGCCGTGCTGGCCTGCCATAACGAGACGGCGACCGGCGTGACCTCGGACATCGCCGGCGTGCGCGAGGCGCTGGACGAGGCCAGGCACCCCGCATTGCTATTCGTCGACGCCGTATCCTCGCTGGGCTCGATCGATTTCCGCTTCGATGACTGGGGCGTGGACATGGCCGTGTCCGGTTCGCAAAAGGGCCTGATGCTGCCCGCCGGTCTGGGCGTACTGTGCGCCAGCCCGAAGGCTCTGGAGATGCGCCACACCGCGCAACTGAAGCGCTGCTACTTCGATCTGAACGACATGATCAATGCGAACGCCACCGGCTACTTCCCGTATACCCCGGCGCTGTCGCTGATGTATGGCCTGATCGAATCGCTGAAGATGATCGAAGAAGAAGGTCTCGACAATATCATCGCCCGTCATCACTATCTGGCCGAGGGTGTCCGTGCTGCGGTGACCAAGGGCTGGGGACTGAAGCTGTGCGCGAAAGAAGCGAAGTGGTACTCCGACACGGTGTCAGCCGTGATGGTGCCCGAAGGCGTGAATGGCGCAGACGTCATTGCGCATGCGTTCAATCGCTACAACGTGTCGCTGGGTGCCGGCTTGTCCAAGGTGGCCGGTAAGCTGTTCCGCATCGGTCATCTGGGCGATATGAACGAAGTGCACCTGATGGCAGCGATTGCCGGTGCCGAGATGGCGATGCTCGATTGCGGCATTCAGGTCACGCCGGGCAGTGGCGCGGCGGCCGCCAGCGAGTACTGGCGCCATCATGCTGCACCGTCCGGCCTGCTCGCGCGCGACGCTTTCCATGACAACAAGGATACGCATGCAACGCATAGTCTTTCTCGATCGGCAGTCGTTAAAGGCTGATGTCCGCCGCCCGGACTTCCCGCACCAGTGGGAAGAGCATGAACAGACACCGGAGGCGGAGGTCGCCGCACGGCTGGCGGACGCGACGATCGCGATCACCAACAAGGTGCCCGTCCGTCGCGCCACGCTGGAGCGTCTGCCTCACCTGAAGATGATCGCTGTGGCGGCGACCGGTTACGACGTGATCGACATCGATGCCTGTCGCGAACGCGGTATCGCGGTGGCAAATATCCGCAACTATGCGGTGCACACCGTGCCCGAGCACACGTTCGCGATGATCTTCGCGCTGCGCCGCAACCTGATCGCCTATCGCGAGGACGTGCTGCGCGGTCGCTGGCAGGCACAGGATCAGTTCTGTTTTTTCGATCATCCGATACAGGATCTGCACGGCAGCACGCTCGGCATTTTCGGCGAAGGTGCGCTCGGACAGGCGACTGCGGCGATTGCTCGTGCGCTGGGCATGCGCGTGCTGTTTGCCGACCATCCGCCGCCGAAGGCACCCGGCGTTGAATTCACGGATCCTGAGACGGTTTTTGCCGAGTCGGACATCATCTCGCTGCACTGTCCGCTGACGCCGGCATCGCGCAATTTCATCGGTATCGAACAGTTCAAAAAAATGAAGCGCAGCGCGATCCTGATCAACACCGCGCGCGGCGGGCTCGTCGATGAGCAGGCGCTGAAGACAGCGCTGGAAACCGGGCTGATCGCCGGCGCAGGCTTTGACGTGCTGACCAGAGAGCCGCCGAAAGAGGGTAATCCGCTGCTTGAACTTCGCATGCCGAATTTCATCCTCACGCCGCACGTGGCCTGGGCGTCTGATGGCGCGATGCAATTCCTCGCCGATCAGCTGATCGATAACATCGAGGCTTGCGTCGCTGGCAAGCCACAACATCTCGTTACCTGACCCGACGGTTTGGCTGCACAGACACCCGATGTGGTTGATAATGCGGTCGTCGCCGGCCCGGTCGGGCGGGCGACCCGCAATCATCCATCATCAACAGGGAGTCTGCATGAAACGTCGTTCTCTGATTCTCGGCGCAGCCATGATGTTTTCGGTCAGCGCCGCCTTCGCGCAGTACGTGGATTTTGTCGAACCGAAGAATGGCGATACCGTGCCATCGACCTTCACCGTGCGTTTCGCCGTCGACGGCATGAGCGTCGCGCCTGCCGGTGACATGACCGCCGGCACCGGCCATCATCACCTGCTGATCAATGCCGCCGACATTGAAGAGAACACCGTGATACCGATGGATGACCAGCATCGTCACTTCGGCAAAGGTCAGACCGAAACGCAGATCACTCTGCCGCCGGGCAAGCACAAACTCACGATGCAGTTTGCCGATGGCGCGCATCGCTCGTACGGCGCGAACTACCGCAAGACGATTGAAGTCACGGTGAAATAATCCTTATTTGCTGAACCCGGCGGGCCAGACGGCCACACACGGTCGCCGCCGCCGGTTTGAAGTCGATCAGCGCGGGGCATCGTTCAACCCACGCCGAGGTCTTCTTCATGAGTACAGCACCCACGACGGGCGATACTGCGCGTATTACCGTTCAACCACCCGTTCAACCACCCGCGCCGGACGCACCACCACCGGGCGCCCGGCCCGGCGAGGGCGCTCCACCGTCTTCCCCGCAACTGCGCAACCTGTCACCGGGCAGCGACCCTCGCGGCCGCAAGCGTGACCGCGAAGACAGTAATGCGGACAACCGCGAGCCATCGACCGAGCCACTCCTCAAGCAGGCGCGGACCGAACCATCTGCTCCGCCGCAGCCTCCGGAGATCGCGATTTTTCATGCAATTGATGCGGGCGACATCACCACATTGCAGTCTTTGCTGAGCCGCTATCCTGCGTTAATTAACGAGAAGTATCTGGATGACGATGGCGAGACACTGCTGTGCAGGGCTGCCCGCCATGGCCAGCGCGATATCGTGAACCTGTTGCTGCAAATGGGGGCGGAGGTCGATGCGCGAGCAAGTAATGGGGCGACCCCACTGATGTTCGCAGCGCAGGCCGGCCAGACCGAGGTGATCCGACAATTGCATCGCAAGGGAGCAGATGTCAATGCGGTCCATGCCGCATTTTATGATCATTCCGCCTTGTTTTATGCAGCCAATGCCAACCAGTTAGAGGCCTGCAAATGTCTGGTTGAGCTGGGTGCCAATCTCTCGGCTAAATCTTCAGCGGGAGACATTTGTCTGCTACCGGCAGTCGCGGCGAACAGCTTAGACGTGGTGCAATGGCTTCTGCAGCAGCGCATCAGTATCGATGAGCCGAACAACACAGGGAACACGGCATTGATGTGTGCATGTATGGCAGGTCATCTCGCGATGGTCAGGCTGCTGGTGGCTCGTGGCGCCGATCTCGCAGCGAAAGACACTGAGGGTAATACCTGTTTGGCATGGGCCGTTATTCAGAATCATTCAGAGGTTGTCAATTGGCTGCTCAAGCAAGGCGTTCCACCCGACAAACCCAATGTTCATGGGGTCACACCTATCGTGCGGGCGTTTTTCGGAAGAAACTGGGGCATCGTTGATTCGCTGCTTCAGTACGGTGTTGATAATTTTTTTGATCGGAGTCGGAGTACGACGTCATTGCGAATCATTGCTGAAGCAGCAGCGATGGACGGGCAATATCAGGTGTTGATCTCATTAAAACAGAGGTACGGCGTTGAGCTTTTTCCAGGTGACTGTCTTTTGTTCTTGGACCGTGCGGCAATTTTGGACCTGTATCAAAATTATGACTATTTGCAATCAGGTGAATCGTTGGCTGCAGAGGACTGGTTATCCGATTCGGCAAAACCAGATCGCCAGGAATTTGCCCTTCGTTGCACGCAGGTGTGGGCCCGACGTGAGTTATTGGATATCAAGAAGTCGGCGCTATCCTACGTGATCAATGCATTCCTCGAGCTCGATCTGGGTAATCGAAAATTTGATCTGCTGTCGACTGCGCTGGCCGGCAAGGGGAACGTAGTGCCGCTGGCACAAGGCCAGAACATGATTTTATTTGTGCTGAAATCGCTGAAAAATTCTTCAAGACTTGCTGAGGTTTTTTCGAGTAAGTGTCTTTCCCCTGAGCAGGCGACCCGTATGAACGAAGTGCTTGCTCGAGGACTCGACAGTCTGCTGTTGTCTCTGACTGAAGTCCTGCCTTTGGAGCAATCCGACTTTATCGCTCAACTCACGCGGCTTTGTGAAAAATATCTCAAGATTACCGGGCGCTTTGATTCGAAAGCTTTCAGTAAGGCCTTATGCAAGCACTTTGGCCTGTACCGGGTCAATGCAGATCGCCTGACCGTGCTGGTGGGTAAGGCGCTGGACGCGGCGCGTCGCAAACCTCTGGGAGTGGCTACGGCAGAGGATGTCGGCCAGACCGTTCAACTGATCGGACAACAGCTGATGGACAGCTTGTCGGATGAATTGAGGACGACCATCGCTGATTCGTCTGATGACCCCACACTTCCCGGATTTACCCAGGGCCTGGAGATGGTCATGAAGACGCCCATCACATTGCGTGTGCCGAGTTTCGGGCAGTTCACCGAGAATGATTCAGAAGTCGACCTGGAGCAGGATTTGCAAGCCGTTTTTGATATTGAAAAAAATCAAACGGAGTACGCTCTGGAGCTTGCGAGGGCGGGTGCTCAGGAAGCGCTAGGGCAACCAGAGCAACCACTGCAGTTAATTCAACCAGAGGCGCAGCAGCTCGAGGAAGCGACGAAATATAAGCTGATAGAAAATATGAAAATACTTGTAGAAACTCGCAGGCTGGAACATCTGACGCTAGGGCTGCTGACTCAGCAGCAGCTTCATCAGTTAAATCCGCCAGAGGAGCCGTATGCTGACATGATATTCGGTCAATGGCGCCAGATCAGTAAAGCCTTCGGCGTGGTACTGCCTGAATGGAGGCCCTCCGGGCAATAGCCGGATCGGGTCAACGCAATCAGCGCCGCGGGCAGGCCCGGTTAATTGACACACATTCGTCAGGCTTTGATGTCGAGTGTCACGCCCACCTGCCCGAAGCGCGCGCCAAAAGTTTGCTCGCGATTGCTGCGATCCGGCTGGTACGACGAGTCGCGCGGAATATCCAGCGTGGTACGTTCCTGTGCTCGCTGGCGCGCGGCGTCGAAACCGGGCTCCGGGCGCACCGGGTTCGTGGTGCTGGTCGCCGGTCGGTTGGAGGCCGGCGGCGCGTAGGCAATCCGGCTCGTGGTGGAAGCGGTCGTGGCTGAGCTGGCGATCTTGTCCATGACGGAATACCGAAAAGGGCGAGCCTCTCTCGCTACTGATTGTAAAATAAATTCGGACATGTTGATCAGTGTAGACCGGCGTCAAGCCGGTTTCCATTTTCGCATTGAATCGTCGCGCTCAACATCGACCCGCTTCGTGTCGATAATCCTCACCGGATTGCCCTATCTGCCTCATCTTCACCCCAGTGAAACGACTTCTTCTCCTTCTGATGTCGCTGACTGCGCTACCCGCGTGCGCAGAATGGCGGCTGCTGATCGTCACGGCGGCGGAGGATACCTATTATGTCGATCCGGCGACCAAGACCCGTGGCAAGAAACCGCGCGTGACGACGCTGCTCAACGGCCGCAGCCGCGAGACGCGCATGTCGAACAAGGTGGTGTGGGAGGCCGATTGCGAGAAGCGGCGGGTGCGTGCGTTGTCGCGCATCGGTTACGAGAAGCGCTACCTGCAAGGCAAGGTACTCTTCAACGACAAACATCCGGGGGACCCGGTGTTCCCGCTGCCGAACTCGCCGACGGAGAAGCTGTTTGTTTATCTGTGCGGATTCAAGCCCTGACAATTGAGCAGGGGGTGTCTGGATCGCGACCCCGGTTCGTCGCAAGTCGGTGGATCCCGACTTGCGACGGGCTTACTTCGGGTAGTGCTGCTTCATGCATTCTTCAAAGCGCCGGTCTTTCAAGCCCACCGGCCCGAAACGCAGATTCGGGTACTTGAACAGCCAGTCTATCTCTGCATACCAGGCGTCAAGCGCAGGCTGTTCCAGCTCGCGCTGGTTGGCGATCTGACGCGCATTGTCCTTGATCTGGTTTTTCGTATAGCCCTTCTTGCGCTCGTACGCAAAGGCTTCGGCATTCGATGCGACCGATTCGCACATCCTGCGTATTTCGGGGCGAGCGTCGGCGCGCACAGGCAGGTGTGTCAGGGTCAGCAGCAAGGCAAATGGCAGCAGCAGGGCTCGCATGGCATCCTCATCGGGCGGAGACATTATCAGACTCGTTATAATCGGCAGCGAGCCCGGAATTCTTGAGTGGCCACTCCCGCAGAACAACCCCGCAAAACAACAAAAACAAGGAGGATCCATGTCATTCAATGAGCCCGCATGGCTGGAAGTCGCCGTCAACGGCCCGTGGTCGCGTCAGCGCCAGCCCGGGATTCCCGTCACCGCTGACGAGATCGTCAACGAGGCACTGGCCTGCGCGGACGAGGGCGCGTCCATCATTCACTTCCATGCGTATGATCCGGTCACCGGCAAGCAGCGCGACGATTACGATATTTATGCGCCCATCATCGAGCGCATCCGCGCGAAGGCCGACGTGATCTGCTACGGCACGCTGCCCTTCACGGGGGACATGGATGCGCCGAATCCGATGACGCCGGCGCAGCGCTATACGGCGGTTGACAAGCTGGTGCGCGCCGGGCTGATCGAATGGTCTGTCGTCGATCCCGGCTCGACCAATATCAGCCGCTATGAAGAGATCCCTTCCGGCAAAGAGGGCTTCATCTACACCAACCCGGAAAGTCATGTGCGCCACGGACTGACGCTGGCGCAGAACTACGGCATCACACCCTCGTATGCGATCTACGAGCCCGGCTTCATGCGCCTTGGCGCGGCGCTGTACCGCGCCTACCCCGCCGCGCCGGTACCGGTGTTCCGGATGATGTTTTCTCAGCATCTGACCTTTGGCTTCCCGCCGCGCGAGTGGGCGCTGGACGCTTATCTGTCGCTGCTGGCCGAGGAATGCCCGTCCGCGCCGTGGATGGTGGCCGGGCTGGGTGTCGAGATCGATCCCCTGATCGAGCCGGCGCTCCGGCGTGGCGGCCATGTGCGCGTGGGTCTGGAAGATGCGCCGTTCGGGCACAGCGTGAGCAACATCGATCAGGTCAGGGCAGCGCGCAAAAAGATCGATGCCTCGGGCCGCAAGGTGGCGACGGCAGAGGATGTCCGGCGTCGTCTGACGGGCGCAGCGGCGGGCTGATAAAATCGGCGGCATGCGCAAGCTCGTCGCCATTCTCCTGCTGTCCCTGATCACGCTCCAGACGTCCTGGGCGGCGGTGGCTGGCTATTGCCAGCATGAGCAGGAAATCAAGGCCGCTCACTTCGGTCACCACGAGCACCAGCATGAATCGCACAAAGCCGTGCAGTCCGGTGCCACGCTGGCCGATGCCGACTGCGGTCTGTGTCAGGCGGGCTTTCTGACCGCACTGATGATCGAGCCCGCTCTGTCTCTGGCCATGCTGAGCGTCACCGGTTCCGCCGAACCGGTGCTCCGGCGGCCACCCGCCGCGCCGCTCGACCTGCCTGAACGCCCCAACTGGTCCTGACGGCCATCTCTCCGGCCACAGCAGACGCGTTCGGGCTTGCGCGGCATCGCGCCTCATTCCGCAAGCATGCTCTTCGCTGATCTGAAGCGGGTAACGCCCGTGCTGGCCGCGTCAAATCATGAAGTGACTGGAGTGCAGGATGCTCAGACCGGTATATCAATTCAGATCATTCATCAAATCGCCGCTGCTGCCACTGGCTGCCGCCATCGTCATGGCGATGCCCTGCATCACCGTGCCGGTGCTGGCGCAGCAGGTGACAGCGGTCAAAGATCCGCCCACCGTTCAGCCTTACCTTGAACCTGCGGCGCTGCTGACGCTCGAGTCCGCGGTCCGTCTCGCGCTCGATCACAGCCCGTCAGTCGCGGCGGCCCGTCACGAGATCGAGGCGACCGAGGGACAGATACTGCAGGGCTCGCTGCGTCCCAATCCCGATATCGCCTATGTGGCCGACGACACGCGCAATGTGTCGCGCACCAGCACCGCACAATTCGATCTGCCGATCGAGACTGCCGGCAAGCGCGAGGCCCGCATCGAGGCCGCCGAGCGGGGCCGCAGTGTGGCGGTGTCGGATCTTGGCAGCGTGCAGCTGCGGCTGCGCGCGGCGGTCACGGCCGCTTTTTTTGATGTGCTCGCCGCGCAGGAACTGACGTCACTGGCGCGCGAGACCGTCAAGCTTGCGCAGCGCGCGACCGACATCGCGGCCAAGCGGGTCATCGCGGGCAAAGTGTCGCCGGTTGAAGAGACCCGCGCGCGCGTCGCCGAGGCCGGTGTGCGCGTGTCGCTGATGCAGGCGGAAAGCCAGCTGAAAAATGCGCGCCATCGTTTGTCCGGTCTGTGGGGCAATCCGGAACCGAATTTCACCGAAGCCACCGGCGAGCTCGATCGCCTGCAGGAGTCACCCGCAATCGATGTCGTCCGACAGCGGCTGGCCGCGTCGCCGCTGTTGGAGCGCGCGCAGCGAGAGCTGGAGCGCCGCCGATCGCTGGTCGGGCTCGAGCAAAGACGCGCGGTGCCGGATGTCAGCGTCAGTCTCGGCATGAAGCGACAGGAAAATCTCAGCGGTGAACAGATGCTGGTCGGCGTCAAAGTCCCGCTGCCGCTGTTCAACCGCAATCAGGGCAATCTGCTCGAAGCCCTGCGGCGCGAGGACAAGGCGCGGGAAGAATTGCGTGCAGTGCGCGTGAACCTTTCCAGCGAGGCGCTGCAGGCGCTCGAACGTCTGAATGCCCGCCGCGACGAGGCCGAGCTCTTGCGCCGCGATCTGGTGCCCGGCGCGCAGTCGGCCTATGAGGCGGCGACCATCGGCTTTGAGAATGGCAAATTCAGCTTTCTTGAAGTGCTCGATGCGCAGCGCACTTTTTTCAGTGCCAAGTCGCAGTATCTGAGCGCGCTGGCTGCCTTTCATCGCGCGCAGACCGAACTGGAAAGTCTGCTCGGGCAGGCCGCTACCGAGCCGGCGACCTCAACATCGAAAGAATGACCATGACCTTCAATGAACGGGGCAGTATGAACAGCAAAGGCATCAGCAGAGCTCAGTGGCTGGCTATCATCGTGATCGTCATCGGTGGCGCCGTGCTGGCTGCGCTGATCCTGCTGTCGGACAAACGTGCGGACAACAATCCGTTTGATGATGATGGCCCCGGCGAGCAGGTGACGGGCTCACCCGCTCAGCGCGAGCAGGCAAAGGTCGTGATGGACGACGAACAGGTGAAGGCAGCCGCCATCGAGATCGGCACCGCCAGTCCTGCGCGTATCGCGACGGTGCTGCAGTTCCCCGGCGAGATACAGCTCAATGACGACCGCACCGTGCATGTCGTGCCGCGCGTGCCGGGTGTGGCCGAGTCGGTGCTGGTGGCGACCGGGCAGACGGTGAAGAAAGGCCAGTTGCTCGCTGTGCTGTCCAGCCAGATGATCTCCGAGCAGCGTGCGGCGCTGAAAGCCGCCGAACGCAGGCTCGAACATGCGCAGTCGATCTTCGCACGCGAAAAACGCCTGTGGGAACAAAAGATCAGCGCCGAGCAGGATTATCTTCAGGCGCAGTATTCGGTGCAGGAGGCCGAGCTCGAGCTGGAAAATGCGCGGCAGAAGCTGGCGGCGGTCGGAGCCGGTGTGAGCGAGCGCGGGCTGAACCGTTTCGAGCTGCGCGCGCCGTATGACGGTCTGGTCGTGGAGCGCAACCTCAGCATCGGCGAATCGGTAAAGGAAGACACGCCGATATTCACGATCTCGGATCTGTCGACGGTGTGGGCGGAGGTGCATATTCCTGCGAAAGATTTGCCGTATGTGCGCGTCGGCGGACAGCTGACCGTGCGGGCGACCGCCTTCGATGCGAAGGCCACGGGCACCGTGGCCTTTGTCGGCGCACTGGTCGGCGAACAGACGCGCATGGCCAAGGCGCGCATCCTGCTGGCCAATCCCAAGGGCGCGTGGCGTCCCGGCCTGTTCGTGACGGTCGAAGTGAATGCGACGGATGTTCAGGTGCCGGTGGCGATCGACTCCGAGGCGATACAGACACTCGGCACCCAGCCGGTCGTGTTCGTGCGCAAGGACGAACACTTTGTGCCGCAGCCGGTGAAGCTGGGCATGACCGATGGCCGCAGCATCGAAGTCATCGAAGGACTGCCGGCCGGCACGCGCTATGCCGGCAAAGGCAGTTACATCCTGAAGTCCGAGCTGTCCAAGCTCGCGTCGGAAGACGGCTACTGAGCGGGATGACCTGATCATGTTCGAGAGACTGATACGTTTTTCCATCGCGCAGCGGATGCTGGTGCTGTTCGGCGCGATCGGCGTCGCGATCGCCGGCATCTACAGTTATCAGCGCCTGCCGATCGACGCGGTGCCTGACATCACGAATGTGCAGGTGCAGATCAATACGCAGGCGCCCGGCTACTCGCCGCTGGAAGCCGAGCAGCGCGTGACCTATCCGATCGAAACCGTGATGGCCGGTCTGCCCAATCTTCAGCAGACGCGCTCGCTGTCGCGCTATGGCCTGTCGCAGGTGACGGTGATCTTTGAGGAAGGCACCGATATTTTCTTTGCACGCCAGCTGGTGAATGAGCGGATTTCGCAGGCGCGCGACAAGCTGCCGCCGGGACTGACGCCGGAGATGGGGCCGATTGCCACCGGACTGGGCGAAATCTATCTGTGGACCGTCGAGGCCGACAAGGATGCGCGCAAGCCCGATGGCAGCAGCTATACCGATACCGAGCTGCGCGAGATACAAGACTGGGTGATCAAGCCGCAGTTGCGCAATGTGCCCGGCGTTACCGAGATCAATTCCATCGGCGGCTTCGTGAAGGAGTACCACATCGCGCCCAACCCCGAACGGCTGGCCTCGCTCGGTGTCTCGCTGTCCGATCTGGTTGCCGCCATCGACCGCAATAATCACAACACCGGCGCCGGCTACATCGAAAAGCGCGGTGAGCAGTATCTGGTGCGCGCGCCCGGTCAGCTGCGAACGCTGGAAGATATCCGCGATGTCGTGATCAAGAATGTGAACGGTGTGCCGGTGCGGGTGCGTGATGTCGGCGAGGTTGCGATAGGCCGCGAACTCCGCACGGGCGCCGCGACGGAAGACGGGCGCGAAGTCGTGCTCGGCACGGTATTCATGCTGATGGGCCAGAACAGCCGCGTGGTCTCGCAGGCGGTGGACCGCAAGATGGCCGAGATCAACCGCAATCTGCCCAGGGGCGTGCATATCGTCACCGTGTATGACCGCACGAATCTGGTCGACAAAGCGATACGCACGGTGCGCAACAACCTGATCGAGGGCGCGATTCTGGTGATCGTGGTGCTGTTTGTTTTCCTTGGCAATCTCCGCGCGGCGATCATCACTGCGGCGGTGATACCGCTGGCGATGCTGTTCACCTTCACCGGCATGGTTCAGTATCAGGTGAGCGCTAACCTCATGAGCCTGGGCGCGCTTGATTTCGGCATCATCGTCGATGGCGCGGTGGTGATCGTCGAAAATTGCATCCGCCGGCTCGCGCATGCGCAGCAGCAGCTGGGCAGGCCGTTGACGCGCGACGAGCGGTTTACCGAAGTGTTTGCGGCTGCGCAGGAATCTCGGCGGCCGCTGCTGTTCGGGCAGTTCATCATCATGGTGGTGTATCTGCCGATTTTTTCGCTGTCCGGTGTGGAGGGCAAGATGTTCCACCCGATGGCCTTCACGGTGGTGGCGGCGCTGATCGGCGCGATGATCTTGTCGGTGACCTTTGTCCCGGCGGCGGTCGCGATGTTTGTCACCGGGCGAGTGCAGGAAAAAGAAAATTTCCTGATGGCCGCCGCGCGGCGCTGGTATGGCCCGATTTATGATAAGGCGATGGCCGCAAAACCGGTGGTGCTGAGCTTCTCGGCGGTGTCGGTGATCCTCAGCGTGCTGCTGATGACCCGCATGGGCAGCGAATTCGTGCCCAGCCTGAATGAGGGCGATTTTGCGTTCCAGACCATACGCGCGCCGGGTGTCAGCCTGTCGCAGGCGGTGGACATGCAGAAGCATATCGAACGCACGCTGAAACAGAAATTCCCCGAGATCGAGCGCGTGTTCACCCGGATCGGCACGGCAGAGATCGCCACCGACCCGATGCCGCCCAGCCTGTCGGATGGTTACATCATGCTGAAGCCCACCGAGCAATGGCCGAACCCGTCGAAGAGCCGTGATCAGCTGCTGGAAGAGATCAGCGCGACCGTCTGGAAAATACCGGGTAATAACTACGATTTCTCGCAGCCGATCCAGCTGCGCTTCAATGAACTGATCTCCGGCGTGCGCAGCGATGTCGCCGTCAAGATCTTTGGTGACGACATGGATACCTTGCACCGGCTCGCCGAGGATGCAGCGGCCGTGCTGCGACAAGTGCCCGGATCCTCCGAGGTGAAGGTCGAGCAGACCACCGGCCTGCCAGTGCTGACCGTCCATGTCGACCGGCAGAAGGCCGCGCGCTATGGCCTGAATGTGACGGAGGTGCAGGATGTGGTCGCCGCTGCCGTCGGCGGCGCGACGGCAGGCATGCTGTTCGAAGGTGACCGGCGTTTCGAGATCATCGTTCGACTGCCCGAGAGCCTGCGGGCTGATCTGGAGGCCATCAAGCGTCTGCCGGTGACCCTGCCGTTAGCGGATAGTCACAACCGCCGCGGTTTCATCCAATTGGCGGAGATCGCGACACTTGAGCTGGCCCCCGGCCCGAATCAGATCAGCCGTGAAAATGGCAAGCGCCGCGTGGTGGTCACCGCGAATGTGCGTGGCCGCGATATTGGTTCTTTCGTGGCTGACGCCGAGCAGGCACTGCAGAAAGTCCAGCTGCCAACCGGTTACTGGACGGTGTGGGGCGGCGCTTTCGAGAACCTGCAGTCGGCCACCGAGCGATTGAAGCTGGTGGTGCCGCTCGCGCTGTTCATGGTGTTCGTGCTGCTGTTTGCGATGTTCGGCAACCTGCGCGATGGCATGCTGGTGTTCACCGGCATACCCTTCGCGCTGACCGGTGGCGTGCTCGCGCTGTGGCTGCGCGATATTCCGTTCTCGATCTCGGCCTCGGTGGGCTTCATCGCGCTCTCCGGTGTGGCGGTGCTGAACGGGCTGGTGCTGATCTCTTTCATACGCAGTCTGGAAGAACAGCGGCTGTCGCTGCATGAAGCGATACGCGAAGGCACGATGACGCGCCTGCGGCCGGTACTGATGACGGCGCTGGTCGCCTCGCTGGGTTTTCTGCCGATGGCGATCGCGACCGGCACCGGCGCCGAAGTGCAGCGACCGCTGGCGACAGTCGTCATTGGCGGCATATTGTCATCGACCATTCTGACGCTGCTGGTACTGCCCATGCTCTACGAGATGGTGCACCGCCGGCGTGCGGCAGCGGCCTGAACACCGGACATCGTCATTCAGGAGGTGAGCATGAAAGCAGGATGGGAGGTGGGAACGGTGCTGGCGCTTCTGCTGGTCGCCTGTTCGTCTGACCCGATGGAAGCCTGCATGAAGCAGGGGCTGGAAAGAAAGCTGCCGCCCGAAGGCGGCGATCGCGGCGCCTATATCAAGGCGCGCGAGCAGGTGAGGATGGAGTGCGAACGGAAGCTGAAGTGACGCGTTTTCTCAGAACATCATCCGCACGGTCAGCGCATAAACATCGCTGTCTTTGTCGTGTCGGAGATAGCCACCGACTGCGTACAGATCACTGATCTTGTACTGCAGATTGAACAGGTAGCCGAAATTTCCCTCCACGATCAGACCCTCGGCACTGCCTTGCAGCGTCTCGGTCAGCCGTGATTTCACCCCGACGGTGACCGGGAAGATCCTGTCGCTGTCGTTCGTTACGCGTTCGATCCGTGATTTTCCATTGACGAAGCCCACGGTCGCGATCAGATCCGTGTTTGGCTCCAGCGCGTGACGGTAGCCGACGCTGATTTGCGTTTGCTTGTAGTCCCAGTCAGTGTTGTATTCGGTGCCTCGGAATTTCCATTTCTCCGCCGAGGTGTCAAGGTAACTGCCTTGCACGAATACGTTTTCATTGATCAGTTTGCTGCCTTCCAGCGCGATGCCCGTAAGACTGCCTCTCAGCGTGGTTGTCGGGCGAACCTGCGAATAACCGATGCCAATGTAATCGTAAGTCAGTCCGTTGCCTCGCACAGAATCGGCAAAGGCAAGCGTTGGCAAAACACAGCTGGCTGCAGCGAGAATTTTTATGGTTTTCATTTTGTTATTTATCCTCTCCCGGCCGGCTCGACAAGGCGGGAACACAAGACTCATAAATCGGATCATCAATGACCGGTCTGCTTTGAAAATTCAGCGCGATACTAGCACAGTTAAATACTTGGAAATTTACACCTGAAAAATTAAAGTCTGCCGATTATTCTGTTTATCATCAATTGGTTAATTATTATTGCCATCCCGTTAATGTGCGGGGCAAGCCGAATGATGAAAACCACGCCCGTCATAGTCGCATCTGCCGCGCTGCTGATTGCAGCCTGTGCTTCTCCGCCACCACCGCCACCGCCACCGCCACCCGCACCCAAAATGCCCGATAACTACGTCGGCGATGTGCGCAATGGTCTCAAGCATGGCGAGGGTGTTTACTCTTTCCCCAGCGGCAGCCGTTACGAGGGTCAGTTCTTTGAAGACGTCAAGAACGGGCAGGGAAAGCTCAGCTTCGCGAATGGCGATAAATACAGCGGTGAATTCACTGGCGGGAGGATCACCGGACATGGCACGCACGCATATCGCAACGGCGATGTCTATGTCGGCGAATTCAACGACAGCGTGAAGCACGGGCAGGGCGAGTATCGTTTCGCCACCGGCGAAAAATATGTCGGCGACTATGTGAAAGACAAGATCACCGGCAAAGGCATCTGGCTGTACAAGAATGGCGATCGTTACGAAGGTGATTTCAGCCAGGGCGTGCGACAGGGACAGGGCAGCTACACTTTCCGCAGCGGTGGCCGGTACGAGGGCAGTTTTGTGGATAATTATTTCCACGGACAAGGCACCTACGAATTCGCCGATGGCCGTGTGTACAGCGGCGACTTCACGCGCGATCAGATCACGGGTAAAGGCATCATCGCGTATCCGAACGGCGAGAAATACGAGGGCGAATTCCTGAATGGCCGGTACCACGGCCGGGGCACGTTCAGCTTCGCGCAGGACCGTGTGCCGCTGGAAGGGCTGTGGGAGGATGGACGTTTCGTTCAGTATGACCGGGCGGCGTGGCGTTGATGCGTCCTGAGGCTTGTTCCGCCAGTCGGCCTCTCACCCGTCACCCTCCGGCGCAGGCCGGGGTCCATGGCGGATCTGGCAGTGACCTGATTCACACCGTCGCCCGCTGATCCACCTCCTGTTTCAGCGTTACCAGCAGATCCCTCAGTTCATTCAGCGTGCGGGTCTCGATCAGCGAGTTCTCTGACAGCGGTGCATAGGTGCGCGCGCGCGACAGATACAGAATCAGTTCATTGAAGATCTCGGTCATCGCCAGCACTTCCTTGCTTTCAATGTAGGCATCCGTGGTGATGTCCACCAGCGAGTTGGAGAAGCTGATGTATTCGGTCAGCGACTTCGAGGCCATCAGCAGCAGCATCGCGATCTCCTGCGAACTCATTTCATTCGCCGGCTTGGACAAAGCTCTCAGGCTGGCGTTCAGACCTTTGGCGGTTCTCTCCAGACTCAATTCAATCTCCTTGGCAGCAGGACCGGTGCGGTCAAAACCGCGATTCTCCTGATATTGGCGTGTTTTAAATTAAATTAAAAAATAAATAATGTAAATTTCTTTTTTCAATTATTTATCGGATTGCTGATATATTCAGCAATGTCATTGGCGGGGAAGCGCATCATTTAATAAATTTAATACACCGGCTTTCGGGAGACTACCGATGTCCAGAAAAATCGCAAGCGGGACTTTTATTATTATGTTGGCAATCATGCTGAGCCTCGCTGGCTGCGCATCGAACCAGCACTCGCATCCGGCACCGGCAGCGTCGCAGGCAGCCGCACCCGCGGCACCCGTTGCTCCGCCCAAGGTGGTGCCGCCCTCGCTGGTCAGCAATGTGCCACCGATGGGCAACGAGACTTCGGTCGTGTTATCGATTAACGTGAAAGCCGATGGCACGGTGGGTGCGGTCGGCATTATCGAGTCCAGCGGCTACACGGATCTGGACACTGCGGCGGCAGAGTCGGTGAAGCGGTTCAAATTTGCGCCGGCGACCGCCAATGGCAAGCCGATTGATTATGTGCTGCACCAGACGGTGAGCTACAAGCTGGGGCAGTGAAAACAGTACCGCGCTCGCAACAATAAAAAAAGGGTTTCCCAAGCACCGGAAACCCTTTTTTTGTATTGATGGACAATTCAGCGTCCGAGATCTTTCGCCGTGGTTCCTGCAATTCCCCAGTTCGTTTTGGGCACTTCGGAAATCAGGATGCGTATCGTCTCTTTCGGCGCGCCGACGGCTTCATGCAGCGCCTGCGTGACTTTCTCGATCACCGCGCGTTTCTGGTCGTCGGTTCTGCCTTCCAGCATGTGGATCTGGGCAAAGGGCATGAGGTTCTCCTTGAGGGTGTGAGATCAGGCAGCCTTGGCCGCACGTTCCTTGCGCTCGCGCGCCATCGTCATCGCCGTGTCTTCGATCATGTCTTCCTGACCGCCGACCATGCCGCGACGTCCGAGCTCGACCAGAATGTCGCGCGCGGCGACACCGTACTTGGCTTCGGCGCGCTTGGCGAACAGCAGGAAGCTCGAATACACGCCTGCATAGCCCAGCGTTAAAGAGTCACGGTCGATGCGGATTATGTGATCCATGATGGGCACGACGATATCCTCGGCCACATCCATGATCTTGAACACATCCACGCCGGTGTCCACGCCCATCCGTGCGCAGACAGCAATGAACACCTCCATCGGCGTATTGCCCGCACCTGCGCCCAGACCGGCGGCTGCAGCGTCGATGCGATTCGCGCCGCTTTCGACTGCCGCCACCGAGTTCGCGACGCCCATCGCCAGATTGTGATGGCCGTGGAAGCCCAGCTCGGTCTTCGGATCAATCGCCTGACGCACGGCATCCAGTCGCACACGCACATCATCAGGCAGCATGTAACCGGCCGAATCGGTGATATAGATGCAGTTCGCGCCGTAGCTCTCCATCAGCTTCGCCTGCTTGACCAGACCATCCGGGCTGTTCATGTGCGCCATCATCAGGAAGCCCACGGTATCCATGTCGAGCGCGCGCGCTTTGGTGATGTGCTGCTCGCTGACATCCGCTTCGGTGCAATGGGTAGCCACACGTATCGTGTGCACGCCGAGGTCTTTCGCCATCTTCAGATGATCGACGGTGCCGATGCCGGGCAGCAGCAGGGCAGAGATCTTGGCCTGCTTCATCAGCGGTATCACGGCGCTCAGATACTCTTCATCGCTGTGCGCCGGGAAGCCGTAGTTGACCGACGAGCCGCCAAGACCGTCGCCATGGGTGACCTCGATGTAGGGCACGCCCGCGCGGTCGAGGCCGGTGGCGATGTCTTTCATTTGCTGCAGCGTCATCTGGTGGCGCTTGGGATGCATGCCGTCACGCAGCGTCATGTCATGAACGGCGACTTTTTTTCCTTTGATTGTCATTATCGTCTCCTTGGTGTCAGGCAGCGACCGCAGTCGGTTCAAGCTTCAGCCGACCGGCAATGATTTCTTCGGCAAACATTTCGGCCGTACGCGCGCCGGCGGCGGTCATGATGTCCAGGTTGCCTGCGTATTTCGGCAGATAGTCGCCCAGACCTTCGACTTCCAGGAAGACCGACACGCGCTTGCCATCAAACACCGGGCCATTCACCAGACGATAGCCGGGCACATACTTTTGAACTTCTTTGATCATGTCGTGAATCGACTGCGTGATCTTTGCCTGATCCGGCTCGCCTTCAGTCAGGCAGTGCACGGTATCGCGCATGATCAAGGGCGGCTCGGCCGGGTTGATGATGATGATCGCCTTGCCTTTTTTTGCGCCACCGACCTTTTCGATCGCGCCGGCCGTAGTGCGGGTGAATTCATCAATGTTCTTGCGCGTGCCGGGGCCGGCGCTGCGCGAGGACACGGTAGCGACGATCTCGCCATACGCGACCGGCTGCACGCGCGATACCGCAGCGACCATCGGTATCGTCGCCTGTCCCCCGCAGGTCACCATATTCACATTCATTTCGCCACGGCCCACATGTTCTTTCAGGTTCACCGGCGGCACGCAGTAGGGACCGATCGCCGCGGGCGTCAGGTCAATCATCAGCACGCCCAATTCGTTGAGCTTGCGTGAATTCTCCGCATGCACATAGGCGGAGGTCGCATCGAACGCGATCTGCACGCCGTCTTCAAGCACATGCGGGAGCAGACCATCGACGCCCTCGGCGGTGGTCTTGATGCCCATCTCGCGCGCGCGCTTCAGGCCATCGGATTCAGGGTCAATGCCCACCATCCAGACTGGCTCCAGCACCGGCGAGCGTTTCAGTTTGGCGAGCAGGTCGGTGCCGATATTGCCGGGCCCGATCAGCGCGCATTTGATTTTTTTGCTCATGTTCAGAGTCTCCTATGCATTCATCAAAAAACGATTGCCCCGCGCTTCAGCTACGATCAGACGAGGCTACGAACAACACCGCCATCGACCCGCAGTGCCGCGCCGTTGGTTGCGGCGGATTTCGGACTGCAGACATAGGCGACCATGGAGGCCACTTCCTCCGGCTGTATGAAACGGCGCAACAATGAGGTGGGACGCGCATTGGCAAAGAAAGCAGCGGCAGCCTCATCAAAGCTGACGCCTTGCTGTGCGGCTAGCTTGTCAAAGAAATCCTTCGCGCCTTCGGTCAGCGTGGGGCCGGGCAGCACACTGTTCACGGTGACGGCCGTGCCCGCGCAGGTTTCGGCCAGACCGCGCGCCACCGACAGCTGCGCGGATTTGGTCATCCCGTAATGCACCATCTCCGCAGGCGGGCAAATGCCCGATTCACTGGAGATGAACACGATGCGGCCGCGATTGCGCGACTTCATACCCGGCAGGAAAGCGCGCGAGAGGCGCACACCGCTCATCACATTCGTGTCGAAGAAGCGAGTCCAGTCAGCGTCGGGAATCGATTCGAAGGGCTTGGGGTCGAAGATACCGAGGTTATTCACCAGAATATCGACCTCGCCCAGTGCGGAGATCAGTTGCTGGCAGCCTGCTGCGGTGCCGGCATCGGCGGCGATGCCCGTCACTTGGGCGTCGGGCAGGGCGGCCTGCAGGCGCTTCACTGCTGCGTTGACGTTGGTAGCGCTGCGGCCATTGATTGTCACGTGCGCGCCTTCTGCGGCGAGCGCATGCACAATCGCATAGCCGATGCCGGCGGTGGAGCCGGTGACTAATGCGGTCTGGTGTTTCAGTTGCAGATCCATGTCTACCTTTTTTGTGATTCAGTCCGTCGTTAATGGGTTCGCTGACGGTTCACGACGATGGATCCCGGCCTGCGCCGGGATGACAGTTTTACATTTGATGGCTTTCCAATCGTCGTCCCAGCGCAGGCTGGGACCCATGCGCACTCTGGCAGTGAAATCTCTGGCGAAGTAAGTACCGGACATGACAACTTTCGCAAACTCAAGAATGCAACCATGGCTTCAGCACCCGCGTCAGCTGCGGCGCCACCACCCAGGTCATGATCAGCACCACCAGCATCGTCAGCACCATCACGCGCGGCACCAGTGGCCACGGCGCGAGCGTGTCGCCCAAAAGCGTGAACAGCAGCAGCACCGTCGGGAAGATACCCAGCCAGGTCGTGATCGCCACCTTCCAGCGCGGCGGCGGTGTCTGCCGGGTGCCGGTCATGAACCAGTGCGCCATGCCGATCACCTGCCGCATCTGCGCGGGCCCTTCGGTCAGCGGGTCGATCGCGGCCAGTCCAAGTGCACGGGCCGGTGACATCTGCCAATCCTGCAAATGTTCGTCCGAGTCGAACGCGAACACCACGTGATACAAGCCCGGTTCATCATCACTGGGCTTGACCAGCTGACTGCCAAGGTGACCTTTGAATTCTTTCGCGGCCGCCATCATGTTCCCCATCAGCGACTCGAACGCGGATTCCTGCCCCGGCTTGATGCGTCGGGTCACTAGCACAGTGACGGCGGTCGGATGCTGGGGAGTGCTCATGGGATGGGCTTATTCCACAAAGCGCATCGATACCGAGCCCAGATCCTGGAAGCGCACGAGGATGTTGTCGCCCGCCTGCACAGGGATGGCTTCGGTCACGCCGCCGGTCATGATGAAAGTCCCTGCCGGGATTTCCTGTCCGCGCTCGCCGAGGTGATTGGCCATCATCGCAATCGCTGCCGCAGGGTGCCCGAGCACTGCCGCGCCGGCCGCCATCGCCATGATCTGGCCATTTTTTTCCAGCACCACGCCCAGCGTGCGCAGATCCAGTGCCTCGACATTGCGCGAGCGGCCGCCGATCACAAAGCGCGACGCCGAGGTGTTATCTGCGACCACGCTCTTGAGGTCAAATTTGAAATCGCGGTAGCGGCTGTCGATGATCTCCACGGCAGGAATGACGAAGTCAATTGCTGCCATCACCGCGCCCACATGGCAACCGGGGCCCTTCAGCGGTGCTTTGGTGACGACACAGATTTCGGCCTCGACTTTCGGATGGATCAGCTCGGACACCTTGATGTCGCCGCCATCCGGGCGCGCCATGTAATCGCTGACAAAGCCGAACACGGGCACATCCACGCCCATCTGCTTCATCTTGGCAAACGAAGTCAGGCCGGCTTTCAGGCCGACAGTTTTGTTGCCGCGCGCTTCCTTGCGGGCGCGTATCGTGTCCTGAATCGTGTACGCATCATCCCAGTCCATCTGCGGATAATCGTCGGTGATCTTCAGTACATCGCGGGCTTCCAGTTCGGCGGATTCGAGGTGCGCGGCGAGCTTGTCTATCGTGGCTTTATCGAGTTGCATGAATGTCTCCGATCAGATGAAACGCACCGAGGTGCTGCCCAGTCCGCCGACCGAGCAGTGCAGGCTGTCGCCCGCCTTTACGGGCACCAGCGGCGATTGGGAGCCAGACAAAATCACATCACCGGCCTTTAATGAAATGCCGAGACGACCCAGCGTATTTGCCAGCCATGCGACTGCATTCACCGGCGAACCTTGCACTGAAGCGCCGCACGAGGTGCTGATGATCTCGCCGTTCTTGTCCAGCACCATGCCGGCCAGCGCCAGATCGAGATCGCGCGGGCTCTTGCGCGTGCCGCCCAGCGTGAACACGCCGCACGAGGCGTTGTCGGCCACGGTGTCCTGAATCTTGATCTTCCAATCTTTAATCCGCGAATCGACGATCTCGAAGCAGGGCATCACGCAATCCGTGGCGCGCAGCACGTCGGCCGCCGTCACGCCGGGGCCGGTCAGGTCTTTCGCGAGAATGAACGCGACTTCGGCCTCTGCTTTGGGCGCGATCATTTTGCTGGTATCGACGGCTTCGCCTTCGTTGAACACCATGCCCGAGAGCAGATGGCCGAAGTCGGGCTGGTTCACGCCCAGCATGTCCATCACGATCTTGCTGGTCACGCCGATCTTCTTTCCGACGACAATCTGCCCGTCCTGCAGCTGGCGCTCTATCATGCGCAGCTGAATCTGATAGGCATCCTCGATGCTGATGTCCGCTTCACGATTGGTCAGCGGCTCGATGGGCACGCGCGACACCAGCGAGTTGTACAGCTCATCGCCGTACTGCTGGATTTTTTGGGCACTCATGGACATGAAAATTCTCCGGTTTAGATCTTGATCATCACGTTGCGCAGATCGGTATAGAACTCCAGCGAGTGCACGCCGCCTTCACGGCCGATGCCCGAGCCTTTTGATCCGCCGAACGGCGTGCGCAGGTCGCGCAGGAACCAGCTGTTGATCCAGCACAGGCCGACATGCACTGCATTCGCCATCCGCGTTGCGGTGGACATGTTCGAGGTCCAGATCGAGGTCGCCAGACCATACGAGGTGTCGTTCGCCAGTGCGATCGCTTCTTCCTCGGTGTCGAACGGCGCGATATGGCAGCAGGGGCCGAAGATCTCTTCGCGGATGATCGGCGAATCTTCCGGCAGGCCGGTCCAGATGGTGGGCTGTACCCAGTGGCCGTTCGCATACTCGCCGCTCATCGTCGGCTCGCCGCCGCCGGTGACCACGGTCGCGCCGAGCGCCTTCGCTTTCTGGTAGTACGACATCACTTTCTGCTTGTGCTCGGCCGAGATCAGCGGGCCAAGGCCCACGCCGGGCTCATGCGAGGGACCGATCTTCAGCGCTTCGGCTTTTTCTTTCAGCGCCTTGACGAATTTGTCGAAGATGGGACGCTGCACATAGACGCGCTCGGTGCCAAGGCAGACCTGCCCGCAGTTTTCGAACGATGAGCGCGTGATGCCGGCGATCGCTTTATCAAAGTCGGCATCGGCAAACACAATGCCCGCGTTTTTACCGCCGAGCTCGAACGATACCGGGCGCACACCTTTTGCGGCAGCGGCCATGATCGCCTCGCCGGTGCGCGTCTCGCCGGTAAAGGTAATGCCATCCACATCGGGATGTTTCGTCAGGAATTCGCCGGCCGAATTCGGGCCGAAGCCGTGCACCACGTTGTACACGCCTTTCGGTATGCCGACCTTGTTCATCACTTCGCCGAGCAGCGTCGCGGTACCGGGGGTTTCTTCAGAGGGTTTGACGATCACTGCATTGCCGCAGGCGAGCGCAGGGCCGACTTTCCAGGTCATCAGCAGCAGCGGCAGATTCCATGGGCAGACCACGGCGATCACGCCCAGCGGCACGCGCACGCCATAGCTGATCGCGGTGCCGCCATCCGGCGTGGTCATCTGGAAGCTTTCGGTCGGCGCGTTCTTGATGATGTCGGCAAACACCTTGAAGTTCGCCGCGCCGCGCGGAATGTCGATATGCGAGGCCAGCGAATGCGGCTTGCCGGTATCGGCGAGCTCGGCCTCCAGAAAATCATCAAAGCGGCGATTGATTTCGTCCGCCACTTCATACAACAGCTCGACACGCTTGACGACGGACAGCTTGCCCCATTCGCCCTTGAGCGCCGCGCGGCCGGCCCTGACGGCGGCATCGACTTCGGCCTGACCGGCTTCATGCACATGGCCGATCACCTGATTGCTGACCGGCGTGCGTTTTTCAAACGTTTTACCGGTGGCGATGAATTCGCCATTGATGAAATTGTGGAATTGTTTCATGGTCTTTATCCGTATTTTTTGGTAGGTCATTCAGGCAAGGCCAATGGCCTTCAGTCCGGCGCGCGCGCATTCCTCGTCCTGTTCCGCTGATCCGCCCGAGACGCCAATGCCGCCGATGCGAACGCCGTTCTCGACGATGGGCAGGCCGCCGCCGAAAATCACCAGCCGAGGGCGCAGCGGCAGACCGGCTTTCAGCGCGGCGTCGCCTTCGAGGATCTTCATCCACTGACTGGTCGGGAATCCGAAGCTGGCCGAGGTATAGGCCTTGTCGATCGCGATATCGATCGAGTGCAGGAAGGCGCCGGGCATGCGTAAAAATCCGGCCAGCGTGCCGCTGCTGTCGGTGATGGCGACATTGATCGCAATGCCCATTTGCCTGGCGTGGGCGACGGTGGCGGCCAGTGCCTGACTGGCGGCTTCGGCGGAGATGACGGCGGCAGGTACGCTGTGGCTCATGACGATTTCCCGGTGAATAAGTGAGTAGGGTAGAGAAGCGGGTCTATACTGTCCAATACTGAATTTTTCGTTCACAATACCTTTCAGGTATAGAACGTTTCAACGGAGACAAGGAGGCCGGATGGACCTGCGGCAGATGCGGTATTTCCTCGCGCTGGCCGAAGAGCGCAACTTCACCCGCGCCGCCGAGCGGCTGCATATGGCGCAGCCGCCGCTGACGCGGCAGATACGGGCGCTGGAAGACGAGCTGGGCGCGGCGCTGTTCATTCGTACCGTCAAGGGTGTCGAGCTGACCGAGGCCGGGCAGGCGTTGCTGGATGAAGTGCCGAATCTGCTGTCGCTCGCGCAGCGCGCGAAAGAGCGCACGGTCGCGGCCAGTCAGGGCTTGTCGGGGCGGCTGGATGTGGGCATCTTTGGCTCCGGCGTGCTGGACGTGATACCGCGCCTGCTCGCACGCTTCCACCAAGAGCGTCCGGAAGTGAAGATCGTGCTGCACAACCTGACCAAGACCGAGCAGATCGAGGCGTTGCGCGAACGGCGCATCAGCGTCGGCTTCAATCGTCTGGTGCCGCCCGAAGACGATCTGGCGGTGGAAACCATCCTGCGCGAATCGATGACGGTGGCGCTGCCTGCCGGTCATCCGCTGGCGCGGCAAAAGGAGATTCGGATTCCCGATCTCAGCGATCAGCCGCTGATTCTGTATCCGCGCCTGCCGATCGCGGGTCTGGCGCAACAGGTGATGCAGGCATTCAATCGCGAGAAGGCGGTGTTGCGTGTCGAGCAGGAGGTCGAAGACGTGCTCACCGCGATCGCCCTGGTGGCGGGCGGATTCGGCGCGTGCGTGACCACGGAATCGACAGCGAGCCTGCGGCTGCCGGGCGTGGTGTACCGTCCCCTGGTCAGTAACCATCTGCGCGAGATCGAATTAAGCTGCCTGTACCGGCAGTCGGATGAATCGCCATTGCTGGCGGCGTTTTTAGCGGTGGTGCGAGACTTCAAAAAACCGCCGGTTTCGCAGAAAGCGAAACCGGCGGCCAAACGACGATCCTGACCCCCCGATCAGGTGTACACGGCGGTAAACGAAGGCACCGCATCTCCCGTGTGATAGAAGATACCGGTCCACAGCTTGTCTTCCGTCCACGTCGTGACCGGACGATCCGGCTGCGCCAGATACCCCAGACCCGCAAACGTCTCATTGCGATTGCCGCTCGGATCGAAGAAGTAGATCGTCTCGCCGCGCGTGATGCCGTGGCGGGTCGGTGCGACG
>JACCDH011083584.1_pt1 | contig 41124 bp, 37 predicted proteins | sample 7442481 | NCBI WGS metagenome assembly JACCDH01 (sample SAMN15323433, study PRJNA562643) | freshwater metagenome | isolation source: river surface water | place: USA:Blue River Watershed | collected 2017-08-15 | reverse complement strand
GGAAAACGCAGCGCCAGCTCGCAGCCGCAGGTCTCATAACCAAAGACCTCCGGGCGCCAGCCCGGCCGGTCATCGGCCAATACCGCCAGACTGGCAATCGGCTTGCGGTAGCGGTCATACAGCCGGTAATGGTAAACAAACATGCGCTCGGCGAACTCATCCTGCCTTTCGCCCTGCACTTCGATATGGATGTACACCCACTCGGCGTCGCCATTCAGGCAGGACACCCGGGCCAGTTTGTCGACAAACCGTTTACCGAGCTCGCTGTCATGCACGACGGCGCGCAGCTCCTGATCCAGAAACAGATAGGGCTGGCTCCAGTCGATCCGCGCATGGGCGGCCGGAAAGTAGAACTGCATGAAGTCGGGGAAGTAGCGCTCGATCGCTTCTTTCCAGGGACTGTCGTAATCATCCGCTGCTGAATGCTCCACTGAATGCTCCACCGCAGGCCTCCAACGAGTACTGATGGGTGCAGCATGAATGAACTGCGGAGCATAATTACGATGCTGGTGCAGACAACAGGGTTCGTGCGTTGCATTGCCCCTGAACCGCTCTGTGGTGTCGTATCTGTGTCAGTCGCTGAAGCAAGCTGTTCGGTGACTGAACATTCTCAAGACATTGATGCAGAAAAAAAGAGTCTGGCCGCCGGCTCAGACTCTTTCTGTTTTACCTTGCTACCGATGAAAACTCAGACTACCGCGCCATCCGTCTCATCCTTGGGCTTCACGGGCTTGATCAGGTCTTCACGCTTCACACCCAGCCACATCGCTACCGCTGCGGCGACAAATACGGAAGAATAGATACCAAACAAAATACCGATGGTCAGCGCAACCGCAAAGTAGTGCAGCGTGGGGCCACCGAACAGCAGCATGGACAGCACCATCAGCTGCGTGCAGCCGTGTGTAATGATGGTTCGCGAGATGGTGCTGGTGATCGCGTGATTGAGCACTTCAGGCGTTTCCAGCTTGCCGAAACGACGATCGCGGAAAGTTTCGCGCACGCGATCGAACACGACGACCGATTCGTTCACGGAGTAACCGAGTACCGCCAGTACCGCTGCCAGCACCGTCAGCGAGAATTCCCACTGAAAGAAAGCAAAAAAACCCAGGATGATCACCACGTCATGCAGGTTCGCGATGATCGCCGCAACGGCAAACTTCCATTCAAAGCGAAACGCCAGATAGATCATGATGCCGACCACCACAAAAGCCAGTGCGGTCAGACCGTCGTGGGCAAGCTCGTCACCGACCTGCGGACCGACGAATTCGACACGTTTCAGGCTGACCGACGCATCCTGCGCTTTGAGCGCATCAATCACTTGCGTGCTGACCTGCGCGCTGTTGCTGCCTTTTTGCACCGGCAGGCGGATCAGCACATCCTGGGCCGTGCCGAAACTTTGCACCTGGCTGTCGGTGTAGCCGAGGCCATTGACGACCTTGCGTATACCCTCCAGATCCGCCGGTCTGGTATACGCGACTTCCATCACCGTGCCGCCGGTAAATTCAATCGACAGGTGCAAGCCTTTGGCAAAGAGAAAAAACACCGCTGCGACAAAGGTCAGCGCCGAGATGGCATTGAACGCCAGCGCATGCCGCATGAACGGTATATCTTTTTTGATGCGGAAAAATTCCATGATCTGCCTCTTGGTCCTTGATCAAGCCCCCGCCCTCAGGCTTCGGGCTTCCATACTTGTCCGATGGAGACGCTGGTGAGTTTCTTGCGACGGCCATACCAGAGATTGGTCAGCGCACGCGCGACCACCACGGCAGAGAACATCGATGTCAGGATGCCCAGACAGTGAACGACTGCAAAACCACGAATAGGGCCGGAGCCGAAAATCAGCAGCGCAAGCCCTGCGATCAGCGTCGTCACGTTCGAGTCAAGAATGGTCGCCCATGCGCGCTCAAATCCTGCGGCAATCGCCGCCTGTGGTGAATTGCCCAGACGCAGTTCTTCACGGACGCGTTCATTGATCAGCACGTTCGCATCGATCGCCATGCCCAGCGTCAGTGCAATCGCCGCGATGCCCGGCAAGGTCAGTGTTGCCTGCAGCAGCGAGAGCACCGCGATCAGCAGCATCACATTGACTGCCAGCGCGATCACGCTGAAGGCGCCGAACAGCAGGTAGTAGAGCACCATGAATGCGGCAATCGCGGCAAAACCGTACAGCGTCGAATTGAAGCCCTTGGCGATGTTCTCTGCACCCAGCTGTGGACCGATGGTGCGCTCTTCGATGATTTCCATCGGCGCGGCAAGCGAGCCGGCGCGCAGCAGCAAGGCCAGATCGGTCGCGGCGGTCGGTGATTCCATGCCGGTGATCTGAAAGCGCGAGCCCAGTTCATCACGAATCGTGGCGACCGTCAGCACCTCGCCTTTGCCTTTCTCAAACAGCACGATGGCCATCAGCTTGCCGATCTTGCTGCGCGTGGCCTCGCGCATCTTGCGGCCGCCATCGCCATTCAGGTCGATGCTGACTGCCGGCTGCTGGTTCTGGTCGAAGCTGGCACCGGCATTCGAGATGTAGTCGCCAGTGATAACCGGGTCTTTGTACAGGATGACGGGCGTAGCCTTGCCGACCTTGAACAGCTCGGAGCCCAGAGGCACGGCAGCGCTGTCTTCGGTGCCACGACGCACCGATTCATCCACCATGCGCACTTCCAGCGTCGCGGTGCGGCCAATGATGTCCTTAGCGCGTGACACATCCTGCACGCCCGGCAGCTGCACCACGATGCGATCCGCGCCCTGTCGCTGAATGACGGGCTCCGCGACACCCAGTTCGTTCACCCGTTTCGACAAGGTAGAAATATTCTGCTGCACCGCCTCTTCCAGCGTACGCTTCAGCGCCACCGGGCTGAGCGTCGCGCGCAGCTTCAGTCCCTCGGCATCGGCGCCATCGGCCAGCGTCAGGTCTGGCATCTGTGACAAGAGGGTTTCACGCGCGGCTTCACGGGTTTCCTGATCACGGAAACGGATATCGATCGCATCGCCCTCGCGCGAGATGCCGGCAAAACGAATACGCTTCTCGACCAGCAGTGCACGCAAGCCCGTCTGTATGCCCTGCATGCGCTTGGCGACGACAGCACGGGTATCGACCTGCATCAGGAAGTGCACACCGCCGCGCAGATCGAGGCCCAGATACATCGGCAGCGCATGCAGGCTCTGCAGCCATGCCGGCGTGTTCGGCAACAGGTTGAAAGCGACCAGATAGCTGGGATCCGACGCATCGCGGTTCAGCGCCTGTTCCAGCACCGTCTTGGCCTTGAACTGAAGATCGGTGCTGGCAAAGCGCGCGCGCAAAGTGCCATTGTTGCCGAGGTCCTCATAGAAAACATTCTCGGCAGGCACGCCGGCCTTGTTCAGTGCATCCGAGGCCATCGCGACAGCCTGAGGCGTCAGCTTGACAGTGGCCTTCGCGCTGCTGATCTGCACTGCGGGCGATTCGCCGAAGAAATTCGGAATCGTGTAGATCACGCCGAGCATCAGCACCAGCGCGATCATCAGATATTTCCAGAGTGGGTAGCGATTCATCGCATCACGCCTTGAAAAAAGAAATGTCCGGCACAAGGGGCCGGACAGGTTGAGCGAGCAGGGCTCAGAGGTCTTTGATCGTGCCCTTAGGCAGCAGCATAGTGACCGCGGCTTTCTGCATCACGATCTCGGTACCATTAGCAACATCAAGGTGAATGTAACCCTCGCCGACCTTGCTGACTTTACCGACCAGTCCGCCGGCGGTCACCACCTCGTCGCCTTTGGCCAGCGCATCGATCATGGCTTTCTGTTCCTTCTGCCGTTTCATCTGAGGACGGATCATCAGGAAGTACAGTACGACGAACATCAGGATGATGGGCAAAAAGCTCATCAGGCCGCCGCCCGCGCCTGCGGGTGCGGCTGCCTGCGCGTAGGCGTTAGAAATGAACATGGGATACTCCGGATTGATGTTTTTCAGGACGCGGCATTCTATCATTCCAGAGGTCTGCGTCCGTCAGCGACGCAAACGGAGGGCGACGGCCCCGGCGGGGTACCGCCGCCCCGTACTCAGTCGTCGGCCAGCCGGGTGCCAGGTGCCAGCCCCGCCTCGGTTTCGATAAAGCGCAAAGTCTCCTCGTCCGCTGCATAATCGGCGACCCGCAGGCCATCGGCCGATCTGGCGCGCACCGAGGCACCGTGCCGGATCAGCAGCCGGATCAGCGGCAGGTTCTTGTCCTGGCAGGCAAACATCAGGGGCGTCATGCCCAGATCATCGCCGAGATTGGCATCCGCGCCATGCTGAAGCAGCAGCTCAGCGGTCTCTGCGCCGATGCCATGCTGATTTAGCAGCGTACCCCCGAAAAATATGCGCTGCCGCGGATTGGCACCCTGCTCAAGCAAAAACTTCAGCAAAGGAAAATTGCCTGCCAGAGCAACTTTCAGCAAGGGCGTGCAGCCAATGGCGTCTCGGATATCGACCGCCACGCCTGTCGCAAGCACTCTGCGCGCAATATCAACCGTCAGGAAATCTGAAAATAACAATTCAGCGCCTTTGCGAGGCAGACAGCTGAAATCGGCTCCCTGAGCGATCAGGCAGCTGGCCATCTCCGCATGTTCTTGCAGATTGGCCGGTCGCAATGCCAGCACGGCCTCCAATGGCGTGAGCCCATTAACGTCCCGATGATTAATCTCCGCCGCAACACCCGCCGAAGCTTGCTGCGGCGACGTCGATGAAGCGTTTGCCGTATTTTTCAGCGCATCGACAATCATCCGCACAACCGCCAGATCAGCATGCAGGCAAGCCCAGTGCAGGGGATTTCTTCCAAAGACAGGATCGCGCTCGCGGGGATCTGCGCCCTCAGCCAGCAGTTTGCGTACCTGGTGTGCGCGGGCATCAGCGGAACTGCTCGTTTCGGAGCGAGGGGTCATACAAGCAGCTGCCAGTGGCGGCAGATCACGAACATCACACGACCCGTTTTCCAGCCGATCGCTGGGCAAGGCATTCATCAGCTCGCTGAGCGAGAAATCCCCGCCAAGAAACGGTTTATCAGCCGAATGGTCTTTCTGCGGCTTGGGGCTTTCAATAGCGCCGAGCACGACATCGTTTTGCCATCCTCGCCAGTACGCGAGAATGTCCTGCTGCTGTGACTGTTGTTGCTGTTGCTGCCGCATGACGGGCAGAGCTGATTGTGTGGCATCCAGCGGTGGATCGGCTCGCCCGGAAGCTTTGCGGGCGTTTTCACGATCAGCCTCTGTGCAGGAAAAAAAACGATTGAGCGTTGCCCTGTCGGGTGGCGAACTGTCCATGAATCCTCCGCTTGTCAGGTTCGTCGATCGGACCAATGCGTCAGATCGTGACCTGTTGTGGAAGAACTCAGCAATGATGGTTCCGGCACCTTGAAGCACCGCAACAGGAATGCATGTCAGTGCTGAGCATGCTCATGCATGACGTGCACGGTCGGTATGGAAACGCGCTCTGAAATCAGCAAAGCTTCCGGCATCGATCGCGTCACGCATCTCCTGCATGAGTTGCAGGTAGTAATGAAGATTATGAATCGTGTTCAGCTGAGCACCCAGTATCTCGCCACAGCGATGCAGATGATGCAGATAGGCGCGCGAGAAATTCTGACAGGTATAGCAGGCACAACTATCATCCAGCGGGTGGTCTTCATCCTTGTGACGCGCATTTTTTATCTTCACATCGCCAAAACGCGTGAACAGCCAGCCAGGGCGCGCATTTCGGGTCGGCATCAGGCAATCGAACATGTCGATGCCATTCGCAACACCATCAACCAGGTCCTCCGGCGTGCCCACGCCCATCAGGTAACGCGGTTTGTTGGCAGGCAGGCGCGGCGCCGTGTGCGCGAGTATGCGCTGCATATCTTCCTTGGGCTCGCCGACCGACAGCCCGCCGATGGCCATCCCGTGAAACTGCAGCTCATCCAGTCCGGCGAGCGATTCATCGCGCAAATCTTCGAACATGCCTCCCTGCACGATACCGAACAAGGCATTCGGATTCTCTTCACGACGGAATTCATCGATCGATCGCTTTGCCCAACGCAGAGACATCCGCATCGAACGCCCGGCTTCTTCTCGCGTAGCAGGCCGCCCGTCGATTTCATAGGGCGTGCATTCATCAAATTGCATCACGATATCGGAATTCAGCACTCGCTGTATCTGCATCGAGATCTCGGGCGACAGGAATAAACGATCGCCATTGATCGGCGACGCGAATTTCACGCCTTCTTCGGTGATCTTGCGCATCTCGCCCAGCGAGAACACCTGAAATCCGCCGGAGTCGGTCAGTATCGGCTTGTCCCAGGCAATGAAACGGTGAAGCCCGCCAAACTGCCGGACGATATCCAGTCCGGGGCGCAGCCACAAATGGAAGGTATTGCCCAAAATGATTTGGGCGCCGATATTCTCCAGTTCCAGCGGCGACATTGCCTTGACTGAGCCATAGGTGCCGACCGGCATGAAGATCGGCGTCTCTATCGCGCCATGCGCAAGCTGCAGCCGTCCGCGACGCGCTTGTCCATCGGTTTTCAGCAAGGTGTATTTCATCGTTGTTCGTTCCAGTGCGGATCCGGGTCAAGCAGCATGGCGTCGCCATAACTGAAAAAACGATAGCGCTGCGCAATCGCATGTAAATAAGCCGTCTTTATCCGGTCATGGCCGGCAAAAGCGGATACCAGCATCATCAGTGTCGATTTGGGCAAGTGGAAATTCGTCACCAGCCGCGTGACTGTTCTGAACTGGTAGCCGGGCGTGATGAAAATCCGGGTATCGTCGCTGCCTGCCTTCAGCTCGCCACCCTGCGATGCCGATTCCAGTGCGCGCAGGCTGGTAGTGCCGACGGCAATTACCGCATTTCCATTGCGCCGGGCGTCGTGAACCAGTTCTGCCGTCTCTTCAGGCACATGAAACCATTCACTGTGCATCTTGTGCTCAGTGATGTTCTCAGTGCGCACTGGCTGAAACGTGCCCGCACCCACATGCAGCGTCAGCCAGGCCAGACGAACACCCCTGGCCTGCAGCCTGTCCAGCAAAGGCTGATCGAAATGCAGTCCGGCAGTCGGCGCAGCGACCGCACCGGGCGAACGAGCGAACACCGTCTGGTAGCGACGCTCATCCTGCTCGCCGGCTTCGTGCCCGATGTAGGGCGGCAGCGGCAGCCTGCCATGCGCATCGATCAGCGCGATCGCATCAGCGGGAAACTGCAGCGTAAAAAATTCTCCGGCGCGCTCGCCGACAGTCACATCAAAGGCATCGGCCAGCCGCATCCGCGTCCCGGACGGTGGTGATTTGGAAGCGCGCACCTGTGCCAGCACGGTCGATGCATCAAGCACCCGCTCGACCAGTACCTCGACCTTGCCACCGGTTTCCTTGACACCGAAAAACCGCGCGTTCAGCACTCGCGTGTCATTGAACACCATCACATCGCCGGGCTGGAGCAGGTCCGGAATGTCGGTGAATACCCGGTCGCAGAGGCGGTCCGGCGCGACGTCAAGCAGACGGGAAGCGCTGCGCTGTGGCAGAGGCGCCTGAGCAATCAGCTCGGGTGGCAAATCAAAATCAAAATCGGAGAGTGAATACATGATGGTGAAGCATGATGGAGCCTGTCGCTCCGGTGCGGCCGCTGGCGTGCGCTGGCGGGTTAGCGGCAAAAGCCGGTATTCTACGTCGCGCCCGCAATCTCAGCCTGCCATGCCCGCCTCCCGAAAAAAATCCTCGCCCCCGAAAAGCCTGCGCACCAGCGACAAGCTGGCGCGGCTGGGGCTGTCGACCGACATGGCGCTGGTGCTTCATCTGCCGATGCGCTACGAAGATGAAACGCAGCTGCTGACGATTCAAGAGGCTGCGATGAGGCCCGGGCTGGTCGCTCAGATCGAAGGCGTGGTCAGCGACTGCGATGTGCAATACCGGCCGCGCCGCCAGCTGGTGGTCAAGCTCAGCGATGGCACGGGTCTTTTGACGATGCGCTTCCTGAATTTTTACGGCAGTCAGGCCACCCAGATGGCCGCAGGCAAGCGGCTGCGCGTGCGCGGCGAGCTGCGCCATGGCTTTTTTGGCGATGAAATGGTGCACCCGACCGTAAAGAGCGTGGAGGAAGGCGCGCCGCTGCCCGATGCACTGACCCCGGTCTATCCGAGCGGCGAAGGCTTGTCGCAGGCGCTGCTGCGCAAAGCGATTGCCAATGCAATTACGCGCGTTACTTGGGATGACAGTCTGCCCGAGAGCGTGCGCGAATCGCTGGCGCTGATGCCCTTCGAGCCGGCGATCCGCCTGCTGCACAACCCGCCGCCAGATATCGATGAAAATGCGCTGGCCGAGCGCACGCATCCTGCGTGGATGCGCGTGAAATTCGATGAACTGCTCGCACAGCAGTTGTCGATGAAGCGCGCGCAGGCGGCGCGCCGCCAGCAGGGCGCGCCGGTGCTGGATCAGGCGGGTGCGCTGACCGCGGCCTTCCTCGCCGCGCTGCCGTTTTCCCTGACCGGCGCCCAGCAGAGGGTACTGGATGAGATACGCTCCGACCTGAAAGCGGCTTTCCCGATGCAGCGGCTGCTGCAAGGTGACGTTGGCAGCGGCAAAACCATCGTCGCCGCGCTGGCGGCCGCGCAGGCGATCGACTGCGGCTATCAGGCGGCGCTGATGGCGCCGACCGAGATCCTCGCCGAGCAGCATTTCCGCGAGATTGCCGCATGGATGGAGCCGCTGGGCGTGAAGGTCGCGTGGCTGACCGGCAGCCTGAAAAAGCGCGAGAAAGACCAAGCCCGCGCGCGCATCGGATCCGGCGACGCACAGCTGGTGATCGGCACGCATGCACTGATACAGCACGACGTCGAATTCGCGAAACTGGGACTCGTCATCGTCGATGAACAGCACCGCTTCGGCGTTGCGCAGCGTCTGACACTGCGCAACAAAGGAGTGGACAGCGTGCCGCATCAGCTGATGATGTCGGCCACACCGATACCGCGCACGCTGGCGATGACGTATTTCGCCGATCTGGAAGTGTCGGTGATCGATGAGCTGCCGCCCGGCAGGACGCCGGTCGTGACCCGGCTTGTCAGTCAGGACCGGCGCGATGAAGTCATCGAGCGCGTGCACGCCGCCGCACTCGAAGGACGTCAGGTCTACTGGGTATGCCCGCTGATCGAAGAATCCGAGGCCTTGCAGCTGCAGACCGCAACCGAAACATTCGAGCTGCTGTCCGCAGCTCTGCCCGATCTTCAGGTCGGACTGGTGCACGGACGGCTGAAACCGGCCGACAAGCAGCAGGTGATGGAAGCCTTCGCGCGCGGCGATCTGCAGCTGCTGGTCGCCACCACGGTGATCGAAGTCGGCGTCGATGTGCCGAATGCCTCGCTGATGGTGATCGAGCATGCGGAACGCTTCGGCCTGTCGCAGCTGCATCAGCTGCGCGGCCGGGTCGGGCGCGGATCGGCGGCCAGTGTCTGTCTGCTGATGTATCAGGGACCGCTCGGCCCGGTGGCCAGAGAGCGACTGGCGATCATGCGCGAGACGGCCGATGGTTTCGAGATCGCGCGCCGGGATCTGGAGATACGCGGCCCCGGCGAATTTCTGGGCGCTCGTCAGTCCGGGCAGGCGATGCTGAGGTTTGCCGATCTTGAAAGAGATCAGTGGCTGGTCGAAAAAGCACGTGACCTCGCGCAGCGCCTGCTGACAGAGGCGCCAGCCGTCGCCGATGCACACCTTGCGCGCTGGCTGGGCGCGAAGGAAGATTATTTGCGCGTCTGAACGCGGGCAGATGGTTCACCTGCGGCCATCTTCTGTGCGACACTAGCCGCCATGACATTGACAGAACTGAAATACATCGTCGCGGTCGCGCGCGAGAAGCATTTCGGACGTGCTGCCGAAGCCTGCTTCGTCGCGCAGCCCACGTTGTCAGTCGCCATCAAGAAGCTGGAAGACGAGCTGGGCGTGGCCATCTTCGAGCGTGGGGGCTCGGAAATTTCCGTCACGCCGATCGGCGCGCAAATCATCGCCCAGGCCGAGCATGTACTTGAGCAGACGGCCTTCATCAAGAACATCGCCAAGCAGAACAAGGATCCGCTGGTCGGCCCGCTGCGCGTCGGCGTGATCTACACCATCGCTCCTTATCTGCTGCCGCAACTGGTGCCGACGCTGATCGAGCGCGTGCCTCAGATGCCGCTGGTGCTGCAGGAGAATTTCACGGTCAGGCTGATAGAAATGCTGCGCGCCGGCGAGCTGGATGCCGCGATCATGGCGCTGCCTTTCAATGAACAAGGGCTGATGGTGCGGCCGCTGTATGACGAGCCCTTCATGATCGCGCTGCCGCGCCATCACCAGTGGGCCGAGCGCCAGAAAATCAGCAGCGAGGAACTCAAGAGCGAAACCATGCTGCTGCTGGGTGCCGGCCACTGCTTCCGCGATCAGGTGCTGGAAGTCTGCCCGGAGATGTCGCGCTTCTCGACCAGCGGTGGCGGCATTGCGCGCACCTTCGAAGGTTCGTCACTGGAAACCATACGCCATATGGTCGCGTCCGGCATAGGCATTACCGTGCTGCCTCAGGCCTCGGTACCTTCCGCGCCGGGGGCCGACAACATGCTGCGCTATCTGCCCTTCGACGATCCTCAGCCCTCGCGCCGGGTCGTCATCGCCTGGCGCAAGAGCTTCACCCGCGCTGAGGCAATAGAAGCCGTTCGTCAGGCCGTGCTGGCATGCAAACTCAACGGCGTGCAGATGCTTCCGGATGCGGTGCTGGCAGAGGGTTGATTTCAAACCTGCAGGCATCCTGCAACCCGGTCTGGCTTCAGTCCGAACTACAATGCGACATTCCTCGCACGGATCCCGATTCATTCCCGCCCACATGGACGTCCCCGCCGACACACCGCCGAACCGGCTGATGCTGTACGCTCGCCTCGTTCGTCTGGACAAGCCCATCGGCAGCTTGCTACTGCTGTGGCCGACACTGTCCGCGCTGTGGCTGGCATCAAATGGCCGGCCCGACCCGGTGCTGTTGCTGATTTTCACGCTGGGCACGGTGCTGATGCGATCCGCAGGCTGCGCGATCAACGATTTTGCCGATCGCGATTTCGATCGCCATGTGAAACGTACTGCTGAGCGTCCACTGACCTCCGGCCAGATCCGCGCGTGGGAAGCAGTGGCGGTCGCCGCAGTACTGGCGCTGCTCTCATTTGCGCTGATACTGCCGCTGAACCTGCTGACGAAACAGCTTTCCGTGCTGGCCGTGCTGGTGGCGGCCAGCTATCCGTACTTCAAGCGCTTTTTCGCGCTGCCGCAAGCGTATCTGGGCATCGCATTCGGGTTTGGCATACCGATGGCTTACGCTGCGGTGCTGAACCACGTTCCCATCGAAGCCTGGGTGCTGCTGCTGGCGAACGTGTTCTGGGCGCTGGCCTATGACACCGAGTATGCAATGGTCGATCGCGATGACGATCTGAACATCGGCATACGCACCTCGGCGATCACCTTCGGTCGCCATGACGTGCTGGCCGTGATGCTCTGCTATGCGATCAGCCTCGCACTGATCACGGCGGTCGGCCTGCAGCGGAGATTGGGCGGATTCTTTGTATCCGGCATGCTGGTCGCCGCCGGCATCGCTGTCTATCACTGGTTCCTGATCCGTGATCGTGACCGGATGCGCTGTTTCGCGGCGTTCAGGCACAACAACTGGCTGGGCGCCGCGGTCTTCGCCGGTATCGCGCTGGCTTGATCCGCTGGCTTGATCCGCTGAATTGATCCATTTGGTCTGAACCCCGTTTTTCCTGCGCCACGCCGCATCTGCACAACAGCGGCCTGAAATCCTTTTTACTCTCCTTGTTGCCGGGACCGTTCGCTGCAGATAATCGCAGCGCGCAGACTTTCGCGCGCTCATTTCATTCTCGTCAACGTCCATGGATATCACTGAACTGCTGGCTTTCTCCGTGCAGAACAACGCCTCCGATCTGCATTTGTCGGCCGGCCTGCCGCCGATGATTCGTGTTCATGGCGACGTTCGCCGCATCAACCTGCCGCCGATGTCGCACAAGGAAGTCCACGCGATGATCTACGAAGTCATGAACGATGGCTTGCGCAAGCGCTATGAAGAGTCGCTGGAAGTCGATTTTTCGTTCGAACTGCCGGGTGTTGCCCGCTTTCGAGTGAATGCCTTCAATCAGGACCGAGGCGCTGCTGCAGTGATGCGCACCATCCCGTCAAAAATTTTGTCGCTGGAAGCACTGGGCGCGCCCAAAATATTCGCCGAGTTATCGCTCAAGCCGCGCGGGCTGGTGCTGGTGACCGGCCCCACCGGCTCAGGCAAATCAACCACGCTGGCGGCGATGGTCAATCATGTGAACGACAATGAATACGCGCACATCCTGACGATCGAGGACCCGATCGAATTCGTTCACGAATCGAAGAAAGGCCTGATCAACCAGCGCGAAGTCGGCCCGCATACGCATTCATTTGCCGCTGCGCTGCGCTCGGCGCTGCGCGAAGATCCGGATGTGGTGCTGGTCGGCGAGCTGCGCGACCTTGAAACCATACGCCTTACACTGACGGCAGCCGAGACCGGACATCTGGTGTTCGGCACGCTGCACACGGTGTCCGCCGCCAAAACGGTCGACCGCATCATTGATGTCTTTCCCGGCGAAGAAAAAGACATGGTGCGGGCGATGCTGTCCGAATCGCTGCAGGCGGTGATCTCGCAGACGCTGATCAAAAATCGTGACGGCACGGGGCGCGTCGCGGCGCACGAGATCATGCTGGGCACGCCCGCAATACGTAATCTGATCCGTGAAGCCAAGGTCGCGCAAATGTACTCGGCCATCCAGACCGGCGCGGCGCTGGGCATGCAGACGCTGGACGCCTGTCTGGCCGATCTGGTCAGGCGCCAGCGCATCACCCCGGCGGCGGCGCGCGCAGCCGCAAAAATGCCCGAAAACTTTGCAGGCTGACGCGATGAACATGAGCGACCCGGGCCAGTTCATGTACCGCTTGCTGGCCCTGATGAAAGAACAGGGTGGATCGGATCTGTTCATTACCGCGGGCTTCGGCCCTGCGATCAAGCTGAACGGCGCGATGACACCGATCAGCCGAACGCCGCTCACCGCCGACGACAGCGCAGCGCTGGTGCATTCGCTGATGAATGACCGGCAGCGCGATGAATTCCTCAACAGCCGGGAGTGCAATTTCGCGATAGGCGTTGAGGGCATTGGCCGCTTCCGGGTATCGGCATTCGTTCAGCAGGCCAAAGCCGGCATGGTGATACGCACCATCAATACCGAGATTCCCGATATCGACGCGCTGAATGTGCCGCCCCAGCTCAAGGATATCGTGATGAGCAAGCGCGGTCTGGTGATCATGGTCGGAGCGACCGGTTCCGGCAAATCCACCACGCTCGCGGCAATGATCGGGCACCGCAATGCAAACAGTCATGGTCATATCATCACCATCGAAGATCCGGTCGAATTCGTCCATCCGCATAGTCACTGCATCGTCACGCAGCGCGAAGTCGGTACCGACACGGCCGACTGGCAGATCGCTCTGAAGAACACGCTGCGTCAGGCACCGGACGTGATCCTGATCGGCGAAATACGCGACCGCGACACCATGGATCATGCGATCGCCTTTGCCGAAACCGGCCATCTTTGCCTCGCCACCCTGCACGCGAACAATGCGAATCAGGCGCTCGACCGGATCGTGAATTTCTTTCCCGAAGAAAGACGCTCGCAAGTGCTGATGGATCTGTCGCTCAACCTGAAGGCGCTGATCTCGCAGCGGCTGGTGGCCCGCAAATCAGGCGCAGGGCGCTGCGCCGCGGTCGAGATTCTGCTGAATTCGCCGCTGATCTCCGAACTGATTTTCAAGGGTGACGTGCACCAGATCAAAGAGGTGATGAAAAAATCCCGCGAGCTGGGCATGCAGACCTTTGACCAGGCGCTGTTCGATCTGGCTGAAGCAGACAAGATCTCGCCGGAAGAGGCGTTGCGCCATGCAGACTCGGTCAATGATCTGCGGCTCGCACTGAAACTGAATGGCCGCGCGGCACAGACTCAGGATTTTCGCGCAGCGACTGCCGGCCTCGATATTCTCTGAAGCGCTCGCTAACACTAACGGCAAGCCGCGAGATGGCTTGCTTTCCTGCCGCTGTTCCCCCGATTTTCTCCCCGATCGTCGCGATAAGGTATTCACTGGATCAGAGCCCGACGGACTGCCGTCTGGCGTCCGGATGCCGCGCACTTATCAGGAGATTTTCATGCGACCCCTCACCCAATCTTCGCGCCAGCAGGGCTTCACCCTGATTGAACTGGTCATTGTGATCGTGATCATCGGCATTCTGGCAGCGATCGCCTTGCCGAAAATGACGGACCTCGCCGGCAATGCGCGCGGCGCCACCATCAAAGGCGTATCGGGCAGCCTGGCCTCGGCCAATACGGCGATTTATTCAGCGGCACAGATCGCCAATCAGGGCGGCGCCACCGGCACGGTGAATGCCTGCAATACGACCGGCATCGCGACCGTCTATGGTTATGCGGCAGACACCACCGAGCTGCTGAAATGCGTGACCCTCTCTCCCGCCTCGGACTTCAACACCGCGACGGCGAATACCGTTTCACACTCAGGCGCGACAACCGCCACAAGCTGCAGAGTGGTCTACACACCAGCGACCGCCACGGCACCGCCGGACTATGCAGTCACAGTCAGCGGCTGCTGATCAGCCGTCCAGCCCAGCGCGTGTTGACTGGTGATTTTTCATGAGACTGAACGCCGCCCAGCCGGGGTCGCGCCGTGGACAACACGCCGGCGGCTTCAGTCAGCTGGAAATGATCATCACGATCAGCGTGGCCGGCCTGATGTCCGCCGCGATCATTCCGGCCATGCTGCCGCATGGCGGCAAGAGCTCGGCCGCCTATCAGGCGCTGCGACTGGCTGACGACTTGCGCCACACCCGGTTGCTGGCCATGGCCTGGGGTACGCCACTGGTGTTCAGCACGGACAACGACAGTTATCGGGTCAGCTGTGTCGCCGGTATCGCCGGCGCCGGTTGCAGCAGCATGTTGCCACCGGCATCGCTCTGCCCGAATCCGAGCCCGACCATCATTGACCCCGGCCACAATGGCCCCTTCTGCATTGCGCTGGAAAACGGCGTCACGCTGAGCGGGCCTGCGGCGGTGCAGTTCGATGCGCTTGGACGGCCGCAATCGCTGGCCGGCACTCTGCGCTATCGGTTGCGGGTCGGTAGCGAGACGCTGGCCACCGTGGACATCGCGCCCGTCACCGGCTTTGTCTCATCGATGGTCGCTCCCTGAAAAAAGATGATGTGCGCGCGCCCCGGCCATGGATTCACGCTGGTAGAAATGCTGGTGCTGATCGTCGTGTTCTCCGGCTCGCTGGTGGCATTACTATCGGTGTCGCGCGAAAGCGCGCGCCGCATCGCCAGCGTGGACGCCAGCGCACGCGCGATGCAGCTGGCGCAGGAACGTATCGAAACCGTGATCGCCGACCGTCGCAACCCGAACCGCGGCTATGGCTATGTGCCGCTGCAGACAGCGTCCTGCGCCTCCGTGTCGGCCAGTTGCGCCTATCCGGCCGAAAGCGCCATGCCGGGCTCCGGGCTGTCGCGCAGCGTGCAGATCAGCGATGCCTCATCCTCCGCCAGCTGTCCCGTGCCTGCCGCAGGATGCAAGCAGGTGCAGGTGAATGTCATGCAACAGGGCGTGCTGCTGGCATCGCTCAGTGTGCTCCTGGCGAACCACTGACATGCGATCGCTGACGATGTCACGATGCCTGCGGCTTGCCTACCCGGCGGCGCACGGCGTCAGCCTGATCGAGCTGGTGATCGTGATGGTACTGATCGCCCTGCTTGCCGTGGTGTCGATGCAGCCCTTGCTGAGCGCATTTCAGGCACGAGCCATGGTCAGCGGCAACCTGCAGGCGATCGACAGTCTGCGTTACGTTACCGAGCGGCTGGTGCGTGAATTGCGGCAGACCCGTTACGACGCGCAGACGAGCGGATTTCAGCTGAGGCCGCTCGATCCTTTGGCGGACATGCCAAGCGCCAGCAGCGGTCTGTGTTTCGAGCGGGTCGGCGGCGCTGATGGCAAACAACTGTCACAACAGGCGGTGCGTACCAGCGCAGGGATTGCCACGCTGGATAGTGTGAGCTTCCCGGCCTGCAGCGCGACGCAGCCACGGGTACTCGCCGAGCGCGTGACAGCGCTGCGCTTCGATTACTGGACTTACGGCCCTACCGGTAACGCGCAGCCGCTGCCGCTGTCCGTGACAGATCTAAATTTCGGGCAGCGCGTTGCGTTCATTGATATCACCTTGTCTGTCGCCTCAGCGAGCGGCACACCCGCCAGCTATCGTTCGCGAGTAGTGCTGCGCAATGGCGCATGGGGCGCGTACAAATGAAGATGCCAATGACATCGAGCTGGCGGTCAGTCCGGCGTCATCATCGTCAGCGCGGCGCATTTGCAATCATGGCGGTGCTGATGCTGCTCATTGTGGTGGCATCGGCATTGCGCTTCCTGCTCGCTGCCGGTGAATCGAACAGTACCGGCACGCTGTCCCAGCAGCAGAGCACCCGCGCTTTTCTGGCGGCGGACAGCGGTATCGAAGCGGCGCTTGCGCGCCTGCGTAAAAGCGGCCCCATGTCCTGCACTGTCGCCCAATTCCCGGGGGGCGGCGCCTATGCCGCGACGGCGGCGACTCAGCTGACCGACATGCCTGTCGCCGACAGCTGCAACGGACTGAAGCTGGCGCGCGGCTGCCGGGTGCAAGTGCAGGCGACGGAGGGCGCCAGTCGCCGCATCATCAGCATGGATGTCGCCTACTGCTCGCCCACCAATGCCGGCGTGACCGGATTTGGCGGCTATACCACCAGCATTTCGCAAACCATTACACCGTATGAAAACAACTCGGTCGTCATCAGCAACCTTGCCTTCCGCCGCAAGCTTGACTCCGGCGGACCGAATGCATCAGCGACGAGCTGTCAGCAAACAGGTATCTACAGCGGCAGCTGCACGCAGGGCTGGAGCATTGAATCGAGTTCGGGTCTGAACAGCGTTGGCGGACGCGGCGTGATCGCCTCCACGACGGCCATCGGCGATTACGCCGTCGTGCAAAGGCTGGAGGCCGACCGCAATTATGTCGCTGTCGGCGCAATCTTCGAGGGCCAGGGCGTCAGCTACCTTGGAGCTTATGCCGATCAGAACTCGGCATCCAACAAAGGCACGACCGGCACCTCGAATATCGTGATGGGGCAGGTGCAGGATGGCCGCACGCTGGGTATCAGCGCGACTGGCAGCGCTGGCTGGTGCAAGGGCGCTGACACGCTGGTGTTCGGCTTCTCGGCAAAATCAGCGATGGCGGATGACACGCTGACTTCGGTCACGTTTGGTGCGTCAAAAACCTCGCTGGTGCTGCTGGAGCGCCATAACTCGGCCTTGCTCGATATGTATTCGGAAGTCTGGTACGTCTACAAGCCGACGGCTTCCGGCGGCATTGACAGCCTGTTCGCCACGGGTGTGCCGACCGACTTTCACATCACCAAGAGCGGCACCACGACCGATCAGTGGGCCGCAGGATTCGCCTGCCTGAAAAATGTCGACCCTGCCACACCACGCGGTCTGGTGAGTTTCATGCAACCGTATAACTGGTGGGAGCCGTTGTAATGCAGCGCATCATCCGGAGGCTTGCTACTGCCTGCTCTGACGGCAAGGCATGGTGGAAAACGTGGATAACCCGACAGCCGGCCGGACTACGCTGGGCTGGCGTTGAGGTGCGTGACACACAGCTGCATATGGTGGTGCTGGCGCAACCCTCGCCCGGCGCGCCAGTCCGTGTGCTGGAGTGCGCAACCTGTGATCTGGAAGGCGAACTCTCGGCCGCGACGCTGGCCGCCTTCGCCGAGGCGCGCCACAGCCGGCCGCAGCGATGGTCACTGCTGCTGCCGCGCGATGATTATCGTGTCAGCGTCATTCCCGCTCCGGCGGTGCCTGCGGAAGAGTGGGTGCACAGCGTGCGCTGGCAGCTGTCACCGGAACTGGATTTTCCGGCCGACGACGCAGCGATCGATGTGATGCGCATACCTTCCGAGCCGTGGGACGCGACACTGCCGTCTGAACTGTATGCGATCGCCGCACGCGGCGACCGTGTGGCGGCCCGGGCATCCCTGTTCCGCGCGGCCGGGCTGTCACTGTCCGCGATTGACATTCAGCAGACAGCACAGCGCAACATCGCTGCACTCGCCGAACGGCCGGATGAGCTGCTGGTGATGGTGGTCTTTGCCGAGCAGGAGGTGCATATCACCTTCAGCTGGCATGGCGAGCTGTATCTCGATCGTCTGATTGCCGAACCGCGCAGCGACGACGATGCACCGCTTCGCCGCGCCTTGCAGTGCGAACGCATCGCGGTTCAGGTCCAGCGATCGCTCGACGCCGTGCACCGCAGTTATCCGTTCATGCACGCGACGCGCATCCTGACTGCCGGCGCGCCCGAGGAATTCCACACGCAACTGAGCGGGCGGATCAGTGATCCCATCGAGGTGTTTCAGGCAGACGCGCTGTTCGACCTGGGTGATGTTCCGGAATGGTCTGATCCGGCGAAGCTCATCTGCTATCTGCCGGCGCTGGGCACGGCCTTGCGCGGAATGTCTGCAACGGAGCGCGCATGAGTCAGCAGATCAATTTGCTGCCCCCGGCGCCACAGCAACCGATATTGTCGGCAACGCGGGCCCTGATCGTGACGGCCGCCTGGATCGTCCTCGTGCTGTTGCACAGTCTTCAGATGTCATTACAGGCAAAGGCAGCGGCACAGCAGGCGGAACAGAGCGCGCGCGACTTGCAGCAGCAACAGCTGCTGCTGCAGGCCCTGCGAAAAAAACTGGGTGACTCGAATTTTCCCGGCTCAATCGCCGAGCAGATCGCGGCGCTCGAACCGCAGACGCGCGTGTCCCGGGATCTGCTGGCACGACTGGAAAGCGGCGAGCTGGGCAGCCTCGCAGGCTATGGGGCTCAGCTGCGCGAGCTGGCCAGTCTGCCTGCCCCGGGTGTCTGGATCACGCAGGCAGCGATCACGAATGCGGGTCGCACGCTGCGCATCGAAGGACGCGCACTGAAAAAAGAACAATTGCTGCCCTACGCACGGTCTCTGAATGCCGCCATGAAGCCTTATGGCGTGGAACTGCAGCACATCGACATCTCGCCCATGCGTGTCCTGACCGATGACGCCGTGCCTGCTTCGCCGGTGTTCACTTTCAGGCTGTACTGATCACGATGGTCACCACCGTCAAGACATCGGCCTCGTACTCCCGTTTGCAGCGAGGCTCGGAGATTTTTTCGCGCCGGAGCATCCGCGAGCGTGTACTGATGCTGATCGCTGCAATGGCTTTTGTATATGTCGCCGCAGACCTCGGCCTGCTGAGCCCGGCGCAGCGGCAGCAACGCCAGGCCAACATACAGACGGAAACGCAACAAACGGAAATCAACAAAACCAACCGCGAGATCGCCGCACTATCGGAGCAGCTGGCCCGGCTGAATTCGAGCGAGAAGGAAGCCGAGCTGCGAGCGCTGCAGCAGATCATCGCCGATGCCGATGCCTTGCTGTCCGAGGATGACGGCGGCTCGCTGAAGCTCTCGGCGATGCTCGACACCTTGCTGCGGACCACACCCGGTTTATCGCTGGTCTCGCTCAAGACCCTGCCCGTGGTGCCGCTGCTGCCGCGCGGCCCGGCGGCGAGTGACGGAACCTCGCTGAAACCGGCCATCCCTCTGGCAGGGAAGGCATCCGCACCGGAGCCACCACCGGTCGCGGTGTATCAGCATGGCGTGGAGCTGGTCATACAAGGCAATTTTCTCGCGCTGCTGCCCTATATGGAAAAGCTGCAGCGTTATCCGAAGCGCTTGTTCTGGACATCCGCCCACATGGAAGTGATCAGGCATCCGGATGCGCAGCTGCGTCTGGTGATCACGACATTGTCCGAGCGAGCTGTGAGCGTGATCGAATGACGACCCTATCCCCCTGCCGAATGATTCGCTGCCGAACAAGGGCACGGTGCCGGTTGCCCGCGTTGCCTGCACTGTGGGTGTCGCTGGCGCTGCTCGCGCTGCTTGCGCTGAAAGCCAGCACCGACGCGGTCGCCGCCCCGAGAGTGTTACGCGACCCGACACGACCGCTGGCGGTGACATCCGCGCATCCTGCGGCAGCACCTGCGCCGTCTGCCACCGCCGCACCACCTACTGCACCAGCCACCGCACCACCCGCCCCGCCTCTTGTATTGCCGCGCCTTCAGATGGTACTGACCGCCAGTGACCGGCGCTATGCAGTAATCGATGGTGAATTGCTCGCAGAGGGCGAGATTATCCAAGGCATCCGTGTGCTGAAGATCAACGGTGACGCCGTCATTGTCACCACGCCAAATGGATCACGCACCCTGCCACTCCCTGCAGACATCGAATGATGATGGAAACCCCGATGAAATCCTTGCTTGCTCTTGCCATTCTGCTCGCTCTCGCCGGCTGTGCCAGCACCCGTTCACCCACCGTATTACCGCAACCCGGCGCTGTGATGCACGCGCTGGACACAGCCGTGAACACCCTACCGGAGAGTGCGCCCTCATCTGTGGCCGCCGACCTTCCGCAAACATCCCCCGTGATCCTTCCGGATCCGGACGAGCCGCGTGTGAGCATAGCCATGAACAATGTGCCCGCTCGCCAGTTCTTCATGGCGCTCACCGCAGGCACACGCTACACGCTGCTGGTTCATCCGAATGTGACGAGCCTGTTGTCAGCGCGTCTGCAGGACGTGACCGTGCCGGAAGCGCTGGACGCCGTCCGGGAACTCTATGACCTGGACATCACGCTGCAAGGCCACCGCATCAGTGTGAAGCTGCCGGTGCTGGAGAGCCGGGTGTTTCAGGTCAATTATCCGACCGGCAGCCGCAAGGGCAGTTCGGACACCCGCGTGGCCGCCGGCTCGCTGGCCGATGCCGCAGCGAGTGGCTTGCCGGCGGGTGGCGCGACACCGGCTCAGCGCTCGCCGGACAGCAGCCGCGTATCGACGCTGACCGACGTCGATTTCTGGCAAGAGCTGAAGGCCTCGCTGGAGACGGTGATCGGCGCCGGCACGGGCAGCGGCCGCAGCATCGTGATCAGCCCGCAATCCGGCGTGATCGTGGTGCGCGCGATGCCACGAGAACTGCGGGACATCGCCGCCTATCTGAGGGCAACTCAGTTAGCCATCGAGCGTCAGGTCATACTGGAAGCAAAGATCATCGAGGTGCAGCTGTCGGACGGTTACCAGAGCGGCGTGAACTGGGCCGCATTTCGCAACGGCGGCACGCGGGCATCGGCAGGCGTGATCCAGCCCGGCGCCTCGCTGAGCACTACGCCGGATACCCCGCTCGCCAATGGCGCGGGTGGCGTCACGAGTGTGGCTGGCAGTGTGTTATCTGCTGCAGCCAACACCGGAGGCACACTGTTCGGGCTGGCAGTGCAAGGCACCAATTTCGCTGCGCTGATTTCTTTTCTGGAGACGCAGGGCGCCGTGCAGGTACTCTCCAGTCCGCGCATCTCGACCCTGAACAATCAGCAAGCCGTGCTCAAAGTGGGCACCGATGAGTTTTTTGTCACCGGCGTGGCAGGCGGAACAATGACGCCTTCCAGCGGCGGCGCGATCACGACCATGCCGAATGTCACACTGCGCCCTTTCTTTTCCGGTGTCGTGCTGGATGTGCTGCCGCAGATCGACGCCGAGGGAAATATCATGCTGCATATTCGCCCATCGGTATCCCAGGTCACCACCGTCAACAAGAACATCAACCTCGGGATTGGCGGGCAGCTGAGCCTGCCCCTTGCGTCGAGCAGCGCATCGGAGGCGGACAGCGTGGTGCGTGCAAAGAACGGGCAGGTAGTGGTCATCGGCGGCCTGATGCGCGAAGGAAGCAGCAGCGACCGCTCGCACCTGCCGGGCATGGGAAATGTCTCCGGCATTGGCAGGCTGTTTGGCAGCACGAGCCGCGCCTCGCAAAAGCGCGAGCTGGTGATACTGCTCAAGCCAACAGTCATTCGCAGCGACAGCAGCAGCGACCTGCAGTGGAATGATGAGCTGACACGAACCCGGCAACGCGCGCAATCCATAGGCAATGGCGGTGCGCGATGACATCTGCTGATGCCGGCCTGAACCAGTCGATGCCCGTGCTGGATCTGCACCGGCATGATGTCGATATCGGGCTCGCCCGGCGTTTGCCGGAAGCGCAGGCACGGCGCCATCTGGCCATTCTGCTGCGCGATCAGGGCGACAGCTGTCTGCTAGGTCTGGCCGATGCCGACAACCTGCGTGCGCAGGATGCGATCTCGCAGCTGATGCGGCGCCCGGTCGATGTGGTGCGGGTCGATCATCAGGCGCTGCTGGACACCTTCGATCGCGTATATGGCAAGACCGAGCAGCTTGGCGAACAGGCACGTGAAGTCGAGCGCAACATCGATCGCGAGGCAGGCATCGTTGATCTTGACCGGCTCGCCGGCACGCCCGATGACGCCGATGCGCCCGTGGTGAAACTGCTGCAGACCATCTTCGACCATGCGGCGCAGGTTCATGCTTCGGATGTACATATCGAACCGCAGGAAAAAACGCTGATGGTGCGCTACCGGATCGACGGCGCGCTGCATGTGCAGGCCGAGGCGGATCTCAAGATCGCGTCGCCCCTGGTGGTCAGGCTGAAGCTGATGGCAGGACTGGATATCGCCGAGAAGCGGCTACCGCAGGACGGACGCATCGCCGTGCGTTCTGGCCTGCACAAACTGGATGTGCGCATGTCCACGCTGCCCACGCTGTATGGTGAATCGGTGGTGCTGCGCATCCTGATGCAGCAGGACGGGCTGGTTGCGCTGACGGACACCGGCATGAGCGAGGATACCTTCCGCGCGTTCGATCATCTCATTCATGCGCCGCACGGGATCGTGCTGGTCACCGGGCCGACCGGCAGCGGCAAGACCACCACGCTGTATGGCGCGCTGCAAATGATCAATCGTCCGGACGTGAAAATACTGACCTGCGAAGATCCCGTGGAATATCGGATGCCCGGCATCGTTCAGGTACAGGTGAATGAAAAGATCGGCCTGGATTTCGCCCGCGTGCTGCGCAGCTTCCTGAGACAAGACCCGGATGTGATCTTCATCGGCGAGATACGCGACCATGAGACTGCGCAGATTGCCAGCCGCGCCGCCATGACCGGGCATCTCGTGTTGTCAACGCTGCACACCAATGACGCCATCAGTACCCCCGGCAGACTGGCCGACATGGGCATACCGCCGTATATGATTGCCTCCACCTTGCTGGCCGTGATATCGCAACGACTGGTGCGACTGGTGTGTCCGCACTGCCGGATCGCGCACGAGCCTGATGAAGAAGAGCGCGAATGGCTGTCGCAGGTCATGGCGATGTCGACTGACGGCCATCGTTTTTCCCGGGGCGCCGGCTGCATCCGCTGCAACCAGATCGGTTATCTGGGACGCACCGGCGTGCATGAATTGCTGAGCATGACCCCCGCTCTGGCGCGGTCGCTGCGCAGCGGAGTGCTGCACGACTTCGAGGCCGCCGCCGCCGGCGCGCTGGAAGGCCGCACCATCGCACACCAAGTAATGGCGCTGGTGCTTCAGGGAAGAACGACGATCACAGAGGCGATCAAGGTCATCAGCTGGAGCGATGTCTGATGCAGCACTTCGCATACGAGGGCCGCAACCGACTTGGTGAACTGGTCAGAGGAAAAACCGAATCGCCGAATGCGCAGGCGGTCGCGCAGTGGCTGCAGGGCGCTGGCATCGTTCCAGTAAAGATCGCGCCCGCCAGCGACCCCGCGAGTCCGGGCACGCTCGACCTCAAAAACTGGCTGAACGGACAGAGCACACTGTCGGGCACTGACCTCCTGCTATTCACGCGGCAGCTGGGCACGATGGTGCGCGCTGGCCTGCCGCTGATGCAGGCGCTGTCGGGCATGCAAAGTTCTGCAGGAAAGCCCTCGCTGGCGAGCTTGCTGGGCGCCTTGCGCGACGATCTGGATCAGGGGCTGGAGCTATCCTCGGCCATGGCGCATCATCCGGATTTTTTCGATGATTATTATGTGAGCATGATCCGCGTCGGCGAGGGCGCCGGCCAGCTCGACGAAGTTCTGGCGCGATTGTTCGCCCAGCTCGAATTCGAGCGCGACATGCGACAAAAGATCAAAGGCGCGTTGCGCTATCCGACCTTCGTGGTCACGGCCATCGCCATTGCCATCGCGATACTGACGATGTTTGTCATTCCCGTCTTCGCCAAAGTCTATGCCGGCATGAAGGTCGAGCTGCCATTGCTTACGCGGGTACTGCTGGGCGTCTCCGATTTTGCGGTGAACTGGTGGTGGGCTGTCGCAGCGCTGATGGTCATGGGCGTGCAGGCTTTTCGGTACATGGTTCGGCAACCTGAAGGGCGTCTGCGCTGGGACAAATTCAAGCTGGGGCTGCCGCTGACAGGCAGCATATTTACCAAGGCGGGTATTGCGCGCTTTTGCCAGTCATTTGCGATGGCCTGCAAAAGCGGGGTTCCGGTTGATCAGGCATTCACGCTGGTCGCTCGCGTCGTTGACAATGCCTATTTCGAGCAGCGCATCCTTGGCATGCGAGCCGGCATTACGCGCGGCGACAGTGTGCTGCGGATCGCGCAGGAATCGGGCATCTTCAAACCGATGGAACTGCAGATGATCGCCGTTGGCGAAGCCACCGGCGAGCTGGACAATATGATGTCGCAGGTCGCGCAGATGTATCAGGACGAGCTGCAGTATGAAGTCAGTCGCCTGGGCGATGCGATCGAACCCATCCTGCTGGCCGTGATGGGCGCGCTGGTGCTGGTGCTGATGCTGGGGATTTTCCTGCCGCTGTGGGATCTGGGGCAGCTGGCGCAGCAAGGCTGAGGCTGTGGCTGATTGATGCGGCTTGATCTGGGCCGCGTGATCTCTGCCGCTTGATCGGTACTGTTCAATCCTTGCCGAATTCCTCGCCCAGCTCAGCGCCCCGCCGCGCGGCAGCGTGCAGTGCCTTGACGATGGCAGGCTTTACTCCGCTGGCTTCCATGCTGGTCAGCGCCGCATAGGTCGTGCCACCTTTGGATGTGACGCGCTCGCGCAGCACCGACAACGGCTCTGGCGATTGTGACGCCAACGCAGAAGCCCCCGCAAACGTTGCCTGTGCCAGCGCGCGGCCCTGCTCGACCGATAGGCCCAGTTCGACCGCCGCCTGCTCCATCGCCTCCAGAAAATAAAACACGTAGGCCGGGCCGCTGCCCGAAATCGCTGTCACGGCATCAATCTGCCGTTCGTCGTTGATCCAGACGGTCTCGCCGACCGCGCGCAAAATGGCATCGGCCGTGTCTTTTTGCTGCGCCGATACGCCGGCCAGCGCTACCATGCCTGTGATGCCTTTGCCGACCAGCGCGGGCGTATTCGGCATGGTGCGCACGATCGCCGCATGTCCGTTCAGCCAGCGCGACAGATCGGCCGCCCTGATGCCAGCAGCAATCGACAGCACCAGCTGGGTGTTGATTTGCGAGGCAACACCGCGCACCACCTCACGCATCTGCTGCGGTTTGACCGCCAGCACCACCACATCGGCGTTTTGCACGACATTTTCGGCACCAGCGGATGTCTTCACGCCAAATCGCGCCGAGAGCGCCGCGAGCGCATCGGGATTGACATCAACCACATGGATATTCGATGCAGCGGTCAGCTTGTCAGCCAGACCGCCAATCAGCGCTTGCGCCATGTTGCCGCCACCAATGAAACAAATCTTCAGCTCACTGTTCATAATCTCTTTTTCCAAATATTGCTGTCCCTATGCGCACGATGGTCGCGCCCTCGGCAATGGCGGCAGACATATCGGCCGACATGCCCATGGACAAGGTATCCGTATGTATACCCGCCTCACGCAGCCGCTGTTGTAATTGACACAGCTTGGCAAAGGGTTGGCGCTGCAAGGCAGGATCCTCCACTGGCTCCGGAATCGCCATCAGCCCGCGCAGCCGTAGCCGGGGAAGGACCGCCACCTGCGCCGCCAGCACCAGCAGCGCATCAGGGGGCACGCCGCTCTTGCTCGCTTCACCGCTGACATTAACCTGAACACAGATATTGAGAGGCGGCAGATGCAGAGGCCGCTGCTCGGACAGCCGCTGCGCGATCTTCAGCCGATCCACGGAATGCACCCAATCCACCTGTTCCGCCACGGGTCGGGTCTTGTTGCTCTGCAGCGGACCAATGAAATGCCAGATCAGATCGAGATCAGGTCGCCTCGCCTTTACTGCAGCAATTTTCTCCAGCGCCTCCTGGACATAGTTCTCGCCAAACTCGCGCTGTCCGGCGTCTGCGGCTTCGATCACTGCCTCAGGTCCGAAGGTCTTGGACACCGCAAGCAAAGTGACGGACGATGGATCGCGGCCGGCTGCCCGCGCCGCTAGCGCGATGCCGTCCCTTACCTGAGCGAGATGTGCAGAAATCGTCATGATCCGGCATTATCGCTTATCGCTTGCCCGCGCCAATGACTGCGGCGAACGGCCAGCCCGACCTGACAGGGACAGACAAGGAGACTTCAATGAGCAGCCTGTACGACATACCCGTGACGACGCTATCCGGAGAAACCACCGACCTGTCAGCCTTTCGAGGCAAAGTCGTTCTGATCGTGAACACCGCCAGCCAGTGCGGGTTCACGCCGCAATATGCGGGACTGGAAGCCCTGTACCAAAAATACCGGGATCGGGGCTTCGCCGTACTGGGATTTCCCTGCAACCAGTTCGGGGCTCAGGAGCCGGGCGGCTCTGCAGAAATCGCGGCTTTCTGCGAAAAGAACTATGGCGTGAGTTTCCCGATGTTCGCGAAAATTGATGTCAACGGCCCAAATGCTCATCCATTATTTGTGAAACTGAAGAACGAGGCGCCTGGCCTGCTCGGGACGGAGGGGATCAAATGGAATTTCACGAAATTCCTCCTGAATCGCGAGGGACAGGTCGTCAGCCGGCACGCGCCCACTGCCACCCCGGAAGGATTGGAGGAACCGATCAGCTCACTGCTATAAACGAGTAACAGACTGCTGAAGTCCCGGATATTTTCCTGGCGCAAATAACAGTCATTTGTCCGACGCTTCTCAGCTTTGGATCAGAAAAGCACGCCATCTCATCCGCCACCTATTCCCATCCTGTATTTTCGAAACTGCAGCGAAAAAAGCGTCAAATGCTTTGATCCGACTGCTGGGCAGCCCGGCTTTATGAAGCCTTGGGTTGCTTTACCGCGGTCCGGAGAGGCTGCACAACTGCCTTCGCATTTAAATCCTGCAGCTATTTAAGCGCTCCCAAAACAAGTCCACAAAAATCCTCGACTGAACTCTCCATTTAAGCCAGTTACACAGTAGGCCTGGAATCGATCGAAGTAAATGGTCGAGCAGAGCAACTGTTCAAGCTTGTTTAAATTAAAACGAGGAGTTCGAGATGGATGCTAACGGCTTCAAAAACTTGTGCCAATTCGTCGCCGCCAGAATACCAAATGCTGATACAAAAATTTCAGAAAACGCCTTTGAGTTAAGTATCAATGGCGTGGAAATCAGCCTCTTTTTCAATCCCCTGATTACCAGCGATCGCATCGACTGCTATGTGGATATTGGAAATGCGCCAGATCATGGACGAGAAGAAGTATTTTCCCGCCTACTTTCCATGAATCTCTTGTCAGGCACAAAAACGTCTGGAGTTTACGGTTTCGATCTCGAAAGTGAAAAAATAATTTTTTCACAGCAAATCATTTATCCGGATTTGATGGATCCGGACGAGTTAGCAACTCTGCTGGCCGAATATGGCGCCCATGCAAAAAGCCTTCAGCAAGTCTTTCTGAATCCGCAGAGCACCTCCCCCCTGTCATCTGGGCTGATTGATTCTTTCCAGACCAACTCTTCATTTCTTGCGTAGGAACAGATCATGAGCACACCATCATCGGCACGAGCCAAATCCTCAGAAAAACTCAGCCTCGATCTTTATGAGCTATTTGAAAGGCAAGCCAATCAAATAGACCAACAGAAAAACGAAAACCCCATCGCTTCCTCTGCAGAAAACGTCCGACTCAAAGATATTCACGCGAATTCCAATTCGCTTCCGCCGAGCAACGAAGAAAAAATTTTGCTGGACCACGAGATTACGCAAAATTCACGAAAACAAAATGAACTCAAAGAGAAATTAAAAATATCCAAGCAAGCACAAAAAGAGCAAACCATCAAAACTAAATTTGATCATATTGGAGAGATAGATCACACAAAAAATAGAATAAAAAATCTGCTTGCTGACCGGCAGTTGGCATTACTAGATGCGCGGACAAGCAAAGTAGAAATCACGGATGACGACAACATTCAGAACCTGCTTCAAGAGATCGAAACGCTTGAAAGCTCTCTGACAGCAGTTACCACATTGCTGCAGAAATTATCGATATCTCAGCCGAGCGAATATCTCGGCAACAAAAAAAATGCCTCCGAGGAGAGGATGAGCGGAGGCGAAAGCAGCGATGACGGCGATGATGCTTATGACAAGCACTCAGATTCAGAAAACCCGGGCAGAGTAAGCAACGATGAGGACAACATTGCCGATCACGACCCACAAGACAACCTGAAAAACATCATTATCAGAAGAACGACTACGAAACGACGTTCGCCCACGGAATCCCTGGGAAATACGGAGCAGAAAGACGAGAAACAACCGGATAAAGCAAGCACATCGAACAAGCAGGAAGTTGATGACGATATTGCAGGCTTTTTAAGTTTGGAGATTCGAAAGAAGGTAATAAAAATAGATAATAAAATTATAAAACTTTCTAAAAAAGCCGATGATTTACTCAAAGAAATCAAGGACTGCAAAAGCAAATTGGATTCGAAGGAAGAATCTGAAAACGAATTACCGAATGATCAATTGTCTAACGCTATTAAATTAGCGAATAAAAATATCGAAAAGCTTGAGTTTCTCTATGCGCAAACGGTATGCGATATTGGAAAACTCTACTTGGAACGCGATGCCTTGGGCAAGCCCTTCTTGTCCTTGCCAGCAGAAGAGTTACCCGATCCTGAACACATCACAGAAGCTATCAGTAGCCAAACTATCGCGCTTGAGAATATTTACAAAGAAAAGCTCGGCGAGTACAAAACAAAAGTTAATGAAGATCCTGACGTAGGTCGTAACGAAGCATTTTGGAGCAACGTAGGCGGAGCTGCAGCATTTGGCTCTTCTTTCCTGTTCACCAATACTGCATCCAGATTCGGACAACTTCTGGGTGCACCTTCGTGGGTCACTCTGGCATTTGCTCCGGTTTTATCAGGCGTGCTCCATACCGTGGTCGCTACGCCAATTGCCAAGCAATTCATGCTGCGCACATGGAAAAGTCCGGTGCTCGCAGAGATGAATAATTATTTTCGTCTTATGGGTGCCTACTGGCATGACCGTCGCGAGGGAAATCTGGAGGAAAAAAAATACGCCAGCAAGGACGCAACAAATAAAAATCTTCTTACGATCGAAGAGCGACGAAAAGAAGAGAGGGGGCTATGGCAAATATTCAAAGACCGGCTCTATTACGAGGAAAATCCCTATCTCATCTACTCCGGGTTGTATTCAGCCAAAAGCATGATTCAGACAGCGATCTTCCAAATAGCCCGCCCCTCCCAAAATGTGGCGACTGGTGTTGACATGGTCACTCACGCATTTGCCGGATTCGTATCCGGTGCGATGTACCTTGAGATGCAACAAGATCGTCGCAGCACTCATCCCGGCAATACGGTTGAGGTCAACCCAACCCGTGAAATTCATCAGGCTCAGGCAGACTGGCTCCATTCGCTCAGAAACGATCTGAAGGGAATGATCGCCTCCATCGAAGCGGTCAGTAAAGAAGATCCAAGACTCAGGACCTTATCAGTCAAGCTGCATAAAACAGAGGTCGCGCTTGCGACCGCTGAGGCAAAAGCAGGCAGGTTCTCCGCATTTCTACATGATTTCAAATCACAATTCAAAGCAGAGGTTCTCGCAGATACACTGGCCGACATGGCAGGCAGGATCGTATCCTTGTATCCCACTGCGGTCGTGAATTCTTTTTGCGAAGCGACTCTGAGAAAAAGCTCGAATCCCATGCTGATCATGCTGAGCTATATTTTGCCTTCGCTGACGCTGATAGGGTTCCCGGGTTTTCAGGCCCGTGGCCTGTATGGCGGAATCATCCGCGCATGCATACAGTCCGTTTTTGGCGCAGGACCGACACCGGATAAAACTGAAAAAGCGACACAGCAAGCGAACAGGCCGGATGAGGACAACAGCGTGATCGTTACACTTGCATCTGACTCAGGCAGCGGCGAAAGTGATGCGAATGACTCCGCAAGTGATCATGAACAGTGGACTGGTCGACCGTCCAGCCGGCTCGAAGAGCTTGTGTAACGAGCCTATCAAACTGGCCGGCCAGTCCGGGCGCTAGCCAAGATTCTGGTCTATCAGTTCAACCCAATGTCTTACTGCCGTATCGGTGCCTGACTGCAAATGCGTCAGGCACCCGATATTGGCGGACACAATCTCTTCTGCTCCCGTCGCTTCAAGATTCCTGAGTTTATTGTCCCGCAGCTTGTACGACAGCTCCGGCTGCAATACCGAGTATGTGCCCGCAGAACCGCAGCACAAGTGACTGTCGGCACACAGTTTCACATCCACACCGACTGCCCGCAGTACCTCTTCCACTTTGCCGCGGATCTGCTGACCATGCTGCAAGGTGCAGGGAGGGTGGTAGGCCACTCGCTTTTTCACGGTCACTTTCGTTGCCAGTTGCTGCGCAAATTCCGGAAGAATCTCGGATAGATCTCTGGTCATAGCCGAGATCTTGCCCGCACGCTCAGCATAGGCCGGATCATGGGCGAGCAAATGGCCATATTCTTTGACCGTCACGCCACAGCCTGAAGCAGTCATCACGATCGCTTCGACGCCTGCTTCGACATAAGGCCACCAGGCATCGATATTGTTGCGCATATCGTCGAGCCCGCCGTCCTGGTCATTCATGTGATACCGGATCGCGCCGCAGCAGCCTGCTTTGGGCGCGACGATCAGCTGAACCTCCAGCGCATCCAGCACGCGCGCAGTCGCGGCATTGATATTCGGTGACATCGCCGGCTGCACACAGCCGTCCAGCAGCAGCATTTTGCGGGCATGCGTTCGGGCGGGCCAGCGACCTGAGTCACGTGCCTCGGGTACTTTGTTTTTGAGTGCAGCGGGCAGCAGCGGACGAACAGCCTGACCCAGTTTCATTGCGGGTTCAAACACCTTCTTGCGCGGCAGGACTTCTTTCAGCGCAGTACGTACCAGCTGCTGCGCAAACCGACGCCTGACTTGTTTCTCAACGATGCCACGACCAATATCGACAAGCCGGCCATATTTGACGCCGGACGGGCAGGTGCTTTCACAATTGCGGCAGGTCAGGCAGCGATCCAGATGCAACTGGGTCTTTTCTGTCGCAGGCTTGCCCTCCAGGACTTGCTTGATCAGGTAAATGCGTCCGCGCGGGCCGTCAAGTTCATCGCCCAGCAATTGATAGGTCGGGCAGGTGGCCGTGCAGAAACCGCAATGCACGCACTTGCGCAGGATGGCATCCGCCTCCTGACCTTCCTGCGTATCGCGGATGAAATCGGCGAGATTGGTTTGCATCGTCAGAAATCCGGGTACATGCGGCCGCGATTGAAAATACCGGCCGGATCGAAAGTGTTTTTCAGATTGCGGTGAATGCGCGCGACCGCAGGCTGCAGCGGATGAAACACTCCCGCCGATTTATCGCCGCCTTTGAACAGCGTCGCATGACCACCGGCTTTTTCTGCAGCGGCGCGAACGACGACTGCATGTGCGGTAGTTTTCAGCCAGCGCTGCGCACCGCCCCACTCGATCAGTGGCTCGCCGGGGAGTGGCAAAGGCTCGGCAACCGTGGGCACCGACACGCGCCACAAGCCCTCTGAGAGATCCGCGAAGAAGGGATGACTTTGCTCGCGAAGGCTGTCCCAGAAGCTCTCGGCATCGGCAAGCGTCGTACCCCCCATTTTCTGAATGGCGGCATCGACGGCTGCGCGAGCACCCGACAATCTGATGGTCAGCACGCCCTGATGCCAGCAAGACCCGGAGATCGGCAAGGGCTGACCGCCCCAGATGTTCATTTGTTTCAGGGCATCGGTCTGCGACATTTCGAACTGCAGCGTGGTCTGCGCGACCGGGCGAGGCAAGACTTTGACGGACACTTCAAGGATCAGACCCAGCGTGCCGAGCGAACCGGCCAGCAATCGCGAGACGTCATAACCCGCGACATTCTTCATCACTTGCCCGCCAAAATGCAGGACCTCGCCCTTGCCATCCATCAGCACCGCACCCAGCACAAAGTCACGCACGGAGCCGACCGCCTGACGGCGGGGGCCGGACAAACCGGACGCGACAATGCCGCCCAGGGTAGCCAGTCCGTCGAAGCGTGGCGGCTCGAAAGCGAGCATCTGGTTTTTTTCAGATAGCGCCTTGCCGATCTCGCGCAGCGTGGTGCCCGCGCGCGCGGTGATCACCAGTTCGGTCGGATCATAGGCAACGATGCCGCTGTAAGCCGTGGTGTCGAGCAGCTCGCCTTGCGGCGGCTGGCCATACCAGTCCTTGGTACCATTGCCGCGAATGCACAGCGGGGTAACAGAACTAGTCGCCGAGGCAATGCGGTCCCTGAAAGCCTGTAATACCTGTTCCATGATGTCGCTCAGAAGCGGGGAAGATCCGCGAATTTTTGTTGTCCGGCGCGCACGTGCATCTTGCCGTACTCGGCGCAGCGATGCAGCGTGGGGATGGCTTTATCGGGATTGAGCAGGAAAGCGGTATCAAATGCGCGCTTCACGCCAAAAAAAGCATCGCGCTCTGCGGGCGAATACTGTACGCACATCGAATTGATTTTTTCAATACCGACACCATGCTCGCCGGTGATGGTGCCGCCGACCTCCACACACAGTTCGAGAATGGCGGCGCCGAACTTCTCGGCGCGATCGAATTCACCGGGCGTATTCGCATCGAACAAAATCAGCGGATGAAGATTGCCATCTCCGGCATGAAAGACATTCGCGCAGCGCAGACCGTAGGTTTTTTCCATGTCGGCGATGCCCAGCAGTACCTGCGCCAGATGCTTGCGCGGTATCGTGCCATCCATGCAGTAATAATCCGGCGAGATGCGCCCGGCCGCAGGAAACGCATTTTTTCGGCCGGACCAGAATTTCAGTCGCTCGGGCTCATCGCGCGAGACCGCAATCGCGGTCGCGCCGGAGGCTTTCAGCACCTCGGTCATATGCGCGATTTCTTCTTCGACCTCCTCTGTCGTGCCATCGGATTCGCACAGAAGAATCGCCTCGGCATCGGTGTCATAGCCGGCCTTGACGAAAGGTTCGACCATGCGCGAGCTGGTCTTGTCCATCATTTCCAGTCCGGCGGGAATGATGCCGGCAGCGATTACATTCGCCACCGCATTGCCGCCTTTGACCACGTCGTCAAAGGACGCCATGATCACTCTCGCGGTTTGCGGCTTGGGCACTAGTTTGACTGTCACTTCCGTCACCACGCCGAGCATGCCCTCAGAACCGATGAACACTGCCAGCAGATCGAGCCCCGGCGCATCCAGACCTTCATTGCCCAACTCGACGACATCGCCTTCGATGGTCACCATCCGTACACGCAGCACGTTATGCACGGTAAGCCCATATTTCAGGCAGTGCACCCCGCCGGAGTTTTCAGCGACATTGCCGCCAATGGTGCAGGCGATCTGCGACGACGGATCCGGCGCGTAATACAGGCCATGCGGCGCCGCCGCTCCCGAAATCGCCAGATTGCGCACGCCGGGCTGGACGATGGCGGTGCGCGCGTAGGGATCGACACTGACGATACGGTTGAGTCGCGCCGTGGATAGCACCACGCCATCCGCGATCGGCGTTGCCCCGCCAGACAAGCCAGTGCCCGCGCCCCGCGGCACGATCTGCACCGCGAGCCGCTGGCAGGTCTTTAGCACTGCGATCACCTGCGATTCATTCTCGGGCAGTACGACCACCATCGGCAGCTGACGATAGGCTGACAGTCCGTCGCACTCGTAAGGACGGGTGTCTTCCTCGCTGAACAGCACGGCCGCTGCGGGCACGACCTCGCGCAGCGCAGCGACGACTTCGCGCTGGCGAGACACACTGAAAGCCGCTTGAGTAGGAGCATTCATCAAAAATCCGATCGCAATACCGGTGCCATGCCGGGATGACAAGGAACGCTAGTGTAGCGAAAGCGGCCCCGTCAGGGCGCCGGTTTTCGGGGATTGATGCTGAAAAGCTTTGGGCTTGGGGATGAAAGTTTTTCGGAGAAGCGATGGCAGCGGCCAGATCGCTTTTTCCTGAGCCCCGATTGCAGCAGACTCAGAAGCAAAATTACAAGACAAGTACCGCAAACAAGCCCGAATACGCGAGCCAGACAGGGTTCAGGTCTTGCTGAAGGTAGCCTTGATCCACTGCAGGAAAGTCTCCACCTCCGGACGATCGGCGGATTGCTTCTCGTACACCACATAGTAACCATGCGGTGGCGTCGCAGTTTGCATGTCGAACAGCCGGACAATCTCACCACTGTCGAGCAGTTCGCGCGCGAAGTGCTCGCGGGTCAGACCAATGCCATGACCGTGACGCACAGCTTCGAGCAGCAGTCCCAGATCGTCGACCCGCAGGCCCGCGCTGGGCTCGGGCCAGTCCAGGCCCGCTGCTTCGAACCAGGGCTGCCAGGGCTCCAGTGCAGAACGAATCAGTGCGGCTTTCTGCAAATCCTCCGGCGTGCTGATCTCGCCCGCTGTCTTCAGGTAGGCCGGACTGGCAACGACGAAGGTCGGTTCGTAAAACAGTTTTTCCGATTGCAGATTCGGATACTTGCCCGGCCCGAAACGTACCTCAAGATCACTTTCAGCCAGCGCGAGGTCATACAGCGGGACGGATAGATAAATCTCGATGGCGATGTCCGGATGCTGCTCCGTGAACGAAGCCAGACGCGGAATGAGCAGATAACGCGCGAAGGTCGGTGGCAGGGTCAACTTGACGCGCGGCTGCACTGATGCCGCACGCCTTGGCATCGGGAAATCCGTCAGTGTACGCAGTGCCTGACGCACGACATCCAGATACCGCCGTCCAAATTCGGACAATCCCACATTGCGACCATCGCGGATGAACAAGCGCTCGCCGACAAATTCTTCCAGAAGGCGAATCCGATGCGACAGCGCCGATGGCGTAATGCAGAGCTCTTCTGCGGCCAGCGCAAACGAGCCATGACGTGCCGCCGCCTCAAAGGCAGACAGTGCGTGAACCGGAGGAATGCGTGTTGCCATGAGATCGGGGACTGTCTGCGTGTGATGAAACCGAACCGGACCGCTTACCAGCGAATGACCTTGCCGGGGTTCAGAATATTGTTGGGGTCCAGCGCATGTTTGATGGAGCGCATCAGATCGACTGCGCCCTCGCCATGCTCCTGAATGAGAAAGTCGATCTTGTGCAGTCCGATGCCATGCTCACCGGTGCAGGTGCCGTCCATCGCAATCGCCCGCGCGACCATGCGCTCATTGACGGCCTCGGCTCGGGCGACATCTTCCGGGTCGCTGGTGTCCACCATCATCTGCACATGAAAATTGCCGTCACCGACATGACCGACTATGCCATGCACGATATGCTCGCGCTCGCAATCGGCCTTGGTTTCCAGCAGGCAGTCGGCAAGGCGCGAGATCGGCACGCAGCAATCCGTCGCAATGGCCCGGCTGCCCGGGCGCATCTGCAGCATCGCGAAATACGCATTGTGCCGCGCCTGCCAGAGGCGGGAACGATCTTCCGGACGCGTCGCCCACTCAAAACCTGTCGCGCCATGCTCATCCGCCATCTGCTGCACCAGCTCGGCCTGCTCTTTCACGCCATGCTCGCTGCCGTGAAACTCGAACAGCAACAGTGGCTTTTCAGGCAGCGCGAGCTTGTCATGCTTGTTCAGCGCCTTCACCCCATTCTCATCGAGGAATTCAACCCGCGCCACCGGCACACCCATCTGTATGGTCTGGATGACGGTGTTGATCGCGCTGCCGATGTCGGGGAACGAGCAAACTGCAGCGGAGATCGCTTCCGGCTGCGGATAAATCTTCAGCGTGATTTCGGTGATGATGCCCAGCGTGCCTTCGCTGCCGACGAACAGCCGGGTCAGGTCGTAACCGGCAGAGGATTTTCTCGCGCGCGTGCCGGTCTTGATGATCTTGCCCTCGGCCGTCACGACCGTCAGCGCAAGCACATTGTCGCGCATGGTGCCGTAACGAACGGCGTTGGTGCCCGATGCGCGGGTCGCGGTCATGCCGCCAATCGATGCATCCGCGCCGGGGTCGATCGGAAAAAACAGGCCGGTATCCTTGATCTCGACATTCAGCTGCTTGCGCGTAACGCCTGGCTGGACTGTCACTGTCAGATCTTCCGGATTCACGGCCAGCACGGCATTCATTGGCGACACGTCGATCGACAGTCCGCCTTGCAGCGCCAATACATGACCCTCGAGTGAGGTGCCCGTACCAAACGCGATCACTGGAAACCGGTAGCGATTGCACAGCGCGACGGCCTGCGCGACCTCCTCGGTCGATTGCGCGAACAGCACCGCGTCCGGCAGCATCGGATCGTAGGATGACTCATCCCGGCCATGGTGCTCGCGCACGGCCTGAGCCGTGGACAGCCGGTCGCCAAAATGGGCTCGCAACTCGGCAAGCAGCTCAGTAGGCAGTTCGCGCCTGAGCGCAGTAGGCAAGGCAGGATGGTTCATCAGTATCTCTCCGGAAGACGATATTGTACTCCGCGTTGCATGATCGAACGCCACGCCCTTCCACGGCGCGACCCTCTCCGGGCCAAGCGATCAACCGGAAACAGCCGGGTTTGCAAAGGCCGGGGCAGTCACCCGAGGATTGATGGAAACAGAAGCCTGTGTTCGCCAACACCGAACAATTCTGCTGGATTTTCCCTTATGCTCTGCCGCTCTTCATCTCAATTTTCACCATAAATCATGGGCAACCGACTTTCCAAAATTGCCACGCGCACCGGCGATGATGGCACCACCGGGCTGGGCGATGGCAGCCGTACCCGCAAGGATGCGCTGCGGGTGCAGGCGATGGGTGATGTGGATGAACTGAACTCGCAGCTCGGTGTCCTGCTCTGCGAAGACATGCCGGCAGACCTGCGCGAGGAACTGATCACGATTCAGCATGATCTTTTCGACCTCGGTGGAGAGCTCTGCATTCCAGGTTTCACGATGATCAAGGAAGCGCAGGTCATTCGTCTCGACGAGCTGCTGGCCAATTACAACGCCACGCTGCCGGCGCTGTCCGAGTTCATTTTGCCCGGCGGCTCTCGCGCCGCAGCGCTGGCTCATGTGTGCCGTACCGTGTGCCGCCGCGCCGAGCGCGCGATCGTCGCGCTGGGCAATGAAGAATCCCTCAATCCGCAGCCACGGCAGTATGTAAACCGGCTATCCGACCTGATGTTCGTGCTGGCGCGCGTGCTCAATCGTCATGCAGGTGGCAGCGACGTGCTGTGGGAAAAAGGAAGAAACGCGGCTGACTAAGAACCTGTCTGGTTAGGTCGGTGGCAAGGCGGCGCTGACGCAGCCAGCGGCCTGACGAGACAGGTTCTAAGAGTTCACGACAAGCCGTGGCTCCTGCGCATGAATTCGCTGCCGTATGGAGGCCGCAATTCCTGCCGCATCGAGTCCGCACTGCGCCAGCAGTTGCTGAGCATCGCCATGATCAATGAACTTGTCCGGCAAACCGAGCTGCAGCAGCGGCTTGACGATGCCCGCTGCGGCCATGGCTTCGGCAACCGCAGAGCCCGCGCCACCCATGATGCAGCCCTCTTCCACCGTCACGATCAGATCGTGGCTCGCAGCAAGCTCTGCCACCAGCGCGGTATCCAGCGGTTTGATGAAACGCATATTGGCCACCGTCGCGTTCAGCATATCTGCAGCGCCCAGTGCGGGCGCCAGCATGGTGCCAAACGCAAGTACCGCGACCTGCCGGCCCTTGCGCCGTATTTCGCCTTTACCCATGGGCAGCGGTGTCAGCGAGGCATCCACCGCAGCGCCCACTCCTGCGCCGCGCGGATAACGAATCGCTGCCGGGCCCGGATAGCGGAAGCCCGTGGTCAGCATTTGCCGGCACTCGTTTTCATCGCTGGCGGCCATCACCACCATGTTAGGGATGCAGCGCAGGAAAGCGAGATCGTAATTGCCCGCATGCGTCGCACCGTCGGCGCCCACGAGGCCTGCGCGATCCAGCGCAAACGTGACATCGAGATTTTGCAGGGCGACGTCATGAATCAGCTGATCGTAACCGCGCTGCAGGAACGTGGAGTAAATCGCCAGAACCGGCTTCAAACCCTCGCAGGCCAGACCCGCAGCGAAAGTGACTGCATGCTGCTCGGCGATGCCGACGTCGTAATACCGGTCAGGAAACTGCTGCTCGAACTTCACCATGCCCGATCCCTCGCGCATCGCAGGCGTGATGCCGACCAATCGCTCATCCTGCGCGGCCATGTCAGACAGCCAGTCGCCAAAGACTTGCGTGTAGGTGGTCTTGCTGGTCGCCGCCGGCTTGATGCCTTCGCTGGGATTGAACTTACCCGGGCCGTGATACAGAACAGGATCGGCCTCGGCGAGCTTGTAGCCCTGACCTTTTTTGGTCACGACATGCAAGAACTGCGGACCGTCCAGATTCTTCAGGTTCTGCAGCGTGGGAATCAGCGACTCCAGATCATGACCATCAATCGGGCCGATGTAATTGAGGCCGAATTCCTCAAACAGCGTGGCGGGCACCAGCATGCCTTTCGCATGCTCTTCAAACCGCTTGGCCAGTTCGCGCATCGACGGCGGCAACATCTGCTTGCCCATGTTCTTAGCGGCCGCATAGAACTTGCCCGACATCAGGCGCGCCAGGTAGCGATTCAGCGCACCCACCGGCGGCGAGATCGACATGTCATTGTCATTCAGCACGACCAGCATCTTGATATCTTCATACACGCCGACATTGTTCAGCGCTTCGAATGCCATGCCAGCCGTCATTGCGCCATCGCCGATCACCGCGACCGAGTGACGTTTCTCGCCCTTGGTACGTGCAGCCAGCGCCATGCCGAGCGCGGCCGAGATGGAGGTCGATGAGTGCGCGGTGCCAAAGGTGTCGTAGACGCTTTCGTCGCGGCGCGGAAAACCGGACAACCCGCCCTGCTGCCGCAAGGTGGGCATGCGGTCGCGGCGACCCGTCAATATCTTGTGCGGATACGTCTGGTGGCCGACATCCCAGACGATGCGGTCTTCAGGGGTGTTGAACACATAATGCAGCGCAATTGTCAGCTCGACGGTGCCCAGATTGGACGACAGGTGGCCGCCGGTGCGCGCCACGGATTCCAGCAGGTAGGTGCGCAGCTCGTCGGCAAGCGTGGCCAGTTCCGCGCGGGACAGCGACCTCAGCTCGGCCGGATCGTTTATTTTTTGTAAAAATTTCATGGCGTCTCAGGTGCTCCTTTGCACGATCAGGTCGGCCAGTTCACCCAGCCGCGCGGCACGATCGCCAAACTGGCGCAAAGCCTCATGGGCATCCTGCCGCAACTTCTCTGCCAGAGCAAGCGACTCGTCCAGACCGAGGATGGACACATAGGTCGGCTTGTTATTGGCGGCGTCCTTGCCCGCGGTCTTGCCCAGCGTGGCCGAGTCTGCGGTGGTGTCCAGGATGTCATCCACCACCTGAAACGCCAAGCCGACAGCGGCCGAATACGCATGAAGGGACGACACCTCGCTGTCTTGAAGCGACTTGCCGGCCAGCGCGCCCAGCATCACTGACGCCTCCAGCAGAGCGCCGGTCTTCAGGCGGTGCATCTGTTCCAGCTGATCCCGCGACAGGGCGATGCCGACCGATGCCAGATCGATCGCCTGCCCGCCGCACATGCCCTGTGAGCCTGACGCACGCGCGAGACAAGACAGCATGGCGACCTTGCGCGACGCCTCGAGCGTTCCGCCCGAGAGCACATCGAAAGCCTGCGACTGCAGCGCATCGCCGACCAGCAATGCCATCGCCTCATCATACTGCTTGTGCACCGTGGGCTTGCCGCGCCGCAGATCATCATCGTCCATGCATGGCATGTCATCATGCACCAGCGAATACGCATGAATCATTTCGACAGCGCAGGCCGCTCTTTCAACGGCATCGCGCGGCGCATCGAAAAGCTCACCCGCAGCGAAGACCAGCAACGGACGCACACGCTTGCCGCCATCGAGCACCGCATAGTGCATCGCCTCATGCAGCCGTTGCGGCAGCTTGTCAGCCGAAGGCAAGTGCGACTGGAGCAGCCCCTCCATGTCGGACTGGACGGCCTTGCGCCAGCCGGTGAAATCCTGCCTCATTCCTCGTCATCCCCGGCATCATCGTCATCGGTGGCGAAGGGCTTGAGCATGTCGCCCTCGAGCACCTTGACCTGCTTCTCAACGCGTTCGAGCTGCGCGGCGCAATATTTCACCAGCTCGGAGCCGCGCTGATAGGCAGCGACCGAGGCCTCCAGCGGCAATTCGCCCGATTCCATTTTCGCAACGAGCTGCTCAAGCTCCGCCATCGCGTCTTCAAACGATGAAACGGGCTGATCGGAGGCACTTTTTTTAGGCATGAAACGGTCTCGGACTTTCAGCGACAAGGGAACTGTCTATTTTAGTGCAATCACTACGCTGTAAACCTCGCTTATACACTGTTGGGGCATGGAAGCCCGAAATTATTATCAGAAAAATATTTTTATCCGTCCTGCCTCATGATCATTTCAGGCCCGTGCCGGTTTGACGAGGCATCAGCCCCGACATGACCGATCGCCGGCCGGGGCACCTTCAGGCGCCAATCAGTGTCGTATTGTCAAACCACGCCGGATGTGCGGGCTCAACAAACTGTGTCCCTATTACAAGGGTCTGGGTATAATCCCGCCCTCGTCCAAAAAATCACTGTTCCATTTCGATCGAATAGGTATTTGCGGATTCTTTCTCTCTTAGGTTGGTGCAAATTAATTTGGGGGTGGGGATGTCCGATCTGGC
>JACCDH011034776.1_pt1 | contig 41127 bp, 39 predicted proteins | sample 7442481 | NCBI WGS metagenome assembly JACCDH01 (sample SAMN15323433, study PRJNA562643) | freshwater metagenome | isolation source: river surface water | place: USA:Blue River Watershed | collected 2017-08-15 | reverse complement strand
TCGTTAAGCCCGTTTGCGCCGATGGTACTAGTACGCTGGGAGAGTAGGTCGCCGCCATACTTATACAGAAACCCTCGCTTAGGCGGGGGTTTTTTGTTTTTATTCGCATCATATTTGTAGTGATGAACGCAGGTTTACACCGCCTCTGCACGTTAATCGTTTGGGCGGTTTTTTTATGCCCGGTTGCTTGGGCCCAAGTCCAGCCTGGTCCGGGCGCCGCGTTACTCGTGGACGCTGGGGGCACCGGAGGTACGGCTGTGGCCTCCCCCTCGCTGCGTATGGAGGACACCCTGCGTCCGGTTCCGTGGAATACGCAGGTATGGAGGGGTTGGCAATTTCAACGCAGTTCCAAGGACGATCAATCCGCCCGAGTTCCTTTAGAACCAGACAGAGTGCCCGTGAGCGCTTTGGGCGGTCCGGATTGGATTTTTGCGCGCGGACTGCAGTACGCGGGCTCGGCCGACGCGATGCGCTTGGGATTTTGGACTAATTCCGCACAAGAGCTTCCAGAGCATTGGGCACTTCGCAAAGGGCCCCTGCCCGTCGTGGATTGGGTGGGGCAGTCGGCGCAAGGGCGTGGACAGGAATTTGGGATCGTGGCCAGTGCTTCGCCCCAATACTACCAGCATTTTTGGGTGGACTACCGTCGCCTGCAGATGGCCGGAGGCTTGCTCCCGGAGGACCATTTTGCGGACCGGCTCAAAACGGCATTTTGGGGCCGAGATTCCGCGCACACATGGCGGTACCGAGTGCAGTTGGGCCTGCACCGAAACGTCGACGGCGAATCGGGTGGCGTGCCGAATTTAGATCCGTTAACCCAAGAGTCGTCGTGGCAGCCCAACCGAAATTTAGTGCCCACCCGTTGGACGACGGCCCAGCGCAGCGGAGGGACGGTGACCGCCCAGGCCGCTTTGGTCCATGCCCGCAGCAAGCTCGGCCTTCAGGTCGATTGGAGCCGCAGCACGCACGGATTTGGAGGGGCTCCGACCACGGCAGACTCGCTCGAGTATTCTTCGCTGGAACTCCGTGTAGGGCGATTCAATCAAGCGTACTGGTCGGAGCCGGCCATGCGGGGTATATCCAGCATCATGCTCCTGCCGCGCATCCGGGCGGAATGGAGTCTCGGGGTCCGCGGAATTCAGGCGCACGTGTGGAATGCGGGCGTGTGGTCCGAGCGCAGCCTGGGCCCACGGTGGTCGCCGGTCGCACGTTGGTCGTACCCGGGTCGGCGCAACCGATTGAATGCCGAGTGGGACCTGCTGCGAAGGGCCGCCGAAGCTTCGTACGCGCTCTTGCTAAATAACGAGTCCATGGTGCAGGTAAAGGCGATGCAGCGGTGGACCATGCCCTGGGAAGGTCAGGTGGTGGAGCAAGTGCAAACGGCGCGTCTTTGGATTCAGCCCTTGCGGCCGCTGACGTTCGTAGCCATGGTGAGTTCCCCTGATCCGGTGCTTCGCGTGGAGCGCTGGGATGTTCCGGTGGCCCGATGGGAGGCACGTCCAGCGTGGGCGGTTGCGGGAGTGGATTGGTCTTCTGAGGTTCGCCTAAGTTCGTCGTGGACGCTGGACGTGAAGGCGCAAGGCCGCTGGGCGTCTTCTCCGGAGCTCGGACTTGCGCCGGCCAACGGAACGCTTAAGTTGGTTTATGCACGGTCCGTTGCGGGGCTGTACCCGGGAATGCGGATAAAGCTCGAGCTGCAGGGCCAAGGCTGGTCGGGCGGCTGGCAGCGGCCGGTATGGGTTGCCGAACGCGGACTTTTTGGCTATTCAGACGAGTCCGACTCAATGCCTGCCGGCGGCTTGATCCATGCAGCCCTGACGGTGTATTTGGGCGAAGCGCAACTGGGGGTGCTGTGCCAAAACGCCAACCAAGGTTGGGTTCCCAACACGGTATTCATGGCCCAGCACTACCCGGTGACTCCTGCGAGTGTGCGCTGGTTTTTGCGCTGGCGCATGTTCGAATAAGCTCAGCGCATGGCGTGGAGACGGGGCCTGCCTTAGAATGGAGGGTAGTCGTCGCGTTCGCCCGGGTCAACCCGGTTCATTTTGGACTCAAATACCGAATCCGAACGGTCGTCGGTCACGGAACCGCGGGCGCTGTAGCCCGTGTCGAGGTCGGAGAAGCGGGCCATGGACCCTTCAAACTTCAGACGCACGTTTTCGAGGGAACCGTTGCGGTGCTTCGCAATAATCAGTTCGGCCTGGCCGTCGGCGGGGGTTTGGTCGTCGTCCCATTCGTGAATACCGTAGTATTCGGGGCGGTAGATGAACGAAACGATGTCGGCATCTTGCTCAATGGCTCCTGATTCGCGCAAGTCCGACAGGAGGGGACGCTTGGAGCCTCCGCGCGTTTCCACCGCCCGCGACAGCTGCGATAGGGCAATGACGGGAATGTCGAGTTCCTTGGCGATCGACTTGAGGGCACGGGAAATCGACGAAATTTCTTGCTCTCGGTTGCCGCCAGCCTTGGAATTTCCCGCGGTCATCAGCTGCAGGTAGTCGATCACGATGACGCCGATTTGGTGCTGCGAGGCGAGGCGGCGGCACTTGGCCCGAAGGTCAAAGATGCTCAGTCCCGGTGTGTCGTCAATGAAAATCGGCGCCTCCTGAAGGGCCTTGACCTTGGACGTGAGCTGCGCCCACTCCGTGGGATCGAGGTTTCCACGGCGAAGTTTTTCAGCGCCAATGCCCGTTTCAGAAGAAATCATGCGGGTGATGAGCTGGACCGACGACATTTCGAGGCTAAATACTGCGACCGGAACCTTGTGGCCAACGGCCATGTTCCGCGCCATACTCAGGACGAAGGCGGTTTTACCCATGCCTGGGCGGGCCGCCAAAATGACCAGGTCCGAGCGCTGCCACCCTGACGTCACGCGGTCCACTTCGCGGAATCCGCTGGGAACGCCCGAAAGGCCTTCGCGCTGCGAAATGGCAGAGATGCGGTCCAGCGCCTGCTTGACGAGGTTGAGCGAGGATTCGTAGTTGCGCTTGAGGTTGCCCTGCGAAACGCTAAAAAGCGACTGTTCGGCGCTGTCGAGGAGGTCAAGCACGTCGCTGGTCTCGTCGTAGGCCTTTTCAATGAGCTCGTTGGAGATGCGAATGAGTTCGCGCTGGATGTGCTTTTGCACCACGATGCGGGCGTGGTACTCAATGTGTGCTGAAGACGAAACCCGAGTGCTCAGGTTGATGAGCTTGGCTTCTCCGCCCACCCGCTCGAGGTTGCCGTTCTTGCGCAGCAGCTGCGCCACGGTCAAAATGTCGACGGGCTGGGAATCAGAAAACAGGTCTTTGACGGCCGAAAAAATGGCTTGATGCGACTCGGCATAAAACGTTTCGGGCGTCAGGATGTCGATGACCTTGGAGAGGGCATTGCGGTCAATCAGCAGCGAGCCGAGTACCGCTTCTTCAAGTTCAATGGCCTGGGGCGGAAGCTTGCCAGCTGCGGAGGGCAACGAAATGCTTCCCGTCGCGGGGCGGCGGGGGCTGGTGCGGGGCAGGGGCTGATTGGCTTCCACAGGAAATTAGGCGTTTTCGTAGACGCCCATGCTGCTGAACTTTTCCATGCGGAGGTCTACGCGCTCCTGAGGATCAAGTTTGGCGAGTTCGCGGTAGTGCTTGAGGATCTCGGACTTCAGCGTGGCAAACATCGCCTCGGGGTTCCGGTGGACGCCCCCGAGCGGCTCGGGCACGATGCCGTCGATCAGGCCGTTGGCCAGCATGTCTTTGGCGGTGAGCTTGAGGGCCTCGGCGGCAGTGGTTTTGTAGTCCCAGCTGCGCCACAGAATGGACGAGCAGGATTCGGGACTGATGACGGAGTACCAGGTGTTTTCGAGCATAAGCACGCGGTCGCCGACGCCGATGCCCAGGGCTCCGCCCGAGGCACCTTCACCGATGATCACGCATATGACGGGCACTTTAAGTCGGGTCATCTCCATGATGTTGCGCGCAATGGCTTCTCCTTGGCCCCGCTCTTCGGCCTCAAGGCCCGGAAAAGCCCCTGGGGTGTCGATCAGGGTAACGACGGGACGCCCAAACTTCTCGGCCTGCTTGAAGAGGCGCAGGGCCTTGCGGTATCCGTCGGGATTGGCCATTCCAAAGTTGCGCAGCTGGCGCATTTTGGTGTTGATGCCCTTTTGCTGACCCACAAACATGAAGGATTCGCCGTCGAGCCAGCCCCAACCGCCAACCATGGCCTTGTCGTCTTTCACGTAGCGGTCGCCGTGGAGCTCGCTGAACTGCCCGTCGGTCATGGCGTTGATGTACGCCAGCGTGTAGGGACGGTTCGGATGGCGGCTGAGCTGCACGCGCTGCCATGCCGTGAGGGTGCTTGCGATTTCGCGGAAGGTCGCGTCGCGCTTCTCGGTGAGCTCATCAATCGACTGCTTCATCGAGACGCCGGTCTCTTGCTCGAGGGCTTCGGCTTTGGCGATTTGCTCGTCGAGTTCGCGGATCGGGGCTTCAAAATCTAGGTATTCCATACGGCTGATCTCAGGGCTTCAAACCTACAACTTTTTGCTGCCTTGGCGGGCTTATGTGGATAACTTCGCTCGGCTGCGGCGCTGCACCCAGGCGTTGGCCAGGAGCATGAGCAGGACGACGGCAAAACCGGCGTAGAAGAGCGGCGGCATGGCTTCGTCCGCACCAAAAACGAGCAGGGCGAGCAGAATGCCGTAGATGGGTTCCATGGAGATGGTGAGGACCACGGTGAAGGGGCTGAGGTAGCGCATGATTCGCACGGACTGGACAAAGGCAAAGGCGGTACAAAAGCTCGCCAGCAAAGCCAAGTAGGCCCAGTCTTTTGGGTTGGGCGCGCTCAGCGTGGCGTCCAGGGCGCCCGTGGCCAGGAGGTAGAGGCTCAGGCCTGCGAGTCCGGCAAGAAGTTCCCAAAACGAAATGGAGGCGGCGTCCATGTCGCGCACAATCCGCCCGTTGAGCACCGAAAAAAGGGCGGACAGCGCCGAACTGATTAGGCCCACCGCGATGGCGAGGCCTTGGCCCTGCACGGATCCGACGACCATGAGGAGGCCAACTACGACCCCAAAGCTCACGGCGACTTCGCTCCACGCCAGCTTGCGCCGAAAGATCAGGGGCTCCAAGAAGGCGGTAAAAAGCGGACCCGTCGACAGGCAAGCAAGGGTCAGCGAAATGTTGGAGAGCTTAATGGCGGCATAAAAAGTCACCCAATGCACCATCAAGACCAGGCCGTTGAGGATTAAAGTGCCCGTGAGCCGTCGGTTGGGAATGCGCTGCAGTTGGCCGCCGAGCAGGCGTTGGTAGGCCCATAAAAAAACCACGGCAAGCACGATGCGGTGCCAAACCAAGTCGAGGGCGCTGACGCTAATGAGCCGCCCGAGCACGCCGGTAAAGCCCCAAATGAGGACGATGAAGTGCATCCAGGCGTGGTGGATTCCGACGGGGTCGTGGTCGTGGGGTCTGAGCAGGGACATGAATCGGTTCCGTTACTTGGGCGCTTTCACGTAGAGGTAGGCGGTTATTCCGCCAAAAAGGAGGTTGGGGAGCCAAATGGCCCAAAACGGAGGCACGTTGAGCGCCATCATACTGATGCTCCCCAGCTGCATAAAAAAGATGTAGATCACGACGAAGAGCAGGCCGAGGGCGATGGGCGCACCCAGCCCCCCGCGGCGCTTGGCCGAGGAAAGCGAGAATCCCATCACCACCAAGATGAACATCGAAAAAGGGTAGGCGGTGCGCCGGTACCACTCGGCTTCGTGCCAGACCACGGCTTCGGAACCGCTGAGGCGTTCTTGGGCCAAAAAACGGCGCAGCTGCGGCGAGGTCATGGTTTCGGTGCGCCGCTGGTCGGGGTTGAGCAATGCGGGCTTGAAGGCGAAGTTGGAATCGAGCGTGCGCCCTTGCGTTACCCGGCTGATGCCGCGGGCATTGAACTGCCGGCGGTTCCAGTTGTCGAGCTTCCACGTCTGGGCAATGCTGTCGAAGCGCAGGTAGTCGCCGCGCAGCTTGCTCACCAGGCGGCTGCCCTCAAAGACTTCGTAGCTGAAGTGGTAGCCTGCTTGGCGCTCGGGGCTCCAGGTTTCGAGGTAGATGTAGTGTCCGGGCAAAATTTGGCGGTGAATGTTGATGGGCCGCTTCGGCGCCACGTCTTGCACGTAGCGGTCTTCAAATTCGAGGCGCGCGATGTTGCTGTGCGGAACCACGAAGTGGGTGAGCAGCATCATGAGCAGAAAGACGACGCCGGCACTGACGAGCGCGGGGCGCATCAGCCGCCGAAACGGCATGCCTCCGGCCAGGACCGCCATGAGTTCCGAGCGGTTGGCGAGCCGTGCCGTCGTGAATACCGTCGAGAGAAACAGGATCAGGGCGCTGAAGGTCGAGCCGTAGTACAGCATGAAGTGTCCGTAGTAGTGCTGCAGGGCAAAGCCCACCGAAATGCCCTGGTTCAGAAAGTTGTCAATTTTCTGCGAAATGTCGAACACCACCGCGATGGCCATGATCAGGGTCATGAACAAGGCAAAGGTGCCCAGGAACTGCCCAATTAAGTAGCGGTCGATGCGAAGAGCGAAGTGGGGCATGCGGAGGGGCAAAGGACTACAGGCGTTGCGTGAGCTTGGGCACGAGCGCGTCCTTCCAGGCGCGAAAGCTGCCGTCGGCAATGCGCGCGCGGGCCTCTTCGACCAACGCCAGGTAAAAGCGCAAATTGTGCTGCGAGGCAATTTGGCGGCCGAGGGCTTCGTCGGCGCGGATCAGGTGGTGCACGTAGGCCTTGGTGAAGCGAAGGTCGACGGCCGAGTCGCCGTCGGGATCCAAGGGGCTGAAGTCGTGCGCCCACTTGGCGCTGCGCAGGTTCACGGTGCCTTGGCGGGTGAAAATTTGGCCGTTCCGCCCGTTGCGCGTGGGCATGACGCAGTCGAACATGTCTACGCCCAAAGCGATGGATTCCAAAATGTTGGCGGGAGTCCCGACCCCCATCAGGTAGCGGGGGCGGTCGGCCGGAAGCACCGCGCATACCTCAGCCGTCATGGCGTACATTTCGTCGTGCGGCTCGCCGACGCTGAGTCCGCCGATGGCGTTTCCCCAGGCGCCCTTTGCGGCCACGTATTCGGCCGATTCCAAGCGGAGGTCCGAGAACGTCGACCCCTGAACGATGGGAAAAAGCGCCTGCTCGTATCCGTACTTGGGTTCGGTCGCGTTCCAGCGCACCAGGCAACGGTCCAGCCAGCGGTGCGTGCGCTCCATGGCTTCGCGGGCGTACTTTTTTTCGACGGGGTAGGAAGTGCATTCGTCAAAGGCCATGGCGATGTCGGCCCCAATGCTTCGCTGCACGTCCATAACCGACTCGGGCGAAAACAAGTGGGTGCTTCCGTCGAGGTGGGACTGGAACTTTACGCCTTCTTCGCGGATTTTTCGGCGTTCTTCCAGGCTGTAGACTTGGAATCCGCCGCTGTCGGTCAGCATCGGACCCTTCCAGGTGGTGAAGCCGTGCAGCCCGCCGGCCTGCTCCAGCACCTCGATGCCCGGCCTCAGGTAAAGGTGGTAGGTGTTGCCCAGCACCAAGTGGGCGCGGACGTCGTGCTCCAGCAAATCAGGCCCCACCGTCTTGACCGTGCCTTGGGTGCCCACGGGCATAAAAATGGGCGTCGGAACCTCGCCGTGCGCGGTTTGAAGGGTACCGGCCCGTGCGGCAGAATGGGGGTCTTTAGCGTGGATTTTGAATTGCACCGAGCAAAGGTACGGCTTGGGTTCTTGGACTACTTTTGCCGACGAGATGAATGCGTGGTTGGAAGAGCTGATTCCTTGGTTGACGAGTCCGTTGGCCTCGGCCTTGCTGGTCGGGTCGGCGCTGACGTCGCTGACAGCCCTCGGGCTGGTGGCGTTTGCGTCGCGCGGAATTTGGTCGCTCAAGCCCCGCGTGGAGGGGACTCCGGTCAAGGCACTCCGCGACGCGGCCTTGATGGTGGTCGGCCGCAATGCCGCCCAGCGCTTTGAAGAGTGGATCGAGGCCTTCGCCGCCAGCGGACTCGCCACGGTAGTCGAGCTCGTGGTGATCGACAACCAAAGCGAAGACGACACGGCCCACCGGGTGGAACAGCTTCGCCTCAAGTACCAGTGGCTGGTGGTAGTCACCGTTCCGCACAGCGACCGTTTTTGGCGAACGCGCAAGCTCGCCATGACCTTGGGCATCAAGGCCACCAAGCGCACCCACGCGATTTGGGTCGACGCCGCCACGCTTCCCCCGACCGACCTGGCAGGGTGGATGGGCGCGTTGTGCCGTCCGCTCGAAGACCGCGCGGTGGCCGGAGTGTGGGCGCCCGTTCAGGTACTCGACCACAAGCCGTCGACGCGGATTCCCATGCACGCCGGCCAACTTTGGGCCTGGATGCGCCAGCATTTTGGCGGACTTCCCACCTCGGTGATTCCGGTGAATCTGGCGTTCCGCACGACCGACTTCATGGAGCTCAAGGGCTTTCAAGACAGCATGCACGTCGACGGCGGCGAAGGCGAACTGCTTCTGGCCGTGCTGCAGCAAAAGGGCCGCATCGAGTTGGTGGACCAGGCCGTGGTCGTGCGCCGTGGCGGAATTCAGCGCGATCCCAAGCTGCGCGAGGTGCGCCCTTCTGGAGAGCAGACGGCCCTCCTGTTGGGCTTTTTGGGCTTATGGGTCAGCGACCTCGCAGGGATCGTAGCCGCACTCGGACTGGGCGGTCATCTGTGGTTGGTTCAGGCTGAGGGACTCAATCCCCTGCGTGATTTTTACCGCGATCAGGCATTTTTTGCCGCCGGAAGTTGGATTTTGCTGCACGGCGTCGTGGGTACACTTTTGGTGGTACATGCCTCGCGCTTTGGGCATTGGTCCGACGCCCTCCGCATGCCTTTTTGGCTCCGTTGGGACGCGGTGCGCCGACGGATTCCGCAGCGAGACCCCATGAGCAAACCCTTTTGGAAGGGCTGATGGACTTTTCCCTTTTTCCGTTTTTGGACGCGGAAGCGCAGCACAAGCTCGCTGCCTTGCCGGAGCTTTACCGCGAATGGAACGCCCAAATCAATGTGGTGTCGCGCAAGGACCTCGACAACTTGTGGGAGCGTCACATCGCGCATTCCTTGGTGCTGGGGCACGTGCTCCCGCTGACTCCCGGGCTTCGCGTCGCCGACATCGGCACCGGCGGAGGGTTTCCGGGCATTCCGCTGGCCGTTGCCTTTCCCGAGGTGGAATGGGTGCTCGTGGATTCGATTGCCAAGAAAATCAAGGTGGTGCAGGCGGTGGCCGAAGCATTGAAATTGACCAACGTGCGCCCGGTTTGGGGCCGCATGGAATCGGTCAAAGGACCGTTTGACCTCGCGGTAACCCGCGCCGTCGCGCCTGCTGCCGACCTCAAGCAGTGGATGAAGGGGCACTGGTCGTCCAAGCCCAATACGGCCTTGTTCGCGCTCAAAGGCGGCGACCTCAGCGAAGAATTGCGGGGGATCCGCCACCGAATTCACCCCCTGCCGCAATGGCTTCCTGGGGAATTCTACGAGACCAAGGTCGTCGTGGAGCTACCCGCCTAATTTAGTTTCTTGTTTCTTGCAGCTAGTAACGAGCAACCAGTAACAAGTTGCCCGTATCCAGTTACTAGTTGCCCAAGAACGGGTAGCGGTAGTCGGTCGGGGGAACCAAGGTTTCCTTGATCGTGCGCGGCGAAACCCAGCGAAGCAGGTTCAAGACCGAGCCTGCCTTGTCGTTGGTGCCCGATCCGCGGGCTCCGCCAAAGGGCTGTTGGCCTACCACGGCCCCGGTTGGCTTGTCGTTGACGTAGAAGTTTCCAGCGGCAAAAGCCAGGCGGCGGGTGGCCTCGTCGACGGCGTAGCGGTCGCGAGCAAAAACGGCACCCGTCAAGGCGTACTCCGAAGTGCGGTTAACCAGGTCCAGCGTTTCGCTCCACGCGGAATCTTCGTAGACGTAAATGGTGAGGAACGGACCAAAAATCTCTTCGCACATCGTGCGGAAGTTGGGGTTGGTGGTCACCACCACGGTCGGCTCGACGAAGTAGCCTTTGGACTTGTCGTGTCCGCCTCCGACGATGATTTCAGCGTCTTCGCGGCCTTTGGCGTAGTCGATGTAGGCAGCGATTTTATCGAAGGAACGCTCGTCGATGACGGCGGTAATAAAGTTTGAGGGGTCGCCGGGGCTGCCCATTTTGAAGCTTTGGACGTCTTGGGCAAGTTGCGCTTTGACGGCCGGCCACAAGCTGGCCGGAACGTAGGCCCGCGAGGCGGCCGAACACTTTTGGCCTTGAAATTCAAAGGCTCCGCGGCTCAACGACGTGGCGACTTCGGCCGCATCGGCTGAGGGGTGCGCGAGCACAAAGTCCTTGCCTCCGGTCTCGCCCACGATGCGGGGGTAGGCCTTGTATCGGTCAATGTGGCTTCCGATTTCCTTCCAGAGGTGCTTGAACACGCCCGTGGAACCCGTGAAGTGCAGCCCCGCAAAATCAGGATGCTTGAAGACGACGTTGCCTACCGCGGGTCCGTCGGCGTACACCAGGTTGATGACGCCGTCGGGAAGGCCCGCCTTGCGGAATACTTCCATGATCACCCAGGCCGAGTAGATTTGGGTGTCGGCCGGCTTCCACACGGCGACGTTGCCCATGAGGGCCGGTGCTGACGGCAAGTTGCCGGCGATGGCGGTGAAGTTAAATGGGGTAATTGCGAGAATGAACCCTTCGAGGGCGCGGTACTCCATGCGGTTCCAAACGCCCGGTGAGCTCTCGGGCTGCTGGGCGTAGATCTCGGTCATGAACTGCACGTTGAAGCGCAAGAAGTCTGCAAACTCGCAGGCGGCGTCGATTTCGGCTTGGTGGACCGTTTTGGACTGGGCCAGCATCGTCGCGGCGTTGAGGGTGGCGCGGTAGGGACCGCTCACCAGGTCGGCCGCGCGCAAAAAGATTCCGGCACGCTCAAACCAGGGCATGGACGACCAGGCGGCGTGGGCAGCAAGGGCGGCGTCAACCGCCTCCTGTACGTGGGCCGCCGTGCCCCAGTGGTACCGGCCGATGACGCGCTGGTGGTCGTGCGGCGGACGGCAGTCGCGGAGTTCGCCAGTGCGCACTTCGCGGCCGCCGATGAACATGGGGATGTCGACGCATTCGCCGAGCATCCGCTCGTAGGTGCCCAGCAAGCGCGCGCGCTCCGGGGTTCCGGGGGCGTAGCTGTAAACCGGTTCGTTGACGGCTTTGGGTACAGAAAAGAGGGCGTTGGGCATGGCGTTGGGGGTTGTGCGGCCGCGAGCGGCGTTAATTCGGGTCAAAGGTCGGAACTGTGGGTCGGTTCGCGAAGGAATTCTAAAATTTCTCCGGTCCGCGTGAGGCGCACGGCGTGAAGGCCGCCGCCGCGCCAGCATCCCGTGTCCAGACCCCAAGCGTTTGCGGAAGGGTAAAAGCGCGGAATGCCCGGTTCTTGAATCACGTGGCCAAAGAGCTGAAGCTTGCCGACGTTTTTGAGTGCGGACCGGTTGTGCAGCACCGACCGCAAGTTTCCGGCGACAAATGGGTCGCGGGCGTGCAGCGCCACTCCCGCATGGGTGACCAGCACGTAGCGGTTTTCCCACTTCAGCGGGAGGCGGCGCATCCATTCGATGGTTTTTTTGAGCGGAATTCCGCGCTTGAGCAGGTCCTTCTTGAACTTGTCGTAGAACCCGGACTTGGGTGCGGCCTCGTCGTAGGCGTCGACCAAAAGCTGTTCGTGGTTGCCGCGCACGACGAATACGCTGTACGGATATTCCGTTTGCAGTCCGCGCACGTACTCAACGACCTTGGCCGATTTGGGACCTTTGTTGACGAGGTCGCCCACAAAAATGAGGAACTCGTCGTGGGGGTTCCATCGCTCGCGCACCAACGTCTTCAGGGTTTTGGAGCACCCGTGCACGTCGGCAACGACCAAGAGGTTCACGGCAAACGACTTAGGAATTCAGCATCACCGGCATGACCAGCATGAGCAGGTCTTCGCCGTCTTCGCCCGGGCGGTCGGGGAACAGGAGGCCGGCGCGGTTGGGCGCCGAAAATTCCCAAACTACCGACGTGCTGTCGACGTTGCCCAGCATCTCCACGATGAACCGGCTGTTGAAGCCAATCTCAAGATCGCTGCCTTCGTAGCTGCAGGCGAGGCGCTCGTGGGCCTTGTTGGCAAAGTCGGGATCTTCCGCGCTGATGAAGAGCTCGTTTCCTGCCATTTTCAGGCGGATCTGGTGCGTAGTCTTGTTGGCAAATAGGCTCACGCGCTTCACGCTTCCGGTGAAGGCGCCGCGGTCGACCGTCATGCGGTTCGGGTTGTTTTTGGGAATGACGCCTTCGAAATTGGGGTACTTTCCGTCAATCAGTCGGCACACCAGCGTAACGCCGTCGTAGGTGAACTGCGCGTTTTGTTCCGTGTAGCGGATTTCGACGAGGTCGTCGTTGCTGCCCAAGGTGGCCTTCAGCAAATTCAACGGCTTTTTGGGCATGATGAATTCAGCGGTTTGCGGAGCGGCGAAGTCGCTTCGGCGGTAGCGCACCAGCTTGTGGGCGTCGGTGGCGACAAACGTGAGGCTTTCGGGAGTCAGCTGAAAAAACACGCCGCTCATCACGGGGCGCAGGTCGTCGTTGCCGGCAGCAAACAGGGTCTTGCCAATCGCGGTGCCGAGCACGTGGGCGGGGAGTTCCACCGTGACGGTGGCCGCTACCTCGGGGGCCTTCGGATATTCTGCGGCGTCGACGTACGAAATCGCGTACTTGCCAAAATCGCTGCTCACCTCAAGGCTGTGGGCGCTCGGGTTGAACGTAAACGTCAACGGCTGCTCGGGAAAGCTCTTGACCGTGTCCAGCAGCATGCGGGCGGGAATGGCCGCAGTGGCGCTGCTCTCTGACGACACGTCGAGGGTCGTGGTCATCGTGGTCTCCAGATCTGAGGCCGTGAGGGTGAGCTTATTGGGCTCGAGGACCACCAGAAAATGGTCCAAAATCGGGAGGGTATGGTTGGACTGAATGACGCCAGAAACGGTCTGCAGGGCGCGGAGCAGTTGTCCGCTGGAAACGATGAACTTCATGCTGCAAAGTAATTACCTCGAGGCACGCAATGCGTGAGAACTTTTCAACAGGTGTTGAAGACCGAAGCGCTGCACGAGCACCATGCGTCCGTCGTCCAAAAAGCCATAAAACCGGTTGGGGTCGTACTCGAGTGGCGCGCCGTCCTCGGTCATGGCCTCGGGGTCGGGCGGAACGTGGTACAGGTCCATGCGGTTGCGGCTCCCGTCGGCCCGCAGCACGTCGACGCGAATGCGCGGAACTAGGGCTTTTAGGCTGTCTTGCTTGCCGTAGGCGAGGTCGCTCGGAATCACGACGCCCTCGTACTGGCTCGAGGCCACCGCCTTCAGCAGGGCTTGAACGGCCATGCCGTCGGCCGGCGCTTTTTTGCCGTTTTGCTCGAGCGTCCAGCTTCCGCCCTGTTCGCGAACCGAATAGCTGGCAGAAGAGGAGTCGGCAAATTCCAGCTGGATCGAGGTCACGGGCTCGGTGCTCGACCAGAGAATGCGGTGCCGCCACAGGTCCTCCCGCAGGAAGAACCGGCTGCTCAAGAAGCCATTGAATCCGGGAATGTGCACGGCCACGGGGCGTCCGAAGCCGTCGCGCAAAAAGTAGGTGCCGAGCATGTCGGGCGTTTCGGTGCCGACCGTGAACGACTTGAGGTTTTCTTCGCCGGCGAAGACGTCGACGTGGGTGCCGTAGGTCGACATGGCCGAAAGGATGTTGGCCGTGGCGGCGTCGGGAGCAAATCCCCGAAGGCGCACGCGGTAGAGGGTTTCGAGCAGCACCTCGATGGCGTCGGGCCGCACCGGATGCGCCCCGTTGATCAACCAAACGCCCGACTCGCGGGTGAGTACGGCGGTGTCGGGACTGCGGTTCCACAAGACGATGCGGTCAATTGAGGCGGTGTCGGCGACGGCAAAGTCGTAGGCTTCGGGACTCAAGTCGTCGTGGCTTTGCGACTCGCGGAGGACCAAAAAAACCACAAGGCCCACCAAGGCGAGGCCCAAAATCACAGACCAGCGCAGGGCGGGAAGTTTGGATTGCTTCATAATTCAGATTGGGGACGGCCGAATCGGCGCTTGCGCAGGCGGCGGTACAGGGCGTGCAGAAGGAGCACGAGGGCAATTGGCGCGACCGTATTCAGGGTTTGAAAGAAGACGGCACGGGCGTCCACTTTGGGGCGGTCCAGCAGGCGCAGGCTGACGTCGCGGCCCCGCACCGAAATGAGTCCGCTTCCCTCGAGCAGGTAGTCCATCGCGTTCAGCAAAAAGTCGGAATTGCCAAACTGCTGGCCCGTGTACTGGTCGTAGCCGAGCGGCAGGGGCGCGCCCCGCGGAATGTCGCTCCGCACAATGTTGCGCTGGTTTTTGCCCAAGTCTCCGTCGCCCACGACGAGCAGTTTGGCGTCTTTGGCCGCAGCGGGCGGCGCGGGCAGCTCGGTTTTGGGCACCATGCGGTTGGCGTAGTAGGAGGGGAGCTCGCCTTCCAGGAGCACCGCGGTAGCGAGCGGACCCTCGGTGTAGAGGCTGCGCACGGGTTCGTTGTACAGCTCCGCCAGGCTCACTTGGGTGGGCGACGGGCGGCGGCGCGCGTAGGGCGAGGTTTGCAGGAGCACGGTTTTGGTGACGCCCGGGACGCGAATGGTGTCGAGGGTAGTACCGAACTCGTAGCGCACCGCGTTGAGGTTTTTCACTATCGGGTGTTCGGACTGCGGAAGCATCAGCGGAAAGTAGACCCAGGGGCGCACGGAGCGCTGGTCGTTCACGCCGGCACATACCAGGTCGGTGGCCAGCGAGGTGTTCACGCGGGCTCCGTAGGTGAACAGCAGCCCGTCGAGCCCGATGAAGTCGAGCTGCGGATAGGCCAAAAATTCGGAGGCGTAGCTCAGCGAATCCATCTCGGCGTGCACGGCTTCGACCATCCAGATGGCGCGGCCGTTGTTCATGAGGTACTGGTCGAGCAGCCAGCGGTCGAGCTCGGCAAACGACTCGCGCGACTTAGCCAGGATGATCCCGTCAAAGCTGTTGAGTCGGCGCACCTGCTCCGTGAGCGAGGGTTCGCCGGTGGTGCTGTCGACGGGAAACTCCCGCAGGTTGAAGCGGAACACGTCGTAGCTCTTGCGCAGGTTCAGCTCGAGGGCCGCGGTCTGAATCGGCGCGAGTTCGCCGTGGCCGTCGATGAAGGCGATGCGCTTGCGCTCGGTCTGCAGCAGTCCGCGAAGGGAGGCCGCAAGGGCGTACTCCAGGTTTTGGATGCTGGCGTTGATCTGGGCTTCGGGGGCCTGGGCAAACTGCTCGAGGAGCAGCGAAACCGGCCATTGGCGTTCGTTGTAGCTCACGACGGCCCCGGGAAAAACTTGCTGGGTTTTCACGCCGTCGGCCTCCTGGATTTCGAGCTGAATGGCGCCGAGGCCCAGGTTTTGAAGCTGGGTGTAGGTGTCGCGGCGCACCTGCGGGTCGGGGTTCTCTGACGGGTTGACGAGCTCGTACCGGATGTTGCGGTTGCGTGCGCGGAATTCGTCGAGCAGCCGAACGGTCTCGGCTTGAAGGCGCTGGAAGCCGGCGGGGAATTCGCCCTCGAGGTAAATGGTGACCAGCATGGGCTCCTCAACCTGGGCGATGAGCTCCTCGGTGGCGTCGCTCAGGCTGAACCGCTGGTCGGCCGTGAGGTCCAAGCGCAAGAACACCGGGCGGAAGGTCGAAAGGGCGACCGCGGCCAGGGCTGCGGCGAGCGGAGCCATGCGGCGCAGGTCTTTGCGGGGCTCGAGCATCAGCCGGGCTCCGGCCAAAAAGACCACGGTGAGTCCGCCAAAGTAGAGTACGTCGTTGGCGTCGACGACGCCCCGGCTCATCGACGTGTAGTGCTCGCTAATGCCCCACTGGACGAGGTAGAGTCCGCGGTTGGCCACGCTCGGAAGGTCGACGAACGCGTCAAAGCCCGCGTACATTGCCAGGCTGCCCGCGGCTCCGCCGACAAAAGCCACGATGGAATTGTCGGTGCTGGCGCTGAAGAGCAGCGAAATGGCGAGGTAGGTTCCGCCCAAGACAAACAGACCCAGGTAGGAGCCCGCCGTACTGCCCAGGTCGAGGTTGCCCACGGGGTTGCCCAGGACGTAGAGCGAGGCGGCGTAGAGCAGCGTTGGGAGCAGGGCCAGGCCCAAGAGGGCCATGCCGGCCAGCCATTTTCCGGTGACAATGTTCCAGGTGGTCAAGGGCTTGGCGCGCAGCCAATCGAGGGTTCCGGCGCGGCGCTCCTCGGCGAGCATGCGCATGGCCAGCGCGGGCACCAAAAACAAGAAGACCCAAGGCGAAAGCATGAACAACCCGTCGAGCTGCGCGTATCCGCTGTCGAGCAGGTGAAAGCTGCCGGGCATGAGCCAGAGAAACACCGCATTGAGCCCGAGGTAAACGCTTAAAACGAGTACGCCCGTGGCGGACTGAAAGAAGGATGCGAATTCGCGGCGGGCTAGACTGAGCATGGAGGTTGCGTAAGGAGGTCGCAGGACCAAGCCCGCGCGGGAGCGTCGAACCAGGCCTTTAACGTGGGCCAAATTTCGGCAAAAGTGGCGGACTGACGGTATGCTTCGAGAAACTCTTCGCGAAGCCAGGTGCTGTAGGTGAAGTAGCTGCCGTCGTGCGCCCGCAGCCAGGTCGCACTGAGGCATCCGGGCTGGTTCGCGACCACCTTGATTTGGGTGCCGACGTAGGCCTCAAACGCCTCCCGGTGGTGCGGCGCGACGTGCAGGTGGACGATGCGAACGAGCGGCGTGCTCACGCGATGCGAAGTTCAATGGCGTCGCCCGGCCGCACGCCCAGCAGGCGCGAGGCGAGGTTGGCGCGGTCTCCGCCGCCGTCGTGAAGTCCGATTTCGAGGTACCCGAACCGATTGGTTCTGAAGTAGAGGTCGCCGGGCGTGAGTCCCTGAGGGCTCCACCACTTGCGGACCCTTTGGCCGCGCACGCTGGTTTCGAACGGTCGCCCCTGGGCCCATCGCTGGAGCCAGGCCTCGTCGGCGTCGGTCACCAGCTGGCCGTACTGGTCGACGAACTGAATGTGTACTAGGGCGGACTGCTCGCTCCGCACCTCGGGCTTGAGGACGGCCCGCTGCTGCCAGTCGGTTCGCCCGGGACCGAGCACGCTCAGGCTCCCCCCGTCGAGGAGGTGGGCGGCGGCGGCGGCGAGCAGGGCTTCGGCGGTAGTGCAGTCCAGTCGGTTTTTCAAGTCGAGTTGAATGCGCTGCCCGGGCTGGAGGTCGGGACGCAGCATGGCCAAGAGTCCGTTGTCGAGGCCGAGAAAGTAGTGTCCGTCCAGGGAGCACGCCATCAGGGGCGTTTCAGGCCAGTAGATGCTGTCGACCAGAATCACGTGGATGCTTCCCTCGGGAAAGTCGCGGTACGCCCCGCGCACGATGTAGGCGGCCTCGCTGAGGTTGCGCGACTGCACGCTGTGGGTGAGGTCCACGACCGGGGCCACGGTACCGGTGCGGAGCATTTCGGCATAGACCCTTCCGCGCAGACCCGCTGAATCGGGGTCGCGCCATCCGTAGTCGGTGGTGAGGGTGATGACGGCCACAGCTGTACCTTTGAAGCTGTAAAAGTAATGGAGCGCATCGTCCACCTCGAAGACGTCGATCCCCGAGTTTTGTTCGGGGAGCATAATTCCCTGATGCGCCAGCTGGAATCCTATTTTCCCAAGCTCCGTTTGGTGGCCCGCGGCGAAGTCATCAAGTTCACGGGCGCTCCTGAGGACGTGGCCTCGTTCGAAGAGAAGCTGGACCTGCTCCTGCGCCACATTCGCAAGTTCAACGTGCTTACGGCACCCCAATTGGAGCGCATTGTGCTCGACGACAGCCCGTCGATTCTCAAGAGCTTGAGCGAGGGCGACGAGGTCATTGTGCACGGCGTCAACGGGCACGTGATCAAGGCGCGGACCGCCAACCAGCAGCGCATGGTGAACGCGGTGGGCGCCAACGACCTCACGTTTGCCATGGGGCCGGCGGGCACCGGCAAAACCTACACGGCGGTGGCCCTCGCGGTGCGCTCGCTCAAAAACAAAGAAGTTCGCCGGTTGGTCCTTACCCGCCCTGCCGTGGAAGCGGGCGAGTCCCTCGGATTTTTGCCGGGCGACATGAAGGAAAAACTGGATCCCTACATGCAGCCGCTGTACGACGCGCTGCGCGACATGATTCCGGCTGAGCGCTTGGTCCAGTACCTCGAGAACGGAACGATCGAAATCGCGCCCCTGGCCTTCATGCGCGGACGCACGCTGGATCGGGCTTTTGTCATCCTGGACGAGGCCCAAAACACCACGGTGTCGCAGATGAAGATGTTTTTAACCCGCATGGGGCCGTCGTCGAAATTCATCGTTACGGGCGATCCCTCGCAAACCGATTTGCCGCCGCGGGCGGCGTCGGGACTTCCGCACGCCCTTCGCCTGCTCGGCGGAATGAAGGGCATCGGCCACATCGAGCTCGACGGACGCGACGTGGTGCGCCACCCGCTGGTGCGCAAAATCATTGCGGCCTACGACGCCGAAGGCCAAAGTAGGGCATCCCGAACCGCTCGAGAGGCCGATCAAGAACCATCTAAAAACTAAATCATGGCGCTGACCCATTCCGAATTCCATTTCACCGGCCAAGAGTCGGTTTACCACGGAAAAGTGCGGGACGTGTACCGCCTGAAGGGCGGCCGCATGGTCATGGTCGCGTCGGACCGCATCTCGGCCTTTGACGTGGTGCTCCCGAAGGGAATTCCCCATAAAGGGCAGGTTCTCAACCAGATGGCCGCGCATTTTCTCGAATCAACCGCCGACGTGGTGCCCAACTGGCGCGTGGCCAGCCCCGACCCCGTGGTAAGTGTGGGCTACACGGCTGAAGCGTTTAAAGTGGAAATGGTCATTCGCGGCTACCTGAGCGGCCACGCCTGGCGCACCTACGCCGCCGGAGGGCGCTCGCTCTGCGGAGTGGCCCTCGCCGAAGGGCTCCGCGAGTCCGACGCCCTGCCCGAGCCCATCATCACACCAACCACCAAGGAAGCCATCGGCACCCACGACGAAGACATCAGCCGCGAGGAGATTTTGGCGCGCGGCATCGTCAGCGAAGCCCACTACGCCCAGCTCGAGGCCTACACCCGGGCGCTCTTTGCCCGCGGACAGCAAATGGCCCGCGAGCGCGGACTCATTTTGGTGGACACCAAGTACGAGTTTGGACTGCTGCCCGACGGCCGCATCGTGCTGATTGACGAAATCCATACGCCCGACTCGTCGCGCTACTTCATCGCTGAGGGGTACGAGGCACGCCAAGCCTCGGGGGAACCCCAAATTCAGCTGTCCAAAGAGTTTGTGCGCCAGTTTCTGATCGCCAACGGATTTCAGGGAAAAGAAGGCCAAGCCATTCCCGAACTCACCGACGAATGGGCGGCCGACGTGTCGAAGCGCTACATCCAGCTCTACGAATTGGTCACGGGTAAAGCGTTTGAGCCCGCGGCGGACGGCGACCCCGAAGCCCGCATCCATGCCAATGTGGAACGCTTTTTGGCATCGAATCCCGCATGAAGCGACTTGGTTTAGCGGCGGCCCTTGGGCTGCTGGCCTTTAGTGCCCAGGCACAACTCACGCGCGGACTCACGGCGGGCTACCACCTCGCCGACGTGCGGATTTCGTTTAATCCGTTGATTGACCCCACGTTTACCCCCGTGGCGACGGGTCGAGCCGGCTACCACGCCGGAGGATTTTATCGGGCGTCGGCGGGACTCGTGTACGTGCAGCCCCAAGTTTGGCTCACAGGCCTCAACCAGCAGTTCGTCATCGACGACGGCAGCTTCAGCCCCGAAGTAATCGACTGGTCGCTGATCCGCGTGGACGTTCCGGTTGAAGTGGGCGTCAAGTTCGGCCCGCTCCTGGCTTTTGTGGCCCCGGTCTACTCGGTGGCGCTCGCCGAAACGGGCGGACTGAACCTCGCCAATCCCGGCAAGGGAAGCTGGGGCGGTCAAGTGGGCGTAGGCGCCAAGCTCGGCGGACTCCAGCTCAGTGCCCGGTACGAGGGCTCGCTCTCGGCCTTCGGTCAAACCTTGAGCCTTGGGGGCGTCGACTTTGAGACCGACAACCGGATCAACCAGTTTATCGCCTCGGCCGCGCTCAAACTCTGAGGCGGTTTGGGGGGAACCCCATAAAAAAGCCGGCGCCGCAGAGCGCCGGCTTTCTTTGTTTAAGGGGGGTGGGGTTACTTCCCGCTTCCGCCCGTCGTTGCTGCCGCGGGCTTGGCGCAGCACGATCCGCCCGTCGGGGCCGAAGCGCAACCCTGGGTCTTGCCCGCGGTCGTCGGAGCGCAGTGGGCGGCGTCCTTGCCGTCTTTCTTTTTCTTCTTGTTCGACGTTACGGTCGTTTCCGCTTTTTTGGGATCCGTACCGGCGTGGGCCGCGGCCAGGGTTCCGACCGTGAACAGCGCAGCAAGCGCAAGGGCAGCAAACTTTTTCATGATTCGAGTTCGTTAATCTTCTTCCAAGGTAGGAAAAATTCCGGGACGCACCATGGTCAGGCGTTCGGAGTGCACGTACTCCGCCAATAGGCTGCGCAGGTAGGGCTGCTGCGGAAGCAGCGTGAGTCGGTTTTTGAGGCGGGCCTCGTCGTGCACCTCTTGCTCCAGCCGCACGTAGGCGTAGCCCACAAAGCGTCCGCCGTCCACCCAGAAGGCGGTTTTTTCGCCGGGCTCCCGTCCGCGGTCGAGGTACACGACCACGCCCTCGGGCCACATAAACGCTTCCAGCTCCGCCACCGCCTCGCTTGAGCTGCGCGGAAGGTCCTTCGCAGGGCTCGCCTTGGCCTCGGGAGCGGGGACCAATCGCGGCAAGAGCACGTCGTCCAGAGACCATTGGCGGGATTCGGCCATTCCCCGGAGCAGGGCCACCCCGTCGGCGACCGAATCCACTTGCACTACGGGCGGCTCGCGGCGAATTCCGCGCACGTCCCAAAGCACCCCCTCGTCGGTTTCGATCGGAAAAAGTCCGAAGCGCAGCCGAAACTTGTCCTTAGCCTGGTTGTAGGGCGGCTTGAGCTTTTTGAGCTCCACGTGCTCTAAAATGTCGGCCAGCAAGAGGCTGCCCGTTTCTTCGACGCGAATGCTCGCCACTTCGGCCTGGAGCGCCAGGGCCTTTTCGCTGGTCGACAAAAAGTGCCGGTCGATGCGCACCCGCAGCTGGTCCGACTTGCCCACGTACAGCACCCGCCCGTCGGAATTGAACAGGTAGTAAATGCCCACTGTCTTGACGTATCGGGCAATTTGGTCGCTGAACTTGTGCTTGCCCGTGGCGGCCGGCTGCTTGAGGTACACCCCTTCGATGTACTTCTCGCGGTCTTTTTCGAGCAGCAGCTGCAGGAGCTCCACGGTGGCTCGGGCGTCGCCGTCAGCCCGGTGCTTGCGGGTGTGGGCGATGTTGAGTTCGGCGCACAGCGTGCTGAGCCCGTACGCCGGCATGCCGGGCAAGAACTTTTCGGCGAGCGGAATCGTGTCGAGGACCACGCGTTCGTAGGCGTAGCCCAAGCGGGCAAACTCCTCGCGCAGAATGCGGTAGTCAAACGGCGCATTGTGGGCCACGAGCACGGCACCCTCGGTCATTTGCACGATGCGCTTGGCGATTTCGTGGAAGCGCGGAGCGGTGCGCACGTCGTGCTCCCGAATGCCCGTCAGCTTTTGGACAAAGGGCGGAATCGGAACCTCCGGCCGCACCAGCGTAATGAACTGGTCGACAATGCGGCGGCCGTCAAACAGAAAAATGGCGACTTCAATGATGCGCTCCGTACCGGGCTTGCCTCCGGTGGCTTCGAGATCAATTACTGCGTACATAACCAGTTGCTGGATGCTAGTTACTGGCCACTTCGCGCCCCGAACAGTAGAGAGCCCACGCGAACGTGGTTGGCGCCTTCGGCCAAGGCGAGGTCGTAGTCGCCGCTCATTCCCATACTCAGCACGGTAACCTGCTCCACGCCAAGCTGTTCCCGGGCGGCGCGGAAGAGGCTTGCGAGTCGGGCAAATTCCGCGCGGATTTGGGAGCGGTCGTCGGTCAGGCTCGCCATGCCCATCAGGCCGACCACGCGCAGGTGGGGGTAGGCGCGGAGCACGTTGACGGCGCAGAGCCCGAGGACTTCGTCGGGACTGAACCCGGCTTTGGTCTCTTCTTGGGCAATGTGCACCTGGAGCAGGACGTCGATGCGCCGTCCCGCGCGCTCGGCCTCCTTCTCGAGAACCCTAAGCACTTCCAGTCGGTCGACGCTGTGCACGAGGTGCACGAAGGGCGCGAATTCGCGAATCTTGTTGGTCTGGATGCGTCCGATCATGTGCCAGCGAATGTCCTTCGGGAGCGCGGCGGCCTTCGCGGCCAGTTCCTGCACCCGGTTTTCGCCGAAGTCGCGGTGCCCCGCGGCATAAAGGGCCTCGATGGCCTCAACGGGTTGGAACTTGCTGACGGCGACTAGGGTGCAGTTGCCGGGCAGCGCGTCGCGGAGGCCGCGGTAGGCAGTCAGGTCGGCACTCATTTCCAGGCGTACATGGTTACCCCAGAGCGGAGTTTGGGTTCGATGTAGGTCGATTTGGGGGGCACGGACTTGCCCTGGTCGGCCCAGCGCTCCACGTCGTCCCAGTGCGGATGCGGAAGCACAAAAATGGTCTCCTGGTCGCGGCGACCGGCCTCCACGCTGGCCAAATCGACCACGCCGGGTTCGTAGCGCACCCGGGCGTCGTGCCGCTCGTCGGCCACCTTCCAAAACGGGGCGAGGACCTGCTCAAAAAGCCAGGTGCTTTCGGGGAAGGCCAAGTCGGCGGGCTCGAACTTCCACCATCCGCGGTGGTCGAGCGCATAAAATCCTTTTTCGGGCAAGCCCTCCGGACGCTGGGCCAAGGGCTCGGCGCCCACGGCCGACACCCAGTCGCCCACGGCCGGTCCCGCAATGTGGCGGTGGAACGACGAGAGGGAAATTTGGCTGCTGTCGACCAGGTAGGCCATGACGAACGCGTTTTCGCCCAGGCGCTCCGAAGACGCCATGCGGTGGTGTCCGTCGGCGATGTACAAGCGTCCGAGCTTCGCCAGCGCGGACTGGACGGGCTTGGGATCGGGAACGGCCCAAAGGCTGTGCACCGCTCCGTCGGTTGTCGCGAAGTCCAGCAAGGGCTCGCTTCGCTGAACCTGCGCGGTCGTCGCTTGGAGTTCCGGAAGGGGAGGGTGGGTGAGCAGCACGGGCTCGGCATGGAATCCGACGGTTTCGAGGTAGCGGGCAAACAGGGCTTCGCGGGCTTCGAGCGTGCGTTCGTGCCGGATGATTCGGCCGGCGCGGTAGTCGTCGAGCGAAACGAGTCCGAGGTAGCCCACAAAGGTCTTGCCCGCCCACTGCTGGCGGTAGAGGTAGAGGTGCGGCTCTTGGTCGGCGATCAGGTAGCCGTTGGCAAGAAAATCTTCGTAGCCTTTGCGCACCCCGCTGAACCGAGCGTCCGCCTCGGGAGAGCGGCGCTGCAGTACGTGCAAAAACGAATAGGGGTTGGTGCCCAGCTTGTGCACCAGCTCTTCTTCGCTGTAGGTCACGTAGGAACGGGTGCTCACGAGGCCCGCCAGCGCTCGGGGCGGACGCACCGCAGCAAAAGCTTCAAAGCGCGCCACGGAGTCTAGGCGTTGGCGATGATGGTGTCGGCCAGTTCCGTGCTGATGCGGTCTTGAGCTTCTTCGGTAGCCGCTCCGATGTGGGGCGTCAGCGAAAGCTTTTCGTGCATGAGCAGGTTGACGTGGGGCGTGGGTTCGTTGGTGAACACGTCGAGGGCTGCGCCCGCCAGGTGGCCCTGGTCCAGCGCGTTGAGCAGGGCTTCCTCGTTGACCACGCCGCCTCGGGCCGCGTTGACCAAAAACGCGCCCTTTTTCATTTGGGCGAGCTCGGCCGCTCCGAGGACCTCGGCTTTACCGGCAATGTGGATGCTCACGGCATCTGAAGTGGCGAGCAAATCACTCATGCTGAGCATCGTGGCTGAAGTACTGAGCTTCTGGCCGTCGGCGAAGGTGACCTCAAAGCTGCCGTCGGTCACGAAGGGGTCGTGGGCGACAACCTTCATTCCGAGTCCGTAGCCTTGGCGGGCGACGGCGCGGCCGATGCGGCCAAACCCGATGATTCCCAGGGTTTTTCCGCGCAGCTCAAGGCCTTTTCCGTAGGCCTTTTTCAGGGCATCAAATTTTGCTTCGCCTTCGAGGGGCATCATGCGGTTGCTGTCGGGCAAGAAGCGCAAGAGTCCGCTCAGGTGGGCAAACACCAGCTCGGCCACGCTCTCGGAGCTGGCTGCGGGCGTGTTGAATACGTTGATTCCCTTGCTCTTGGCGTAGTCGACGTCGATGTTGTCCATTCCGACTCCGCCGCGGCCGATCATTTTGAGCCCGGGACAGGCGTCGATTAAGGCGGCGCGGGCCGTAGTAGCCGAGCGCACCAGCAGTACGTCGACCTGTTCGGCATTCAGGAAGTCGGCGAGCTGCTCCTGAGCCACTTTGGTGGTGAGCACGGTATGGCCGGCGGCCTCGAGTTTGGCTTGGCCTGCGGGCGCGATGCCGTCGTTGGCGAGTACAATCATGGTAAACGGATTAAGCGATTAGGCGCGGCGTTCGACTTCGCGCATGACTTCGACCAGGGCGTCGACGCTCGACTGCTCCAGCGCGTTGTACATCGAGGCACGGTAGCCTCCAACGCTGCGGTGTCCGGCCAGTCCGACCAGGCCGGCCTCTTTGGCCAAGGCGTCAAACAGGTCCTTGTGGGCCGCTTCGTCGCGCAGGAGGAAGCAGGCGTTCATGGGCGACCGGTCTTCGGCGGCGGCGGTTCCGGTAAAGAGCGGATTCCGGTCGATTTCGCCGTACAGGGCGGCGGCGCGGGCGTTGGCCCGGCGCTCCATTTCGGGAAGTCCGCCTTGGGCGTCCATCCAGCGAAGCGTCAGCAGGCTGACGTAGAGCGAAAAAACGGGCGGCGTATTGTACATCGACTCGCCCTTGATGTGTACCGGGTAGTCAAACATCGTGGGAATCACGCGGCCCGACTTGCCGAGGATTTCGTTCCGCACTACGACCAGGGTGGCGCCGGCGGGACCGAGGTTTTTCTGGGCTCCGGCATAAATAAGGTCAAAGGCCGAGTAGTCCATTTCGCGGCTGAAGATGTCGGACGACATGTCGCAGACCGTCAAGCTGCCGGACTTCGGGAAGGCCTTCATCTGCGTCCCAAAAATGGTGTTGTTGGAGGTGTAGTGCACGTAGTCCAGTCCGCTCGGAATCGCGAAATCCTTGGGAATGTAGCTGAAGTTGCGGTCCTTGCTCGAGGCCAACTCCACCGTCTGCCCGGGGGCGAGCTTCTCGGCTTCTTCGAGGGCCTTGGTTGCCCACGTTCCGGTGTTCAGGTAGCCGGCGCGTCCCTGGAGCGTCAGCAGGTTAAACGGAACCATGGCGAACTGGCTGCTGGCTCCGCCCTGAAGAAAGAGCACGGAATACGCGCTGCCAAGCCCCAAGGTTTGGAGTACCCGCTGCTGCGCTTCCTCCATCACGGCCACGACCTTCTTGTCGCGGTGGCTGATTTCGAGGAGCGAAAGCCCCATTCCTTCGAACTCGCGAACGGCGGCGGCGGCGCCTTCAAAAACTTCCGGAGCCAAAATGCACGGACCGGCGGTAAAGTTGTGCTTTTTCATAGGGACAAAGGTAGGGGGCTTAGGTTAGGGCAAGGTTTCGAGATGCCATTTTCCGTCGCGAAAAACCAGGCGATTTTGCACGGCGGTGGGGCCGTAGTAGCGGTAGGCGCCTTTGGGGGCGTCGCGCACCGGAGCCACCTCGTCAATCAAAATCGCACCGGGCTTCTCGGGCCGAATGCCCGCGGTGGCGTTAGGGCCGTAGCGAAGTACCAGGCGTTCGGGCGGCTTGCGAAAGACTTCGTCGTTGAATTTTTTTACCGCAAACATGCGGGCGCCGAACACCAGCCGACTCCGGGTGGCGATCACGGGCTCAATGCCCTTTTCTTGAACGCCGTTCAGGTGCGGTTTGTACCAGAGGGCCAGGTAGGTGCTGCGCCGGCGGTAGCGCGTGTGCACCACCCGATAAATAATGGCTTCGGGCCACTGTCCTTCGGCGAGCGCGGACCAGGTCCATTCGCCGCGGCGCACCGGGCGTCCCACCAGGCCGCGGTAGGCGTAGCTGCCGTCGTGCAGCGGGGCATTCAGGGTCACGAGCGCAAAGCTCTGGTCGGGGCTCTCGGTGCGCAGGGCGCTTTCGGGCAGCGCGGATTCGCCCTGGCGCAGCGCGTCCAGGGTACTCGCCGCAAGGCTGTCCAGGGCCGCCAACCGGGCGCCGTTGTTCAGGCTTCGGTCGCGGGTGACCGCTACCAACCGTGCCCAATCCGCCGACTGGGCCCACGTACTCCCTGTTCCGGCGACCAGCGCGAGCAGAATCAGGGCGAAGCGCGTCATTAATCGAGGTGCAGAAACGACTTCTTGGATTCCAGCTCCTCACGCGACTCCACGTGGTCTTCGTCGGGCACGCAGCAGTCCACCGGGCATACCTCGGCGCACTGCGGGGTTTCGTGAAAGCCGACGCACTCCGTGCACTTGTCGGTCACAATGTAGTAGTAGTCGAAGCTCACGGGCTCCTGGGCGGCGCCGGCCTCGGTGCGGAGTCCGCTTTTGCTCAACAAATTGCCTTGAAGCTTCGTGCCGTCGGCAAACCGCCACTCCATGCCGCCTTCGTAGATCGCGTTGTTGGGGCATTCGGGCTCGCAGGCGCCGCAGTTAATGCACTCGTCGGTAATCTTAATGGCCATCGTTGAAGCGTACTTTTGTGGCCCTAAAGATACGCCCTTTTTTGCGGTTCATGCTCGATTCAGCCCCCCTTGACGCTCGTTTTTTGGTCCTTGCGGATCTCGCTGAAGACCTGCGTCAGCTCGCGGGCGATTCCGACCTTTTGGCGCAGGTTTCGGCGCGGAATCCGTGGTTTACCCCCGAATTTTCGGCCGACGCCCTTTGCGCTTGGGCCGAGGCGCTACGGCCGGAATCGCTGCGCGCCTGGCGGACCCGCTGGCCTGAATGGGGGGGAGCCCCGCGCACCCTCGGCATTGTGGGGGCCGGAAACCTTCCCCTGGTGGCCCTGCACGACGTGCTGTGCGGCTACCTCGCGGGGCACCGCGTGCGCTTCAAGCCCGCGTCGGAGGATTCGCTGCTCACTACCGCGGTGCTGAATCGGTTGCGGCAGCGCGACCCTTCGGCCGACCTCGAGGTGGTGGAACGGCTCAACGGCGTGGAGGCGTTAATTGCCACCGGAGGCGACCAAGCCGTCGCCCATTTCGATCAGTACTTTGCGACGGTTCCGCGCATTTTGCGCGGCGCGCGCACTTCCGCGGCAGCGGTTCCGGCCGACGCCACCGATCTAGAGCTCGATGCCCTCTCTGACGACCTCTTCCGCTACTTCGGCCGAGGCTGCCGCAGCGTTACCCACCTTGCGCTGGAGCGAGGATTAGACGTGCAGCGCCTCTTTGCCTCGTGGATGAAGTGGAGCCGGATTGCCGAGCACGCCCGCTACGGTTCGAACTACGACTACCACCGAGCGCTGTTCATGCTCAACCGCGAGCCCTTCCTCGAAAACAACTGGGTGGTGTTGCGTGAGCACGAAAGCCTGAAGCCGCCCCTTTCGGTGGTCCACGTCACCTGGCACCCGAGTGCGGCTGCCGCAGAATCGTGGCTGGACGCCCAATCGGACCAGCTTCAAACGGTGGTGGGCCGTGGGCGGACGCCCTTTGGCCAAAGCCAGTTCCCCGCGCTGTGGGACTACGCAGACGGCGTGGATACGCCGGCGTTTTTAGTCGGGTTTTGAAAACAGCCGTTTACCACGTTTCCAGCGCGCCGGCGTCGGCGGGCTGCGGTCGGGCATTCCCCAAGGCGTCGGCGGGAACTTGGCTGGTAGCGCCCGGCCAGCCGATGCCCAAGGCGGCCGACCCCAGTTTTAAGCGGTAGTCGTACGTGCCTGCCGATTCAAAAAGGGCCGGAGCATTGAACACGCAGCCGCCAAAGCGCTGCGGGTCGGTGACGTCGTAGAGGGCTGGGCTCGGAAAGCGGTTGAGCTTGATCAGCGAACCTTCAAAGCGGTAGTTGAATGCCGCCTGCGGGCCGTAACCAAAGCCGACTTCGGATTCTTGGCTTCCGTCGACGACGGAGTTCCGCACGTCGGCCTGGAGCAGGCTGCGGTATCGGTAGTTCCCGGTTCCGTCGTCGTACCGGTTGAACAGCCCCAAGGAGGGGGTCGATCGGGCGCCGGGGAATGCGTTGGCCAACGTGCAGTGGTCGACCTCGAGCCGTCCGCCCAGCACGTACACGTTGTACAGCCCAGAATTGCTCACGACGCTGTTCTCGAGGCGGACGCGGCCAAATCCGCTGTACACGGCGGCTCGGCTAAAGTCGGTGATTCGGCTGCGCCGCACGATGAGGTTGTGGGGTTCGCCGTCGGCCACGCTGTCGCAGCGGATGCCCAGGCTGCCGTTGCGTATCCAGGCGTTTTGGATTTCGGCCCGGGCGCCGCGCTGAATAAAAATTCCGCCCAAAAGTCCGCCCCACTGGCCGGCGATGTGCCGGTAAAACGGCTCCAAGCGGTCGCCCTCGAGCACGACCGGATCCTCGAAGGAACCGGCGTTGGCCGGATCAATGCGGAGCGTGCCTCCCGATGCCACCCAGAGCCCCGATCCTTGGTGGAAGTGCACGCGCGCCCCGGCGGCAATCGTCAGGGTAGCTCCGCTGTCGACCACCGCGTAGCCATATACCACGTGGGGCTTGTCGTCGCTCCACACCTCTTGAGCGCCAAGCACCACGTAGGGAATGAGCAGGTCGGCAAAGGGCTCGGGCTGGTCGATGGTGAGCACGCGGTTCGGGTAGTGAAAGTGGGCGTCCCAGGCGAGCGCCACCAGGTGGATGTTTTGGCGGTAGCTGCCTTGCTCTACGAGCAGCGAATCCTCCCACAGCATTTCGCCGTCGCCCCGAGGAGCGGTGGTTTCGACGAAAATCCAAATGCTGTCGCCGGCGGGAATCACGACGTCCTGGAGGTCGGGGCCGGCTTGGCCGTTGGCGTTGAAGCGGAACGGGGATTCCGCCCCCCGGCCCAAGCGAACCCGGCTGAGGTTGACGTCGTAGGCGCTGGGGTTGACCAAGCGCACGCTGCGGGTGGAACTGCCCACCGTCGCAAAGACCGTGTCGAGGTAGACCGTGTCTTGGCTGCGCGTCAAGGCCACGGGCTGCGGAGCAAACCGGTATTCGGGCCGGCAGGCGGCCAGCGCCGACAAGGCGATCAAAAGGGCGAGCAGGCGCTGCATGTCAACGGCAAAGGTCGCAATCCGAGGGCATGCCTGGGGCGGTTGGGCAGGGAGCTTTGCAATAAATCACAAGCATCTAACTCGAGTGCGGAGAATTTCGTACATTTGCCGTCCGCAAAAAATGGGGATCGGGCCAAAACTCGATCTAAAACAACAAAGCGATGAAAGAAAATCTGCACCCCACCAACTACCGCGTGTGCGCCTTCAAAGACATGGGCACCGGCGACGTAACCCTTATTCGCAGCTGCGCGAACGCCAAAGAAACCCTCGAGGTCGACGGCGTAGAATACCCCCTCGTGAAGATGGAAGTGTCGAGCTACTCGCACCCCTTCTACACGGGCAAGCAGAAGCTTCTCGATACGGCGGGACGTGTGGACAAGTTCCGCAACCGCTACGCGAAATTCTCGAAGTAAGCCGCTACCTTCGTGGGGATGCACTACATCTTCCACGACCGCGGCGAGCACGAGACGCTCAAGCCCCTTACTTGGACCCGGCCTGTGGCCGACCTGCGCGTGGGTATCACTACCCTACGCGAAAAATGGTCGCTCCGCAGCCCGGGTTCCTCGTTTTCGTACCGTTCGCAGCCCTATTTGGGTGCCCGCTATGATTTAGTCCAGCCCGAGGGCGACGCGGTGCGCCACGTGCGTGGGGCGGCCCTAGCAACCCCGGCCCTTGTGGCAGCCGTTCAGGCGCTCAAACCCGGCCAATCGCTCGTCGACGCCCGCGGAGAGTGGCTGGCGAGCTGCGGGTCTGAGGCTCCCGAAACGCAGGTTTTTTCAGACCCCGTGCGGCTGATTCGCCGGCCTTTCGACGTGTTTGCGGCCAACGCCGAGGCGATCGAGGCCGATTTTGACTTGATGACGGCGGGACGCCGCTCCGCGGCGATCAGCAGCACCAACACCTTGATCGGCGACCGAATTTTTGCCGAAGAGGGCGCGGCCGTGGAGGCCAGCGTGCTCAACAGCCGGACCGGCGCGATTTACCTGGCGGCGGGCAGCGAAATCATGGAAGGCAGCCTCGTACGCGGCGCCCTCGCGCTGGGGGAGGGGTCGCAACTCAAGCTGGGGTCCAAAATCTACGGCGCCACGACCATTGGCCCCGGAAGCAAAGTTGGAGGCGAGGTGAACAACGCGGTGCTCTGGGGCAACAGCAACAAGGGCCACGACGGATTTTTGGGCAACGCCGTCCTGGGCGAGTGGTGCAACTTGGGCGCCGACACCAACAACTCCAACCTCAAGAACGACTACAGCGAGGTCAAGCTGTGGAGCTACCCCAGCGGCCGGTTTGAGCCCACCGGCCTTCAGTTCTGCGGGCTGGTGATGGGCGACCACAGCAAGGCGGGCATCAACAGCATGTTCAACACCGGGACCGTGGTGGGCGTGGCCTGCAACGTCTTTGGCGCGGGGTTTCCGCGCAACTTCATTCCCGACTTCACCTGGGGCGGACCCCAAGGCATGACCGAGTACCGACTCGACAAGGCCCTGGCCACCGCCGAGCGGGTGCTGGCCCGTCGAAACCTGCCCTTGGACGCGGGAACAACCGACATTTTGTCCGAAATTTTTGCGCAAACGGCGCCCCTGCGCGGTGGCACGGCCATTGCCCCTTAGTCGGCCCATGGAAGTACCCCGCTTTTCGCTCCTCTCTGAGGACACCGACCTTATTCCGCTCATCACCAACGAAGAAGACAACTCGGTCCCTGAGGCCGACTTGGCCCCCGAGTTGGCGCTCCTTCCGCTGCGCAACACCGTGCAGTTTCCGGGGGTGGTCAGCCCCATCACCGCCGGGCGCGACAAGTCGATCCGCCTGATTCAGGAGGCCCAAAAGGGCAAAAAGCTCTTTGGCGTCGTGGCGCAGCGCAACGCCGACACCGAGACCCCCTCGGCCGACGACTTGCATCCGGTGGGCACCCTGGTCCAGATGGTCAAGTCCTTCCGCATGCCCGACGGCAACATCACGGCCATCTTGCAGGGCAAGCGCCGGTTCCGCATCGTGGAACTGCTCACCGACGAGCCCTACCACCGCGCCCGGGTGGAGTACCTCGACGACGTCGTGCCTGAAGAAGGCGATACCGAGTTCACCGCGTTGATGTCGACCATTCGCGAACTGTCGCTTGAAATCATCCAGGAGAGCCCCAACATTCCCACCGAGGCGCAGATTGCGGTTAAAAACATCGAGTCCGACACCTTTTTGCTGCACTTCATCGCGAGCAACACCAACCTCGAGGTGGAGGCCAAGCAGCTCCTGCTCGAGGAGCACGACCTGAAGGTCCGCGCCCAGCAGGTGCTCAAGCATTTGAGCCACGAGAAGCACTTGCTCGAGGTCAAGAACGACATCGCCAATAAAGTGCGCGTGGAGTTCGACCAGCAGCAGCGGGAGTACTTCTTGCAGCAGCAAATGCGCACGATTCAAGAGGAACTGGGCGGCAACAGCTTTGAGGCGGAATTTGAGTCGTTCCGCCAGCGAGCGGCCGCCAAAAAGTGGCCCGCCGAAGCGGCCCAGCAGTTTGAGAAGGAGCTGGCGCGCCTGCAGCGGCTGAATCCGCAGGTACCCGATTTTGGAATCCAGCGCAACTACCTCGAGCTGATGCTCGACCTGCCCTGGGACCACGTGGTCAAGGACCGCCACGACCTGAAGAAGGCCCGCAAAATCCTCGACCGCGACCACTTTGGCCTCGAAAAAGTGAAGGAGCGCATCCTCGAGCACCTCGCGGTGCTGGCCCTCAAAGGCGACCTGAAAAGCCCGATTTTGTGCCTGTACGGCCCTCCGGGGGTGGGCAAAACTTCGCTGGGTCGCTCGATTGCTGAGTCCCTTGGCCGACCCTACGTGCGCATGTCGCTGGGCGGAATGCGCGACGAAGCCGAGATCCGCGGCCACCGCAAAACCTACATTGGCGCCATGCCCGGCCGCATCCTGCAGCAAATCAAAAAGGCAGGCGCGTCCAATCCCGTGCTCGTGCTCGACGAAATCGACAAGCTCGGCATGGGTGCCCAAGGCGACCCTTCAAGTGCGCTGCTCGAGGTGCTCGATCCCGAGCAAAACCACGCCTTCCACGACCACTTCCTCGAGATGGGGTACGACCTGTCTAAGGTGCTCTTCATTGCGACCGCCAACAACTTGGGCGGAATTCAGCCGGCGCTGCGCGACCGAATGGAGCTGATTGAGGTCACGGGCTACACGCGCGAAGAAAAGGTCAAGATTGCCCAAAACCACTTGATGCCCAAGCAGCTGCGCGAGCACGGCCTCGAACCCAAGGCCCTCAAGCTCGAGGGGTCGACGGCCTCAGCACTGATCGAAGGCTACACCCGGGAGTCGGGCGTGCGCCGACTCGACCAGCAGCTGGCCAAGCTCGCCCGCAAGGCCGCCTTAGCCCGCGCCGAGGGCAAGGACTTCCCCGCGAAGCCCTCCGCGGCCGACCTGACCGAGATTTTGGGTGTGGCGCGCTTCCGCAAAGACGACTACGCCAACGACGGCGTGGCGGGCGTGGCCACGGGCCTCGCCTGGACCCCGGTGGGCGGCGACATTTTGTACCTGGAATCCAGCATTGCCCCGGGCAGCGGCCGACTCAGCATCACCGGCAACCTGGGCGACGTGATGAAGGAGTCCGCCACCTTAGCCATGACCTTTTTGAAGGCCAATGCGGCGGAATTTGGCCTGGAACCCGAGCACTTCAGCCAGTACGACGTGCACCTTCACGTACCCGAAGGCGCCGTCCCCAAAGACGGTCCGTCGGCGGGAATCGCCTTGCTCACCGCGCTGACCTCGCTCTACACCCAGCGCCGGGTGCGCAACGCCTTGGCCCTGAGCGGCGAAATCACCCTTCGCGGCAAGGTGCTGCCCGTGGGCGGAATTCGCGAGAAGCTGCTCGCCGCCAAGCGCGCGGGCATCAAAACGGTGCTGCTTTGCGCCGACAACGAGCGCGACGTGCGCGAAATTCCCGAGAACTACCTCAAGGGACTCGAGGTGCGCTACGTGAAGTCGATGCGCGAGGTCTTGGACTACTCGGTAACCGATAAGAAGGTCAAAAACGCCAAGGTGCTGAGCGTGCGCAAGCCCGCGCAGGCGACGGAGGCGACCGGATCGTCGTCGGCTAAAGCGTAACTTGCTGCGGTGCGCACAGGCCTCATTTGCATCGTGTTGGCGGTTTCGGTACCCGGATTCGCCCAAACGGTTTCGTGGTCGACCCTGAACACGGCGGGCTCGGCGCGCTGGAACGCCTTGGCGGGGGCGGCTTGGGCATTCCCGGCCGACGCCGCGTCGTCCACCTTTAACCCGTCGCTGGCGGCAGGCCTCGACCGCAGCCAAGCGGTGCTGAGTACGGGGCGGCTTCCGAGCGGACTCCGCCTGGGCCACATGAGTGCGGCCTTTCGGCGCAAGGGCTGGTACGCTTCGGTCGGCGCGGACTACCTCAACACCGGCGCGATGCCCGAAACCAACGAGCTGGGCACCGTCATCGGAACGTTTCGCTTTCAGGAGTCCCGTCCACGGGTGACCCTTGCCCGGTCCTGGGCCGTGGGCGACCGCGGCGCGCAACTTCTGGTGGGGGCCACGCTGCGCTGGACCCTTCAGACGGCCTCAAACCTCGTGGGCCAAGCGCTGAGTACCGACTGGGGCGCCACCTTAGTGGCCGACAGCGGACGGGTGCACGCGGCGTTGGTCCTGCAGCATGCGGGCCTGAGCCTCGACCCGTTGGGGGCCACCCCCGAACCCCTTCCCACAGCGCTGCACGCCGCCCTCAGCCGCAAGTTTCGCTACGCCCCGTTCCGGGTGCATGTGGCGGCCCGCGACCTTCAGCGCTGGAACCTGGCGGGCTACGAGCCCTTGCGCGACGTGCGCGACCCGCTGACCGGCCAGTCGACCTACAACGCGCCGTCGTGGACCAACTTGGCCCTGCGGCACCTGGCGGTCGCCGTGGAGGCCGAGCTGGGCGGACGCCTCCGCGCCCAAATTGGCTACGATTTTCGCCGACAGCTCGAAATGCAACTTCCCACGCGGCGCACCAACGCGGGGCTCAGCCTGGGATTTGGACTCAAGGCGGGCAAGAGCCAAATCCAATGGTCGCAGTCGGTCTACCACGTCGCAGGCCGCTTCACCCAGTTTTCCTTTACCCGTTCGCTATGACCCCGATTCGCATTGCCGTCGACGGATACGCCTCGACCGGAAAGTCCACGTTGGCCAAGCGCTTGGCGGCCGCCCTCGGATTTTTGTACATCGACACCGGCGCCATGTACCGCATGGTGGCCCTTCACGCGATTCGCCAGGGCTGGGCGTCGCCCGAGGGAATTAACGCCGTCGCGATTAACGCCTCGCTGGAGCAGCTCCACCTGGGCTTCGCGCGCGACACCCAAGGCCGCAACCGCGCCATCCTCAACGGCGAAGACGTCGAAGATGTGATTCGGAGCATGGAGGTGAGCCGGGTCGTCAGCGCGGTTTCGTCGCTCGTCCCCGTGCGCCGCAGGTTGGTCGCCCAGCAGCAAGCCATGGGCCGAAGCCACAGCGTGGTCATGGACGGCCGCGACATTGGCACCGTGGTGTTTCCCGACGCGGAACTCAAGCTTTTTGTGACCGCCGACGCCGACGTGCGGGCCCAGCGCCGATTTGCCGAAATGGACGCCGCCCAGCCCGGAGCGGTGAGCCTCGCCGAGGTCAAGGCCAACCTGCTTCAGCGCGACAAAGAGGACCGCGAGCGGCTCGACAGCCCGCTGCTGCTTGCCGACGACGCGGTCGTACTCGACAACTCGCAGGTGTCGCCCGACGAGCTGTTTGACGCGGCCATGAAGCTCGTGGCCTCGGTAAATTCCTAATTCAGGCTATTGGCCGACGGCCTTGAGTCGGGCAATGACCGTTTCGCCCCCGCGGGGCTTGTCGCCGATTTGGCAAAGCACCTCGGCGTCTAAAGGGAGGAAGAGGTCGACGCGCGAACCGAAGCGGATGAAGCCTACGTCTTCGCCCACCGAAACGGGCTGGCCGGGTTTGACGTACACGGCGATGCGGCGTGCGACGGCTCCGGCGATTTGGCGAATCATCACTTCTCCGTGGTTGAGGGTGTCAAAAACCAGGGTGGTGCGCTCGTTTTCGGTGCTCGACTTGGGGTGCCAGGCCACGAGGTACTTGCCTTGGTGGTACTTGGCGAACACCGTTTTTCCGCTGACGGGCGCGCGGTTGACGTGCACGTTGAGCGGAGACATGAAAATGCTAATCTGCTTGCGCGTTCCGTTGAAGTACTCGGATTCTTGGGCTTCCTCGATCACGACCACCGTGCCGTCGGCGGGCGCAATCACGTCTCCGGCTTGGGCGACGGTGGTCCGCGTGGGGTTGCGGAAGAACTGAAGCACCAGCCCCAAAAGGACCAGGCCCACCGCGAGGTACGCACTCACGGCCCATTCAGGGGCGCCCAATTGGGTGAGGAGCACGTAGGGCAGGGCCAGGATCAGGAGGCTGACAAAAATGGTTTTGGTTCCTTCGCGGTGCAGCATGAGGGGGAGTTAAAACGTTTGAACGGCAATGAGAATGAGGACGAGGACCACGCTCGAGAGGAGGTAGCTGTCCAGTCGGTCGAGGAATCCGCCATGGCCGGGCAGAAACACGCCCGAATCTTTCACTCCCGACACGCGCTTGAAGTAGGAGCCCACCAAGTCGCCCACCGGCGCGGCCGCAGCAACGGTCGCCGGGAGCAGGAGGGAAAGCGCCATCGAGGTGTGCAGCACGGAATGAAGCAGGACGTGGCCCACTCCGAAGGTGCAGATTAGGCCTACGGCCAAGCCCTCCCAGGTCTTTTTGGGCGAAAGCACCGGCGCCATCGGCCTGCGGCCCCAAAGGCGTCCGCCCACGTAGGCCATGGAGTCCGAAAGCCAAATGAGCACAAAGACCGCAAAAATGGACTGGCCGCCGCCCACGCCCCAAAGCCATCCGGTCGCGAGGGCGCTGGCAAAGGCGTAGAGGATTCCGGCCGAGCGCAGCTTGGGGCTCAGGTTCGGGAGTTGGGTGAATTCGTAGGCGACTCCGGCCAAAAGCAGGAACAGCAGGGCGGGCGTCCACGAGAAGCCGAGGCACAAGAACGCGACGACTAGGGCATACACGAGGCCCCAGATGCTGCGCTGCATCATAGGTCGGCAAAGAGGTGGTCTTCGACGAGGAAGAAGTACAGTTCGCGGCCCTTGTTGGGGTCGACTTTGGCTTGCAGAACGGCCTCGTCGCGCTTGCCCTTGAGGGTGATGATGCTCAGGGGGCGTTGCTCGCGGTGGAATTTGTTGATGGCGGCCATTCCGTCAGACAGGCTGTTGACGACCTGAGACACGCGGGCGACCACCAGGTGCACGGCAGGGAGCTGCGCAAACTTCAACCCTTGGGTTTGGGCGTCGGTGATCATGATGCCTCCGGTTTGGGCCACGGCCGCATGGCAGGTGGTCGCCATGGCGTCGGCTTCGAGGGGATTGTCGTGAACGACCTGCAGCCCCGCCTGCTGAAACCACGCGTGCAGGTGTTTTTCAGGAACAAAAAACTGGGTTTGGCCGGTTTCTGATCCTACGGCTTTCAGGTTGTCGACGACCTCGTCGATGCTGCCGCAGTACAAAAAAAGGCCGCCTGACTGGGTGAAGCGCCGCACAAAAGCGAGGTCTACGGGATCTTCGAGCGCGGCGTACTTGCCCAAATTGGGGTCCGCCACTTCGTCGCCCCCCGCTTGAGGAGCGCCGCTGAGCACCGTCAGGAATTTACCGATCCAACCCGCCATTTACTGGCGAAAATAACACATAAATGCTTCGCAGCGCGCGTCCACCCAATTAGGCTTCAGGTTGCCCTTCGCTCGCGGCTTCGGCAGGCGCGTCGGCCAGCGGGAGTTCGGTGGGGTCGGGGTCTGCCTGGGGCGTTGCCGCGGCCTCGGGCGCCTCGGCCGAATCGGGTGTTGCTGCCGCTTCGGGCGCCGGTACCGACTCTGCTGTTGCTGCGGCTTCAGGCGCCTCGGCAGCCTCTTCGAGGGCGGCAAGGCGTTCTTCGCGGCTCTTCCACGGGCGCTCGCCAAAAATCTCGACGAGGTTGTCTCTGAAGATTACTTCTTTGGTCAGCAATTCCTGGGCAAGGGCTTCGAGCTTTTCTCGGTTGCCGCGGAGCAGCTCTTTGGCGCGCTCGTACTGGCCTTCAATGAGCTTGCTGATCTCTTCGTCGATGACTTCGGCGGTCCGCTCCGAATAGGGCTTGTCGAACTGGTATTCGTTTTGGCCCGACGAATCGTAGTAGGTGATGTTGCCGAGACGTTCGTTGAGGCCATAAACCGCAACCATGGCGCGGGCTTGCTTGGTCACTTTTTCGAGGTCGCTGAGGGCCCCGGTCGTCACTCGGCCAAAAATCACCTCTTCGGCAGCGCGTCCGCCCAAGGTGGCGCACATTTCGTCGAGCATTTGCTCAGTGCTGTTCAGCTGGCGCTCTTCGGGAAGGTACCAGGCGGCGCCCAAGGAGCGTCCGCGCGGAACAATCGTCACCTTGACCAGCGGCGAGGCGTGCTCGAGCAGCCAGCTCACGGTGGCGTGCCCTGACTCGTGGTAGGCGATGATTTCTTTCTCTTCGGGCGTAATGATTTTGGACTTTTTCTCGAGTCCGCCCACGATGCGGTCGACGGCGTCGAGGAAGTCCTGTTTTTCCACCACGCTTTTGTTCTTGCGGGCGGCCACCAAGGCGGCTTCGTTGCACACGTTGGCGATGTCGGCGCCGCTGAATCCCGGGGTTTGGCGGGCCAGAAACTCGACGTCTACGTTTTCGCCCAATTTGAGCGGACGCAGGTGCACCTTGAAAATCTCAATGCGCTCGGTGACCTCGGGAAGGTCCACGTAGATGATGCGGTCGAAGCGGCCGGCGCGCATCAGGGCGCGGTCCAAAATGTCGGCCCGGTTGGTGGCGGCCATCACGATGACGTGCTCGTTGGTCCCAAAACCGTCCATTTCGGTGAGGAGTTGGTTGAGCGTGTTCTCGCGCTCGTCGTTGCCGCCGCTGAACGCGTTGCGGCCGCGGGCCCGTCCGATGGCGTCAATCTCGTCGATGAAGATGATGCTCGGCGACTTTTCTTTGGCTTGCTTGAACAGGTCGCGGACCCGGCTCGCGCCCACGCCCACAAACATTTCGACAAAATCGGAGCCGCTCAGCGAGAAGAAGGGCACTTGGGCTTCGCCCGCCACGGCCTTGGCCAGCAAGGTTTTACCGGTTCCTGGAGGGCCGCTCAGCAGCACTCCTTTGGGGATTTTGCCCCCGAGGTCGGTGTATTTTTTGGGATTTTTCAAAAAGTCCACGACTTCGAGAACCTCGTCTTTGGCGCCGTCGAGGCCGGCCACGTCCTTGAAGGTCACCTTCACGGCGTTGTCGGCGTCAAACATTTGCGCGCGGCTCTTGCCAATGTTGAAAATTTGGCCGCCGGGTCCGCCCGCGCCGCCGCCGCCCATGCGGCGCAACAAGAAGAACCAAATGGCGGCAAACAGCAAAATCGGCACAATCCAGGCCAAGGCCTCGCCCCAGTAGTTGGGTTCGTCTTTGTATTCAACGTTGATTTCGGCCACCTCGGGGTGCTGGGTGTAGAAGCGCTCCATCGCGCGGTCAAACGACTCGGCGGGCATTTCAAACACGTAGTGCGGACCTTGGTTCGGGGCGTCTCCCAGCGTGGTCTTGGCGAGCTCGTCGTACTCGTCAAGGGCCGCCAAGCTGTCGGCGTTGATGAATACGTACACCTCTTTGCTGTTCACGACCTTGACGCGGTCGACGTGTCCGCGCTCAATGCGGGCACTGAGCTCGTTGAAGGTCGACGGCTTGGTTTGGCTACCGAACTGGCTTTGCGCGAATTGAAGGCCCAGAAGGCCCACAAATACGGCTATGTACAGCCAGCTAAAATTGAACTTGGGAAGGCCTCCTTTGGGCGATTCGCCCGGCTTGGGGCCTTTATTTTTTTTGCTCATCAGAAATTAAACAGCTTCAACGAGGTATTGTTGGGGGAGGGCAACCGAAACCGCATCGGCCCAAAGGCCTTCGAGGTCATAAAATACGCGGGCTTCGCGCTGAAAGAGGTGCACCACCACCGACACGTAGTCCATGAGAATCCATTCCGATTGCTGCGCGCCTTCGACGTGCCACGGCTTGTCGTTGGCCTCTTCGCGCACCCGTTTGTGCACGGCTTCAGCCATGGCGTTCACCTGGGTCGTGGATTGGGCCTCGGCCACAATAAAAAAGTCGCACACGGCGTTTTCAAGTCCGCGCAGGTCGAGGAGTACGAGGTTCTCCCCCTTAATGTCGCTCACGCCCTCAAGGGCGCTGCGCACGATTTGGGGAAGTTCGGCAAAGGATGCAGTCATTCGGTAAAATTACCCGCCCTTCAGCACAATTAAGGTGCCAATTTGGTCGATCGGCAGAATTGCGGGGTAATTCGCCGCATTTTTGCAGTATGCCGCCCGCGTCAGGTCCAATTAAGTACATTAAATTCAGTGAGTTAGACTCGACTCAGTCGTGGGCGCACGCGAATCCAGATTCCTGGAACCCCCAGGGATGGACTGCCATAACGGCAGGCACGCAGCGCCAGGGCCGCGGAAGCGGGTCCACCACCTGGCACGACGTTGCCGGAGCGTCCTTGCTGCTGACCTTGGTGAGTCCTCCTCTGTCGTGGTCGGCCTCTTGGGTCTTTGTGCGCCACGCGCAGGCCTCCTTGGCTACGGCGGAATGGCTGGAGTCCCGCGGGTACGCCGTGCAGCTCAAGTGGCCAAACGACCTGTACCTCAACGGGCAGAAGCTGGGCGGATTCCTCACCGAAGCCTACTGGCAAGGGGCGACGTGCACGCGCTGGTTTCTCGGAATCGGAATCAACGTCACCCAAGCACCTGAGGGCTGCGCCTGGTTACCGGGACTTGAATTGGACGGACTGGCCGAGCTTCTGGCGGACCTACTTGCGTCGCACCTTGAGTCTCCCGTGGGGTCTGATGTTTTGGATCGCTACGCTCCCAAGCTGTTGGGCTGGCGCCAGCTCAATCGCTTTCGCGATCGGTCCTCGGGTGAAACCTTTGCCGCAACGCCCAAATTCTTATCGCCAGATGGCCGCCTCGGAATCCAACTCGAGCACGGAAGCGTCCGCTGGGTGGGTCACAAGGAGTTGGAGTGGCTGGTTGGCTAGTGGCGAGGGTGGCTGAGATTGGCGAGATTGGCGAGGATTTCACGGTTCCTACGTGTTTATTGGAGGTGCGATTCAGATCGAGTTTACTGCTAATTGATTATCGACATGTATAGGTTGATAGTTAATGGCGATTTAAAGAATTGATTTGCGCTTATGGAGTAAAAGTCGGAGCGACCCTTGAGCCTGTAGTGGGTGGGAATGTGACTATTGAACTTTTTCTCAAAGGTTCTATTCTAAATAGGGTAGTACTGTTGAAAAGTTTGATTGCCATCAACAATTTTATTGTAGATACCTGCTGGAAACGCCATAAATCCCAAATTGCTGATTTCGAATGCGGTACTTTTCGGAATAATATTTAACTTATGATTAAGTATTTTGGGACCACGGGTTCGAATCCCGCTCTCTCCGCTGAGTACAGTTCGCAACTGTTCGAAAAGTGTGTAAGTCGTTGATTTACACACTTTTTTTTGTTCTTTACTTTCCGAAAATGTTCGCGTTTGTACGCCGATTAGGTTTCCTTCTGGTGACCCCTTTTCAAAAATCAAAAAGGGGTCAACGGTGTACGAACAAATACGAACATAATAGGACTGAAAATCAACAAGATAAGCTTGATTTAGCCGAGGGGTAAACGTAGTTTT
>JACCDH010045638.1_pt1 | contig 41153 bp, 39 predicted proteins | sample 7442481 | NCBI WGS metagenome assembly JACCDH01 (sample SAMN15323433, study PRJNA562643) | freshwater metagenome | isolation source: river surface water | place: USA:Blue River Watershed | collected 2017-08-15 | reverse complement strand
CGAGTTAACAAGCGCAACTGTCGTTGCGTAATAACCATGGTGTCTTGAAAAGCGCTCATTACTTCTTCTCCCTTGCTCGCTTCGAAGTTTTCTCTTCTTCAGCTTTCTTCTCTTCTGCGACGTGGCCTGTCAGAGCCAAGAAAACATCATCCAGTGATGGGCGCTTAAGCCCTACATCAAGTGCGTGAATACCCGCAGCATCTAGCGCCTTTAAGACTTCAAAGAGCGCAGCAGAGCCCGTGGACACTGGGGATGCAATCAAACGGAGCCCTTCATCAAGAGATGCACTGTGACCACTCACTTTTTCAACAATCTCGAGAGCCTTCGGTACAAATTGCTCTTCGACAACAACTTCTAACCTTTCGCCGCCCACCTGCTTCTTAAGAGCATCAGATGTTCCGCGCGCAATCACTTTTCCGGTATCGATAACCGCGATTTCATCTGCTAATTGATCTGCTTCTTCAAGATATTGAGTGGTGAGCAATAACGTGACCCCACCCTTCACCAACTCTTGGATAACTCCCCACATCTCTTAGCGTCCACGTGGATCAAGCCCTGTTGTTGGTTCGTCTAAGAAGAGCACTTTGGGCTTCACAATCAGCGAAGCAGCAAGATCTAATCTGCGGCGCATACCGCCTGAATACGTTTTGATGGGGCGTTTAGCCGCTTCAGTGAGCGAGAAGCGCTCTAACAATTCATGAGCGCGTGCAACTGCTTGCTTCTTTCCTAAGTGATACAACTGACCGAACATCACCAAGTTGTCGTAGCCAGTCAAAATTTCATCGACCGCGGCATACTGGCCAGAAAGTCCAATTATTTCGCGCACTTTATCTGGGTTCTTAATCACATCAATTCCAGCAACAGAAGCACGTCCAGAATCAGGGCGCAGCAGTGTCGACAATATGCGTACTGTTGTTGTCTTGCCTGCTCCATTTGGACCAAGCACGCTCAATACAGTGCCTTCTTCAACATCAAGGCTTAACGAGTCAAGCGCCCTGACGTTTCCTTTGTCATATGTTTTAACGAGGTCTTCAGCGATAACAGATTTCACGCAGTAAACTTACCCCCTATGACAAAAAATGCGCCAATAAAAGAACACACTCATCGCGAGATTATGATCATTCTCAGTGGACTGATGACAGGAATGCTGCTTGCCGCCCTTGACCAAACCATCGTATCTACCGCTCTCAAGAGCATTGTCGAAGATTTCAATGGTCTTAACCACTACACCTGGGTTGTCACGGCCTATCTTTTAACGTCAACCGCATCTACACCGCTCTACGGAAAAATCTCAGATTTGTATGGGCGCAGAATTGTCTTTCAATTTGCCATCGTTACATTCTTACTTGGCTCAATTCTCGCTGGCGCATCGCAGAACATGGAGCAGCTCATTGCTACACGCGCACTTCAAGGTTTAGGTGCTGGTGGTTTGATGGCGCTGACCTTCGTCATCATTGGCGACATCGTGCCGCCACGCGAGCGGGGCCGGTATCAAGGTTATTTTGGAGCAGTCTGGGGTCTCTCTTCAGTTGCCGGGCCACTCCTAGGTGGCTTCTTCTCTGATCGTGGAAGTATCTTGGGCGTTACGGGGTGGCGCTGGATTTTCTACATCAATATTCCATTTGCAATCGCTGCTCTCATCATTACCTCAGCAGTTCTTCATATCCCAAAAGTAAAACGTGAACACAAAATTGATTATTTTGGTGCGATTCTTCTGGTAGCTGGCGTAACCACAACGCTGCTCGCTGTCTCTATCTATGGTCCACAAGATGGCTGGACCAATTCAAAGACACTCACCTACTTAGGAACCGGTCTACTTCTCACGGTTCTCTTTTTGAAATGGGAATCAAAGGCGGTTGAGCCGATTATTCCTTTGACTCTCTTTAAAAATCACACTTTCACACTGACATCCATCCTGGGCGCAATCATCGGCGCTGGGATGTTTGGCGCAATAGTGATGTTGCCTCTCTACATGCAGGTAGTAAAGGGATATTCAGCTACAGATGCTGGTTTGAAGTTGATTCCTTTGATGCTCGGAATTGTTTCGACTTCAATTGTGAGCGGTAAGTTGATTACCAAGCATGGCCGCTACAAGCGCTATCCGATTATGGGAACTGCCATTATGTCTATCGGCATCCTTGCCATGGTCCGACTCGGAATTGATACTCCATATTGGGAGCTCAGCATCTACGCAATTATGGTGGGGGCTGGCCTTGGTCTATCAATGCAGACAATAGTAATTGCTCTACAAAATGCCGTTGAGTTTAAGGACATGGGTGTGGCAACGAGTTCAAACACCTTCTTCAGATCTCTTGGGTCGGTCTTTGGAACTGCGGCTTTTGGAACCATTCTCACTAATCGCCTTGGGCATTACCTTTCCACTTCAGGCTTTGATTCCTCACAAGTCAGTCAGATTCAAAACAATACGGCGGCAATTGCGGCACTTCCCTTAGAAGGAAAAATTACCGCCCTCAATGCTTTCGTTGACTCTTTCCAAGTTGTCTTCTTGGTCGCATCTCCAGTAATCGCAATTGGTTTTGTGGTCGCTCTCTTTTTACGCGAAACCCCACTACGAACAAACGCCGACTACGCCAGCGCACGTAATGAAGCAGCAGGTGAGGCTCTCGGGTAACTTCGAGGCAAAGTAAATCCCCGTGAAAAACAAATTCACTAATCCATTTGCTGAGTTTCAGCGCGAAGTTGGCGTCCTCGTCTTTGCTTCATTCTTTGTTGCAGTTGGATTTGGAATTATCGCCCCAACCTTGCCGCTCTTTGCGCGATCCTTTGGGGTTAATAACGCCCAAGTAGGTGCGATCTTGGCAGCTTTCGCCTTTGCCCGCTTTGCTACGGGTTTAATTTCTGGAAAGCTGGTGGATCACTTCGGCGAAAGACTTGTTTATTCCTTCGGAATCGGATTTGTTTCAGTAACTTCATTTGCTGCAGGATTTGCGCAGAGCTATGAACAACTACTGATCTTCCGCGCAGTTGGCGGCTTTGGTTCTTCCATGTTTTCGGTGGCTGCTGGATCTATTTTATTTCGTGCTGTTGATGATGATCATCGCGCCCGTGCCCAGTCTCTCTATAACGGATCATTTCTCGTAGGCATGATGGCTGGACCTGTCGTGGGAGGCGCGCTCTCTGCTTTCTCACTACGTGCGCCGATGATCATTTATGGATTTCTCCTCATTGGTGCCAGCGCTTCAGGGGCATTCTTGCTTCGTAACTCTGTACTTGCGGCAAAACCTTCTTCTAGTGAAGAGCGAGAAGTCATCACTTTGAGAACTGCACTAGCAATTAAGCCTTACCGCAGCGCGTTGATAATCTCTTTCATCACCGCCTGGGTCCTCTTTGGAATGAGTCGGTCAATTCTCCCCCTCTTCATCGTCGAAGAAATCAAGGTCAGTCCAAGTTTTATGGGACTTGGATTCACCATCACAACGGTGATTAATGGAGTATTTCTATTAAAAGCAGGAAAACTCTCCGATCTCAATGGGCGCCGTTATTCGGCGGTGATCGGAACTTCATTTTTAACGCTCTTTATTCTTGCCTTGGCATTTACCACTGAGCCTTGGATGTTTCTGGCTGCCAGCGTGATCGTTGGATTTGGCGGAGCATTTTTATCAACTACTCCATCGGCAATTGTGGGCGATGTGCTTGAAGGTAAAGGTGGGCAAGTAATCGGATTGTTCCAAATGTCTGGAGATGCCGGCGCAATGGTCGCGCCACTCATACTTGGCGCTATTGCTGACGGTTACGGCTATCGCCCTGCATTTTTAGTGACAGCAGCACTCGCACTTGTTGCAGTTATGGTCTCAATAAAATTGCCCGAGACGCGGAGTTCGCATCTCGGGCAATCTAGTTAATAACTAGTTTATTGAATTTACTCTTGGCTTCGAAGGATTGAGATAAGTCGCAATACTTCTAGATAAAGCCATACAAGCGTTACCATCAAGCCAAAGCCCATACGCCATGACTCTTCTTGTGGCACACGTGCCGCGATTGCCTTTTCAATCTGATCAAGGTCCATCACGATAAACATGGTTGCAAGTCCTACCGCAGCGACTGCGATGAGGAATCCAAGTCCACCGGTTGGGCGACCTGTGAAGAGTGTGACCACAGCGAATACCAAGTATCCGATGAGAGCACCCATCATTACGCGAGTAAATTTAGGAGTTACGCGAATCTTTCCGCTGCGGTATGCAAGAAGAACTCCACCAAATGCACATGCTGTTCCAAGAACTGCCTGGCTTACGATTCCAGGGTAGCTAGCTTCAAAGACTGCACTGATGGTGCCGAGTGCAAGACCTTGAAATGCTGCGTAAGCAATAACAAGTGCTGGGCGAACTTTCTTTGAGAAAGTGTTTACCATTGCAAGAATAAATCCACCGATAAGTCCAATGAGTGCAAATGCAGGGTTATTTGCCTGCCATGCAAACGCTCCTACTGCAACGAGTACAGCAAAGAGACCGGCTGTCTTAATGACAACATCGTCAATGGACATTGGTGCAGATGTAGGGCGGCTCTCAATTGAATTGAGATCGCGTGTTTGCGTTCCGCGAGTACCGATTGCATCTGGGTTGATACGAGCGAAACCGCGGCCTGTAAGGACTGGGTTAGAACTGCGCATTAATTTCTCCTTATATATGAACGAGGAGGGGCTCCCCGTGCACTACATAACGTACGGCAACTGTAGAAAATTTCCACATTTACTCAGGCGTAAGGCTTTAGAAATACCTGTGACCTGTGCCGTAGAGGGGTGGGAAAAGATTTATTACTATCTGCCAACCGGGGCGTAGCGCAGCTTGGTAGCGCGTCAGGCTGGGGGTCTGAAGGCCATGGGTTCGAATCCCGTCGTCCCGACAAAAAAATATTTGGAGCCCTCGGTCGGGATCGAACCGACGATCTGCTCGTTACGAATGAGCTGCTCTACCACTGAGCCACGAGGGCGAAATAAGTATTCAATTGTTTTCAATTTTGGTGCCCCCGGTCGGACTCGAACCGACACTGGAAGGATTTTAAGTCCTCTGTCTCTGCCATTGGACTACGGGGGCCAATAGATGCCGAATACTACTAGGTGAAAAGTTAGAGAATTCCCGCGAACTTAGCGCCTTTCTTAAGTACTGCATCAAGCATTGGCTTGGTGAGTTTCCCTGTAAAAGTGTTCTGCTGGCTTGGATGGTAGCTACCAAGAATCAAATAGTTGGCTCCTTCATGTGAATATTTGATCGTTGCTCCATGGCCAAATTTTCCTGCTGGAACTTTATGTCCCTGTGCCTTAAGCGCTTTGATTAGAACCTGCCATCCAAAATTACCAAGCGCAACAAATGATCGAACAGTTGGAGAAATAAGTTGCAACTCATTTTCAAAGTAAGGGGCGCAGGAATCTCGTTCTTCCGTCGTCGGCTTATTTTCAGGTGGCGCACATCTGACTGCCATAGAAATACGAGTTTCGCGTAACTCTTGACCATCATCACGTGAAGTGGAAGTGGGGATCTTTGCAATTCCGATGCGATGGAGTGAACCGTAGAGCCAATCTCCCGATGAATCACCAGTGAAGATGCGTCCGGTGCGATTAGCGCCATGTGCACCAGGAGCTAACCCAACGATGAGCATCTTCGGTTTTGTGGAGCCAAAACCAGGAACGGGTTTACCCCAGTACTTTTCATTTTCATAAGATTTGCGCTTGGTTACTGCCACTTCTTCACGCCATTGAACAAGTCGTGGGCATTGGCGACATTTCACAATCGCTTTATCGAGAAATTCGATCGACTTATACAAGTGACCAAGCCATTCCATCGAGAATGTCGGATTCAGAAGCTACAAATTCTGAAGCACCGGTAGCAAGCATGATGCGCGATAGAACAAGTGATCCTGCGCCAATCACATCGACGCGGCCGGGGTGCATATATCCGAGTGCTTCGCGATCTGCGCGCTTTGTAGATAGGAACATCTTGGAAATTGCGTGCGTTTTCTCGGCAGAGATTCGGGAAAGGTGAATTGCATATCGATCGTATGTGGGTAGTTCTAGCGCGGCTGCAGCAACAGTAGTTGCAGTACCTGCGACGGCGATAAGAGTTTTTGCTTGAGTTATTGGGACAACTTTGGCTGCTTGAACAATTGCTTCATCGATATCTTCAATAGCCGCTGCAATCTGCCCAGGATCAGGATCTCCTCCTGTGAAATGCCGTTCTGACATTCGCACACATCCGATATTCATACTCTTGGCGAATTCAACGGAAGTAGTACCGAAGACGAACTCGGTTGAGCCGCCGCCAATATCAATGACTAGAAATGGTCCCTCGCTCTTATCAAAATCTTTGGTTGCTCCCTGAAAGGAAAGCGCAGCTTCAACTTCACCAGGAATGACTTCAGGTTCAATACCGAGTCGCTCTTTGACGCCGTTGATAAAGAGATCGCGATTTGTAGCATCGCGGGTTGCGCTCGTTGCGCAGAAACGAATTTTTTCAACGCCTTTAGCAGCAATCTGCTGAGCAAATTTATCAACCGCAGCAAGCGTCCGTGCAATGGCATCAGGATGAAATTGCCCTGTCTTATCTACACCTTGACCGAGTCGCACGATTTCCATGTCACGGACAATTTCTCGAAAGTTTGTGCCAGCAACATCGACAATGAGCAAACGAATTGAATTAGTACCGCAGTCAATGGCTGCTACTCGCATGGCATGTGCTTCCACCAGTTAGGTAGTTCAGCTAGCGCCTCATCTCCTAGAGGGTTAACTCCTGGTCCGGCCGAGAGTGAATGTGCGATGAGTGAATGAAGACACTTCACGCGATTTGGCATTCCTCCCGCAGAGATATTTTCAATTTCAGGTACATCTATCTTGAGCGCAGAACGTGCAGCGATGTAATCATCGTGGGCAGCGGCATAGGCACCCGCTAGCTCAGCATCGGTCTCTAGCCGCTTCGACATAGATTCCATCATTCCCGTTGTCTCGAGAGTAGAAATTGCAGCCGTGAGCCGCGGACAAGTTGCATAGTAAAAAGTTGGGAATGGTTCACCATTGGAAAGTCGCGGTGGCGTCTCTACAACTGCAGGTTTACCGCAAGGACAACGATAAGAAATCGCATGTACATCACGTGGTGTTCGACCTAACTGATTTTCAATTGTCGCTAGATCTTCTTCAGTTGCGTGGCGATTCGTTTCAATAGAATTGTCGAGACTCACTGCTTACCTGCTTCGGTGATCGAGGCAATCATGCGGGTGTACCAAGGTTGGCCTTCAGGAAGATTTGATACAACATCATTTTCAACAGGACCATCAGAGCTGCTGCCATCTTCGCCGGTGACTATGTATTGGCGTTCTCCAGGCATTACGAAGTGAAGCCGCTCGCGTGCTTGAGATTTTACGTAATCGGGATCTTGCCAAAGCAAAAGCTCTTTCCGTGCAGCTTCTAGCGCAGCGCGATCACTTGATAGCTGGGACTCGAGTGCGCTGATTTGAGCACGCTGTACAAAATAACTCTTAATTGGTGGCGCTAGAAAGAGCGCCAACATAAAGAAGATTGCAGCGACTGCGAATGCTCTGCCAGATCCCTGGTTGCGATTGAAGTTGAGATTACGTGAACGGTAACTCTTACCTCTCTTGCGACTAGGGGATCTGCGAGCCATGGTGAGTTATCCCTTAAAGCGAGGGAAAGCCTGACGACCTGCGTACACAGCGCCATCAGATAGTTCTTCTTCAATACGAAGTAGTTGGTTGTATTTAGCAACGCGCTCTGTACGAGAAGGTGCGCCAGTCTTGATCTGACCACAGTTAGTTGCAACTGCAAGATCAGCAATTGTGGTGTCTTCTGTTTCACCAGAACGGTGCGACATCATGCTGCGGTAATTAGCACGGTGCGCCAAATCAACAGCATCGAGGGTTTCAGTCAAAGTTCCAATCTGATTTACCTTCACCAAGAGAGCATTTGCAGTTTCAGTCTCAATTCCCTTGGCCAGGCGCACAGGGTTGGTAACGAATAGATCATCGCCCACGATCTGAATCTTTGAGCCAAGAGAAGAAGTCATTGACTTCCAGCCAGCCCAATCTTCTTCATTAAGTGGATCTTCGATGGAGACGATTGGGTAGGCATTTACAAGCTCTGCGTAGTACGCAATCATTTCATCGGAAGTGCGTAGTGATCCTTCAAACTTATATTTGCCGTTTTCATGAAATTCTGTAGCCGCGACGTCCATAGCAAGAGCAATTTCAGAACCAGGCTTAAAACCTGCTGCTGTGATTGCTTCGATAATGAGATCAAGCGCCGCACGATTGCTGTCTAGGTTTGGTGCAAATCCGCCTTCGTCACCAACAGAAGTTGCCAGACCACGCTTCTTTAGCACTGCCTTCAGAGCGTGATAAATCTCAGCGCCCCATCGAAGTGATTCACGGAAAGAATCTGCACCGATTGGAGCAATCATAAATTCCTGAATATCAACGTTGGTGTCAGCATGCGCTCCGCCGTTAAGAATATTCATCATAGGTACTGGCAGCACATGAGCATTTGGTCCACCGACATAACGGAAGAGTGAGAGATCTGAAGATTCAGCGGATGCTTTGGCGACAGCGAGTGAAACTCCAAGGATTGCATTTGCACCTAGGCGCGACTTATTAGGTGTGCCGTCAAGGGTGATCATCTCTGAATCAATCAGGCGCTGATCTTGTGAGTCATAACCTTCGATCACGGGTGCGATTTCATCATTAACAAAAGCGACAGCTTTCTGAACTCCTTTACCGAGGTAGCGGCCCTTATCTCCATCGCGAAGTTCAGATGCTTCGAATGCTCCTGTAGATGCACCGCTCGGAACTGCAGCACGTGCTTGGGTGCCATCTTCGAGTTGTACTTCAACTTCAATAGTTGGATTTCCGCGGGAATCAAGAATTTCGCGAGCGTAGATTGCGTCGATAATGGCCATGAAGAGTCTCCTTGAGGTTAAAAACTTGGAACACAGCGCTCAACGCTGAACGTCAGGAGGCAATCCTATCGTGAAGTTAGGAGTGCTTTTCGGCAGTTTCAATCTCGCGAATCATCTCGCGCGCCTTGGCTCGTAGGGCGTTCTCTGGGTCAATCCCATTTTCATGCGCCCAGCCAATAATCGCAGCAAGCGCATTGCCAACAGATTCTTCTGTAGCAACCTCATTCGAATGTGATTCGAGATCAAGTGCAACGTTATATTTTTCAGCGCGGTAAATAATTTTTGAGACGAGAGGAAGTGCTGGTTGCGACATTGCAATTCCATCAACTGCGGAGGTGCGACCTTTTTCGCGAGCTTTAATTGCCTCCCAATTTTCGATGATCTCTTCGGTGCCACTGACTTCCAGATTTTCAAAGACATGTGGGTGGCGGCTAATTAATTTATCGGCAATGGCTCCAGCAACATCATCGATTGTGAATGGATCTGTGGGGTGTTCTTGTGCGATTCGAGAGTGAAAATAGACTTGTAATAAAACATCGCCTAGTTCTTCGCGCATTCCAGCGCGATCATCTGTCTCAATGGCATCAATAAATTCATAAGATTCCTCGAGTAGATACTTGATAAGAGATTGATGAGTTTGTTCAGCATCCCAAGGGCAACCTCCAGGTGACCGGAGACGATCCATGACTTCTACAAGTCGGAGAAGTTCAGAACCAGCCATAAGAAAAATTAATTATTGGAAGGAACTACTGCTGATCCAGCTGAATCCTTGGCAACAATATCTCCTTGCTCAATATCCCAAACACCGTAACGTGGGTTGACAGTAACTTTTAGTTCTTTCGCCTTTGCAGTTACCAATTGTCCGATGCGAGCAGATAGCTGATCATCTGGAATCCCTGATTGGCGCAGTGCTTCGGCAATCAGATCCGAAGTCATAATTGCCTTTACATATTCATCAAAGTTTGATGGAGCAATGTTGGCCGCTACTAGGTTGCGAGGAAGTTCGCTTTCTCCTCCTACCTGCGCGATGAGTTCAGCTTTGCGCTGCTCAATCTGTGTAGGTGTAATTTCTAACTTGAGCTCTTTAGCAATCTCATCAAATAACTGAGTGATGATCGCAAAGCGTAGTTCTCCACGATTGAGCTCTGCTCCAGTTGCTAGCTGCAAATCAGTCGTATCAATTTTGGCGCGCTCTGCCAGGATTTCATCGACAACAGCTTGTGCATCAGCCTGCGAGATTGTGACATCGCCAATTGTTGCTGCGCTATCCATTTTGCCGCAACCAGTGAGGCCAAGAACGGAGATAACACCAAGGAGTGCCAAGAACTTCTTCACGTAGAGCTCGCTTTCATTAATTCTTACTCTGTTAGCTGACGCAGGGAGGCGGCTGCCCAATCCAGAAGAGAAGTATCCCCCAAAACTTTGGATCCTTCTGCCGTGGGAGTCCATGCAGCCGCGCGGGGAATTGCAATCATCACAGTATTGGAGGCAGTTTTGTACAGAGAGCCAGGGAAGAGTCGATTCAAGCGAAGTTGCTTAGATTCTGGCAGGACTAATGGCGAAATGCGCAAGAACTTTCCAGCAGCGACTACCTCAGAGATTCCAAGAGATTTTGCAAAGGCACGTAGCTGGGCAACAACCAAGAGCGATTGCGCCTCTGGTGGCAATTCACCAAATCGATCAATGAGCTCTTCGCGAATTGTTTCCACATCTGCCGAATTACTGACATCAGCTAGACGGCGATAAAGATCTAAACGAAGTCTTTCACCAGGTACATACTCTTGTGACAGGTGTGCATTTACTGGAAGCTCTACTTTGCATTCGTGGCTTCGTTCTTCAGTTTCAATGATTCCCGATTTGTAATCATGAACAGCTTCACCAACCATACGCATATAAAGATCAAAGCCCACATCAGCAATATGGCCTGACTGTTCTCCACCTAGCAAATTTCCTGCACCGCGAATTTCAAGATCTTTCAAAGCAACTCGCATTCCAGAACCTAAATCTGTATTCGTTGCGATTGTTTTCAGTCGATCAAGAGCAACTTCTGAAAGTGGTTGATCTGGTGGATAGAGAAAATATGCGTAGGCACGTTCGCGGCCTCGACCAACGCGTCCACGTAATTGGTGAAGCTGAGAAAGTCCAAAATTATCTGCACGTTCAACAATCAACGTATTTGCATTTGCAATATCTAAGCCACTCTCAACAATTGTTGTGCACACTAGAACGTCAAAATCACGATTCCAAAAGGCCAAGATGACATCTTCTAGGGCTGCTTCCCCCATTTGCCCGTGGGCAATTCGGATTCGAGCTTCAGGCACCAGCTCTTGTATCTTGGCAGCAGCCCGGTCAATTGACTCAACTCTGTTATGAAGATAAAAAATCTGACCATCTCTCAACAGTTCTCGATGTATAGCGGCCTTAATCTGTGCGTCATCGGCTGGCCCTACGTAGGTCAAGATTGGATGGCGCTCTTCGGGAGGAGTTGTTATCGTCGACATTTCTCGAATTCCCGTTACCGCCATTTCAAGTGTGCGTGGAATTGGAGTTGCTGACATAGCCAGTACATCCACCGTAGTGCGCATCTTCTTTAACGATTCTTTCTGCTCAACGCCGAATCGCTGTTCTTCATCAACAATAACTAGCCCTAGATCCTTGAAATTAACATCTTGCGAAAGAAGTCGGTGGGTGCCTACCACCACATCAATTGCTCCAGCAGATAATTCCTGCAATATCTCTTTACTCTCTTTTGCAGTATTAAACCTTGATAGTCCAGCAACTCTGATGGGAAACCCTGAATAACGTTCAGCAAAAGTTTTGGAATGCTGTTGCACTAACAGCGTTGTAGGAACAAGAACAGCGACCTGCTTTCCATCCTGGACAGCCTTGAAGGCGGCACGAATGGCAATCTCGGTTTTTCCATATCCGACATCTCCACAAATGATGCGATCCATTGGATATGGACGCTCCATGTCACGCTTTACATCTTCGATTGTTGAGAGCTGGTCTGGAGTTTCAATATACGAAAATGCATCTTCTAACTCACGTTGCCAAGGGGTGTCAGGCGAGAATGCAAAACCTGGTGCACTTGTTCGTGCCGCATAAAGGCGAATTAACTCTCCCGCAATTTGGCGAACAGCTTTTCGGGCACGCCCCTTAGCTTTCTGCCATTCTCCGCTACCTATGCGATGCACTGTTGGAGTTTCTCCACCAACGTACTTACTTACTTGTTCTAAGGTGTCCGTTGGAACAAAAATGCGATCACCAGGTTGCCCGCGCTTTGCTGGCGCATACTCAATGACTAAATATTCGCGCGTGACTCCCCCGACTGTCCGCTGAATTAGCTCTACATATCTACCAATTCCATGCTGTTCATGTACAACGAAATCACCTGAGCGAAGTTCGAGAGGATCTATCGCCTGCTTACGTTTAGAAGGCATGCGGGCATCTTTGGTAGTGGTTTTACTCCCCGATAAATCTCGCTCAGTTACAACTAAAATTCCGGCGTGCTCACTGTGAAAACCGAATCCAAGTGTGGATTGCGTTATGTGAATAGAGCCTTTAGTAGGCGCTGCGAGCAGCTTCTGAACCATCTGAACGGGTAAGTCGGCGCCTCGAAAAATACCGGCGTATCGCTCTGCCATTCCATGTCCCACCGTTGAGAAGACCACGCTCTCATGCGCCTCCAACCCAGTGCGCAGTAATTCACAGAGAGCATCCACATTTCCACGCATCGGGTCTATCGCAGCAATATCAAGGAAATTGGCATCAGTATCGAGATCGCTACCAAATGGATTAAGTGCAGAAGTAGCAAGGTTAAGATCACTTATATGAGTGCGTAGCTCTTCCCAAGATAAATAAGTGACTTTTTCAACCGGCAAAGGCGCATTCCCGCCAATTGCTGCGCTTGACCACGATGCTTCAAGAAATTCTTGATTTGTTTCAATAAGGTCGGCCGTGCGAGAGCGAATTCTTTCGTCGTCGATAAAGAGAATTTCAGTGTCTGCTGGCATGCGTTCTGCAATTGTGTTGAATTCTTCAACCAGTAATGGAACTAAAGATTCCATACCATCGACACTGATTCCCTGGGCAATCTTGCCAATTATTTCAAGAGCGCTTGGATATTTTTCCTTTAACTTCTCGGCTCGTTCCATTATTGACTTATCTAGCAAAAATTCTCGACAGGGCAGAATGGAAAGTTTTCCTATAACTGCTTGATTGGTACGTTGGTCAGCAACGTCAAAGTAGCGCAGCTCTTCAATCTCATCGCCAAAGAAATCTATACGTACTGGATGATCCGCTAGGGGCAAGAAAACATCCACAATGCCGCCACGTACAGCGAACTCTCCACGTTTCTCAACCAAATCAGTACGAGTAAATGCTAAATCGGTCAGATGCTGAATCAACTCAGTAAGACTTATCTCTTGCCCAATCTCAAGAGTCCATAAAGGTTTTGTAGCAAGGGATGCAATAAAGCGATGTATAACTGCGCGAACTGGTGCAACAACTACAGGATGTGCATCTTCTGGTTGTTGGAGTGAATACAGCGTTGCAATTCTCTGAGCGACGGTGTCACTTCGTGGACTCAGCCTTTCGTGAGGCAGCGTTTCCCATGCTGGAAATTCATAAACACGAGCATGTAAGTCACGCAGACTTTCCGCTAAATCCTCTGCAGCGCGCGAAGAGCTTGTAACCACCAAAATCGGACGTTGCTGCGCTTTGAGGGCAATCAGGAATGGATAGCTAGGAGGTGCTGCGATGATCTTGGATGAGTCGCTCTTGAGGGCAGCACTGATTTCAGTATCACCATGTAATACCGAGAGAATTCCTCTCATCTGATGCGCCTTTCAAACGACTAATGGCCCCGCTTCACAAAGTGAGGGGGGCGAACAATCACAGTCTATCGACCTCTCTCAACCTGCGATAATTCGCAGGTGACTCAGGCGCCAAATCAGAATCTTGAAGCCAAGAGCATTGTTGAATCAGACGATGCGACCTTGCGCAGCGATGTGCGCCGTTTAGGTGATCTCTTAGGTCAATCACTGGTTCGTCAAGAAGGACAGCAACTTCTTGATCTCGTCGAGAAGGTTCGCAAAAGTGTCCGCGAAGGTAGTGGCATTGAAATACTAGAGACATTATCAGTTGATGAATCAGTGCAATTAGTGCGCGCCTTTAGCACCTACTTCCATCTTGCAAATGTTGCTGAACAGGTTCATCGCTCTAGAGTTTTGGCTGAAGTTCGCCAACGTGGTGGATCTTGGATTACTCGCGCTATCGACAAGATTGAAGATGCACTCAATAACCCTGTATCGGGGCACGAAATATCCCATGAAGATCTAACTAAGTGGATTAACGATTTAAATATTCGGCCAGTCTTTACAGCGCACCCAACTGAAGCTGCGCGTCGCTCAATACTTAACAAGCTTGGCGAAATTGCTGCTCTCCTTGATACCCCGAAAACCATTACTCAAGAAGAACGTCTTGCTGAAACCGTGGATCTGCTTTGGCAGACCGATGAACTTCGTTTAAATCGCCCTGAACCACTCGATGAAGCGATGAATGCCCTCTATTACCTTGATGATTTATCTAGCAACACTGTGCCCGAAGTTCTCAATGACTTTGCGCGCGAACTCAAGCGACTCAAGATTGACCTACCCGTCACTGCTCGTCCACTTACCTTTGGTACCTGGATTGGTGGAGACCGTGACGGTAATCCAAATATCACTCCAGAAATTACAGAAGAAGCAGTTGTTCTCCAGGCAAACCATGCGATTCGCACCACTATGGCAGCCATGAACCGCCTACGCCAGATGCTTTCGGTATCAACTCGTATAGCTGGTGCAACGCCTGAACTCAGCGCTTCCGTAGAAAAAGATTTACAGAATATCCCCGAATTCGAATCACGATTCTTACGTCTGAATGTTCAAGAGCCTTACCGACTTAAAGCCACAGCAATCGTTCACCGTTTGGCATTTACTCGTAATCGCCATGCTGCGCGTGGGCCACATGTTCCAGGTCGGGACTACAAGAACACAGCAGAGCTGCTAGCTGATCTAACCCTGATGCGAGATTCTCTCTTTGCACATCGCGGTGAATTGCTTGCAACTGGCCTTCTTGAGCGCACAATTCGCACAGTTGCGGCCTTTGGGCTCACCCACGCCACGCTCGATGTCCGCGAACATTCCGACGCCCATCACGCTGCACTAGAACAATTAATCGGTGGAGGATATATCAATCTCTCACACGAGGAGAAGTTCCCAGTTCTTATTGAGCGCCTCTCATCAAGTAAAAAATTTGATACATCTTCACTTGATGCCGCGGGTTTGAAGACACTGAATACATTTGTAGCAATCGATGATCTGATCGAAAGATTCGGCCCCGAAGTAATCGAAACATACATCGTCTCCATGACTAAGGGGGCTGACGATCTGATTGCAGCGACTGTGCTTGGAATGCAGGCGGGATTAGTTGACATTTCACGCGGCGTTGCCAAGATTGGTTTTGCACCGCTTCTTGAAACTGTGGCTGAACTTCGCGCTGCAGGAGAAATTCTCGAAAAGTTACTGAGTAATCCAACATATCGAAAAGTTGTTGAACTCCGTGGAAATCTCCAAGAAGTGATGTTGGGATATTCCGATTCCAACAAAGATGCGGGAATCGCTACATCACAATGGGAAATCCATCGTGCACAACGCATCTTGCGCGATGTTGCGATGAAATATGGAGTCAAACTTCGTTTATTCCATGGCCGCGGTGGATCCGTGGGTCGTGGTGGTGGACCAACCTACGATGCGCTCGTTGCACTCCCTTGGGGATCAGTCGATGGACAAATAAAGATGACTGAACAAGGTGAGGTCATTTCGGATAAGTATGCGCTGCCTGCACTGGCGCGTGAAAACGTTGAACTCACCCTTGCAGCTTCTCTCGAAGCTACCGTTCTCAACCGCGGACCGCGCCAAAGCAAGGAAGATCTAGATAAGTGGAATGAGTGCATGAACCTTGTGAGTGACAGTTCGTTCACCTGTTATCGCTCACTTGTTGATCATCCAGATCTTCCCGCTTATTTCTATGCATCAACTCCCGTAGAACAATTAGGAAACTTATTTCTTGGTTCACGTCCCTCGCGACGTCCTGATGCATCTGGTGGGCTTGCTTCACTACGTGCGATTCCTTGGGTATTCGGTTGGACACAATCGCGCCAAATTGTTCCTGGATGGTTTGGCGTTGGTTCGGGCTTAAAGGCAGCCCGCGAAGCAGGCAAGGGTGATGTGCTGCAGCAGATGCTTCGCGAGTGGCACTTCTTCTCTACCTTCATCAGCAATGTCGAAATGACTCTGGCAAAGACTGATTTAGTGACTGCAAAACGATATGTAGAAACTCTCGTGCCCAAAGAACTGCATCACTTCTTTGACACGATTACTGCAGAATTTGAATTAACTGTGAAGGAGATTCTTGCTCTCACTGGAAAGAGCTCTTTGCTCGGTGATCAAGCCGTTCTTGCACGCACGCTTCAGGTACGGGATACATACTTAGCGCCACTGCAGTTACTTCAAGTAACGCTGCTTAATCGTGTACGCGAACAGGGCGATGCAGCTGATCCAACGTTAACTCGCGCGCTGTTGCTAACAATTAACGGAGTAGCGGCCGGTCTAAGAAATACCGGCTGAGAGCCTAACCTTTAGATAAATTCGCAATCGATTCGGCAATAAGAGGAACCGCCAAATCCCAAGAAATACCAAAATGGTTTTCAAATGAATTCTCAAATGTTGAACCCTTTGCAATATCCTCAAATATCTGGATGTTAATGCCAGGACCTTTTATTGCAGTCATAATTTCAGAAACCAGCAGACCTACATCATATAGTCGCCATTGATTCTCTTGAGAAGCCCATACCGCTGTACTTGGGGGTTTGAGAAAATTTGTTAACCAAGCTTTGGTAAATTTCTTTTCTCGATTTTGTATTACTTCTTGAGCCCAGTGCTCGCGATCATCCAAATACCTACTGAAAGAATCTGAAAAAATTGCAGCTATCTGTGAAAACTCAGCGCCACCTTCAGAGAACCACCAAGGAACGAACGCCTTAATGCAGCAAGTCGCTTGAGCTTGATTACTAGTTCCCACAAACGGTCCCGATTGAATGACATGGGCATACTCGTGAGCCTCAAGTGTGCCAGATGTGTGATTTCGTGATGGGTTTTGTGTCATCACTGACATCAAGAGCAGTCCATGACCTTCTTTGGTTATCTCAGCTTGCCCGCCCCAACAGGTATCAATTGTTTGGCATTGATTCCTAGCCTCCTGCCCACTTGAATTGAGCGCATATTGGGCATATTGCTTTTGCGCCCAGGCGTTATCCTTGTAAGAGTGATAGATAGCAATAACTCGTTTAGGGCGATAAAAATTTGGATACAACTTTGTTATTGCATCAATAGCTAACTGGGGATTTGGATTACTCAACTTTGTATTTGGACCGATAATGAGTTCAATTTTTGCACCAACTTCATTTGAACTAGCGATCTGCAATGAACTCTTCTTCCAGGCCCAGTAAGCCACATCATTTGGGCGAGCTACTGCATCGCTCAAGGTCCGAATCTCCATCGGTGCCACCGGATCGGAGTTACTAGAATTCTCCTTTGCGGGTTCTACAGGGATGGTTTGAACTGGAGGGCTTGGAGTCCGCTTTGAGGGTATCACTGTCCAACGAAGAACTGATTTGCTCTTCAAGCACTGGAGCCTCTTATTTCCTTCAACCTTTATGACGCCAGCTTTTGTGCACTTTGCTCCCAATAATCCCTTCGCACTTGCAGGTGTTAATGACAAAAGTAAAGTAAATGCGATAAAAAAGTAAATCTTCCTCATTTTATTAAGCCTAAACTCCCCTACTGAAAACTCTCAGTATTTTAATGCCTTTAATTTCGTGTAAAGGAGTAAGAAGTGGATTTTGATCCAAGACTACAAAGTCAGCATCAGCACCTATTGCAATTACGCCCTTGTTCCAAAAGTTTGAATACGCAGCATCCGCTGTGTAATGACTGAGCGAATCCTCTACTGATATAGATTCTTCTGAGCTCCAGGCAACATCACTGCCTGGCGCGGTGCGATGTGTTGGAACTGCTAGGGCTTCGAGTGGAATATGGCTCGTGACTGGCCAATCGCTACCGTAACTTATTCGTGCGCCACTTCTCTGCAGTGAAGCGAGTTGATACTGCTGATTGTTACGTTCTTTGCCAATCCGAGGTTCAATTAATTGCGCATTCATTGGATCGAGATAGGTCCATAGTGGTTGAATATTGGCAATTACACCTAGCTGAGCAAATCGTGGCAGATCATCGGGATGAATCAACTGCGCATGTGCAATAACAGGCCTGCGATCCCAGTGGGGATTTATCTTTGTCACCGCTTCAATCGCATTCAGCGCTTGCCGAATTGCAGCATCGCCGATGGCATGGGCGTGAATTTGAAAGCCAAGCGCATCAAAGTGAGCCATGGCATCGATGAGTTCATCTTCGGACCAGATAAGTAGACCTGTTGATTGCGGTTCATCAAGATATGGTTCAAGAAGAGCGGCCGTTCCTGCTGAAAGAGCTCCATCGCAAATAAATTTTATTGTTTTGGCGCTCAAATGGGATGTGGGTGGAAATTTTTCAATCTCTTCGCGAAACTTTACGAAGTCATCGCTATAGCTTCGCCACGTATCAGGCTGAGCCAGAAAGAAGAGGTTGGTATCAATCGTCAATAATCCACGACGATCTGCTTCTATATAAGCCTCTGGCATGCCGGGCTCAACCCAAGCATCTGTTGCGCTGGTGACTCCAGATTCAAGGTAACGTGCACACGCCCAGCGAATAGCTGCAACATCGTCATCTAAGGTTCTTTGCGGCGCACAACGAAGAACCAAATCAATAGCTGATGGTTCGCGCAGAGTTCCTTTGGGAGATCCATCGTTGTAACGAGCAATTGTTCCACCTTCAGGATCAACAGTTGCAGTTGTAATACCTGCTAACTCAAGCGCCTTACTGTTTACCCAAATTGTGTGGTGATCGACTGCATGCAAGACGATCGGAATATCGCGAGAAGCTGCATCTAGTGCAGAAGCTTCAAAGTCGCCACCGACAACAAGTGAAGCTTCATAAGCGCCCCCGATTACCCATGAGAGTTGAGGGTTGTGCTTAATGTAATCAGCAACAGCCGCAACAATTTCTGTGACGCTCTGTAGGCCGCTGACATTTGGACCTTGGCTTTCTCGTCCAGCAAAGAGAGGGTGTGCATGTGCATCGATAAACCCGGGCGCTAAAAACTTTCCATCTAAATCAATTTTTTCGTCATACTCTGCTTTGATGGCGATTTCTCCGAGCGCAGTTACCTTTCCCGCTTCTACAAGAACTGCGTTGGTATAGCTTCCACGAGAGCACCAGATTTCGCCATTTGTGAAGAGAGTCTTCATCGCAGAGATTATGAGTTAAATTTCGATTGAGTTAGTTCAAGTCCTTTATCAATTAAGAATTCAACACAATCGGCCCCGCGATCAATAAACTCTTCCAAGTCCTTTTTCTCTTCCTTGCTGAATTGTTTGAGGACAAAATCTCCTGGATCTTGTTGGCCCATAGGGCGGCCAATTCCTAGGCGGATTCGGAAGTAATCAGCTGTTCCAAATGATGAAGTAAGAGATTTCAATCCATTATGTCCATTATCTCCGCCAGCTATCTTGGCGCGGATTGCTGCATAAGGAATATCTAGTTCATCGTGGAGAACGATGATCTTTGCAGGTTCGACAGAATAGAAAGTCGCAAGTGCTTTGATGGGGCCACCTGATTCATTCATATAGCTCTTAGATTTAGCGAGAATAACTGAATGAGCTTCGCTGCCGACTCCGAGTTTGTAAGCAGCAATATCTGTGCGCGACTTATGGCTTGAAAGTTTGAGATTGTGGCGTTTGACCAAGTGGTCAATCACCATTTGACCTACATTGTGACGGGTGGCAGCGTATTGATCGCCTGGATTACCAAGCCCCACTACCAACCACGTCATGATGTAAAGGTAGTTAGTCCTTCTTCTCGGCTTCTGCTGCAGGAGCTGCTGCTGCATCTGCTGCAGGTGCTGCTACTGGAGTTTCTTCAACCGCAGTTGAACGCTCTGAAAGATGAACAATGACTGTATTTGCTGGGCTTACTAATGATGTTCCCGCAGGAAGCACAACATCTGATGCAAACTTCGATGTTCCAGCTGCCATGCCTTCGATGTCAAGAACGAGGTACTTAGGAATAGAAGTTGCCTCTGCTTCGATTTCAACTGTGTTGTGCTGGTGCTCAAGGATTCCATCTGGATCGTGCTTACCTTCAGTATGTACAGGAACAGCAACGACAACTTTCTCGCCACGACGCACAAGCACGAGGTCAATGTGCTCAAGAATCTGCTTGAGTGGATGACGAACTACTGACTTTGGGAGAGTGAGTTCAGTCTTTCCGTCGATATCAATATTAAGAAGAACGTTTGACTCTTTGAGAGCAACGCCAAGTTCGCGTGCTGGAAGAGTGATGTGCAAAGGCTTTTCGCCATGTCCGTAGATAACAGCAGGAACCTGGCCTGCAACGCGCGCGCGACGTGAAGCACCTTTACCGAATTCGGTACGTGTAGCGCCCTTGATTGATACTTCTGCCATTGTGAAACTCCTTCGTTGCTGTTATCGAACTTCTTCGTGATGCAAAGTTCCAGCAGGAGTTAATACCCACGCCGTCGATAACGGATAAATTTCACCCTCGCCGGAACGAGCTGAAGGTTAGCCTAAATTAGCTATGTCCGTCAAAAAGGCTTGTTACTGAGCCATCTTCAAAGACTTCGCGGATGGCACGGGCCAAAAGTGGCGCGATAGTGAGTACGGTCAACTTCTCAAATTTCTGCTCTTCACTTAACGGTAATGAGTCAGTTACTACGACTTCTACTGCCCTTGATTCACGGAGTCTCTCAACTGCTGGTCCTGAAAAGACTGCGTGAGTTGCCGCAATAATGACATCTTTAGCGCCCGCTTCAAAGAGAGCATCTACTGCCTTAGTGATTGTTCCTGCGGTATCGATCATGTCATCAATGACAACGCAAGTGCGTCCTTCAACCTCACCAACAACTTTTCCAACAACTGCTTCGTTTGGAATCAATGGATCACGCGTCTTGTGAATAAATGCGATAGGACAACCACCAAGAAGCTCTGACCAACGCTCTGCTACTCGAACACGTCCTGAGTCTGGAGAAACGATGGTGAGTTTTGAGCGATCTACTTTGCTGCCGACATAGTTGGCAAGCATTGGTAGTGCAAAGAGGTGATCAACTGGTCCGTCAAAGAAACCTTGGATTTGAGAAGTATGTAAATCAACCACCATGAGGCGGTCTGCCCCTGCTGCTTTAAATAAATCTGCCATCAATCGTGCAGTGATTGGTTCGCGACCACGACTTTTCTTATCTTGACGTGCATACGCATAGAAAGGTGCGACTACGGTAATGCGCTTTGCTGAAGCGCGCTTGAGAGCATCAATCATGATGAGTTGTTCCATGATTTGTTTATTTATTGGCGCCGCGTGTGACTGAATTACAAATGCATCGCATCCGCGCACAGATTCTTCAAAGCGAACGAAAATTTCTCCATTGGCAAAGTCGTAAGCCGATGTTGGAGTAAGTGGGATACCAAGTTCGGTAGCGACAGATTCGGCCAACTCGGGAAATCCGCGGCCGGAAAAAAGACGGAGTTTTTTCTCGGACGATAAACGGATCTCGCTCAAGGAAGTTAGCCCTTCTTCTCGTCTGTGCTGTGACGCGCTGCCGCCTCAGCAGATTTAGTGCCAGGCCGCTTACGCAGAACCCAACCTAGTACATTTCGTTGCTTTGCCCTACCGACACCAATTGCGCCAGCAGGAACATCTTCAGTAATGACAGAACCGGCGGCGGTGTATGCGCCGTCTCCAATTGTTACGGGGGCAACCAGCATTGAATCACTGCCAATGCGAACGTGATCACCGACTACTGAATAATGCTTTTCTACTCCATCATAATTTACAAAGATTGTCGCGGCACCGATATTGGTGCCTTCGCCAATAATTGCATCGCCCACGTATGAAAGATGTGGAACCTTGGATCCTTCGCCAAGAGTTGCGTTCTTCATCTCAACATAAGCGCCAACTTTTGAACCTTGTAGCAATTTGGTGCCGGATCGTAAGTAGGCAAAAGGACCGACGTTCACACCTTCGCCAATCACAGCTTCGATGCAGTGTGATTCAATCACCTGTGCATGTGCGGCAACAGTGCAATCGGTCAAGGTAGTTCGCGGACCAATAATGGCTCCAGAAGCGATAGTTGTTTTTCCTGAAATTGCAGTCCCTGGTGCCAGCACGACATCGGATGCAATAGTGGCAGTGGCATCGACCCATGTACTTAGTGGATCAACAATCGTGACGCCGGATTTCATTAAATCTTCATTGATTCGATCACGTAAGAGAGCGGCTGATTCGGCTAGTTGCACCCGATCATTTACCCCAAGGATTTCGATAAAGTCATCAATAAGTACTGCGGCAATCTTGCCACCTTCATTACGCAAGATTTCAATAACATCGGTCAGGTATAACTCACCTTGTGAGTTGTCGTTCTTTAACTTGCCAATGGCTCCTGCCAACTTGGCGCCATCAAAGGCATACACTCCAGAATTTACTTCGATGATTTCGCGTTGAATCTCATCTGCATCACGATCTTCAACAATTCGCAGAAGTGAGCCATCATCGCCGCGAACAATTCGTCCATAGCCAGTGGGATCTGGGTGCTCGGCAGTCATCACAGATGCGGTGAAGCCACCTGCGTGGTGCTCTTCAAGAAGTTGAGCTAGTGATGCACCGGTCAACATTGGCGTATCTCCTGCCAAAACCAAGATAGTTCCACTCGGATTTAAACCAGCGAGCGCCAGTTGCGTCGCATGTCCGGTGCCACCACGAGTTTCCTGAAAAACTGTGACCGCTGTTGGAGCAATCTCTGCAATGTGAGCTTCGACTTTTTCGCGGCCAGCGCCAACTACAACGCGAACATTCTTGGGCGCAAGAGCATCGACAGCGTTCAATACATGGCCCACGAGTGTGCGACCTGCAATTGGATGTAAGACCTTTGGAGTACTCGACTTCATGCGAGTTCCTTCACCAGCAGCGAGAATCACTACGGTTTCAAGGCTCATGTGTGAAGTCTACTTGCAGAACTTAGTTTTGAAACGGTGGCTCCGCCACTCCTACTTGCGGAGCAATCAATTGCTCCGCCACCAGGTATCGATCCTGGACCCTGGGCTTCAAAGGCCCATGTGCTAGCCACTACACAATGGCGGAACCTATATTCTCCCTCATCTTCGGCAGTGCTCGCGACCACTAAACTCATTTCTTATGGGAAACCAATCACATGAGCGCGATGAAGTAGACCGCCTCATAGCGGCGTGGAAGCGAGAGCGCCCTGATTTAGACCTCTCTCCCCTTGCAGTCCTTAGTCGTATTACCCGTATCGCTCGCCATCTTGATATCGCACGACGTGATGCATTCGGCGAACTAGAAAATTGGGGCTTTGATGTGCTCGCAGCTCTTCGTAGAGCAGGTGAACCTCATCAACTTTCTCCAGGTCAACTCATGCAAGAGACTCTGGTAACAAGTGGCACCATGACTAATCGCCTTGATCGGCTAGAAGAGCTACAACTAATCACGCGCGAACCAGACCCACATGATGGTCGAGGATCTCTTGTTACCTTAACTCGTTCAGGAATGGATGCAGTTGATTCAGCTATGGAAGATTTGTTAGAGAACGAGAGAGAGTTACTACAAAATCTAACAGTAAAAGATCGGGAAGTGCTCTCAGATTTGTTAAGTAAACTCGTAACGGAATTCGATGAGGGTTAATTACTAATTACTTTTGCACCGTGCACGGGGCCTGATGCTCGAGCAACGCTTCCGACAACCCCGCTCGCTGTCAGCGCAACAGCTAGATCCAATCCTGAATCTTCATCTGCAACTAAAAATGCAACGGTGGGGCCAGAGCCTGAAACGATTGCACCAAGCGCTCCGTAATCACGTCCAACTTCTAGAACCAAGCTGAGTGCTGGACGTAGCGAGCAAGCTGCGTTCTGTAAATCATTAGTGAGTGCGCGGCCAACCGCTTCCGCATCTGCTGCAAGTAGGGATTGCATTAAGACATCTGAAACTTGTGGTGCTGCAATCTCTAACTCAGCACGCATGCGATCGCATTCTGCATACACCGCAGGTGTAGATAGCCCAACGCTAGAAAGTGCCAACACCCAGTGGTATGTGCCCCTAGAAAGAGCTGCTGTCAATTGATCTCCATGGCCTTGCCCAATTGCTGTTCCCCCAGAAATCATGAAAGGAACATCGCTACCTAATTGCGAACCGAGCGAATGAAGCTCTTCGCGTGACATTTCTAATTGGTAGAGCGCATCCATGGCCACTAGGGCTCCAGCAGCATCAGCACTTCCTCCAGCCATTCCTCCTGCAACAGGGATCGATTTCTTAATTTCAATATGCACATCAACGTCAAAATCAAATTTTTCACCGATTAGCTGTACTGCCTTGACTGCTAAATTCGAGTGATCTTCAGGTACTCCATGCGTGTGTTCGCCGGTAATCGCGATTGTGACACCACTTCCGGGTTTTGATTTGGTGAGAGTGATGTCATCGAAGATTGATATTGCTTGAAAAACTGATACTAAGTTATGGTATCCGTCAGCTTCTTTAGGTCCGACCGATAACTGCAGATTTACCTTTGCAGGAACACGAACGGTTACGGAATTGAGAGCCACGATTTAACTCTACCCAAGTTTTGCGATTGCGCAGAAGCTATTGATATCTAAAGATTCTCCGCGCAAGGTGGGATCAATACCTGCTTGAACGAGTATTGCCTCAGCGGCTGCTGAGCCTCCAAACATGGATGAGAGCGCAGATCTGAGCATTTTTCGTCGCTGTGCGAAAGCTAAATCGATAATCGCGAAGACCTTCTTTCGAAGATCTTCATCACCCGGGGTTTGTCTGCGAGTAAATGAAACAAGTTTCGAATCCACATTTGGTTGAGGCCAAAAAATATTTCGCGAGACTGATCCTGCACCAGTGACATCGGCCCACCAAGCAGCCTTAACGCTGGGAATTCCATACTCTTTTGAATTGGGTTGGGCAGCCAATCGATCGGCTACTTCTGCTTGCACCATAATCACGCCACTTCTCAGCGATGGAAATATTTCAAGTAGGTGCAAGAAAACTGGAACTGAAACATTGTAAGGAAGATTTGCCACCAATACCGTTGGCTGAACTGGAAGATCACTAAGAGTTAGCGCATCTTGATTAATGACGATTAACTCTTGAGCGCGATCGCTATGTGCAGCAACTGTCATGGGTAATTGTTGGGCTAGACGAGAATCTATTTCTACGGCAACCACTGACTTTGCTTCTTCCAGCATGGCTAATGTGAGCGAACCCAAGCCGGGGCCGATTTCTAGCGCAATATCTTCCGCAGTTACACCTGCTGTGCGCACAATCTTCCGACAGACATTGGCATCATGTACGAAATTCTGTCCTAAAGATTTTGAGGGTTTGAGATCGAGTTTTGCGGCAAGTTCTCGTATTTCAGCAGCCCCCAGCAGACTCATACGAAAGATCCAAAGATGCGTTCAGCGTTCTTGGAGAGCGCAGTTGCTAGCTCTGCCACATCTTCGTTGCGCTCTGCTGCCATCGCTCTCACGATATTGGCAATCTGTGCCGGCGTATTGAGTGCTCCTCGGTGAGGTGTTGGAGCTAAAAATGGAGAATCAGTCTCAACGAGCAGTTGATCGTGTGGAACTAACTTCACCGCTTCGCGCAAGGCTGGAGCGTTCTTAAAAGTCAGAGTTCCAGCAAAAGAGAGAACATAGCCGCGCTCTATACAAATTTTTGCCATTTCTACATCACCTGAAAAACAGTGAAATACAACTTTCTCTGGTGCCCCCACCTCAAGTAAGACCGATAGAACATCCTCGTGTGAATCACGGTCATGAATTACTAAAGCCTTATTGGTGCGTTTAGCCAGATCTATATGCCACTTGAATGATTCCTGTTGGCGCTTTTGCAATTCGACTGGTGTGCGGAAATAATCAAGACCGGTTTCACCGATTGCTCTGACCCGCGGTTCTTGCGCTAATTTTTCGATGGCTGCCCAATCTGACTCAAGATCTGCAACTACGGGCGCTTCATTGGGATGAAGTGCAACTGCTGCAAGAACTCTGCCGGGAAATGCATTAGCCATATCCACACACCATTGTGATTGTTCTGCTGAATATCCCACTTGAACAATACGATCGACATTTACAGATCGAGCATCATCCAAAACCTTTTCGACCGCCTTGGAATCTGGCGCCTCATTAGTGACTATCTCAATATGTGCATGTGCATCAACAGTGGGGACCGGTAGCGGCTCTGGAAGTGGAGCAAGTTCGCGATCAATATCGCGGTTGTGGCGATCTGCCATAGAAAATTACTCTTTAACTTCTAACCGTGGAAAGAGAACTGGTGTCTTTGTCACAGTTGCCCCTTGTGGCAATTGTCCCCAATCAGCGACCTTACTAATCACTTGGCTTCCAATTTCACCGAGCGCCGCTTTTGCTCCAAGAGACTCCCAAAGAATCTCAGTTGTTGCAGGCATCACTGGATGCAACAAGACAGCTAACGCTCGAAGAGATTCAGCGGTGTTATACAAGACTTCTTCTAACTCCTTTTGATTAGCTGGATCTTTTGCCAAAATCCACGGCTCTTTCTCGGTTACATAGCCATTTACGCGCTTACAGAAATCCATGGCAGCGTTTATTCCACCCTGAAAATCAAGCGCCACCATCGCAGAATCTGCCTTTGCCACAGCTTGGGTGAGCGCTTCTGACAAGGTGGAATCCTGCGCCACTGCCGGAACTTTTCCAGCGCAATACTTTTCAATCATCGCAGCAGAGCGCGATGCTAGGTTTCCGAAATCATTTGCCAGTTCAGAGGTATAGCGGGCGCTCATATCTTCCCAAGAGAAAGAACCATCGGAACCAAAAGGAATTGCTCGTAAGAAGTAATAGCGGAATGCATCGACACCAAAATGGTTGGTGATATCTGAAGGTGCGATACCCGTGAGCTTTGATTTACTCATCTTTTCACCGCCGACCAATAGCCAGCCATGTGCAAATACTTTCTTTGGAATATCAATTCCGGCTGCCATTAACATCGCAGGCCAAATCACGGCGTGAAAACGCAAGATATCTTTTCCAACTAAGTGCACATCGGCTGGCCAAGTCGAGGCAAACTTTTTTCCACCTTCTGAGTCGGGTGTATCAGTAAGACCAACAGCTGTTGCGTAATTAAGTAGAGCATCGAACCAAACGTAAACAACTTGATCGGTATCCCATGGAACGGGAATTCCCCAATCGAAAGTTGAGCGGGAGATAGATAGGTCAGAGACTCCGCCTTCGAGGAAAGCGATGACTTCGTTACGAGCGCTCTCTGGTTGGCATGCTTCTGGGTTCTCTTTGTAATGATCAAGTAGTGGCTGGGCAAACTCAGAAAGTTTAAAGAACCAGTTATTTTCATTAACCATTTCGATTGGTTTGCTATGGATTGGGCAGAGTTTTTCACCATCTGCATCAATGAGATCTCCAGGCAATTTAAATTCTTCGCAACCAACGCAATATGGACCTTCGTACTTACCGGCGTAGATGTGGCCAGAATCTTTCAGTGATTGCAAGAATTTTTGAACACGCTCAGTGTGACGAGGTTCAGTTGTACGAATAAAATCATCGTTTGCGATATTCAGAGCTGTCCAATTAGGTTTCCACGCTTCTGCAACCAACTTATCTACCCATGCTTGAGGTGGAACGTTATTTTGTTCCGCTGTGCGCATTACCTTCTGTCCGTGCTCATCAGTGCCTGTTAAGAACCACACTGATTCTCCGCGCTGGCGGTGCCAACGGGTCAGAACATCTCCGGCCACCGTTGTGTACGCATGCCCAATATGAGGCGCATCATTTACATAGTAAATGGGCGTAGTGAGGTAGAAGGATTTCATCGGCTCATCTTATTCGCATCGACAACTACTGCATAAACGATCTTCTTCGGCAGGCTAAATTCCTCGGCCACCGTTGCGATGGCTGCCTTGCGATCCATGCCAGCTTGCTCGTACTCACGAACTCTTGTGACTGCATCATCAGCGCTTCGAATCTGAGAACCTTCATCAACGCCGGCAATCACCAAGGTGATTTCGCCGAGAACTTCGTGCGAAGAAGCCCAAACAATTAACTCAGCAAGTGGACCTCGAATTGTCTCTTCGTATGTCTTAGTCATCTCGCGACAGATAGCAGCCTTGCGTTCTCTACCGAGAACTTCAGCAGCTGCGGTAAGCGACTCAAGTAAGCGATGCGGTGCCTCAAAGATAACCATTGTTCGCTCTTCAAATCGCAATCTTTCATAGAAACTTTGCCGCGCTCCATGACTGCGTGGTGCAAATCCTTCGAAGGTAAAGCGGTCAGTGGGTAACCCTGCGAGTGCGATTGCCATGGTGGGGGCGCTCGGTCCAGGGATTACGATTGTTGGAATCTCTTCAGCTATTGCATCGCGCATCAGACGAAATCCAGGATCACTGATTGTGGGCATTCCTGCATCTGTAACGACTAATACCTCTTTTCCTTCGCGGAGAAGAGAGAGAATTTCAGAGGTGCGGTCTGTTTCATTACCTTCGAAGAAAGAAATGATACGTGCGGTAAATGTAACTTCTAAATCTGAAGCAAGGCGATGAAATCTCCTTGAGTCTTCAGCTGCAATTATTTCAGCACTTTCGATGGCTTTCTTTAGTCGAACACTGGCATCGAGTGGATTTCCAAGCGGAGTTGCTGCAAGTACTAGTGCCATATGCGCATCCTCCCATATTCTGTACGCATGGTTGCCGGTATCGCTCCGATACTCATCGCATTGGCTTCATTTTTCCTACGTGTGCTTAATTTAGGAACTATTAAGACATTTATATTTGATGAGGTTTATTACGTTGATGGAGCGCGAGATCTTCTTAAATACGGAGTTGAAGTTTCGGGAAACGAACCAGAATTTATCGTTCATCCACCAGTGGGCAAATGGCTGATCGCTGGTGGAATAGAAATCTTTGGTGATAGCCCCTTTGGTTGGCGCATAGCCAGTGCTGCAGCAGGTTCAATGATGATTCTGCTCATTGCCCTCATCGCTCATCGCTTATTTAGGAATAGCTTGCTGACTGGTTTAGCAAGCGCGCTCATGGCAGTTGACGGACTGGCACTCGTACACTCAAGAACTGCACTGTTAGATAACTTTCTCGCTCTATTTATTCTGATTGCTACATACTATTTTCTCAAGCGCCAATATTGGTTGACTGCGATAGCGCTTGGATTGGCTTTAGGAATAAAGTGGAGTGCACTGTATTTCATTGCAATATTTGGAATTATTGCAATTTATCGCGTCTTTACATACAACAGCGGAAAATCTCTGGTGCGTCCTACATTAGAACGGATCACCCAGTTTTCTATTGTTCCTCTACTCATATATTGCTGCTCCTGGATTGGATGGTTTCTTTCGGACCGTGGTTGGGCTAGGCAATATTCTTCAAACGTAATTTCTTCCTTTGTTCATTATCACCAACAGATTTTTGGCTTTCATACTTCACTCACCGAGAAGCACACCTATCAGGCAAATCCTTGGAGTTGGTTGATTATGGGTCGGCCTACATCCTTTTTCTATGAATCACCTAAAGGTTGTGGGGCAGAAAGTTGTTCACAAGAAATTTTGGCACTGGGCACTCCTTTATTGTGGTGGTTGGCGACAGCTGCTCTATGTATAGCCGTAGGCCTCTGGATTCGCGGAGCGCTATCTCGCCATTTTGATCCCGCACTCACGATCATCGTCTCAGGAATGGCCGCGGGTTACTTGCCATGGTTCTTCTACCAATCCAGAACAGTCTTTACTTTCTATGCAATAGTTTTTCTACCTTTTCTCATTCTGGCGCTGGTCTACTGCGCACAGTTAGCGCTGACTAATTATGGGAAGCGAGGTGAAATTCTGATTGGCATTGTTTTTCTTCTGATATTCCTGAATTTCATCTACTTCTTGCCGCTCTACTTAGGAGATGTAATTACTTACGATTCCTGGCGTGCCAGAATGTGGTTTCCTAGCTGGATTTAGAACTTGCTCAGGGCCCAGCGATGATTATTCGTTGGCAGCGCGACTATCGCGTAAACGGCGAACTGCTTCTTCTGCTAACTGTTGATCAAAGATTTCATCTCGTGAAGGTGCAGCTGCTGCGAGCGCTTCGCGCTCCAAACGTTGTTGCTCTTCGCTCCATTTGCCTGGCTCAGTTAGATCGATAATGCGCTTTGCTGGAACAGCCTTCGGCGCATTTACATAGGTTGGAAGAGGAACATCGTTAGGTTGCCATTCAGCTCGCGCTTGCGCCGTTCCTTTTGGTAGGAGTGTGACACCGGAAAGTTCACGTTCTGAAAGTGGAATCCAATGCTCTTGTTGAATCACTGGAGCATGATGAGTTTTTGAAGTAATAACGTCTGCAAGATTGGTGTGTGATACTCCATCAGTTGTGCGATGAAGTTGATCTACACGACGGCGCTGAATTTTTTCCGCATTCACCTGGCGGCGCACATGCGCGACATATATCAGAAGCGCAGTGACTGGAATTGCAATAGAAATGTAAGCGAGGGTTTGCATAAGTGCACCTACAGTCGTAAGGATAAGAGTTGTAGTAATAAGTGAAAAAATTATTCGGCGACGAAGTAACTGTTGCGCCACTCGTCCTACACGGTCAACATCTGTGTAAATGACACCTGAATTATTTATTGAGCCAGGATTAGCGCTTGCAACGACTCGTAGAGCGCTCTTATATTTTTCAACGCTCTTTCCGGAGAATTCATTCTTGTTATGTACCCAGCGAGGCAAGAAATAGGCAACCCACATGCCAATGATTGCTAAGTAGATAATTCCCGAGGCCATGATGGGTAAAGATTAAGGGTGCGCCCCAGCAACCCCGTGGATTTCAAGGGGGGTTTATTGGATTAATTCGTTGTACTTAACGAAGCAGATATGGTCTCGCCAAGCCCCATCAATATGTAAAAATCCTTTGCGGTGCCCCTCAAAAGTAAAGCCGGCTTTTTCCGCAACCTTGCATGACGCCGTGTTCTCGGGGCGAACATTTATTTCAATGCGATGTAAACCCAACTGGGAAAATCCAAAACCCGAGAGGAGCGTTACAGCCTGGGTTGTATAACCACGATTGGCATAGTTCTTATCAATCCAATAGCCGATGTGGCCCGCTCGCAAAGCTCCATAAATGACTCCTCCCAATGTGATCTGCCCAATAAGGTTTTCGCCCTTCCATATGAGAAATGAATAAGAACGACCTGCGCGAGCTTCACGGTTGAGCGTGTACACCATTTCAAAAAAGGAAGGCCTCTTTGTAACGAATTCACTAGCTGGAGATCCGGCTGGCACCTTGGGGAGCGTTGCTTCCCAAGGACTTAACCATTCCTTATTTTCAGCCCTTACTTGACTCCACTTCCTTCGATCTCGAAAACGTGCTGGACGGAGAGTTATATCTTCACCGTGGAGCACTTGTGGCCACATGGCTATATATATCGGCGCTCGAGCACAACCACAGTGACTTGTGCCCCGGCAGCTAAATCGGTTTCACCTTCAGGAACTGCAATCAAAGAGTTAGCATCCGAAAGCGTTGCTTGTTCATCCTGCGAACTCAGTGGCACGACTGACTTGCCATCCTCGCTCAAAACAGCACGTATATATGAGCGCACTCCACTCAAAGAAGTAAGCCCTTTTTCCAGTTTGGCTTTCACTGAAGGACGATGAATCGTTGCCGTACCCAACATGGTTCGAATCATGGGGCGAATCAATAGCTCAAACGAAATGTATGCCGCGATGGGATCGCCTGGAAGTGTTACCACCGGCGTTTTATCGGGGCCGATAGTGCCAAAGTTGTGGCGACCACTGGATTCGATTGCAATCTCTACAGTTTTTATCTCACCGATTTTTTGCAATGTGCGAGTAATGAGATCGAAGGAATCGTCATGGCGTTCCCCAGAGATAATTATTAAATCTGCCCTAACTAATTGATCTTCAATAACACTCTTCAATTCGTTCTCATCATCTGGAATTGAATGTACGCGATAGGCCACGGCTCCTACTTCTCGCACAGCAGTTGTGAGAAGCCAAGAATTAGTTTCATACTCTTCATTAGATTTCAGAGGAGTTCCGGGTTCAACTAAATCTGGCCCGGCAGAAATTACAACTACTCTTGGATGCGGACGAGTCGGCAGATGATCGAGTCCGATTGATGCTGCCAAGCCGATCTGTGTCGAGCGAATCCGGCTTCCAGCCTTCATGACTAAACGCTCGCCGGCATAGACATCTTCGGCAAGGGTCGCATCGTGTGCATCTAGAAGTGGCATGTCAAATGGTTCAAGCGGCTGGCAAAGCTCTAGCAGTGACGTGAGTACTTCATCTACGCGCAGTCGTTCTGACATAATCACTAACCTTACTTGCAGACTACTTACTTCGAGGGGATTTAGATGGGTATCGCCGAGGAAAAAGCTGCACTGCGTACCCGATATCGCCAAGAACGTAACGCGCGTTACATCGAACATAGCTTTGAATTTTTAGCAACTACACGCGAATTTTCTGCTGCCTCAGTTATTGCAAGTTATCGCTCGTATGGAGATGAGCCAAGTACATCAGCTCTTAATCGGAAACTAATTTCCCTCGGAAAGACGCTCTTGCTACCGAGAATTGATGGGACTTCCTTGCAATGGGTTATATGGAACGGCGACGAAACCACGCTTGCAAAGAATAAGAAGATCGAGGAACCAGTTGGCAACCCAATAGTTGATGTCTCATCGATTGATCTAATTGTGGTACCGGCTCTCCGCATTGATCGCAGTGGCTACCGACTTGGGCAGGGGGGCGGATTTTACGACCGTGCCCTTAAAGATATTTCAGCGTTTTCAATTGGCCTCATTCACCCAGATGAAATATCGAGCGAAGATTTACCCCGAGAAAACTGGGACATTCCTTTAGATGCTGCAGCCACACCAGATCTAGTTCTGCGCTTTACCCGTTGAGTTATGGAAGATTGCGCGCGATAACAATTCTTTGAATCTGATTGGTTCCCTCGTAAATCTGCGTCAACTTGGCATCGCGCATCATCCGCTCGACTGGATAGTCAGATACATATCCATAACCACCAAGAATCTGAACAGCATCCGTAGTTACCTTCATCGCAACATCGGTGGCATAAGTCTTACTTGCTGCCGAGAAGAATTTAAGGTCTTTATCTAATCGCTCACTCTTGGCGGCTGCAGCATAAGTAATCTGACGAGCGGTCTCGACCGCAATGGCCATATCAGCAAGCATGAACTGAACGCCTTGGAAATCAAATATTTCTTTGCCAAATTGCTTGCGCTCATGCGAGTACTTCTTAGCAAAATCAAGTGCCCCTTGCGCAATTCCAAGCGCTTGAGCAGCAATTGTAATTCGAGTGTGATCGAGAGTATCCATCGCTAATGCAAAACCTTTGCCTATTTCGCTAATGCGACGATCATCTCCAATTTCAACGTTATCAAAATAAACTTCACGTGTTGGAGATCCTCTAAATCCCATCTTTTTCTCTGGTGCTCCAAACGAGACTCCAGGATCGGATTTCTCGATAACAAAGGCAGTAATTCCTTTTGAACCTAATGCAGGATCTGTCTGCGCAATTACCGTGTAAAACTCAGATACTCCAGCGTTAGAAATCCACTTCTTGCTGCCGTTTATTACCCAGCCGTCGCCTTTGCGTTCGGCCTTTGTTTTTAGCGCTGATGCATCAGAGCCCGCTTCCGATTCAGAGAGACAGTAGGAAAAACCTTTACCCTGAGCTAATGGACGCAACCAACGTTCTTTTTGTTCTTTGTTTCCACTGAGAATCAGTGGCAGAGATCCTAATTTATTAACAGCAGGAATTAATGATGCGGATGCACATACGCGCGCTACCTCTTCAATAATCAAACATGCAGCAAGAGCATCAGCCCCGTCACCACCAAATTCAGTTGGCACATGTGCGGCAAACAGACCCGCCTTTACCAAAGCGTCATGTGCCTCTTGCGGGTAGCGGTGTTCTGCATCAACTGCATGTGCATGTGGGGCAATCTCTTTTTCCGAGAGCGAACGCAAACTGCTCCGTAATTCGTTGTATTCGGCAGGAAGCGTAAAGACATCTTCAAGACTCATCTCCTACCTCCTTGTTCATCGCGTTTTTGCAGTTGGCTCAGATAATTATTGTATTGCGCCAATTCATCAGGTTCACCCATGGCGGCCATACGAGCTTCATTTCGGTCAATGCGCTTGGTCTCTCGTTTGTCATCCCGCATCCACTGAATAAAGGTCGCGATGAGAGCAAGAATGATTGGAATTTCTCCCATTGCCCAACCAATAGAGCCACCCGCATTTTGATCCGCCAGTAAATCTCCAAGCCACGGTGTCTGCAATGAAGCGTAGTAGCCACCATCTAGAAGAGTTGTAGAAGATATGAGGGCGATGGAGAAAAAGGCGTGGATACTCATGGCAGCAAAGAGAATGACAATACGGACGATATAAGGAATCTTCTTTGGATTTGGGTCGATGCCAATAATGACGTGAAAGAAGAGGAATCCAGCCAGAAAGAAATGTACATTCATAAATAGATGTCCCACATGGGACTGCATCAAATTCCCAAATAAATCAGTGAAGTAGAGAACAAAGAGTGAACCGTCAAACAGCGCTAAGGCAGAGATGGGATTTGTCAGAATCACTGAATATCGCGAGTGCAAAAGCGCAATGAGTGCACCACGAACTCCTCGTTCTTCAGGAGTTCTTCCTTGCGGAAGCGTACGTAGTGCCAACGTGATTGGAGCGCTCAGAACTAGAGCAATTGGGGCAATCATGCCAATCACCATATGAGCAATCATGTGATATTCAAATGAGAAGAGCGCGTACACGCCAAGGCCACCACTCGTTGCAAAATCTATCGCGGAAATCCCAAGTGCAAATGAAATAGTTCGACCGACGGGCCACTTGTCGCCGCGTTTAGTAAGTACAACTACTCCTTTGATGTAAAGCGCTACGAGTGTGACGAGAATTCCAATAACAAGTGCATCTGGCTGATAAGCAAAAAGTACTCTGGTCAGATTCGGGGCTGGCGGTGTAGCAAGTCCAACGATAGAAAGAGCTGGTGAAATTGCAATGTCACCTCGTGAAGGTGGTTCAGATTGTGCAAGCCAGCTACCGAAAATTAATAGCGCTCCCATTATCAGCGCTTCGATAAGAATAAATCGTCCAATAAGCGCAGTACCTTGTGTATGTCCCCGCTGCAGCGACCGTCGATTGAGGTAACCCAATAAAAGTAAACCAAAGGTAAGTAGGGCCTTTATGAGCACAAGGCGCGCGTAGCCACTCGACCAAGCTTGCGAAAAATTTAAACGAGCCCATGCATTTGTGGCACCGCTCACTGAAACAGCAATCGCAGCCCACAACGCCAGTTGGCTAAACCTGGGAAGCGCAAACTTACGATCTGAATCCTGCAAGGTGACGATTGCAAAAACACCACCCACCCAGAGTGAAATCGCGACAACATGAACTACTAGAGAGCCAATAGCAAGTTGGTGAGAACCACTAGAAGCGCTGTGGCTTTGAAATACCGGAATAGTGAGAGTCACCAGCGCAGCAAGGAGAGCAAACATGGATGTAAGTGCGGTTTTAATAAAGCGAATTGATAATGCAATTGCAGCGATTGCCACGGTTTGAACGGCAAGGTACTGACCTAAATCCACTTGGGTAAGGAATGAACGCAGGCTATTTTGTTCAAGTGCATCTGAATAAGTTCCACCCAAAATGTTTGCCAAGGTAGAAATAATGTGGACTGAATTTGTTGCTAGCCAAATAACTGCAAAAAAGGCAGCGCGCTTACGAATTTTGAGGGCGCTGGACTGCAACTTTCCATTATTTTCAACTAAGAGAAAAGCCATCGCAAGTAGGGCACCGACCACAACAAGTGCTGAAAGGAGCGTGAGAGATTTTGTAAATGTAGCGAGTTCGCTCATCGATCTCGATAGAGCTTTCGGGCATAAAGCGAAAGAGCAATCGTGACAATGATTGCAGCAGCCAAAAGTCCCAAAACAAAGATAGTTGTACCTAAATCATTTCCTGAAGGAGTTGGTGTCATGGAAGGTTTTGGTGCTGGCGTTGCTATAACGGTTGGTTCAAGAAAATTAAATCTATAACTTCCAATGAGTGGAACATCATTTTCGGCAAGGAGCGAGTAGTTGACTGTATAAATTCCAGTTTTCACGAGTTGCTTGAGACCGATAACGGCATTAACGCCATCCACCATTAACGCCCCATCATCAACGCGCACACCAGACGGATCCGTAACTGTGATTTCATTTCCGATATCTAACAGTGGTAGCTCGGTTGTAATTGAGACTGCGCTGGGAGCACTTTCCAGTGAGGCGCCTGGAATCGGTGAAGTTGCTACTAATGTGTTTGCAGATGCCGGGGATATCGCCAGGAAAAGAAGTCCAACAACAATGGCAACAACTTTGGCCCGCTTCATTTTTTGCCTCTTTCTTCACCGAGCTTGCGCTTAAAAATCCTGTGGATTCGCGCCTATCGTCTCACTTCTTTAGACTAAGCGATAGATAACCCTCACGAGAAAGGTCACACACTTTGCCTACATACCAATATGCATGCATCGCATGCGACCATGCCTTCGAGGCTTTTCAGTCATTTTCAGATGCACCTCTTACCGAGTGCCCTGTTTGCAAGGGTGAAGTTCGTAAGGTTTATTCCACAGTTGGAGTTGTTTTCAAGGGTTCTGGTTTTTACAAGACTGATTCCGCAGCCAAACCAGCAGCTCCTGCAAAAACAGAGACTTCTAGCAGCTAATCGTGGTGTGGGGGTTTGTCGCCCTTGATTTCAGCTTCACGACGAGCATCTTCGTTCTGATCTTCGCGAGGATCGCGTTCATCTTCAGTTGTTGCAGGAAACACATCGCTCATGCACGCAATCTCCTTATCTGAAATAGAACCATGAGAAGCAATCCTACATACTTACCCTCATGTTTGAATCCCTTGGCCATGTATTAGTGAAATATCGCAAAGCAGCTACAGCCCTCTTCGTGATTGGCATTCTTGTTGCCGGAGCAGTCGGATCTCTCATCTTCTCGCGACTAGATTCTGGCGGATACTCGAATCCAAATAGTGATTCTTACAAAGTTTATGAATATCTCACCGATGAGCTCAAGATTGAAGATCCTGCGGTTGCAGTAGTTGTCGATGCAGGCGATCGCAGCGTCGATGACCAAGATGTAGCAGCAGGTGCACTCGCTCTTGAGAAGAGAATGGCTCAAGAAAAAGGTGTGACGAAAACTCTTTCGTACTGGAGTTCTAATGGTGAGCAGACTCTGAAATCAGCTGATGGAAAAGCTGGTTATGTGCTTATCTACGGCGAAGGTGAGGCATTCACACCAGAAAATCAGAATCTCGGAAAACTTTTTCTAGAAAAATACAACGGAGAAGTTAATGGCTTCACTCTCTATGCCGGTGGAGTTGGGGTTGTTGGACATGCGATAACAAAGAAAATTTCAGATGATCTTAAGATTGCAGAAGCAATCTCCATTCCACTGACATTCATACTTTTAGCCTTTGTATTCGGCGCACTTGCTGCCTCCGCGATGCCTTTGATTGTCGGAGTTTCGGCGATTTTGGGAGCATTCTTTATCCTCTATCTCATCTCGCTATTCACCGAAGTAAGCGTTTATGCACTCAATCTCACAACCGGAATGGGTCTAGGGCTTGGCATTGACTACGCACTCTTAATGGTGAATCGTTTTCGAGAAGAGATTCACCATGGAAAGAACGTTGAAGATGCAGTAGTCACGACTATGGCAACTGCGGGAAAAACCGTTTTCTACTCTGGCATGACCGTATTAGTAACTATGGTCTCGCTTACCTTCTTCCCACTTCCGTTCCTAAAATCTTTCGGATATGCAGGTGTCTCTGTAGTTGCACTTGCAGTAGTCGGTGCAATCTTCGGACTTCCGCCGATCTTGGCGTGGATGGGGAATAAGGTAGATAAAGGCGTCATCCGCAAGTCAGCAATCACACCAAAGGAAGATGGTCGTTGGGCAGATACTGCTCGATTCGTTATGAAACGTCCTGTGCCTGTTGTCGTGCTGAGTTTGATCGTCCTTGGAATTATGGCCGCACCATTAGGCAACATTAAATTCTCACAAGGGGATGCCCGAATGTTGCCGGCCAACAATCCCGCAGCCGTTGCAACGATGGTTCAGGCGGAACGCTTCCCCGGTCAAACTGGTACTCCTATTGAAATAATTATTTTTGATGGCGCAAGTAAATCTGAAGAAGTTGCGCAATATGCTTCTCAAATTTCCACTGTTAATGGAATTGTAGGAGTCGTTCCACCGCAAGTGATTGGCAATGATGTTCGCATCGTTGCTTACCAAGAGATGTTGCCACGAACACCTGAGTCGCAGAAGCTGATTCACGATGTTCGTTCCGTTAAGGCTCCTGAAGGAACTTTGGTGGGAGGAGTCGCAGCAGATTACACAGATTCCCAAGATGGAATTGCCGACACACTACCTTGGGCGTTTGGTTGGATTGCTTTGAGTGTTCTAGTTCTGGTCTTTATCTTCACCGGATCAATCATTCTTCCGATTAAGGCAGTTCTACTCAATATCCTTTCACTTGGCGCAACTATGGGTGTGCTTACCTGGGTATTTATCGATGGCAACCTGCAATGGTTAGTGGGCTCTTTTACCGTTACTGGAAGTTTAGATACTTCAATCGTAATTTTGATTGCCGTTGTGGTCTTCGGATTGTCGATGGACTACGAACTCTTCTTGCTATCTCGTATCCGTGAAGAACATTTGCAAGGTCGCTCAAATGTCGAATCAGTTGCTACTGGTCTACAACGGTCAGCACGCATCATTACTGCAGCAGCAGTGCTACTCGCAGTTGTCTTCGCAGCCTTTGTAACCAGTGGAGTTACATCCATTAAGACGATGGGATTTGGTGTTGCACTTGCAGTTATTCTCGACGCAACACTAATCAGAGCGCTTCTAGTACCTGCTCTAATGCGTCTATTTGGCGAACGTAACTGGTGGGCACCCAAGAGCATGCAGCGATTTACCTTAAAACACTAGATTCCTTTAGAATTCTCTAATGGATCTCATCGCTTCCCTGCAGTGCTCAGATCAGCCTGGCATTGTGCATGCCATGACCTCTGCGATTTTGAACTGCGGTGGCAACATCATTGAGAATCAGCAATTCACTGATAATCCGACAAATACCTTTGTGATGCGAACCCGCTTTGAAACATCTCAAGGCCTAGAAGCTGCGCAGAAGAGTTTGAGCGAAGGCCTTGGAAAATTCTCACCAACGTTGCACATTCGCCCAACTGCCCAAAAGCCACGAGCTCTCGTTCTTGTGACAAAAGAGAGCCACTGCTTACGCGATTTGATGTACCTACTTGAGCTTGGTGAACTACCAATAGAGATTCCCATGGTGATTTCCAATCGTGAAGATCTCAAGGCATTAGTGGAATCTCATGGAATCCCCTTTCTCCACCTTCCAGTGACTGCCGCCAATAAAGCGGAACAAGAAAAAATCATGTTGGCCAAAATTGCTGAACTCAAAATAGATTTTGTAGTTCTGGCTCGCTATATGCAGATTCTTTCCACAGAATTCTGCGCAGCAATGCCTGGACGTATCATCAATATCCACCACTCGTTCTTACCTGGTTTTAAGGGGGCTAAGCCCTATCACCAGGCGCATGACCGTGGAGTAAAAATCATCGGAGCGACAGCACACTTTGTAACCGCAGATTTGGATGAAGGTCCAATCATCGAACAAGATGTTGCTCACGTAAATCACTCTGCGACCCCCGAAGAGTTGATTGCGTTGGGCCGAGATATCGAAAGACGAGTATTGGCTAGAGCAGTAAAACTATTTGCGGAAGACCGAATCTTTATCGTTGGTCACCGTACAGTTGTTTTTTCCTGATTCTGACAATCTACTGGCCCAGGAACCGGACCAAAATTTCGCTCAGGAACTTTCGTTAGATTATTGATCGTAAATGGAATGAATTTATAAGAGATTTTCTTCTCTGGGCTAATCCGAATCTTCAGAATCCCGGTTAATCGATTTTCAATTCTTGAAGAGTAGAAAATGAAGTTTCCTAGCGAGTAGGCAACCAATTTATTCTTCTCTAACGTGATTGGTTGAAGGGTATGAGTGTGGCTGCCAACGATGATGTCTGCCCCTAAAGATCTCCATTTTTTCGCACTCTCAATCTCAGAATTTCTGGGGCAGAAAGTTCCCTCTTCTCCCCAGTGAGCAAGCACAATGAGAACATCACTGAGCGCATTCAGTCTTGTTATGGCTCTTTCGGTGGATACCCGATCGTAACCATCTGTGGTTCCTGGCTTATCCACTTTCGCAATGGAATCTGGACCGCCATTTACTTTCGCAAATCCTAAAATTCCAATCTTTAATCCGCGGACCTTATAAACGCTTCCCTGATAGGCGCTTTCACTATTTCTTCCTCCGCCTACATAACTAATTTCCGCATCTCTTAAGTTCTGCAAAGTATCGAGAAAACCCGTAAGTCCGTAGTCGTAGCTATGGTTATTGGCAACGGTTGCTACATTGAAACCAACTGCCTTAAGTTGCTTGAGAAAAGCTAAATCAGTTTTGAAGTTGTATTCCTTCTCTTCTTTGGTGACTTCGTCAGTGATTGCTGTCTCCAAATTAAAGATGTTGAGATCTCCCGACCGAAAGTATTTTTTCAGAGAAGGCAGGGCTTCGCGCTTGATAGCTCTCTCACCATGGACGTCTCCAACAATCTGTATAACAACATCCCTTTTCTTGGAAGAATTTGCAGGAGCAGCGAAAAGAGATTGAGCAAAGAGTGCAACGATTACAAATAAAATCGAAGTCTGCATTCTCATATGCGAATATTAAGTGGGTGTCCCCGGCGGGAGTTGAACCTGCGACCTACCGCTTAGGAGGCGGTTGCTCTATCCACTGAGCTACGGGGACCAATTGAAATTTGCGCTTCAACTTGGCAAAGGTTATCTCTATGGCTAGCCTTG